>Ga0116231_10005771_pt1 | contig 24178 bp, 16 predicted proteins | sample S1TSphgellanicum_2_FD_89695 | JGI IMG/M metagenome (GOLD analysis project Ga0116231, IMG submission 89695) | Host-associated microbial communities from peat moss isolated from Minnesota, USA - S1T2_Fd - Sphagnum magellanicum MG | ecosystem: Host-associated > Plants > Peat moss > Unclassified...
ATTTTGTTGGTTGATTTAAACATTATGTGAGGGGGTTGTTGGTGTAGATGATTATTTTTTTGTGGGGGGGGGGGGGTGGGGGTAAATGTGCTTGAGTCATCATCACATTAAGAGGAAAAATGAATTGCAAAATTGTGGCCCTATATTGTTGCACTCACATGTAATCCCCCCCAATTCCTGCTGACATGGCTATCTGATGACATGGATGCTGACAGGGCAAAGCAATGAGTCATACATGGCTAGTGATGAAGACAATACGTGTGAATTTCTGTTGGTGGGATGAGAATCTATGATGATGATGATGATGATGATGATGATGAATTGTGAAGTGGGTTGAAGAGATTGACGCCTTTTGGGTCATTTGGAGATGGGTTTGTGAGCATCTCACAGCTATTTGGGATGAAGGTGAGTAATGACGGTCTGATACTTTTGTGACCAACTCTCTCATAAAGGGTTGTGATTGGTTGGTTATGATTGCACTCATTGTGGTGGTTACCTTTTTGAATTGTCGTTGTGGAGATTTCCCCAGTTGTCAGTCATCAACTTATGTTCCTTGAAATCGTTCCTCATCAGTTGAGTCTGCCACAGACAGAATTAAGAATCAGTAGATAAAAAAAGAGTGTGAATTGCGCATCTTGGGTACATGATTGGATGCATTTTAGGCAATCCCCATATTGTTGCACTGTTTATGTGCACACTCTTAGTGTTTTTACTTTGGCACTTATGACATTTCGGTAGTGGGCATTCTCTTGCTTGCTTGAGTTCAGTTTATAGAATACTGTCAATATTTTAAGGTCTTTTAAGGAGCAAGTTCTGACAACCGTAGCAATCCTGACATTCTAAGGTAGCCCCGATTTTCAGTAACCCCACTGTTTCCATAATCCATTCTGCTTTGTTGTTATGCAGGTTGGCAGAATGAATCAAAAGCAAAGTCGTGTTTTGAGACAAAGCAACCATAACTTATGCATTAGTATTTTTTCCAAGCAGTTTCTACTATGGATCTCAACACACCAGAATGGGTAGTATGTCTTTTCTATGTTCTTTGGGCTTGAACCTATCGATTTGCCATGATTGTCTCCAGATGCACAAAGGGGGAGATTGTTTCTACTTGGTGCACATTTTACACATGTAGAGAAACAGAGACTCAGGAAAAAAGGAGTTTTGTATACTAAGTGCATATGCTCCAGGAGTTTTCTATACTAGTTGTTGACTCCAGCAGATAGCTCAATTACATGAACAAAGTGTGCTTTGGGGAAGAAGAAGAAGAAGAAGAAGAAGAAGAAGAAGAGGCTGTGAAAGTGGTCCCCAGCAACCCATCTGCAGGTATGAGCTTTGTCAGGTACTTTGATGATCCAATAGTAAAGCTTTTAAATTGGTGCTTCATCAAATCATTGCAACGGGATATTCAGCAGGTTTGTCAAGTACTTGTGATGACCTGAGAGTGGGAAGATTTAGGGTTTAGGAGTAGCAAAATTGCTCTTTGGACTTGGTGCTTGAATCCTTCGGAAGAGGAGATCACCAGCTGGTTTGTCAGTCAGGTACTTTGATGACCAGTTTGTAAGTTTTTGAATTGTTTGCTTCAATCTTTCTGTGAGGATCATCAGCTGAAATGAAACCCATGATCATTCTGAAACACAGAATCCGCATCTGCCCACAGCCAGATTTCCCCATGACAACAAAGATGGTACCTAGTACCTTCCTCTTTATGGATGGTGGGTGCTCAACAACAGAAGTGTGAGAGGCACTGTCAATGTTTGAGATTCTGGTGCTGATGATGTTTCTGTGATTACATTTAGGTCAGTTTTGTTTTGAAATGCTTACAGTAGTCCAGATTGATGATAAGCATGCCAATGAGCTTGAATCCTCCTCACCATCTAGCATGAGAATGACCCATGATCTTATTAGGCATTAATGTGATTGCAATTGTTGCAATTTGACACCCTGATTGCAAAGCAAGATTTCTATCACAATCTTGTCAAGCATGATTGCAAATCAAACATTTGCACCACAATTTATGAACCTGATTGCAAAGCAAGATAGATTTCTGTCACAATTCCCAATTGCAAAGCATGACTTCTGTAGCAATTCAAGAGGCTTGATTGCAAAGCAAGATTTCTGTCACAATCTTGTCCAGCATGATTGCAAATCAAACATTTGCATCACAATTTGTGAACTTGATTGCAAAGCAAGATAGATTTCTGTCACAATTCCTAATTGCAAAGCATGACTTCTGTAGCAATTCAAGAGGCTTGATTGCAAAGCATGATTAGAGATAGATTTCCAGGGTGCAACAACACACACAAGCTGTACAAAATTGGCACACTTAATTGCTGAGCCAGAGATTGGACCCTAAACCCAATTCTCTCAACTATAGATAGAATACAAGTTTGAGGCTTTGAAGATCAACTGCAGGAGCTGCAAATATATACTATTGTACATACTCAAATGCCACCTCAATTGACTGCTTCCACATCTGGAGCTAGCAGCATGACCCAATGAACCAGAACTTTGTCTGGGTCTGAGTCTGGATGCATCAGCCGGTTCATGGACCAGAACTAGACTGGATCTGACAAGTCCATGAGGGATGCAGCAGCAGTAGCAACAGCAGCTGATGGACCAGAATGTTTGTGGGTCCAAGTCTGTGAAGAAACTTGGAGCTGTGCTCGTTGATGTGGATCACTATTTACAAGCTCTAAAGATGTGTGTGGGAAACATATAACTCAGTCAACTATCATTCACCTCACTAATGTAGCAATGAGTCGGTGGCTGCAGCTTTCACTAGTCAACTACCATTCATGTCACTGAGATAGCAATGAGGTGGTGGCTGCCTGCTTCACCCTCTCCCAAGGGAAAAGGATCCAAACAATCCTCACACCCCAACCCCAGCCCCCCTTCCTCCTCTCCCTAAAGAAGAAAATACTAGAGGTTTGAGGCCGATCAAGGTGTAGAAGACATAGAACTAGTTTGTGAGAAGATGGGGATGGCAAAAGCCAGCCTGAGTGTGTGTGTTATTCAGCTGTTGAGATGGTCATGGACTTGGTTCCTTGAGGAGAGTCTTCTTCGGCCTCTGACAAAGTTGTAGAATCTCCTCCTAGACAAAGCTCCCACTTCCTGAATTGTTTCTAACCTGGGTTTCCATGAGGCAGAAGAATTGCTTGACAAGGCGCTTGCACTAGCAGGCTGTTGAGCTGTGGAAGTTCTAGCTGCATTTGACATCATGTACATGCTTCGTAGATCTGGTGTAGAGAAGCTCACAATTGGCAGCTGCTCCGAGTCCTGCATCAGCTCACGAAGCAGCTCCTCGTCTTCCAGCGTGCTGTGAGTCGACTGTGTTGCAACGCAGGTATCGTCTCTCGTGATTCTCAAACCAGTTGTCATCAATCCCTGGAGCTTCAAGCGGTTGATGAGGATCTCACCGAGAGTGGTAGTGCTACTTGCGTCTTCCTTGCTCAGCTTTTTTTTTGCGTCGACGCCGGTGCTGCTCCTGTTCAGCTTTTCATGTGCAGCAGCTGCTCCCGACGACGCGTGAGCGAGCCCAGCTACTAGAGGACCTTGGAACTGGGAAGCGGGAAGAAGGTAGTAGAGACGACCAAGCTCGAGCTGTACATCTGCAGGCAAAGCTGCTTTCTTTTGAACTCGTGGTGATCTCGACTTGGAGGACTGCTGTTGTTGCTGCGTATTCATGACGGCGCTGGAGTGACAGACTAAATGTTGTGGGTAGTCCATCATCAGCTCCGCAACCGTGATGGGTTCCTTGAACTCTGTGAAGCTCCCATCTATCATCACTACCCTCGCACAGCTACTGGCTATCGAATTCGCTCGCTTGCTTTTCGTCTTTGCAATCAATGCGTTCCCCATGATTTCTCAAAATCCAAGCTGCACCGCGAGCTTCTTCAAAGCTGCTGCAGCTACCGCAAGCTAGTCTCGATCTCGGAGCACAAAACCGGTAGCAAAACTCACCGCTACCCCTACAAGAACACAACAGAGCTGTATAAGCTCCACAACTTTGCCGACGTTGTCCCAGCTTATAAAGCTCCAAATTCCGACAAAACGAACATCGCAATTCGCAAAAGTCCTTACAAAACTAGAGTGGGATGCAGATCAGTTTCAATGAATGAAGTTGAGACGATTCAATTGCAACAACAGGAAGGAGAAGAAGAAGACGAAGACGAAGACGAAGACGAAGAAGCTGAGACGTAAATGGAGACTTGGGTCATGCGTCCAAGAATTTGATCACAAGCTTTTGGCTTTTGGGAGGTTGGCTGGCTGCAAGGCCGCCGCCGCCGGGGTGGGAGGAGGAGGCGTTGACACACAAGAGCGTGGCAAAAGCGAAAGCGTTGACGAGCGCTCTCTCGTTTTCTTCTAGAGCGCGTGTGCGTTGTGGACGTTACAGGGACGAGAAAGACGCCAAGCTCCTGGTCGATCCAACGCGTAAGTGCTCGGAAATTTTGCGCGTACTTGCGTTGTTACCTACAGCCAAAAACGCGCAGCAAAGCAAGCAAGCAAGGCTCAAGGCATATACCGCACACACGCACGCACGCACGCACGCTGGCTGAACAACAACACTCTTGACTGTTTGTTTGTTTGTTGGTTGGTTGCAGCGGAAAAGCGAACTACTTTACGTTACCAGTTTCCTTCTCTGCCGCTCATCATCACTCACTTTCTCAGCAACTCCTCCTTCCCGACGTCAATTGCCGCGACATCGTCCGCTGTGACGACGACGACGACGACGACGACCAGGAAGTGGTGGTGTTTCTGGCTGGGAAAACGACAAAAACCACCACAGCGGCAAGATCAACAGCTGCAGGGATCTTCTACACAAACCAAAACCATACACACAGACACACAGAGGGAAGGAAAACTGCAACAACGAAAAGAAACACGGGACCCAACAGCTCACAAGAGTGGGCCCGTCAAGAAAACCAAGTCAACGAACGACTCTTCACACAAAACAACAACAGCAAAGTTATTACAACAGGAATCAAGCAAGCAAGCGCATAATCCGAGTGAGTTTTTTTTCTCCTTTTTTTCCAAGGTAATACCTGAGTCAGTCGTCCAAATCCAACACACGCAAATCCCCCGAGAGAGCACCGGACTTGGACCGCGTGAGGGAGGGACGGAGGGACGGAGCGAGCGAGCGAGCGAGGGCGGGCGGGCGGGCGGGCGGGCGGGACGACCGACCGTGCGAGATCAGTCTTCCCAGAAAACAAAACGTGTGCGAATTTTACAAAGGAAAAGACGAATAAGGACATCCTTTTGATTTCAGCATATCAACATGGATGAATAAACGATTATTTTCATCCATTCATTCATTGAATTTGAGAGTTGTGAGGGAGGTATATCATCCATTCATCCATCCATCCATTCATTCATCCATCCATCCTAAGCAAATTTGGAGGGCACCTTATATCCATGAACATTATCCCTCGTGAGGGACCAATATTATACCTACTCCTTATGAGTGATCATCCATTCATTCATTGAATTTGAGAGTTGTGGGGAGATATATCATCCATCCATTCATCCATCCTAAGCAAATTTGGAGGGCACCTTATACCCAAGTTTTAGGTTTTGTTGGATGAAACCTGAGTGAACATTGGTTAGGTTTTAGGTCAATTTAGGAAAGAAAAAGAATTCTAGGTTTAGTATTGTTTTCCAACCCTACTAATCCCTACCCACTAAACCTAACTACTAGCCCTACTAATCCCTAACCCACTAAACCTAACTACTAACCCTACTAATCCCTACCCACTAAACCTAACCACTAAACCTACCTACTAACCCACTAGCAACACCTCCTTTTTTTTTCTCTCTCTCTCTCTCTTTTCTCCTTCTCTTTTCTTCTTTTCTCACATCTTTCTTCTTCTTCTAGCTAGTGATTTATTTACAAGAGCAACAACACATGAATGCACAATAGCAACATCATCATCATCAACACAATGCAACGATAGTGTCATCAAGAGTAGTGCAAGGTGCATCGGGTTGTGCAATAGCAATAGGCTTGCGAGGTCTTCACAAACCCTAGAAGATAAGCATCAAACCTTCTTTCCTTTCTTTTTTTTTTTCTTTGTTTTGAAAGGTAGAGACAAGGAAAGGAAGGTGTGCGAGAATGAAAAGATGAAAAGAAAAGAGGCGAAACCCAATTAAAAGGATATTAATTAATTAATTAATTAATTAATTTCTTCTTCTTTTCTTTTTTCCCTTTTACTCTTCTATTTCTTCTTTTTTTCCTTTCTATTTTTCTTGATTTTCTCTTTTCTTTTTTTTTGGTTCTTTTGTTCCATTCCTCTTTTTTGTTTCCTATTTCTTTGCAGTTCTTTTAATTTTTTCCTTCTTTTTTTTTCTATTCTAATTTGATATTTTTATTTTTTAATCTCTATTTTTTGTTCTAATTTTTTATTCTTGTTTCTTTTTTTATCCCTTTTTTTTGCTCCTTTTTTTTCTCATAATTTTTTTATTTCCATTTTTAATATTTTTTCATTTCTTTTTTTCTTTTTTCTTTTGTTTATGTCATTCATGTTTTTCTTTTGGTTTTTTGTTTTGGGGGTTTTTTTTCAGTTTTATTTTCTTGTGTTTGTATTTTAAATTGATGCCATAAAGATGATTGCCACATTTGGGGTTAACATTTTTCATCATCGAGGTTTCAAATAGGATTAAAATAACAATCAATGGGTTTTTTGTGTTATAATTTGATTGATCAAAATTGACATGGTAATAATGCTAAGTAGGTATAATGATGGGTGGGTAAGTAGGTTTTGCCGATAAGTTTAATTAGACAATAAAAGGGTTTTGTTGAAAAATAAATGTTCAATAAAATAGTAAAAAGGTTTGGTTGAGAAGTACAAATCTATCTAGGATGTAAAGAGGTTCCACCAAAAAGTTTAAAGGTTTGGTTAAAAAATAAAAAGGTATTGCCAAGAAGTAGAGCTTTAGTTAAAAAGTAAAATGGTTTTGCCAAAAGGCAGAGGTTTACCCAAGAAGTAGAAGTTTAGTTAGGAAATAAATAGATTTTGCCAAAAGGTAAAGGTTTACCCAATAAAAGATAAAAGTTTTGTCAAGAGGTAGAAGTTTAGTTAGGAAGTAGTAGAGGATTTATTAAGAAATAGAAGTTTAAACAAAAAAAAAAAAAAGATTATACTCAAATGTAAAAGTTTAATTTGGAAGAATAATGGTTTTGCCAAGAAGTAAAGGTTTAGCTTGGAAATTTTGTTGAAAGATAGAAATTTAGCCATACAGAAATAAAAGTTTTGTCTAGAGATAGAGGTTTAACCATGAAAAGATAGAGGTTCAACCAAGAAGATATAGAGATTGTGTCAAAAGGTAGAAGTTTAGCGAAGAAAAGTTATAAAACAGGTAGATCAAAATTGTTGGTTGTTAGTTGATAGGTAGGGCCAAGATGTAAGGTTCTAAGGTAGTCAAGTGGGAAGGTAATATGAAGGTCAAGGTTAGGAAAAAAAATGACCAAGAACAAGGTCAAAGGTCAACATCCAAAAGAAGTTGATTGTGGTACAATCTTAGTCAGTGCAAGGTCAAAAACCAAATGAAAAAATGCAACCCATCCTATGGACAACATAGTCAACTAATGCATTGGTGGGTGATAGTTCACTTTGGCCTATTCAAACTAATGTTGTATTGGCATCACCTTTTAAGTATTAAATTAACACAAATATTATAAGGTCTAGAAATTTTAAGTACCAAAATGGTATGAATAATGATTTTTTTTAATATACCAAATTGTTCTATATATTCCAAAAAATGCCAAATGCCAATACTTATATGAATATGTAGTTTTGCAAATGATATACCATCTAGTATGCAATAACTAGCTAATATATGTATATATCAAGTTTTTCTTTTCCCCCATTCATACCAAAACTAATATATTCAAAATCCACATTTAGCATGAAACACATCAACCATCCAACACAACCCAAGACATTGAAAATTTTGAGCTTCAATATGTTTAATGTTTAAATTATTGCATGCACATCCAACAAAAATGCTAAAGATGCACGAAAGTTTTACCAATAATGTAAAGTACATACAAAATAAACATAATATAATTTGTTCTTTAAAAAATCAATGAATCATAAATATTCAATATTCTAAAATTAAGGTTGTGAGAGTTGCACATCAACCTTGAACACAAATGTTGAAGATACATTCCATTTCAATTTGTCAACCATGGATGCCCAACATCTATGGGGCCAAAAACCCAACACCTGGAAATCTACTTAAATTTCATGTTCTTTCCTCCACAATAAATGAAACATCAAATCCTCAATAGATGCACCAATGTTGCAATACAAAGATACCTATGCTTTGAACAAACTTTCACTTACTTCTTCATGTGAAGTAGGAGCCCCAAATAGGGAATCATTAAGGACAACTAGATCTATTATTAGTGTAAATGTATGCCATGTATTGAAAAACACCTTCACCAATATAGGAATGAAGACCTTGTTGTTATAATCCTCTACCACAACCTTGGTTCTTTTAAGTATATTGTGCTCATTGATGCATTACATTCCCCTATACCTAAGGTTTAACATTAGTGTCAACATATTGTGAGCCATGTTTTCATCAAAAGCAACAAAGAAAAACAACAAGGGTTGCAAGATAATCATTGCCTTCCTTGCCCTCTTTGCATAAAGTATTTCCAATTCTAATCAATTTTTTTGCATTGCAATGGAAGAACAATTGTTGCCCTACACTAATATTCCCCACAAATTAAAGTTTCAAAAAGATGGCAATGGCAACATTTAAAACATCAAATAAAACCAATAACCCCTCCTTTGATTCAAAATGCATTGTTGAACCACATGGCTCAAAATCAATGACCACTCAAGTTATAGCCCACATAGGTCTGTCAAAAAGCTTAATTTGCAAATGCAACGACTATTAACCATAACACAAGTTGATGGAAACAATATATTCTAGAATCCCCTAGAACAAGATCACCTTTGATGCACATTGAGTCTTGATCAAGGACTTCAAATTTGTGTTTTTGTAAACTTGGCATTCTCACCATATCCAAAGTCCCATTCTTGCTTATACTTTTCCTAGATTTCTTAATCCAAGTGATGTTCTTTTGCAAATACAATTATGCCTCTTTTAAAGACACTTCCTTCATGTCAACACAAACCTTGTCATCTAATGATGCATACTAACAAGTTTTTGACATTATATGCCCAAAACAAGTTCTTACATATGGTTTCTAAAGGTTTAATGTTGCACATGAAACTATATTAAATAGGGTTACTAGCAACAAGTTTGGTTATATTCTTACTTGCATCCTTTAACATAAGCAAGGATTTTAATTAGTAAGATCAAATTATGTTAAAAGGGGTTTCATTTGTTCAACTATGGCAACCCTTGAAACGTATAGGGTTTCAAACAACCTAATGGTAATTTGACAAGGTATGTACACATTCCTTGTTAATGAAATTCACAACTAATGCAAATGTGTTCAACCTTGTTTTAAACATCCACAAGTTAAATGTGATAAAAACAATTGCACAATCTTCAAGAGAAAAAAACACATGCCTTTCCATAGTTTTAGTTAACATTATAAGTATATGTTATTACACAAGTGTTTTGTGAGAAGGGAATGACATTTTACCATTTTTCCACATGACTAGCCAATAAGGAAAATGACCTTTTATAGAACATAAAATTTCATTCCCCTTTGTTATAAAAAAAAAATGAAATCCTCAACAAACCAAATTTAAATTAAATTATTTTTCTTATAAAGATTCTCACTTCCAAAATATTAAGAGATGGCAAAGGGGTTTACCACTCTTCCATTATTCCCACTTTGACATCCATGATCCCCCACCTAAACTATAGTTGCCTCTTGAAATTTCTATTTCCCCATCTCAACAACATGTTCATTTTGCATATCTTTCTTCACAAATGTGATTTCATGAGAAGGTTGTATTGCACAATCCCCCTACAAAATCTAATAGTGTTCTAGGAATTGAAAGTTTGCTTTGTGGAATGACGTAAAAAACACCACATGACTTGGATAACTCCCACATCAACTTCTTGGCCAAGTGTATTGAAACAAAAAAGACCTAGACTATTGTTGAATTATAGAATGGAAACCAAAAGTTTTGGTTTTTCCTTAAAGTCCCAAGTTTAACCTTCCAAAAAGCTTTGTCTTTACACCATAAATGTTTTTGTCAATTTTGTTAAACTAAAACATAGACTCACTTACAAGCCGTATTTCCCCATCCTCATCCCCATTATCCCCCATGAAATCATACTTTTGAAATTCATTGTCTTCCATAACTTTTAATGCAACAAAAAAAAAACCAAGTGATTATATGCAAGCAAAAAATCAAAACACAAGGTTAGGATTTAGAGCTTCTTAAAGCATTGAATAAGACTATAGTAGGACAATAGCAAGGGAAGAAGCATTGCACTGCAATGTGATGGCAACCTGAACATGCATAAAACTTATCGACAATTTAGTCGTGCAAGGCATGAACAATGGTGAGTTTAATAATAAAAACAACTAGAATATTAAGCAAGAACTTTTCAATAATCAAGGCAATGCCAAGTGAGGTGAAATCAACCAAGAAAATTAAAATAATTGTAAGTAAAAACTCATCACTAACACAAAATGAACATTCACCCAATTGCCAACATGACCAAAACCACTAACACAATGAAAAAAACCTAGAATAAGGACACAAGCCACCATAGATTGAGGAGCACCCACACACAAAGTGTTGTCATTGCATGATCTATACAACAAAATGCCAACAAGATTGATGATTACAAAAAAGTACAAAGCATAAAAGGCAAAATAAAAAGCATGAACCTTTTAGGTTCTTCAAAAAGCATAAAAGAGATTATCCTTAACACATAAAAACAACCACATCAAACAACCACACCAATTTTTTGAAATCTTAGCTATGCTTCAAAACACTTAAACACATGAATGTTTGTAGCAAAAAACAACAACAACATTTAAGCTTAATGAAATTCTTTTGGCAACAAAAATCTTATCAAATCCTTGCAATTCCCAAAAAATTTATGTTGTGCAAGCTTCATACATACCAAGCAAAATTAAAGGAACACCCATATACTAGTACAACAATAATTCAAACCCTAAACATAGAAATGTTTGATGCTAACACAAAATTTTAACACCTAAATATTAAAAAAGGACATTGTAAAGTGGTCCAAATTGGTTCACCTTGATGTTTAAGGATCAATTGTAAATGTAAATTAATGAAACTTGTACAAGGTGATATTGGATTTCAACCTAAGTAAAGCCTTCTTGTTAGTGCATTACATTTCAAACTCCATCTTAGGTTCCCCTATTGTGATACCCCATATAATAACCTTCCTCTATACTAAATTATCCCTCTCACACCTTTTGTTCACCCACACAACCAACCTTTTAATCTAATATGGTTAAATAGACAACTTTAATTACCTCATTAATTTTTCATTTTATATCCCCATAATATAATGGTTTATGGTGTCCTATTATTCAAGTTCATATTAAGGTAATATATTGTAACCCGTATTAATTAATTGTTGGGACCTAACAAAAATTATTATTTTTTAATGATGGGCATCACAATTTTTCTCAAATTTTGCATGGTGAAGTATTTGAGTTTTCAAACCTTTTGTGAGAACGATTTAAAACTAAAACAATTTACACACACTAGACTATTCCATAACATTGACAAAACCTTGTTTATTATTTTTTATAATCATTTTTCTATTGAGAATTTCAAAATTGAAAAACCAAGTGTCAAAGTTGAGATTTCAAATTTAATTAACTATTCAATAGTTTGTTGCCAAAATGGTAAAAGTACTATGGTAAAATAGCATATGTTGCTTTTCTTCAAACTTTAAATAAGTGTTCAACATTGGTTAAGAGATTTCACTAGGGTAAGTAGGTCATTGTATGTACATTTAAGCACATAGAGGTCATTGAATCTTTTCAAATAGCTTATATGTTTATGGTGTTCAAAAACAAATTGAGGCTTTCCTCTTGGTTCATCCAATTCATTTTAGACTGCAAAAATGGTCCACAAATTAAGGAGTTATAGTCCTACAAAGTTGGGAGGTAAAAAAAGTAACAAATAAATTCATGGAACACATTGTCATGTGTAATCAAATAATCAAATATTGTTGACTAGTTTCCATCAACCCCATCACCAAGATGAATTGAACAAGAGATGAATAGATTTCATGGATGAAACATTCATTTGTGTGTGTGGTCAAGATTTTTTAAAAAAATAATGTTATAAAATCAATGGTTATGAATGTTTGAAGGTTTCATGAACTTAACCTTCGCATGTGCATGGGTCAACTAAAAGTTTATGGGCACAAACTCCATTCTATTATGTTTTGATCTTCCTCTTGTTCCCTTTTGATCTTCCTCTTTGGTCTTCTCGTATGAAAATTTTTAAGCATTTTTCTTTTCTCTCCAAAGGATCACAATGGTCATGGAAGGTCATGATTCTTGCAAGCTCCTCTTTTAGTGTTAGTAATGCACTTCCTATCTTGATGGTCCTTTTCCTAATTGGTCGTGATTGTGATCTCCGAAGGATCACAATGGTCATGGAAGGTCATGATTCTTGCAAGCTCCTCTTTTAGTGTTAATAATGCACTTCCTATCTCGATGGTCCTCTTCCTGATTGGTCGTGATTGTGATGTTCATGAGCTCTTTTCTTGGTATTGCCAATACACTTTTTGTGTTAATCACCCTCTTCCTAGTCAGTTGTGATCACAATGTTTGTCCTCTCTTGGTGCTATTAATGCATTCCTTATATCAATTGTTTTTTTTCCATTCAATGGCAGTTGTGATGTTTATGAGTTTTTCTCTTGGTGCTACTAATGCATTTCTTAGGTTGATGGTTTTCTTCTTAGTCAATTCACTACTACAAAATGTGAGTGCAATTCATTAATCCATGTTCATTAACCAGTGAATTAACTCAAAATTTATTGAAATCACTTGGCATACAAGGACACCTTTTGTTGTTGTGATTGTGATCATGATGTTCATGAGCTCCTCTCTTGATGTTGTTGATGCATTTCTTTTGTTAATGGTCTATTCTCGGTCGGTCACAATTGTGATGTTCATGAGGTTTTTTTCTTGGTGTTACTAATACAGTTATAATGTTGATCATCCTCTTCTTGGTCAATTGTGATCACAATGGTGAATGGTGTGCAAGACATGGGCATACTTTCAAAGGTTGTTCCTCTATGAATATGGGCATTCGATTATTAAAAAAGTTCAATTATGAACATGCTTACCCTAACTTAGATCATATTAAGTTGATGTTTTATTTTTCAAGTTAATCCAAACGTATAATGGTTGCTAGTGCATCACAAAAACTTACAAAGTACTACACTTTCATCAAGCATTTAACCAAACCCTAATAATTTAGAAAGACACCTTATGTATAAATACACGTTGTCAAGAACATATTACATAACATTGTTATACCAATATACATACCATATACTGGTATAAGGTATGTATACCAGTATAGTAGTGCACTTTATTCTGAACAATAAAGCAGTGGTTTGTTTTTTTTTTCTTGGTGAATGTTTGCCATTTTTTGACTTGAAAAGTATGATTTTAACACATACAAAGGATTTTTCTGACAAAAAAGAATAGCCCAAATTACAGGGGGGAAAAAAGGGCCAGATTTCTACTACAGGTTCCAGCAGGTGACCAAAAACATAACATTAAAAAAAAAATTAATTAATTAAAAAATTTAAATTGAATTTTACTTTCATATCTGGTCTATAGCCAAATGTGGCTAATTCTTCTTGTTGATGAATCACCAGTTTGGCTACATCATAAAATTAATGAAAAAAGTGTTTTAAAAAATATTTTAAAATATTTATTTATTTATTTATTTACATTTATTTTTAATTTAAAAAAATATTTAAAAAAAAACCCCACTGCTTGGAATAGAGCAGGGGATTTTTGAGAGTAATTTCTTGGGATTGGTTCACATGTGCAGAGCAACTGGTACAGATATCTGTCTTGGCATGTGTTTCTTTAACTACCCATTTGAGGCACACAAATGGCCAACACTTGTCAGGAGGACCCTCTACTAAACAAAGCATTTAAACTCACCCACCCACCCACTTCCTTCCTCTTAACATGATTGTTCTGAGAGAGGAGACTTTCAGTTTACTAAACACTTTGCATCTGATCACCAGACTAACTTAATAATGACTTTAACTGACTCTGTCTGGAAGTCTGTGTGTGTCTACTACAAGTCTGGATGCAATGGACAAAAACAATAGTAGTCTAGTGAAACAAACATGGTGGGTTTTATTTATTTATTTAATAATTTTTTTGTTTTTTAAATAATTTTAATTTTAATAAATAATTTTTTCTTTTTTTTATTTTTAAAAAAATTTCCTTGTTCCTTTCTGTCATCAATCAATCAAGCAAGCTAGCTAGCTAGCACAAATAGCAATGGCATTGGACAAAGAGTCCTAGAGGAAAGAAAGAGTTTTTTTTTTTTTTTTTTTTTTTTTTTTTTTTTTTTTTTTTTTTTTTTTTGTTTTTTTTTTTTTTTTTTTTTTTTTTTTTTTTTTTTTTTTTTTTTTTTTTTTTGCTTTGGGTGTCATTCTGTCATCAATCAATCAATGAGTGTCATTATTATTATTATTATTAAGCACAAAAAACTGCTGTTGCCTATGGAATGCTGCAAACCAGTATTTTGTGGAATTATGGGTTTTTAGGGTTTAGGGTTTAGGATGCTGCATTTAGGGATCTTCTTTGTCAGTAAGACAAGATTTGCAAATTTACACCAGAATGGATAGTTGAGTAAAAAAAATTGTGTATATTGTAGTATATAATATGTGTGATGAAATGGGCTGTTACATTTAGGAACATTTAGGAACTATTCCAAAGCATAACTCATTGGTCCCAACATAGATTCATTAGGAATGTGATCTTGACACCATCAATGTTTTGTTTTTTTAAAATTTATTTCAAATTTTTAAATCAATTAACTATATACTAGAAGTGGAAGTAATGCATTGTTGCCATTCCCAACTACGAAAACAACCAAAATAGTGCCCAAATAGAACGAAGCAAACCATTACATTGTAGTGTAGAGTTTACCTTCACATTCAAACAACAATAACAACAACATTCACCTAATTTTTGATGATCACACCGCCATTAAAGAAAATTAGGATAGTGCAATAGTACCACTCATGTTGTAGGTACATGTTTACATTCAAACAACAATAACAACAACATTCACCTAATTTTTGGGTGATCATACATACCACATTTTTTAAAACTTGTTTTCACTTCTTTACAATTTTGACCTATTTATTCTTTCTTGCTTGAATTAGGCTTTTGAATATTGTGCATTACTAGATTGATGATGCCCAACACCATCCACAAGTAAAGTAAAGGGTGCATTTCACTCAATGATCTCTCACTCACCCCAATTATTTGTACTACTAAGAGACCCACTTAAATAGTTAGGGTTGTCATGTAAAATGATTAGGGACACTAGATTTCCCTCTACCTATTCTGGTGGGTGCCACCCCCATCTGGAGATAGCCATTAGACCAACAAATGTCAGTCAGCTAACCTCAAAAATTAACTCTCAGCTGCCAGTTTTGGGTTCTTTCAAAAGTGGGTTTAGAAATAGTGAGGTGAACATAGAAACTCTTCTGGACATGTACCCTAAGGGCCACTTTAGACAAGGGTTCAAGGTCCAGGGTCCAATGAAACAAAGCAATCCTGTTGGATGGGAGCCATAAATTTGACTCCGCATCCTTAAGATCACAAATGAGTTAAACAAGAGAGCTCATGATTTGAAGAACCAAGATGTAAGGCAGGTTCCGACTCAAGGATTCAATTTTGCTTCCAATGAGTCCAAATTGGCATCCATTTGTAGCAATTTCAATATGTCATAATGCCAATCTCATGAAAAACGTGGAACCATGTTCACGTCCAACTCAAAAGTACATCCCAATGGGCCAAGCACACTCAAAACCTCTTCCTTGGAGCAACTCCACCAATGCTCAGTATCTGACTCTGCAAATTGAAAATTGGATGAAGAAAAGTCAAAACATGTTGGTTTGGCTCAGCAAAATGGTTTTGGCCCTGAAGAAAAGTCAAAACATGTTGGTTTGGCTCAGCAAAATGGTTTTGGCCTTGAAGAAAAGTCAAAACATGTTGGTTTGGCTCAGCAAAATGGTTTTGGCCCTGTTTGCTGCTGCTTGTACAAGGCACAGCAAAAGCCCAACACCTGCCATAGAAGAGTAATAAATATGATCTGATTCTGTCCCCGTTTGTAACTGGCCAACCATAATATATGATTGGCCCAGTTGGTTAACTATTATTAGTAGCCCACTACCCATTTGCGGTTCCATTTTTAGTTTTATGGGTGGGGTTGGAAAGAAGTAAATAACTAAACATAGATGTTGAGAATGTTTTTGCAGAGTCACACACTAAAAGCACCACTTTAGATGCTCTTATGTACTCTGCTGCCAACAATTCCTTTTCTTGCATGCATGAAGCATCCTCAAAGCAGGACCCTGATTCAACTCATAGATTAGAAATGCCATTGTTCAACTCTAAAAACAGGCATATGCAACTACAGCAAATCCATGGCAGACACTCCCTGCACTATCATTTCAGTTCCTGACAACAAACAGTGGAACTGCAGTGAAAACTAGAATGTCAGCCTCACAACACAAGATCTGAAGAGAAGGCACTCCCAGTTGGCTAACAATCCTGTATAGCTACCCTCAAGCAGAGAGAAAATTGCTGCCCAAAGTAAAGCCTGACGGTCTTCTGTGCACCAGTTTACATCCTTTTGAGCACAGTTTCACACGTCAATGCAACAGTCATATTTCAGCAACTGCCTCATACAAGTCAATTGATAACCTGAAACAACAAGAAGGTCCACACTAGAGTGAATATCATTCTCCTCTCCCTAAAACCCAAGGTCAAGCATCAAACCACTATTCCAGCACACTGAAATAAGGTTGTATCAGAAAAACCTGGGTACAATACTTTTCATTAGATAATTTTTTTTTCTCAACAATATCATCTTTGCTCAATCCTGTCATACGAGAAGGAAGACCAAGTTAGATTCTTCCACAAACACATTGAAAACACAGGAGCAATTGCCAAAATTGAATCTCTATGCTGAGACCTCTGCCTTGGAGGCAACTGAAGCACGAGAGGCACGCTTCTTTGCCAAACTCTCACTGCGGTGCTCACGCTGCTCCTTAAGCCGCAATGCCAACAGTTTTTGATATTCAGCTGCTTCTGTCTTCGCCTTGACAATCCTCTTCTTCTTGATTGCAATTCTGCGGCGCTTCCTCTGCAAGGTAAGGGGTGTGACAAGCCTCTGAATCTTTGGAGCCTTGCTCCTCTTTTTGCCTGTAATGTTTCACAAATACCACTTACTATGGAGCATCCATGCAAAACACTCATTGTATGATCAACAAAATTTTGACATTTGTCACAAAAGTTTTTTAGACATGACAAGAGAAGGATAAATTCTCCAGTGCTGTCTTGTTATAAGAGAGCTCCGCAGACCCATACGAGGCTAAAAGATGAAAAGAGCACCCCATTCATTACCTGTGGAAGACACAAAGGTTCGGCGATAAGTGTTAACATATTTCCTCACATCATCATCCTTGGAAAGGTTGAAGAGTTTGCGAATCTTGGTTGCCCGCTTGGGTCCCCTCATTCTTGGCATCTCCTTATCGGTCAGGCCTGGAAGAGGGTTATCACCTGACATAAAACACACAAATAAACATGCTTTAGAACCAATAGCCTAAACTAAGCACAACCTGGAAGGGACATTCATCTGCACCTGACTTGCAACTGTTGTAGTATAATCCAATAATCCTGGTTGAAGAAATCCATTTTATCCTGGCCTGAATGTGATGCTCACACCATGGATTCCAATGCAGTTATCCATCAAGCCAGCAGCAAAGAGATTAGTAACAGCCAAAGATTACCAGGTGTGATAGTAACAGCCTCAAAGTCAACAGCACAAAGAGATTACCCTGCTTAACAATGACCAGATTCAAGACCGACAGGTCAGGGCTGACAATGCATCCCCTCACAGACTTGCGGCGACGCTCTCCATCACGCCTTCCATATCCTCGGAAGCATGGGGTACCTATAGGACACATCAATCAACAACAGTATGAGATAAACCATGAACTAAGATGCCAATCTCAAATCCTAAAACCCAGCCACCATAGCAATGCTCCAAACCCATGAGGATCTCTTAAACTCCAGGACTCAGGTGGAGAAGGTAAGGAAGAACAGACCTCTGTGCATCAGAATCCGCACACGTCCCTGTGTGAGAACACCTTGCTTCATGGGGAAACCCTGCTTGTCACAGCCTCCCATAATCTTGAACACATAACCCTTGAATTCCTGCAGAAAATGAAATAAACGTAAAGATCAGTAAACAAACAAAATGCAACAAAAAGTTTCTGGACATATTGGGGGCCAACTTTTTTCAGGACACTTCCAAAGGAAAAGACTATTATAGGCTGATGAACATCTCAAGGACAGGGCAAAACATGGTACTGAGCAGTCAGACACCACTTACATCTCCAAGATTATCTCCACTGACCTCCTGGGCCAATCGCCTGTCATAAAATGTGCGGCTGCATCCACCACCCACAGTCAGATCCAGTCTCTTGCTTATATTTACTCCTCACAGTTGCACAGTTGCATGCACATGCACATCAAATACTGCTACAAGTTATAAAGACATATTTGGAAAAGTGACAGGAAAAAAACAGAACTTACAGCTTTGAGTCATCATCAATCTCAACCTTCTTTTGGCACCCCGTTGTGGGGTTTGCAATATTGAGCTGCAACACATGTAATAGAATTGATCATGAGCATTATGGCCAGCTCCTTGAGACAAGCTCTTCATCTGAATTCACTCAATCTCCTCCCACAGCTTTTTGCAATCCACCAAATACTCAATTCAAAGACCGGCAGAAATCAATTGAAATTTGACTGACAACAGCATAACATGATACATATACCAATATTAGATTGTAACATGGATAGGGATGGAGCATAAAACTGTACCACATTTCAGTCCACATTGTAGGAAGATATTTCCACATGGACAAAACAACACAACTGCGGAAAAGCCTGAACTTGCTAAAACCCTAGAACCCACCGGTTGGTGTTGACACATCCTACTTCTCTCCCTCAGGTCAGACTTCATCCGCTAAGAGACAACAAGTTCTTCAATTACCTCTTCCCATATTGTTGTTGTAGAGATGGATACAAGAAATCACACAACTAGAAGAAGAGAGGAACTAGAAGTGATTGAACTTCCAGCCAATTGGAAAAATGCAAAGGGAGCAGGCAGGAAGAAAGGGACAAACAAAACCAGAGGATCTATGGAAAGCAGTCATATCCACAAGCGACCAGTGCTTCTTACCTTCATGGCGATGGCCGCCTTGCCGGTGTCTTCGATGCAGAGATCCAACCTTCGCCTGCGCAGAGTTTTGCAGGGGAAGAGAGAGAGAGAGAGAGAGAGAGGAACAAGAGCTTGCCTTCGTGCTTGTACAAACCCTAATCCCTCTCCTATCGTCCGATCGTCCGATCGGACGATCCTGAGCGTTCCGGGACTGGAGCGTTTCTGAGAGACCTGACGGCTTACGAACTACTGACCAGGGTCCAAATGGATGCTAAATCTGTCATCATGGATGTGCTTATTTCATCCATGAGAGCACACAGGTCCGTTCATAATTATTAGGGTTTTTTTGGGATTGTTTCATTTTGGTGACCGTGATCTGGCTGGGCAGGAAAATACCTACCCCGCACTAGCCTTCACCTTTAGGGTTTAGGGATTTAGACCTAAATTTTGAACTTGCATAGGGTCGTAACATTAGCCCAATGTGCCTATGGAATGCCAAATGGGTCAAATTGGAATTTGAGCTAAGAATATTTATTTTGGCTCAATGTAGAAATTAAGGACTTAAATTTTTTGCTCATTATTCTAATTTTTAATTACATTCAAAGTATTTTCAATTAAATTTAAGAATTCAATTCAATTCAATTCAATTCAATTCAATTCAAGTTGCATTCCCATGTCATTCAATAATTTTCATTTTAGATGGAATTTAATTTTCACAAAATAAATTCTTTTTTTTTTTTTATCAATTGAACATCACTAGTAATGTGCAACAAAGCAAAAGCACAAAGCATGATAATGTGAAATGGAAATTCTTTTCCCTTGGAAGCAAAGCAATGAAATGAAAGGTATAACTTGGGATGAGGTTTTCAACATCAAATAAAAACATCCGTGCTTCTTATCTATTTTGGGATTTAGAATTTTTTTAATTATGAATTTTTTTTAAAAACTTACTATACATATGGAAAAACCTTATTATAAGTGGGCAAATGTAAAACAAGTTTCAAATTTCATTACTCATTAATCATACTAACAATGCCTTTCAAGTAAAAAAAATTCAATCTTAAGTTTAATGTAAGTTAATTTGGATATGGCTAATCAAATTAATCACATAAAGATCCTTCCAAGAAGATCATGTTAGAAGGTAGCTTTGGTTAACTATGGCCATGGTGTTATCACATTAAGCTTTTGAAGGTGATAATGTAACATTTCTTGCTTTGGGATTGTGTGAAAACAAAAGATAAAAGAGTGGTGGTCGTATTGTTTTCTAGGGTTTGAAAAAATTGTGATCTTGAAGATGTGCAATTGTATTACAATTTAGAGTTGAATTGAAATTGTGAATTGATTTTAGGGTTTTTTTTTTCCTTTTTAGGATCTTGCCTTTTATAAAACTAATTTACAAAAACAAACCAATTTTCATTTTTGCACTTTCACCCAATGTTGCACAACTTTTTAAAGGAGCAAAATAATCTTTGTCAGAACTATTATGGGGTTTGTGCAAGTGAAGTTGCATTGATGAAGCTTTCAAACAAAATTGGGAAAACATAATCAATGCATCAAATATAAATTTTGTGGCAAATCTTTGTTGCAAATAACACATTATTAGGGTTCCTAGGAAGAAAACATTGATCTTCCACATGGGTAGAAAAACGATCTTTGTAATTTTGCTTAAGTTTGAAACATATTTCCAAAAAAAATGGCCTTTTTTTTTAACAAAAAAATTTAGTTCAATTTCCAAAAAAGTTTTAAGTTTTTTGTCTAATTTTGTTCTCTTAGATTCTTTTTTCAAACTTTTACTATTCTAGTACCTTTGGGAGTTCTTAAACTAAAAATGAATGTTCACATATGTATGATGATTGTATGGTTCAAGTTTATTTTGTAAGTAAAGTCCAAATAAAATAATAAGATTATGTAGAGTACATTCTTCAAAAGAAGGTCAAAGAAAAAATTTGTCAAAATTTTAAAACACCCAGTTGAATGTAGATTTTGTCTAAATTGTGAACTTTGATCTTAAAATGAATTTTTTTTAGTCATGTTATTCAAGTTTGGTTTTTTGAACCCTCTTCTTTACATTGTTAAAAAAGACATCAAATGAACCCTAAAAATTACAACAAAGCTTTTATTGAAGGTGGTTACAAAGTAGGGTGGCACATTTTTTGCATCACAATTGATTTTTTGTAAAGTGTTGTGCATTTACATGTGATTCACATACCATAAGATCTAGGATATGCCAAACTTGTGGTTAAATTCTGATTGTCAACTTGAATAAGAAAACATTTATATTAAAAACATCACAACATGGATTCATAAAATATATATAATAATGGATTTAAAAAATTGACAAATATGGACTAGTTTCCTATTTCTGCTTTTATATATGTACATGTGCGTTTTATTAAAATTCAATATATGATATATCAAAGCAAAAAGAACATAAATGCTAAAACTTTGCTAAAAAAACCTTAACCAAAAAAATTTATGAATGTTTAAATGGCCTAGAAGTCCATATCATGATAAATTTGGGTGGATTTTTTATTTTTTTTCTCTTAGCATGTATATTTTTAAAAATTGTCTAGTTGGGTTTAATTGTTCATTTTTACTCTATTAGTTCATTAATCATCACATAATCCCCACTTACTATTGGTTTTTGAGTGTCTTTGTTATTTTTGTGTTAAAATATGGTATATTTATAGTGTCGTATCTATCCAAAATGAGCCAGCCTAAAATGCATATACCTCTAAAACCAAAATTGATGAAGTTGAAGGTGTTGATATTATCATGGTGTGTATTGAGTTTTTGATTATCTTTTCATTGTTACTTGTCATTTTTTCAAAACTTGATATTTACCTTGGACTTGTTCTTTGATTTAATCCTTATATTTCTTTTGGAATACTATTGTTCATTCACCATGATGTCAAACCTTGGTTCTCAAAAGTTTTTAATAACATGCAAAATTATGTTAATTTTTATAACTTGATATAAAATGGTCATATAGTGTTTTTAAATATGTTTAAAACTAACAATGCCATATGGATGTTATTAAACTCTTATGAAAGATCTTTTGAATTCTTGTTATTGTGTATTAAATAGGTTTGTTTACCCCATGGTCAATTAGCCAAATAATTCACAATTGTATGGAGGTCCAAGGTAAAGTTGACTTTTATAACTTTTCAAATAATAATTTTCACATGATGAATTCAAGCTAATGTGTTGCTTAACTTCATTTGACCACAATTGTAATTGGGGCACTTGGAGTGTACACAACCTTACTTAACACAACTTGTGGCCTTTTCACACACTTTAATGCAATTTTTAGAAAACTTGATAACATGATTGTTTTTTAGAATACATATTTTTTACCACCTTTTCAACTTATTGATCTCTTGTTGGTTTTTAGAATGTTGAATTTTGTTGTTGAATAATATTTGCTTTTCACATTGCATCATCTAGAATGTTCCCCAAATTTTTTATATTTGAAAACATATTATGTCAATGTTTGTTGGTGGACATACAAAACACACCCAATTTGTAATCTTTGGTTGTGAAATGGTGTTGTGTAATGCACCAACCATAAATATTTCAATAACAAAACACTCCCATGTTGAGGTTGAAAAAACAAATTGACCTCCATCATTTTTACAATCATCTCCTATTAAATCAAGCATAAAACCATGATCCATCCTTTCAATCTGATGTATAACAGAAAAATCTAACAAAAACTTCAAATGCATTGACAAAATTGATAAAATGAAAATTGATTCAAATCATATTTTGAATACACCATGAACTTATTGAATAGTTCATTTAGGATTAATATGAATAGTGAATCTATGAAGTATGTAAAGGTAAGTCTCTAATAAAATGACCCAATCTACATGTAACCACTCATGAATAAATGATTGTAAATTTTCAACTTGATTTAAGATTCATTATTTTTCACATAAGCTATTATTGTGCTGTAATATACATTCAAGATTAACATATAAAAGTGTGAATCATGTCTATCAACATTTGATGATGAAAAAAACATTAATTTAACATTTATAATCATTCTTGAGGTTTTGAATAAGTTGAATAAGAATTTTGGGATATTATCATATTAATGATAATTGAATAATTAAATTACATTTTACATGGTTTGCGATCTTCATTTGAATTTATGTAAAAATAAATTAATATAAAGTTCACAATCTGCATGTTCCCCTCCCATGAACCTTACATAATATAAAGATAAATCCAAAAATAAATAATTATAAAAATAAATTATAAAACTCAAAATTTTAATTCAAACATAAATTTTATACAATGATTGCATGTCATGTCACTTTGCAATGTTAATTCATTATTATTATGCATTTGGAAAAAGGAGGTAAATGTGGGTCATTTTACCATGGATTTATTTGTCAACCCCATAACTTAAAAGCACATTCCCCCAATTTTTGTTTTGTCTCTTAATAATTTTGTTGGGAAAAGGGTGTTCATCCATCCATGAAGTTAATGTAGAACATAATCAATTATCACCTTACCCATTGATTAGCACATGTTTTCAAGTTTTTTATAGTGGTTTTTTTTTTTTTTTTTAATTTTTTTTTTTTTTTTTTTTTTTTATTTTTTTTTTTTATGTTTTTTTAAGTGGTTTTTTTTTTTTTTTTCAATTTTTTCATTTTTTTTCTTGTGTAAATACTTGTATGAAAACATAATTAAATTTTTAATCATAAATATATTTTCAATTTCAATGAACTCCA
>Ga0116231_10005772_pt1 | contig 24176 bp, 16 predicted proteins | sample S1TSphgellanicum_2_FD_89695 | JGI IMG/M metagenome (GOLD analysis project Ga0116231, IMG submission 89695) | Host-associated microbial communities from peat moss isolated from Minnesota, USA - S1T2_Fd - Sphagnum magellanicum MG | ecosystem: Host-associated > Plants > Peat moss > Unclassified...
CACAAGTCAACAAGAGGTGGTTCCTCTCACCTCTGTAGAAGGAAATGAAAGCCTTGAAATTTTGGCAAGAGAGAGCCAGTCTGCTGACTTTTCACCAGCTTTAGGATCTGAAAACTTTCAAGGCTAACATGGAGAGCGATCTTTGGAGCATCTGTGCACTGTGTGCTTGGATGCACCTAAGGACAGTTTCTTTGATCCTTGTGGCCATGGCTGCACATGTTACTCCTGTGGAATGAGGTCATCCAATGGCAACAAATGATTCCTTTTGCAGATGTTCTAGTTGTTTGCTGGTGGGGTTTTAAGCAGCAAACAACTAGAACATCTGCAAAAGATTGCCTAATTACTAGCGATAAGAGTACCATGTTTGAATAGAAATAGGCACTTTGTCATTGTCCTAAAATAGGAGCTGGTAGGGATAGGTTACTTTTTACTTTTTTTAATAACACCTATGTTAACCTAACTTTATGGCCATTTTTTAGGTAGGCTACTTTAGTATGAATGGACCTTTAGTTTGCCATTCTTAAGTTCATCCTTGAATATTCACTTGAAACCTAAAATGAATATAATTCATTCATTATTATCAATGTTTCATCCATAGTTTTATAATGGTAATCACTATCATTTAGCATCCATGATGAATAATTAAAAAGTTGCTTTAAAAGCTTCTTTGGACAATGACCTTCATGGAAGTTTTCATCAACTATTTTCCTTGTAGTGTTTGTTTTGGCAATTTCATGATGTAGCCAAAGTAACGATCATCCATAAGAAAATTTAACCAAATTTGGCTATAAATGAGATTTGAGATTCCCTAATTGTTTTCTCATATTTATGGATTCTCTTGTCATATTCACTTTATGGAATTCATTTTTACACATGTAATTACAATACCAAGAATGAACATAATCAGTACATAATTACAATGAATTTCAACATGGTAGGCCTAAACATAAATCCAAACATCCATAAACATGATGAATTGAACAAGACCATGAGATATACCAAATGTGATAATGCATCCACAATGTACACCAAACTCACTTTGGGCTTGTAAATGTGTGTTGGATACAATGCCCTCCAAGATTAAGGGTCAGTTAAAGGAACTGACTGTTTTTGATTGGCAAACAAGAATGCTTGGCTCAGGTCATGACATTTAAATAGGTTTTCAGCTTATACTCTCCACTTTTTCATATTTATGAATGAGGATTGGGGGAATAATTAACACTATATGTTGGATGTGGTAGACAGTGATAGAGGTGCCTGAATATAGGGGGTATGGATGAAGATGCTCTCTTAGAGCATGCTCAAACGGTAGCAGGGAATTGGCCTTTCCAATACTTTTTGGATGAAGATTTACAAAAACATGAACAGGGCCTGTGTACCAGGAAATGACTGTTTCTCATTGGCCAACTACAGTTATGGTGGTGAGAGTTAAATAGTCTCTCACTTTGCATGGGTGGGGATGGGGGAGAGAAACTAAACAATGCACACTGGAGGTACTAAATATTGAGAGACGGCTGCCGCTGGGGCATGCATGCTCTAAAAGGACTGCCGCTGGGCTTACACACAGTGTCACAGCAGCCTAATAGAAAGAGACCCTAATTAGGTAGTCAAAAGAGCAACCACCATGTCTAACCAGCGAACTAGAACCCAATGAAAACTGTGTCATGTCCACCAGCCGTCCATCCCTCTTGGTGCACTAGTGACTATATTATAGTTCACTCCAGGGCCCCTCTAGTGTGGGCTCAAGAGCTGAGAACAAAAAAACAAACCCTTCTGTGGGCAGAGTCTCCTCGGGCTTGGAAGTTGGAACACTTGCAAAGACTATCTGGATGTGAAGAGTCGTTCCAAGGAAGCTAGCATTTCACTCAAATTGTTTTCTGGCTTGTTAAGATTTCCAAGAGAGGTCACATCATTGCAACAAGGCCGACTTGCCACTCCAGGTATGGAGTAACTAAAATCATCAGTGATTTCTGCTAGTGTAGTTGAAGGTGCTCTTATTTGACAAAATCTTCAAGTGGGCATTTGAACCGGCCGCTTATTTGAAATGCTTGCCTGCGTTAGTTTTTTACTTTTTAATACTATGATACTTGGTGGTTACCCAGATGATACCTACCCGATATCATAGTAATAAAAATAAAATAAAAATTGTCGATTTTTAGTATTTGAGATTCCTTCCAAGCCAATAGGCCAAGGGGTCGAAAATCCAAAAGGGTCTTTTGATAGACATATTTTCCTATGTAAATTGTTGTCATCACTGGTGACACTGAAAAATGATAGCATTGCAGTGATAGGGACAATGAAAAGGAAGAGGCCAAAAATTACTTTAACAAATTGAAAAGTATTTTTTCGGATTGTGTAAGTTAGTGTTCCTGCAACATCAGTGACTCAGCAAGGGACCAAAATATACAGAGACAAAAATTGTGACATTGCTTTACTACTGGGAAATGTCCTTGCCCGCCCAGACTTTCCCAATAACAAGTGCCCTAAGAGGCCTGTTATACACCCTGCCTTTGCATCACCCTGCTACACTTAAGATCTCTTTTCTAATAAGATTTTGGATTTTGAACTTGATTGAATTTGAGGACACGGAAGAGTTGCGAAAAAAATCTTTGAATAAAATTGTGGATACATAAGTTGTTTGGCAAAATCGGTTTGTTTTTTCTATTGTGTGCAAAGACTCGAAGCCGAATAAAGATCGCGGCGCTCAATGAAACTTCCTTATTTTTTTTGCAGTACGATGGCAATTTAGTTGCAATCGCAAAATCGCTGTACAAAAAGACTTATGAAAATTTTGTCACAAAATTTATGAAAATTCGTGCAAACATAAGAATTTGTCAATCCTCAGTGTTTCCAGGGGCAATCGATGCCGCAAAAATTGCTCCCGAATTGCTTCTCAAGTTGTGGATTTCATGACAGTGCTAACTGCAAACGTTGAGAGATGTACACTTACACGAAAACGTGTAACTAGGATGAAGCACAGAGAGAGAGAGAGAGAGAGAGAGAGAGGGATGTGTCTGAAGACGACGAGATGTGAGAAGTTTTCTCTATTTGCAGAGATTGATAATATCTTGTCAAATTGAAGCATGCAAACTAGGCACAAAGGGAAAGCCCACGGCTCGGTAGTCGGTTTGCGCGTCAAAGATGGGGCACTTTGGCAGCCATTCCCAGGAGCTCTGCACAACGTTGTACACCAAGACCTGCAAGCCGCGAAAGCTGGTCAAGTAAACGTACTCCTTGTGCGCGGCGCAGCTGTAGCTTTCCTCATCGCATATCCTTCTAAATTCCATCAACATTTTGCGTGGCAGTTTGGAGAGCTCCGTCCACTCGTGGGAGGAGCTCTCAAGCCTCAAAATGTGGATGCTCTTCACGTTACCGTTCTTGTAGCGCTCGGCCACCATCATGACATGACCGCCGCAATCCACCACCTGTGCCAACGAGAAACCCTCGGGTAGCTCCTCCAGAGCGTCGCTCCACAAGCCTTGCTTCAAATCGTAAGTGATGACGCCCAGTCTCCGGTTCAGCGTGTCTGCTTCATTCACCACGCAGTAGAGCTTCTCGTTGCAATACGCGCTGCTCCAGTTGGGATCGAACCTGGCGGGAAGACGACCGGCTTCGGTCCAGAGGTTGGAGACGGAGTCATACACCTCTGTGTTGAGGAACCTGTTGTACTGGCCGCGATTGGAAATGAACTCTGCATTTCCAGCCACGATGATCTTGTAAGCTTTGGTGGCTTCGTCCACAACCATGTGACGCACGATGGGAGTGCGCTTGTGCGCCATGTCCGGGAGCTCGCGCCAACTCTTGGTGAGCAAGTTACAGACGAAGAGCTTCACAGGCTTGAGCTGCACGCCGACGCTGAAGAAAAGAAGACCTCCGGCAGCGCCTTCGACGAACTTGACTTGCGAAGGGAGGAAGGAGAGAGGTGGCATGCTCTGCCACTTCTTGGAACCCGTATTGTAAGCAGAGCAAACCAGGTGTTCGCCGATGGAGGGAAACAAGAGGAAATAAGAGCTCCGACAGATGATTCCTGAGTACATCTCGAGGAATACACGGGAGAAGATGTTGGCGTTCCATCTCTTGCACACAGTACGCGCTTGGAAGAGCGATGGAAGAGGCAGCCATGCCAGTATCCTGTCTGTTAGATCCTCTGGCAATGCACTCCAGATACTGGCCTCCATGGCAACGTTCTCGGATCCATCACCGCAAGACACTTCCGCCTCATGATCGAAACCTGGATCTTCGGATTTGGTACTGGTATCCCTCCCCTGCCTTGCTTTTTTCTTCGGACTTTCTTTCCTCATCCCGATTGCAGGAAGCTCTTTAGACTGTTGGCGACGTCCAAGCTTTTGTTTTCAGTTTTCCCGCCTGATGTCTTTTCTATAACCCTTGGTGGATGCAGCAGCAGCCACAAGAGACTCCTGGAAATATTGTTTGTTCGATCTACATGTGAGCACCAAGAAAAAATTCTTCTGAGTCCGAATATTGCTCGCTCCTCACAAGATTTTTAGTGCAATCGCAGCTGAAGTCTCTTGGCAACACTATATCCATTTGCAACTGGCTGAAGTCTTCAAAGCAAAGCCGTGTGCAGGTGGTGAGCACACACGCAATGGTAAAACTCCGAATCGTCGCAAAAAGGGCGGTAATGATCCTGTTCCTGTTCCTCTGCCTTCTATCCCATTCACGAAAATTCACGAGACTGGATTCACTGCTCGCATTCTGTATTCATTACCTCCGTGAAGAAGTCACATAGCACCCGTCTGTTTCTTTCTGTTCTTCTCTCCAAGAGCCTTGCAATTTCATCAAAGCAAAAGCACAAATACATCATCAGGCGAAAAGAGAGAGTCGAGTCTCCTCCTCATGAAATTCTCTCTTTTCTTCTTGCCCAGCAACAAGAACAACAAAGCCAGCAACTCAGAAACTACAGCAAGCAAGCAAGCAAAGCAATTGTTGCAGTTAGGGTTTTTTAGGGGGACGGGGCGGGGGGGGGGCGGGGGTTATAGAAACAGATTTAAAGAGGGGACCTTCTTCTTGTGCACTAGGTTCACTTATGGATCCGAATGCTGAGTTTTCAAAAACCAAAAAATGGTGGTTCTAGTGAGCAGTGAGAAACCAACCTTGGAAGAAGGCAACAATGAAGCACTTGTTGGAATTTTGTGTGTGTGTGCCCTGTGAAAATGCAGAAGGGAAGGAGGGAAGGAGGTTGGCATGACGACTGTTTCTCGTTGCGAGAGAGGTGCAAAGGAGGTGAGAGGCTGCAACCCAAGAAGATGCCACGCGACCCAAACTGACGCCTTCGAATGGGTAGAAAGGTACCTGTCTGTCTTTTACGCCCTTCTTCTTCTTCTTCTTTTTCTGGTTTTGTGTTGTTCTGGTTTTTGTGTGTTATTGGTATAGGGGAGGGGGGCGAACCTTCTGAGATTTGAGGTGCCCATCACAAGGCTTGTAGGCCGTGTTGAAGGTCTAAACAATTTTTGCAGGTTTGAAAGATAGGCGCTTGTCCTACTTAAAGAAGACCTGTCAGATTTTGATGACAGCCTGATGCGGACCTTACAAAATATGTAAGGCTCTTTGCAGTCTCAAGGGGACCTTACGCCAGATAACCTGTGCCTGATGTACTGAATGCAAAATGTGACAGAATTTTTTGGGGGTTGGGTAATGCCCAAAGAGTGGAGTGTTATACCATGTAAAGTATCCTGGCTTAATTTGTTGTTTTGATTGTTTTTCTGTGATACCCAGCAGATACCCTGGCTAAATTTGTTATTTTCCCAGAGGAAAAAAAAAAGAAAAAATGATCGCTGTCGTTTGAAAAACCCACCTTCTTTGGGGAGAAATTGCACTAAATAAGGTGCCCTGCAATTACACCATGAAATTTCAACTGCTACTTTACATGTACCTATTTGTTTAGTGTGCTTTTCTTTTGTAATTTTCATATTACATGTTGAACTTCACATTGAAAATTTTTGAAGTTTTCACGGGTGTGTTTTTGTTTTGAAATTTTCATACTACATGTTGAATGTCATGTTGAAAATTTTGAAGTTTTTGTGGGTGTGCTTTTTTTTTGTAATTTTCACACTACATGTTGAACTTCAAGTTGAAAATTTTGAAGTTTTTGTGGGTGTGCTTTTCTTTTGTAATTTTCATACTACTGTGACCGGATAGGAAGTCACTTGGAATCTCTTTAATGTGAACACTATTTCATTTTAGGGTCTAGGTTTTGTCTTGAGCAATCGTCAATTTTTTTGTGTAGGTGGAGAAGTTTATATCATCATTGTTTGTTAGTGGTTGTGAGTAGGAAACTTTATTGTTTGTGTGTTATGTGAAACAGGTTTGTAGCAGACGATGGGTGGCCAAGGGTGTTATAAGCATGCAAGGGAGACAAGAGGTAGATGCGGTTGGATGAATATAAAAAGAGGAGTGTGAGGGCAAAGAAGAACATGTCTGTTTTTGTTGAAATTGTTATAGTTTGTGTAGAAGTAAGAGCTTGCAGAAATCTATAGTTGTTTCGATTTCCGTTGCGGTAGTGACTATATCATGGCAGCCTCTGTGTTCTTAAAGTTAGGACTTATAAAGGGTTGATGTTGAAGGTTGATGATGCTTGAAGGAGGTTTGAGCTGTAGAATTAGGGGCATGTAGAGAAGTACATCTACAGGGGACTTTGGTGGAACCTTTCTTGAAATCCAATGGGTAGTGCACACTTGAGTGGGAACCAGAAACCTTAATGGGAGCCAAAAACCTTAGTGGGTATCCTTGGGTTCGATAGAATGTGAATGGAAGAGGAACTAGATGGGAGAGATTATAGTAAGTATCTATAGATCCATCTTTCGCACAAAATTTTGTTTTTCTTGAATAATTGCAAACCAACTTGGCATACCTTGTTCAGTTGTGGATTCGTACCTAGAAGTCAATTTAATTTTGAAGAATAGATCAAACATTTCTCTACATTATCTCATGTGGTAGGGGGATGGATTAACAACTCATAATAGACTAACTGAACGTTGAGAGAGTTGACCTCAAGCCAGACCTTATTAACTCATGTATTCACAATACAAGAATTTGTTCCCAGCAGCAATTGAGGACTACTATTGTAGCAATTTAGGAGAGGTTAATAGTTATGTACAATCTGAAATTTCTCATGGTATGGAGAATCACATATTGTAGGATTGTAGAACCAGGGTGTTGTGACACTGCCTATTTGGTAGGAGATGAGTTGCAAACATTATAACCAGAGTAAGGATTTGTAATTAAGAGATGGGTTGTGTACCCTTTTCTTTTGGTTACACTACATGTTGAACTTCACGTTGAAAATTTTGAAGTTTTCATGGGTGTGTAAGTTGGAAATAATTGGAATTGAAAATTTGATCCAAACGGGTTTCTAAAGAACAAGGGTGAAATTAGATGCTCAGTGGGTTTTTTCTTTTTCTTTTTTGGCGTTTGGCACTATGGGTTAGAACTTAGAAAAAAGAAAGTGTTAAAATAAACTGATTTTGGGGACTTCTTGATATTTAGCACCAAATTTTGGCAAAAATAATCGGTAGAACTAGCCAATTTTCTTCATTAGACATTCCAAAATAGATAACGACAATTGAATTGTTATGGATATCCGCCATTTTGGCTCCATCATGTTATAAATGATACTCGCATAGGCTAGCTACTAATTATATCAAAGAATTTATAATCAAACCAGAAAAATAAAATTGTTCGCCAATGTTGTGTGGTATACCAATTATTAGGCTATGGTTATATGGCAAAATTTCCTTTCACATACCAAGCAAGTATATGGGTGCTTCAAAACATTTCAATAAATTTACCAGATGGAAAACACCATAATTTCCATTGGTCCAACACTAAATATTGTAATAACATAGCAAGTTTAGTCAAATAATTATTTATTTTTGTTTTGAAGATTCCATGGGGGAAAATGAAATGTTTTAAAATATATTTTTAAAATTCTTATTAAGACTTCACAAAAACATTATTATTAAATATTATATATTTGGAACTTCCAATGTTTCTAAAAATATTATAAATAGGGTTGAAGTTGCTAAGTTATCATAGTAATAGATGTGTGACCTTTCTAAAAGTCATTCCTAAATTGTTAACTTTTCCATATTGAAATTGGGGACTTCTTTTGATAATTAATTAATTGATCAATGATTGCCATTGTGAGATAGGTGTATGTATTTAAGGTCATTTACACAAAAAAGGTTATCCATAAGTTGTTTGAAACTTCTTCAAGTAAACGTCCTGAAAGTTGCATCCCAACTCATGATGAGACTCATGCCACCATGAGACGATGATGACACATATGATGACGACACAAGAGGAAACATTGCAAGAGAATATTGGAGGTCTTGAGCTGTAGTGATGGCACTACTTACAGACATGGAGTTCATGCAAAAGAGGAACTCATTCCTCCTATAGTTGAAATTTTCATCCCAGTGGGGGATGTTTTAAATCCTAGTTTTTGTTTTTTACCCACCTCATTCACAAAGGACGAAGCAAAGAAATTATTGCCAATGCTCTCCACGCATGTATCACGTTGTTGCTATAGCATCATTGACAAGCTAATGCTCAACTATTAGCCATTGGGAGGAGTTGGAAAGTAAATGGGCCAAGGTTAAGATTTAGGGCAGGGGTTAAGGTTTAATGCAAGGGTCAAGGTTTAGGGTAAGGTTAAAGTTTAGGGCAGGGGTTTGGATTCAAGGGAGGGATTAAGGTTAAGGGACCATGGAAAAATGTAAGAACTTCTTTCACAATCATAAGGCATGCTTAAACTCAAGTCCCCCAAGCTCTAAGCATATCTTTAAGGCCTGCACAGGTAAGTAGGTATATTTTTTTGAGGTGGTTTGGAGAGGATATACTTCTTTAAACAACCTTTGAGGCCTTACCAATGGATCGTCATTAGGTGTTTGTGGATTTTTGAAAACTATCGATGGAGCATGGAAGAATGTCAATGGAATAGTATAAGTGTTGATGGAACAATTAGGAACATTAACGGAACATTGATGAACATCAACAAAACATTTAGGAGTGTAGCCAAGCTTTTAAAAACATTGGCATACATAAGAAAACATTGTCATTTGGTCATTCACAGATTTTAGTGGTGTGAGAGGCTTACACTTTGGCAATTGTTCAGGGGTGTGAGATAATGGGTTTAATTTCAATTTCCCTTTAGTTGGTATGCCTTTATTTGGTAGGCCTCCTTGGGCCTTCATCTTTTTTTAGTTTATGTTGTGCAGGTGTCGATCTATTTGATGGAGGCTCCTATCCTTATAGGAAATGTGTCCTTTAGCTCCTTTCCCCCACCCATGCCCCTAACAAAGGCCCCTTAGTTTATTGCCCTTCTTCAAGGGCCTCATTTCATAATTTTGGCCCCTCCTTTCCTTTGTGTCATTACAACTTCTATTTCTATCCTAGTTTGTCTAATTAAGGTGTTTCAAGCCTATGGGTCAACCATCCCTTAAGTGCATGTTGAAAATATGAATCAACCCCCTCCCCCCCCCCCCCCCCCCCCCCCCCTCCCCCCCTCCCGACCCCCCCGCCCCCCCCCCCCCCCCCAATGCGATACCCCATGTTTCGATTGTGGGGCCTTATTTACACATCTTAGTTTGGCACGCCATCAAAGGTGTTATTAGCATTTTCAAGTTGGCTCCTCGAGGGGCAACAATGGTACCCCATCCTTCCAAACCCCATGCCCTCTTTTAATAGCTTAAGCATGGATATAGAATCCAAATCCCCTTCAAATTATTTTGTTAGGGTTCCCTAGGCCTTGATTGTGATCTCGCATCCAAGTTGTTTTGAGGCGAGAGGTGCAACTAGCATCCAAATTTCCTTTGAACCACATAGTGCAAAACTCGAATGATGTTGCAACTTGGCATCTTTTTTTACTTTTCCCCTAGTGGTGTCTTCTTTTGTTTGTTCAAAGTGCGAAAGCTAGGCATAGGGAGATTAAAATTTAATTATGGAGGAGGTTCCTTTCTAATGATTAAGAAGAATTTCAAATAGAACATTTGTTACGCACACATGCCCTAACAACTATTTTACCTTCGACCCCCCATGTTTAAATGGTGCCTTCCCCTAGAAGCCTCATCCTTTTCTTCCCACTTAAAGCCATATCATCTTCGTCAAAGTTTAGCCCTAAGGTGAATTGGGGAGTATGCTTGTGTTATGAAGGCCTTCGTCACAAACCTCATGGGCCATGATTTAATAGTAATAGTTGTGCGAAATCTGTTTATCATAGGTTTACATGAAATAAACACAAATGTCATTCATTTATTGTTTGAACATCGATGTTATGTGCATTGTTTAAATACAAATGTCATATGCCTATGAATAATATTGTTTAAACATAAATGTTGTATGTCTATTTGTGTTGTTTACGTACGAAAGTCATGCACACAATTTCTATGTTTAAATAATGCACAATATTTGTGTTTAAACAATTCAAACCTATGAAATAATAAATTTCGCATGAATTTGGAACGAATTCATGAAACTTTTAAATTTATGATGTTCAACCTCCTAGTGCCAACTTCGGTTTCTTTAAAGACCATTACTACTTTATACATTTTTCATCTTCTGAATTCATCCTTGCTATGTTAAAATTCATTGATGGAATTTCAACTATAAATAGATTTAGAATTTACTTTAGACATGTTTGAATCAAAATTCATCCATTCAACTCACCTTTCAATTAGAAGGCCTTTAAGCATGGTTTTTTAACACCTTTGAGATTTGTTTAACCCATAGAACTTACCTAATGGCTTTTCCCAATTATTGATGGTGTGTTCTTATGTTGTTAAAAGATGTATCCCTAAAAACATAGTTAGGGCCCTTAATGATGTTAAGTTATTAACTTTTGCCCAAGCCTTTTAAAGGCATTTAGCTACTAACATTAGGTGAACATTACGATTAGTGAATATGACATTTTATTTTTAGTTTCGTAATTCATTTGTTGTGCATTTATCCCCCCACCAGTTTATGGTCGTAATCAAAAGAGGTAGTGAAGCAGTGGTGCATGGTATTTGGGTAGCTTTAGATGTTCACCTTGATTGGGTTGTGTTACAAGTAGATGTTGCAAATACCTTTAACATTTTTTTTTGTATAGTTATATTTTAAAAACTCACACTACAATTGGGTAGTTGTCTTAGCTCATACCTTTCATCTATTCCTTTTATGTTCTTAAGTACCTTCTTTTTTTTAATCACCACTCCCCTTAGGGTGATCTATTTATTCATTCTTCCATTGGTACCTATCAAAAGGATCTTTTAGGTGGCCATTTTTTTGCTCTAGCTCATTTTTGCACATTTCATAATTTGTCTACCCTTTTCCCATCTTGTTTCTTTCTTGTAAGTGACACCCACATCATTAGACCTACTTTAGTTGTCTTTCAAGTTTTTCATCATTTTCTTCCTAGTTAGATTTGGTAGGCCTTGTGGTTTAACCCCACATGTGTTATATACTTAGTTTCCTTCAAGGTTGCCTTTAAGGTTCTCATCTCCATTAGGTTTATGTACCCCTACTAAGGGCATTAAGGTTTTGGGTGTTTTTTTGTGGTCCTTTTCCTTCACATTTTTTTAACAAGAGGTTTTGGATGATGGTGTTCACACATAGATGCCCTTCTTAGGTTGGGGGATGTATAAATGGCATTTGGGATTCTCATCACAAATTTATAAGCTTCAAGGTTCGTTCCAAATCCTTGCAAAATCTATTATTTCATAGGTTTGTATTATCTAAACATGAATGTCATGCATTATTTAAACACATAAATCATGTGCACAATTTTTTGTGTGTAAACAACACGAATATACATACAACATTTGTGTCTAAACAATACAAATAGGCATATGACATTCGTGTCTAAACAATGAACATGACATTAATGTTCAAACAACACAAATAGATGAATAACATCTGCGTTTATTCCATATGAACCTATGAAAAGTAGATTTCGCACAACTATTATTGTCAAATCATGGCCCATTAAGTTTGTGATGTTCATTCGTTGTTTCACACAAAGGCTTTGTTACTTTCTTCATTCTTTCCCCCACTTTTGAATTTTCAACACAAGCTAACCTCCTTTGATTCGACCTTCATTCACATATCTAAAAGACTTGCAAGGCCACATTATTTGGAGTGTTTGGAGGCTCCCCTAGTTTATTGACAAGCCTTTCTTCCCATTTCCAAAAGTGGGATAGGTCTTGTTTCTATAAAGGTTATCACTTCGATAAAATACTTGGGGAATTAAGGGTTTGTCGCCCCAATCATTGCATATAATTTTTTGCAAAATGATTGCCCATTTTTATTAGGGGCTAATATAGGGGCCAACAATTTAGGTCCATTTCCATTCCAAACTCACCTTAAATGGGTCATGACCTTCTACATCCAATTGTTCAAGTTTCCATCCCACATGTTGAACAACTATCAAAGAGAAAAATGGATCACTTTAGGAAAACATCTCAAAAAGCATGCATGAACACTCATTTTCCAACCTCATCTCAAAGCTGTCTTCAAATTGTCATCGTGTTTAACTAAAATCTTATGCATGTCCAAGCTTAAGTGTTTGGCTTTTTGCTCGCCTAGTCATCTCAACTTTTAGGGTGGATTTTAACATTTTATCTTCAACATTATGCACCAAATTGGGCCTCCCCCATCCTATGACTTGTGGTTTTATCTAATGCATATGTAGCAAGGCCTTAGATTTGATAGGGATACGTCTATTTTGTTGTGTTCATGGGTGAGAACACACTGTCACACATGATGCAATTCAAGATTCTTTTTCTTCCATTGCTAAAGATGTCAAGTTCCATGTTTTGCATGAGCAAACACGTTCTTTAATCATCACGATGACAAATGGATATTGTGTTTACAATAGATGGTATTCGCACTTTGGTAAACATAATCATTATTGAAACGACTTGTGTGAATCTTGTTTTGTGAGCCGCTTCTTCCCGAGGAATGGTTGCAATGATTACAACTTAAGCAAAGGTTGTGTCATATCACAACCAACACCATGAGGATGATTTCATCCTTTTAGTAATAGAGATATTTGAATGTTTACACCAATAGGCGGACTACTTTCTTCATTGATGTGCCAACATGGCATGTTTAACAAAGGGCTTTGGAGGTCCTCCTCTTTTGATTATACATTCATTTTATAGTAAAAGGTGTTAGTGGTTCTTCAAAAAGTTCAAGCCACCATTATCTTGCATTAGGCATTTGTGGCAATTGGAAATGCCTCTTATAAACTTGGTGTCTTCCTAAGTTTTTCACCCATTTCCTTGCACGATTTGCTTTGTGTTATTGGTGATGGGTTTAGATCCTAGGTTTCATGTTTTCTCCTCTTAAGGGTCCCCATTGTGTGTTCGACACTTTTAAGTGTGGTTTTTTGTTTGAATTTTGGTCCCCTTTTTTTTATTTTCACGTTCCCTTGCCGAATGTTTTTCATTTTTTTATATATTTATTTTTCTTCTCTTTGTTAGTTTGTCATTATTTTTCAAAGTGGAAAAAAAAAAAATCAGATTTTTAACCTACCAAATTTCAAAAAACATTTAAAATTTTGAAATTTTGTTAGGTTCTAAAATAAATTCTAAAAGGGTAGCCAAAAAATTAGGATGCTTAAATTTTTTTGTTTAATATTTTTTTAAAGCCTATTTGTTTATGATCATCACTTCAATTATATCACAAAATTCAAAAAAAAAACCCCACTAATTTTGAATGACAAACCTTTTCTCAATTATTGGGTTATTTTCACTTTTATGTATGTGGTTGACTTTTATGTGATTTGATAAGGAATTGTTCTTTCTATTGATAATGAAAATTTTGTGTATAAGGAAAATCCATAACAACTAAGGGCAAAGCCTAAGGTCTAGGGCATTATGTCTTGCTATGATGGCTTTCTTTTGCATAAGAAAACCAAGGTGAAAATGAAGGAACCTTACAATAAATTTCTCCCATAATTGGGGTCTTATGCCATAATTCCCCTTGTGGATTTTATGCCATGCTACTCTCCTACACCAAAGAGCAGGCAATTGCCAAGTAAGGTTCCTCAAATAACAAAAATAATTTCTTTTGGGTTGGTGCAATAAACATGATTTTGGAATGAAAGGAAGGACAACATGTGACACCGCATTCCTTCTTTATGGGTGAAAAGTTATTTTCATGCCATTTGTGTTTTGGGAACAAACCATGAATGCTCTCTTATAATTGAATGTGATCAAACTATTTGTTAAAAGAAAGGGCTACTTTAACATGTATCATATTTATAGTATTTTGAGGCTTATGAAATGCAAGATTTACATTGGTGATTCTTTTCACAAACTTGAAACTATATAATGTATTGATAAATAGGAAATTGAAAAAGGTTTAACATGAAATCAATAGTTCAAACATTACTTAGTGAATAAGGAGGTTTGAAGTTTATTAAACCATGTGTGAACACCTTTACTAAAGGTGATGCTTCCACCTTGAAATTGTCCGTTGCTTTTAAAAGTGCATCATGAAGGTTGCTAATGCTTGAAGCTTGCAACATGCCAAAGAAAATGAAATGTTGAAAATCATGTAAGGCCTTGTAAGACTTAAAAACCATTGTAGGTTAAAAAGATGATTGTTCTGTTGACATTTTCATGATGTATCTTGTTGAAGCACCATGTTATTGATTTTCCTTGTTTGTGAATAAAAATTCATAGTTGTTAGGTGTGCTTACGACTTAAAATATTAATCACATAACTTTGAACAATGGTAAGATCACCATGGGGGGTCTTGTGTGTTCCTATGTTGGCACCTACAACTATTGTTGTCACCACACATACAATACATAACATGAAAATAATTTGACTGGTACACCATGTCCAACCATGTATCATATACCAAAATATCATTCACCTATAATAACACAAGAATCCAAGCCCATAAAACAAAAAGAAAATCTCAACACAAACCATGCAAAAAAGAACTTGCCTCCCAAAAACTTAGAACATTTGCAATAGCAAAGCATGTGTGTTTTGAAATCTCAAATCATCAAAAGGGATTTGAAATCACACAAATTGGGATTATATCCCATCCACAAAATATCTTGAACCTCATTCACACTTGAATCAATTAGAAATAAAAACCAAAATAACTAAAATAATTCAATTTATCCCCAACTAAATAGGATTTAGTTGAAGACTTAAATTAACACACTTAACAATTGTCATGTGCTCCTATGTTGATGCTTGTAACTATCATTGTCACCACACACACAACACATAAACATGAAAATACCCAAAATGGTACACCATGTCCAAACTACCCCCCTCTATGGGTTAAAGTCCCCCTAAGCTAGTTAGCAAGGTTAAACTACATAATGAAAATCCACCATGGATGATCACTTTGGCTTTAAGATGAAAGGACCAATAGATTGGGTGTAAATATGAACCCCATTCTTAATTGGCTGGTCACAATCCTTCGAATTCCCAACCAAATGTGAATCACCATAGGAGAATGCTTTGAAGCTAGTTTTACTATCCAACCCTAAAAACCTAGGTTTACTTGTTAAACCAAAAGCAAAACCAATTTCCAATTGGCACTTCCTCCAAAAGTAGCATAAGACATCTCATATGTTAACCTTAAAAACATTGATCATAAATCAACATAGTGGCAACTCCTAAAGATTATCCACATAACATACATTGTAGGCCAAAAAAAACCACTATTAAAAATGGGTCAATGTGGCCATCCACATTAGGAAGATGACATGGTGCACAATTACACACATGGTCCTTCCATGTCTAACCATGTCAACGTTCCAATAATAACACTTTAGAAGGTAAAACCTTTCGCACATGAAGAATAACACATCTTATAATCACATCCAAAATAGTTAATGATGTTTATTACAAGTACACATAATCTCTTAGTTTGAATATATGGTTCGAATCCAATAACCACCTTTGTAAATATTGGCATAACGTAATGTATTTTGATGTTGGGCAATTGACAAATTTTCTATGTAGCCATAACATGTTGGAACAAGGTAACTAATCGTTCACATGTTGTACATTAAGATCATCCAAGTTGATCACCACCATCACATTTCATCATATTGAGGTTGGTATTTCAAATTCATGAATAGTTAATAAGAAGTATGGTGAAAAAAATGAAATAGAAACTTGTTGACTAAACCTATACCCCATAAGTAGCCATGGTAATTACAAGGTCCCAATTTTGAATATGAAAATTTCAAATTTCATATTATTAAATGCCCCACTTCATTATCTACACCATTTGTTTAATCAACCCATCTATTTTAGGTGGTTTCATGAAAAAGTGCAATGATCAATTAGGCCTTCTCACACAATTCTTGGAACCTCCCACGAAATTACATACTTTGGTTGATAAATATTTCAATTGAAGCCCCAAATCTTCCAAACACCTTACCCAAAAATTCATAGGCAATGCTATCATTATGATGATCCAACAATGGCACCAATTCTAGCCATTTCAAAAAGTGTTCGATCATAACCAAAACATATAAACTATGTTGGAGGTCAAATTAAGTTGGTTGACAAAATCTAAACTCCACCAATATCCAAACCCCCTAATGGGCAATGGTTGAAGATGATGTGTAGGTGCATTGAATGAAACTTTTACCCAATTAGACACCAAACATTGAAAAATAAATTGTTAAACTTGAAATTACATCCCTTGCCACCGATATTGTTCCTTGAACAAATTGTAGGTCCATTGGACCCCAAAATGGCCCAACTATTTGTGCACATACTTCACAAGGTTTTCATGTGTTTTAGGTGAAGTGCAACTTGTAGTTGTCCATCTACCCACACTCATAGGAAGGAATCCCACTTGGATTATTTGGCCCTATGCACACCCAATTTCATTGCTTGGGTGTCAATCCAATTGGAAGTTAACCCACTTGTAGATATGCAATAACATGTGCACATGCATGTATGTTCAATGCACCATCACCTTCTAATTCAATGCCCACATCATAGGAATCCCCATCACCCATATTAGTTTAAGGTACATCCCCAAAACATCCAAGTAAGGTACATAAGTATGTTGAAACATGTCATATTGGTATTGCCTCCAAATCCACATCTCCATGCCAACAAACAAATGATATCCTTCTCATTGGAACTTAGGTTCTAACTTAGCCCATCAACATTTTGATTAACCCTACCAGCTTTGTGAACAATATGAAAATCATATTATTGTAAGATAAGTCCCCACTTGGTTAACTTTCCTACAGGTCAATTTGATTCCATGAAATATATAAATGATTACTAATCGATAACCAAAATGAATGGCATGCCATAAAGATAACATTAGAATGATGACATAACCCAAATAACTACAAGGCATTCCCCCTCATAGGAATTATAATTGGCCTTTGTCTTGTTGTTGGACCTATTAGCATATGCCACCACAATCCATTGTCAAGTTGGATAAGCACATCTCTGAACCTTAAAATGCTCCAATCGTCGTGTAGTTCAAACAACTATCCTTAGATGTGTTGCCTCAAAATAAGAGCTAATGTGAAATTAGTTTTTAATTCCTAAAAGGCCTACTTTTGTGCTTCACCCCATATTTAATCCTAGTCAATTAGGTGAAAGGTTTGACAATGTTGTCGAACCCTTTGACAAACCTCTAGTAATAATTACATAAGCCTAAGAAGGCTCGCAATTCACTAACATTTATTGGTTGGAGAACTTGTGAAATTGTTTCAACCTTGGCCTTTTAAACCCCTAATCCACATGCATAGATCATGTGACCCAAGTACTCCACATGAATATGAAAAAACTAGCACTTACTTGGATGAAACTTGAGGTTATGTTCCTTAGGTCTTCCAAAAACCTCCTACAAATAACACCTATGATTTCATGGGGTCAAATTTAAAACAACAATGTCATAGATATATCATTTAGCAAAACCAAGGTTTGCAGACATTCAATCCATGACCTTTTGAAATTTTATAGGGGCATTTTTCAAACCAAATGGTAAAAACCTCCATTGGTATAAAACATCCTTCCCCCATGAAGATCAATCCCCCAAAATGTCAATTTGATTTTATCACCTTATTTTAATGGTGATTATGATTACCAAACTATAAGTCTAAGGTATTAAAAAACTTATTTTATCCTACGAATCAAAAATCTCCTCCAGAAAAAATGTGGGATATTTGTTCAAGCAAGTCCATTTATTCACCAAATGATAATCCCCACACATGCAACAATTAATTTAATCACCCAAAACATCCATTTTGGTTGGAATAATTATTGCCCATGCATATTCACCCCTAGACTGCAACTCCGCTAAAACCATGTCCAACAACTCTACTATCCAAGTTTAAACTAAAGCCCTCTCCACCTTAGTAAGCTCGTAAGGTCTTTTGAAAACTAAATTATCATCATTTCATATAATTTCAACCTCTTATCCTTTAAATCGGTCCAATTCTTTTAAGTTGAAAGTAAAACATCCAACATAATTTTGTAATAGCCATCATGTTGTGTGCATCTCATCCCTTATAATCATTGGACTAATATCTAATTCCTATGTGGTTGTAATCAAGGGTACTTTAGGTTGGGATCACGAATTATCCCCATTTTCCAAGGTTGAAAGTGCAACCTATGGTTACCATGTAAAATATTGGGGGTACCACATTGTCTTGGCACCCCACATCACCAACATCCTTCCCAACACCCATAAATCCTTCCTAGTAGTTTTGATTCCATGTATGCCAAGGATGTGTAATTCATGTTACAACATTATCCCTCCCCGCCCTTTTGCACTTACATGACTATCCCAACCAATGATGCACAAGTGGACATTTAAGGTAGGTGGGAAAGATTAGGCCAAATGCGCATGTTTAGCCAAGGTCAAACAAAAAAACCATGTGAAGTAGCTAAGGTCCATAATTTACCCCAAAATTTGCATATGAACTCCTTTAAAAATGTTGGGCACAACTAGGGTGCCAATGCGGAAGCCCATGGTTGATTTCATTCATCTACATTAGGATCTTTCGTACTAAATGAATTGGAATCCCAAATAATCTTGGGGTTTCCATCCCTAAATGCATGAAAACGTGGAAAATTCAGGAATGTTGATAGGGCTATTTGTGGGAGGCCAACCCTGACGCACCCCCAAGCTCTTTGATAGACTCAACTGCGAGTCTAAAGTGAAAATAGTGGAAGGATATGAAGTTAGGGTACGCTCCTTGACTCGTAACATTTGGGGGGTAGAGGGGCATGTTGGAGCTTCGAGATGGGGATTAGGATGAATAACAAGCAGGTCAATTATTCACACGAACCTACACAAACCAAACAACAAGTTAATTGGTGCATAGTTGAAACACTTTTGGTGCACGGATGAACCACAGGCAAACATAAATTCACAAGACTTACCATGGCTTGAACTTGGGGAAGCCACCACCTTCTTCGTTATAGTATTCTCTATGCCTGGCCACGGGGCCTACACCCAAATGTCATTTTGTCCCAAGACTTCCAAATTGGGAGTCCCAAAATTCTCGAAATTGGGACTCTCGTTATTTTGAAGGCCAATAATTTTTTTGTGAAGACCTCTAATTGAAGTGAGGTCCAAAGCAAAGCTATAATCTTTGTCAAGATCTTTCCAACGGTATTTGGCATGCCACCTTCATGCAAGTAAATCAGGGCGATTCCTGACTTTTAGTGGTTGGGAATCAAATTGACAATTTGACTTTTGGCCCTTCTTTTGGCCATAACTTATGTTTTAAGTATGCAAATGAGTGATGAGAGCCCATTTTAGACATCTAAGTTCTAAAAGCTTTCCAATGGTATAAGTAACTCTTCAATCTAATGAGTTTTGATCCTTGCAATCGCCCTTTAAAGATTCGAAAGTCCATTGGGACTCCAACTCCCAAAGTTCCCAGCTCACTTGGGAGTGTGGGGGTTCATTCCCTCACACTCTCCTACACTCTTGGGAACATGAAATGTGACTCCCAGGCTTCATTCTTGGCTCGCACCTTTGCAAGGCCTTACATTAGTTACGAGCCTAAGGTTAAAGTTATGACAAATCTTATTAATCATCACAAAAGGTGGCTAATCATGATGATGAACCACACATGAGTTGCATTTTGTATATAATATGTCATCCACCAAACATGTGGGTGACCTAAAGATGAATTAATATGCTCATTATATCACCTTTAGCGGTGATAGGTTAATCCATAACCACTGAAATTGATGGGTGCCTTAACCAATTATAGCAACATCCACTTGCATTAGCTCATCGATCCAAGCCTTGATCTAATGCCATCTGGCCAAAACAATTGGTCAAGAATCTCCCAATGGTGGGACATTTTCCAAAATGTATGCAAAAGGTCACATCTGCATGGTTTATGAATGTTACAACACACAAGTCAATTCCTAAGACAATCCTAATCTAGATTTGAATATCTTTGACCATGCCAACTTGTGAACAACTCTAACACAACCATCTTGAAATGACCAAATCTATTAACCCAATTTTATCCAAATATTGCACCCCCAAAATGTGATGTTGCATGGCAAAGAACATTTGTAATCTTGAACAACTGACGTTGGCAACAAAATGGGATGTTGTTTGGTAATATAAAGGCCTACATTGTAGTATAGTTCATTAATTTGGTATGATTAATCTTTAGATCACAACCTCATGTTTGGTTAACCCTCAAACCATTTCAAAGCCACCCATTGATGTCAAAATCTAATATGGGCATGGGTTGCAATTAACATCGATCAATCCAAGGCCATCAACAATAGCCTTGCCCAACATTAATGATTGAACACCGGAATCCAACAAGACCTTGTGGGTTAGTACCAATGTGTTGATGCCCCTTTAAGTTGAAAAACTTCTTTTTCATTGTGCACTACCACCACACTATAAATAACACTAGCTTAATCAATGGCTAACCATGTTAAAAGTCATGAAGCTTTCAATTATAATTGTATGCCAAAATTCAAGGTGCACCTTGCACACCTCTGTGTGGTTGGCCTTGGAAACCTATTCGAGAATTATAATATGTACAAAAATATCCTCCAACCCAATTATTACATTTGGTGTTCCCCCATTTTCACACAATGTGGCGTTGGATGCAACACAATTGTTAGTTGAATATTTATGTATCAATGGAAAATAATGGTGTTTAGTACATGACTTTGATTGCTCCTAACAAATTCATGGGCACCTTGGGCCCAAGAATAAAACTAGACACCCTCCTTGACACCACACTGGAAATCAATGTCCCACTAGGATTAAGAATGGTGTTTATTAACATGAATGATTGGGGGAATTGCACCTGGTGTTAAGCTTCACCATGATGAGCATCAAACGTTTCATCAACACCTCATGGTTTTTACATTCTAGCATTAGCCCTTGTCACTAACGTGGTTGTAAAAAACATTCCCTTGAATTGGGAACCCTAATGGGTACAAATGGGATAACATGAGCCACATTCGCCTATTTTTTTTACAGCTTTTGTGATTACTTTTGAAAAAAAATTCTTGGAATAGTCTTGAAAAAAGTCTTCGAATAAATCTTTAATGAAAATAAATAAATCTTCATGCTATTTTACTAATATTCATGTTAAAATTTTGGCCAAAAATGTCATTTTCAAAAAAAATGAAATTCATTACAAGTCTTTTTACAACTTAAAAGCAAGCATTACAATGTTTAATGATTTTTTACTCATTGGGTTAATTTCAAATTAATTCACATTTCCTATGATATATTAAAAATACAACTATATAAACAAATCTTACAATTTCAACATAAAATTAACTTATGACTTTAAAACATGAAAAAACCAAGCAAGCATTACACTTGCTATGGTACATGTTACTGTGATTGCACCCCAATATGGTCTCCATCATTATGGCTTTTGAAAATATCCAACATATCTTCATTTGGGGTCATTATCTTGAAAAACCAACTCCACAAAAATGTGATGGGTTAACATTTCAACCTATAGATTGAATATTTTCATGATCTTTTGCCTTCCTTAGCCCAAATGCATTATATTTCACCTAGGTTGCCATGTTAGTAATTAAGGCTTCCAATCATGCAAACCCAATTTCATGGTGTTGGATTAGCCTTGAACTAGTTAATTTTGTGACTAACCTTTTATTAACCATAGCTTTCCCCTTCTAACCTTTCCAAAACCCTAACCTTTCACAACATTTGACATCTATGATTGGTTTTGTTTCAACTTCAAATGTAATGTGAACAATGGTTCACATCATGACCATAAACCTTGCAACGAGAACAAGGTTGGCTAGGTTTAAGGTTAGTAGTATTGGCTTGAAAAAGATTAGGGTAGTCCTTTTTTTATGAAGCCCACCATAATTTGAACATCTATCTTTTCCCCCCTACTTAATAGAATGTGATGTGGAACCACCTTGTTTTAACATGACCCCCTTGGTCTTTTGTGGCATGACCTTATTAGGTTAACCAATAAATTGTTGAATTAATGGGGTGGATGCATTATATATGAGGGATTTTTCTAAATTTGTTGTATGATTGTCCCCAAACAATTTCAAAAATAATTCATACCTTGTTAAACCCAAAATTAGACATTTGTGCCTCCACCATTTTCATCTTGATCTATTTCAATAATTTGAACACACTTACCAAAATGGGTTGTGTGAGTTGAAGTAACATGGCATCTTGCATTTGATGCCAAAGATCATTATCTATGACCCATACCAAAATTGGACCACTTGGGCTTCCATCACACCTTGTGTGACCATAATCAACTAAGGCATTCATATAGGCTTCTTATAACTTCTCATGGGACTTCAATTGAAATTCCTATAATTTTTTTAGTTTTTCAATCCAAACCCCTTGATAATTCTGTTGTAACTTTTGAAGGAATTCCACAAATGGGTTGAATGCAAAATAAAAGACTAGTACCATCACTTCTGATGGTCCATCATCCCACTACCATTATCACTCCCATTACCACTTATTGTTTTACTACTAAAATTGTTGTAGTTGTACTTCAAGTGAAAGCAAATGTTTGGACCATAATCACTTCGATAATAATCACATAATTGGGTGACTAGTATAAATGTTAATTTTAAATCTTAACTTCATGGGCACACTTGAACTTGTGATAATCATCCATAAGTGGCCCTTCCAAATGTTGAAATAATCATTTTTGTGCCATGAAAAGTGTAAACAATTGAAGATTTTGCATTTGCTACATATTACATTAATTGTCAAAATTTTAGATAAAATCATCCAACTCAATGGTGCCAATTGCCCACAAATATCAACAGGGTCCTTTGGTGGTTGCATCCATAGATGTTGTCAATGTCCCAGAACAATGGTGTGGTGACAACCTTTAGAGGCGAAATTATTTTTGAATTTAAAAATTCCCTTCAAAATGATGAAACTAATGTGCATGGTTTGAATAATGCACCCCACATGCTAGTAAAACCATTGGTGGTAATAATCTTGTTCCCTATACATGGATCCTATACCCCTTTTGTGTTGAACCCTAACTTTAACTTGGGTGTCTAACCTGAAACCTTTACAGTAGCCTACCGGCTAAGTACGCAACTTGAACCTGGGAGGAGTGTGCGTACTTAGCCGGTAGGTGCGCACTTAAGACCATTCAATTTTTTTTGTAGCCACAGCAACAACAGGTGGCTGGACAACAACTGTTGCTACGGTTGTTGTTGTGTGGTGGTCTTATCCATCCTACCCGCAACAGCAGCCAGCCACTCCCGCACCAATTTCGAAGAGACACTTTGAGCCCAAGAATTTGAGCCCAAGAATGTGGTAGAGCTTGTTACTGCTGTAGCTACTGTCATAACCTGCCATGGCGATATTGGGACCAAGATAAGGAGAGCCAGCAAATGGAGGAGAATTGCAAGTTCTGACATGATGAAGATCATGGTCTCACATTGCATCAGCAGAAGGAAGACTGGTGCAAAAAGCAACTGTAGCTGGATTGGCAGCTGCATCATCAGTGAGAGAATGCTCAAAAGACTCATATGATGCACAAGAGAGAGAATGTCCAGAGTCAAGGAGCTTGTTGCAGAATGAAGTTGCTGCTACATTGCGGAAGCAGGTGCTTGCTGCTGTTTGTGTTGTACTCAGAAGATCAACATGTTGAGGGATAGTTGTTGCAGCATAATCTCTATCTGAAGAAACAG
>Ga0116231_10005773_pt1 | contig 24172 bp, 18 predicted proteins | sample S1TSphgellanicum_2_FD_89695 | JGI IMG/M metagenome (GOLD analysis project Ga0116231, IMG submission 89695) | Host-associated microbial communities from peat moss isolated from Minnesota, USA - S1T2_Fd - Sphagnum magellanicum MG | ecosystem: Host-associated > Plants > Peat moss > Unclassified...
AAAAAAAAAAAAAAAAAAAAAAGTCCGGGCAGTGCCCGGAAACTGCCCGGACAGACGGACGGACAGACAGACAGACATGTAACTTTAATATATAAAATTATGTATGCAATCTTGTAACAATGGCATTTGGCATGTATAATGTTTTGTAAACATTCATAAATCCTTATTTAATTTTGTTGAAGATTGATTTTATGAGACAACAAAATGTCAAATGTGGATTTCAAAGATAATATTATTTATAATATATTTCTTCTATCATTATTTAATCAAATTTCTTGTATATTAAATTGCATTTTCAAGTTTTTTTTAATAAAAAATTTATCTTGTTTAAATAATTTGACAAATATGTAGGTCTTAAATGTTTAGGTTCTGATTTTTTTTTTGGAAAGTTAAATACCCATGTCATATAAAACATGCTTGTAGAGGTATAAATGGTTTGTTATCATATGGCTTGTGCTATTATATTTTGATGTGATGCATAAATCTTAATCAAATTACCAAAACACATATTAGAAATTTTCCTTAGTTCAAAAAAAAAACATAGAAAGAACATTGAGGAGAATATTACATCTTTTTTTGGTTCACTAAATATTTCAATTGTCTCTTTTCACCTAATGCATACATAATGAGGTGAACACCATTTGTTATGTAACACCTTAAGTGAATGCAAACCATAATGAAGGAGAAGAAAATGTGTGTATGCCCAAACATAGGAAGCTTGTGACAAAAAATGTTCCATCAAAAACCACAATTTATGTGAAAAAAACACAATTCTACACTATTTTAATTCTATTGTTTTGTGTTTGAAACACATAATTTTTATTGAACCATTACCAAATTCATAACATACTCTCCTTTTTCTTCCTCTTTACATTTGTGCATATAATTTTGACAATTTATACAAGAAATCACAAATATTCATACAATTTATGATCTATGAAACCAAAAAAAAAAAAAGGAATACCATGCATAGTATTGAAATAACTTCATCATGGTTGTTTTCACATGCTAAATATAAAAGCATCATTAGATTCTCACCTTTTGCATTGACATTTGCTATGTTAACAATCTTTTGAACAATGTCAACATATTCACATGAAGCTTAATTAGACAACAAATGTTCATATATCATGACTCATCATGTTAAAATAAATATTTTTTTGTCACATGATGATAATGATAAGACACAATGTGTGACACCTAATAAATTCTCCTTATTTGCACCAAAACAATGAAATGACAAATTCTCCAAATGTTCTTGAAATGCGAGATAGTAATTCATTCTTAAATAAAATTATACATTAAAAAAACACATAGATTACAAAAAATATTGTTTTATTCCATTTAACTGGTTTAGTTGCATAAATCATTCTTTGGACAGTTTCAAATTGAAATCTATTTAACAGATTCCCAAGTAAAGAGAGATGAAAATTTCATATTCATGTGTTTTCAGAAGGCCTTTTTTTTTTCATCACCATAATCACAAAAAAAACTTTCAGTAATTTCTACATCAATTTGCATCTTCATTTCTCTTCAATTGAATTTGAATTCAAATCAACTAAAATTAAATTTAATTCAAGGTGCATGCAATGTCATTCAATATCTTCATTTGAATGGAACCAAGTTTCCACAAAATCAATTCTATATTTTCATCAGTTGATCATCACTGGTAGTGCATAGCAACACAGAGCCCAAGTTTTTAGTCTTAATGTTTTTTCTTGAATAGGGTCAGGTTCTTCTGCTTGGCAGGCTAATAATCATCTGAATCTTGTTACAGCAGATAATAGGTATTCATCAAGGAAGTTTCCAAGCCAACAATCAACCCGATATTGCATGACAATGCCATAGAATCAATATCAACAATGCACCAAGAGGGTGGGATTGAAATAGACATACATGAACACCTGAGCATGAGCTTGTGCTATAAGATGTAAACCCGAGGCAGGCACCCTTCACAATACTTTTCCTTAAAATCCTTCCAGAAGTAAGAATAGTCCTTTGTTGCGGGAATCACAACTTGGGTGCATATACTACACCACATTTTTCTCCGCTTTAAAGTGACTACTGGACCACTCATCACTCAACACCTGTGCATCTTCTGACAGGTAGTAGAGATCACCTGAGTGGATGCCTCTCCAAAAGGACTCTTGAAGCCAAAGCATGTTCTAATAATCCAAGGTACAATATACAAAGTGCCTCCCCCTATGACAAAAATTCAACACCAGAGAAACATGGGTTCTGAGGAGCTGAGTGGGTTCCATCTCCAGCTTGCTCCATGGCATCCAAATGCACCCAGAAAATCAATCGCACAAAACCCTGCCAACATTACCACTACATTTGCAACTCAAGAACAACCATGATTAAAAAGGTCCTGGAAAAAAAAAAGCAGGCAGAGAAGAAGGAAGATGGTATGGAGGAAGGATTGCAGTGAATATAGCAGAAAGCTGTTGTTCTTGTCACCGGCCTAATTTCTCCCTCATTTCAAAAGCTCATGCAGGAAACATCAAACAGAAGGTCAACCAGCTGACGTCCACATCTGTTGTAAAATACTCGAAACAAATTTGTATTGCTGTCACACTTTGGGTTGTTACCCTTTGTGACCTTGGCACTCTGAAGAGCAGAAGAAGCAGTTGCATTAATGCTGCTGAGAAGGCAATTGTGGTCTTTTCTCAATCATTTCAAATTGGAGCACAAAGTTGTCCTGCAATCATCCACCACACATAAGACAAATGAGCATGTAGGTTTCATTCATGCTCCTGCTCACTTACTTTCTTCAACTAAAGCTATAATTGTCTCCCAAGATTGTACATCATAGCCAACACAAAGACAGGTCACAGCAGATATACTGCACAACAGAGATCCACATCAGACATAACCATGCCTAGCATGTGGGTGAAGCAAAAGGCTGTACCTTACGACCAGTTTCCCATGTGTTATGATCAAAAAAGTAGTATGATCCTCGCTCGAAAGAATCTGCCTTGACAAATGGCTCCACATTGTGAACACGAAACAGCCATAATTTGTGTTCTCGGTGAAAAAACCAGCCTCTGTTACACCTGTGTCCAGAGACCCAACCTAAAACTATTAAAAAGCTGCTTTAAAACCATCCTTCATAGGACTAGTTTTTATGCCATCACTTGCTTCACCAACAATAAAGTGTGGCCACTATATTAACCAATGATGCAGATGGATCTGAAGCTTCAATCACATCTCTTTTCCCAACACTGCCCATGTTTCAGGCACATCAGAAAAATCCAAAATTGTCAGAAAATGGGATGTTGGAGAGACTACTTCATTTTGCTTGGTGTTCTCTTTTTGTTTTCTTTGGCATTATTTGGAGAGCAGGAGGAAAGTCCCATGACTACTTACAACTCATCAGCTGCGTACAATTGAGCTTCGTCATTAGGCATGCTGCACAAAACAAGGGAGTCACAAATTCTTAAATCACCAATAACTGAGGACTTCAATGCCCAAAGTCATGACTTTCTGAGTCAACTTCTGCACAAAACTATATCATGGATGTCACCTTTGTCTGACCATGAACTGGCCACAAGTTCCAATTCAGAAGCAGATGGAAATCATGAACAGTGAGACCCAATTTCCAAACATAAAGAGAAAACATCAGCGAAAAAAATCACAAGGAGCAGCCAATGATGCTCTCGACTCACCTATAGAAGATGTAAAATAGAGTATCTTGCTGGAACTTGCTGAAATAGCCTGGCTGTATACACAATAAGCAGCAACAGCATCAGTTGAAGGCCTATATGTTTAGGGTTTAGAGTTTAGGATTAGTCACTCAACAGCATAAGCGAAACAGGTTGATATATGCAAGATCTTGAAAGAGGCATGACTCTCAATCATCATCATCTCTGCCAATGATAACAATGCATCAATGTCCTTCAAGATCATCCCTCGAGAGAAGGAAAGAAGTGAGGTACCTGCAATCGGGGTGCTTGCTGAACATAGCACTGAGGCACCGTGAATTCTGGGTCACCCCGAGTTGGGCCCTCAGCCCAAGGAGATGCAAATGTTTTGTACAAATTTTCTCTTGAGTTGAGGTTAAGCCCTAATGTGGTCAGGTCGGTCCCCAAGGCTAGAGTAGTCAAATCAGGGTCACTCATCCTTATCACACTTAACAAACCTAGCAAACCAAACTGTTCTGAGGCTCCCTGCTGTTCCACTTTCGCCAAATCTCTGGCTGACTGTTGTTGTGCAAGTTGCTGTTGTGGATGGTTTGCCCCTCCATGCCTTAACTGTGTTTGCTGGTAATGGTGCACCAGTTGGTCATATGAGCCCAACCCTGGTGATCCACCACCTGATCGATGCACTTGTGTTTCCCCTCCCCCTGGTTGACCTACAGCCTGGACACCAGCCATTCCATATTCAGTACACAAGAAGCAGATATCTCATAAAATATGTTACGAGGCCTCAACATCAGCTTCCTGACCATCAGAAGCTTGAATCAAATGCAATTGAAATGCCCAATAGGGAGGAACCTGTAACTGTATAGAGTAACAAATAACTCTCATGAGAACTGAGAGATTTCCATACTCATGATTAAGAAAGCCAGAACAAGGGTTAAAACTTTTCCTTGAAGTCAAAGAAAGACTTCCAAATAAGGAATGACGAAGTGGGAAGAAGAAAACACCAAAGGGTAGAACTAAAACGAAGAACAACAAAACTAGCAGTATGAACAAAAGAGATTCTAAATTGTTCCCAGACCATCAACAGTGACACTTATGATAGCTGCTTATCTATCACAATTTACCCACTAACTTCATCAGCTTCCTACAGTGGGTATAGGCCATTGTACTGAGATTCTGTCAAAAGTCTGGAAGCAACTGGAAGACTTAGCCACAATATGGACTAGCAACTAACACCATAGCAGGGAAAACATAGAGAAAAACAGTGGGAGAAACCCAGAAAAAACACAGAAAAAAAAGGGATGTACAATAGAAACAAAGAACTGTACTTGCCACATCTCCATTTGTCAAAACTCCTGCTGTTCATGTCAAAATGCAATTGTCAATAGTGATTGGTCCCAGGATTTTGAGACCAAATCTTGTTCAGAGGGCAATGAACACAACACTAAGCCTCTCAACAATCATCACCTGTATGGTCAATGTTTATATCAACATGATATGTAGGTCCTACCTGAGAGTGGTAAGAAGCCGAGAGGTCATGTGATGAAGGGAAGGATTCAGCAATACTGGCATGTAAGTGCTGCAGGTCAGAGGCATTCATGGATCCCATTGACCCTGAAACAATGCCTGCCAACTGTTGCTGCAATTGACGGTGTGGGACATAGGACCCTCCTGGTGTCATTCCCGCAGATCTCCCCATCTGCAGTATTGGGGCTTCCAATCATCAAATGTTTCACACAATCCTATGGGATCATGCATGTGCCCAAACTCAGCCTTGGAGTTACTTGGTCATTTCATCTTTACACAAAATCTGCTTGTAAAATAAACAGGTAGCTGTTTCTCTTATCATTCTGGTACTGAATAGAGTACCAAGCCATAAGACCAATGAAGGCATCACGGCTTGAAGAAGCTGAAACTATCACAAGATGGTTGAAAGGCCTCTAGTTTCACAGACAGGATTTCCACTTATTAATAGACCCACATTGACCCTGAGGAGCAAATACCATAATTACTTGTAAGACAAAACACCTCTACTCCACAGAAGTGCTCAGCTACTCTGACAACAAGAGTTTTGTAAAGACCACTGGCACATTTTCTGGACTACACTTACATGATGGACAGGTTGTAGGTGCGTGCTGGCCCTACAGTCAGGTGCCAGACTATGCAGTTCTGATTGGCCCCAGGCTACCTTACTTGTAAAATGCAATGTGATATGACAGTGTCACAAGCATCTTGCTCTACATACATGTAAGGTTTGAAGAGCAATATTGATAGCAATCAAAGAAAGAGATTTTGTCCAGCATTTGTACTAGTTGTAGGTAGCTGGGTACAGAAACCTTTGGACATAACTGAGTTTCTGTTGGGGGACCAGCAGTACTGGAAAGACTCAGCCATGATGCTGGCTTGCTCAACAAAACACAAAAAAAGAAGCAAATAAGAAAAGAAACCAAGACGAAAGATAAACTCAAAAAAAGCAGAAACACCCAAAATTACCAAACAAAGGAAGAGAGGAGAGAAACCACATGAGAGTGACAATCACTCAAAGATTCCAAAACATAAACACCAATAATAAAATTTTTAATCTTTCTTCAGCAAACCTCTGGATTGTTTTAGTAGAAACTATTAAGAGCATTTTAAGTCTTTGAAAGGCTGGTCAAGCTCACAATTTGAGCTACCAAGAGGTTCTTTCAAGCTATAAAACATTGAGAGAACCTTATAAAACTGACAATTGGTTCCTCCAAATTTGGCCAAATCTGAAATATATTGGAATCCACATGAGGCAAACAAAAGCATGCTGATTCCAGCATATTCTTGCTGAAAACACCATCAAATGTCAATTTTCAATCCTTTTAAACCTTGGGCTATTGTTGGATGATCAAAGAAATTGCAAGAGACGGCAGTAGTAGTACAATTGAGCTCACAAAATGGTCTTCTGATATATGGCACCACAAGTCATGTCTTTGTCCACATAGATGAAGTTCAAGAAGTCAATCAGGAACCAACAGCTTGTCTACAAACCTTCTTACTGAGGGTAACTTAGAAAGAATGACTAGAAAAACATCAGACTTCAAAAAAGACGTTTCAAAAGATTTCAATGCATATATGTAAATGCACAATTAGTACTGATTGCAATAGCAATTGACTGCCTAAAGATGGACTGACAAAACAAAGGATTGGATAGCTTCATGAAGGAACTTAGCCACTTAGAAATTAGGCTTCATGGGATTTTTATAGAACTCCGAAGCCACACAACAACAAGGAAGTCAAGGGTCACCCTTTTGCTTCAGCCTTATAACCAGGAATGATAAAGGCTCAAACAACATTTGGAAGGAGTGAGCAAGTCTATACCGAGAAATGTTGAGACTGCACTGTGGCTGATAGCACAGTTTCATGCTGCTGCTCCTTGTGGTGTTGTGACTCCGTTGTCATCTCACTATTGCCTCCTGCAGCCATTACAAGCAAATGCCCACCTGAGATAACAGTGACACAGATGACCAAGAATTTTTTGCTGGAAAGAGAAATCATGTCCTGCTGCCTACCATCACAACACCCCATCTGTCCAGACTCCCTTGTTGGATTTCAAAGAAGAAACCCTGTGTCCAATGGGCCTTGCAGCTATGAATAGGACAAGACCAATCTTCAGTTGTTTGTTTGTGTAGTTCTAGCTGAGAGAATACATGAGAAACCACACAAACAGAAATAGATGGTGTCACCTCTGAAACCAGGTAAGGCAGGAAAATCTTCATTTTGTATGGTAAATTCCTGATTTTGCTGGACAATGGCATTCACAGGAACTCCTTGCTTTCTCAAAGAACCTGGAACAGCACCAGCAGCACAACCCTGTCAGGCCACAATTGGAGTGTTCCAATACCTGTATATGCATATCCTGATTGTATTCCTCCAGCCCATCTGTGGAATGGAATCCACTGTTTAGGTCATCTTTGTGACTGACTTATTTGAGGTCCTCATGTGTACACAGGGCACCCAGAGCATAATCCTTAAGATTCAATCTAGACCTTGAAGTTCTACAGAAATATCTTGTACACAAAGACCTGAATGCCCTTCCCTATTATTCTTATCTCCCTGCACTCACCACAAAATAACTGTTTATGGAAGGGCAAACCAAAAAACACACCTACTGGTCCCTGAAGCCCTCCAGATGATGACTGGCGGGTACCAAGCTGAGGAAATTCACTGATGTCAAAGGCTAACCCATCATTTGCACCACCATCACTAGTTAGACCGATGCTGCCAAGTTGCCCATTTCCTGAAGGTACTTGGCCTTGGATGCCTGAGCCTGGTGAGGTGGAGAAATTGCTTCCTAGCAATGAGATGCCTTTCGGAGAACCTGCACTGACCAAATTCCAAGCTTCATCATCACAGAGAAGGGTTGAGACAGAAACCCATGTAAATGTAATACTTGTACTAGTACTGCAAAATTCTGAATCTGAGAGATCAATACCTCGGCTGATCATGGCAAGCAAATCATTGGAAGGGTTGTACGTTGATGATGCCATATTCACACCTTGTTGCAGTATTGAGGTCGCAGACCGCCCAGGTCCTTGCCCACCCATTCCACTACCACTAGTTAAGGGCCCCATATTCACACGTGACCCATTCAGATTCTGCACATCTAGACCCACCCCAGCATTCAATGCTCTTGTAAGACCACCGCCCCCAACAAGGCTTCCTCCTCCACCACCAATGCCACCAACAGAGCTTGCAATACGGGGGCCACTTGCTCCCAACCCTGAGAAGGATCCACGATTCCCAACAGTAGGAGCCCCCAGGGATCCACCAGGACCTGACCCACCTCCTCCATTGCTGCTGCTACTGAAGGCATGGTTGCCCACTACACTAATTCCGGAGCGGCTTGTCATAGGTGTATGTCCATGAAGGCCGACGTGTGATAATTGCTATGACCCCAACAACCAGAAGCCCTGGATAACATGAGTATACCATAGCAATACCAGATCATGATGCCAAGTCAAGTCCTCTGGAATCAGAACATACTTGAAACAACAGATCCAAATGAGGCAAAACTCTTCAAGGGCTAAGGAGAAAGATCATGGACATCAAATGGCATAGTGAACTTGGGCATATTCAGGTCTAATGATGGCCATGGAAATATATGTGCGCAAAAGAACAATGCTTAGATGAGCATAGTACATCAAGGTCTCTTGTGGAAATATGACTTAAGAACATGGAGAGCAAAAGTTTTTCTTTCCAGAGAAGAGTGAGCATGATGAACCTGAGGCAGACCAACAGGCAAGCTGTTGGATGAATAACGACCTCCAGCAGGTTGATGTGTTCCAGTTGAAGGACCACCTGCCATCCCCTGATTCCGTGATGACAATGCATTCTGCACACTCTGCATACTGTAATTTGCTTGAAGGTTGTGCAACCCTTGCAGAGTCCCAGCTGCACAGACAGCAGCACTCAAAAAGATTGAGGGACCCACACAATCAACATTTCATGTGTAGGAGAAACTTTTGCAGATATTATTCCCCAATGAGACTAGCAGGTCCCAGAAAATAACCCCCAAAAAAACACAACAGAGCAGACACAGTTGTAGCCACTTCAAAAACTGCGAAAGATTTTTTCTCAAACCTCATTCTGCAAGAAAACAAATCTCACCTCCATGGTGGACAAATGGTTGTGTTCCAGATTGAGCTGAGAATGAGGATGAGGCAAATGGCCGCACTGAGCTGCCGGAGTCAAGAACCATTGAAGCTGAGCTGTTAAGCATGGACTGCAAACACAAACAGAAAAAAACCTTACCAACACTAAGTATACACATATACCTCAATTTACAATCAGGCCAAAAACCCCTAAAAAAAACCTGAGAGCCTAGAAAGCCCTAACTAAATGCTTGCTTCCAGACACTGATGGCATTGCAGGATGCCCAATCAAAAATACAAAAAAACAGATACAGAGTGAGCTCAAACACGAGGAAAAAAAAAACGCACGCACAGCGAAGAAAGAACAAATTTCAGAAGAAAAACGGAGGAGGAGGGTTTGTGCACCTCTTTGGCATTGACGTCATGGCGAAACGGAAAGTACATGTTGGATTTTTGCTCGAGCTCTAAATTGAATCTCCTTTCCCTTGCCACCATCTCCAACTTCCCATCTCCAGCTCCTCTTCCCTTGTTTCAAAATACCGCTGCTGCTGCTACTGCTGCTGCTACAAACTCCCCAGAGCAAGAGCACCTATTAGTAGGGTTAGGCACCATCCAAGCGAGAGGAGCAAAGCAAGAGCGGAAAAAGGAAAGTTAAACAACAACAAACCCAACCTACCTCTCAGCACCATCATCATCAACAAGAGAATTAGGGTAACCGACAGACAAACATGGGCAACAGCAGCAGCAGCCCAAGTGGAAGCCCAGAGGTTCAGGATTTTGCCAAACAAACGAGAGAGGGTAGCAAGCAAGCAGGCAAGCTGGTTTTACCGGAAGCTGGCTGAGTCGAGAGCTGAGCTTTGCAAGAAGCTTTTTGGAGGTTTAAAGAAATTGGGTGCAATTGGTTTTTGTATTAGCTGCTGCTGCAGCAGCTGCTCTATGTTTGGACCAGCGAGCGAGCGAGCTTCTCTCTCTCTCTCTCTCTCTATCTCTCAAGGTTGCAAACTATGTCTGCCTGCGTGCCTGCCTGCCTGCTCGCTGCCTCTTTGCTTGTGCACAAACCCTGCGTCTAACCTTGAAGCGCACTGGTTCTCTGGTTTCAACCGTGCGTCTCCTGCGAGCGCGCGCTCTCGGTTGTACAATTGCGTATTAATCCAACCGTGCGTCTCCTGCGAGCGCGCGCTCTCGGCTGTCCAAATTGCGTACTAATCCAACATGCCGGGGATGGATGAAAAATTGGATGGATGGATGGACGGATTGATTGGTGGCCATTCTGCCCGCTGTGAAATTTTCTCGGGGTGTGAGCCCCTATGTATTTTCTGAACGGGCAACTTGGTCGACCAAGAATGAAATGTGCCCAGATCAATATTCCAAGTGGGCAGCTTACCTGGGCAGAAGGGTACCCCATAAATGTTCTGAATGAAGGGGGGAGAATGTGCCTGAGAAATTTGAGAATGGGTGGACCAACTTACAATGGGAAGAATGTGTCTGAGCAATTTCAAAACGGGCAGACTGAAATGGGTGAAATTGTGCTCAAGTTTTTCATAATGGGCAGATAAATTTCAGAATGTGTGCCAAAAATTCAATACATGCAAATTGAGTTGGGTAAAAATGTCCATTGCTTGAGTTGTTGTCCCATGTCCCTTTTACTCATTTTGATGAGAAGACTTTATTCAAAGGAGAAAAAAAAAAGGGAAAAATAAAATGAAGGGGTTTAGGGTTTAGGGAAGCAAGCATAAATGAAGCAAGTTAGGGCTTTCTAGGCTCTCAGGTTAGAGAAGGAGAGAAGGAGACCAAAAAGTATCATGGTTCTCTATCTCATAGAAGGCAAAATTTGGTTAAGAAAATGTTGAGTTTCCATGTTCAAGAACAAAACTAGAAGACATCCTTCACCTACCAACCACAAATAAAGTAGAAATGGGCGAAGGGTTTGCAAGTGATGAAAATCAAGAAGTAGCCAATCCCACAACTACAACCCAACATAGGATTGTGGAGAGCTTCAACATTTAGAGCACAATTGAAACCTTTTTGTTTAAAGTAAATGGTTAGGACCACGAACAAGGGACCTTTAGGACCTTTCATTCCCCTAGACATTATTAGAACAAAGTTGGGAAAAATCATGACTTGCTTATGTAAAGTTGAAGACTTATATTGTTAGGGGAAAAAAATGATCTCCTAGGTGGTGATCTTGATAATTTCATTCCTATGTTTGGGTTACCTCTCATGTTGCAAAACTTAATGCAAAAGATGTGTAGGCTAAAGATTTGCATATGTGGGATCAACAATGACATTGTTTAAAAAGCTTTGAACCTCATCCTTTGAAAGGACAATGTTAATGCGATAGATCTAGATGTTTGAAGCACAAGAGGCAAAACATGTAATTGTTTTTAAACCACATGAAAACTAGCTTCCTTTGCAATGGATGCAAAGACATCACATATGGTGTCAGGTGTTTCAATGCGTTCATTACCATGTGAACATTGCGATAGATGGATGCCCAAAAAATCAATGGATGATCGTAGACACAATGAAGGATGGGGAAATTCAAGCGAGATTTATATGGTGATGGAGAAGATTGTTGATGAATGGCAAAACATGAATAGGACCAATCAAATAGTGAACCAAACATTTCAACCTAAACTTAAACATGAAAGGATGCAAGTTCGATGGATGTTAGACATCCCATTAGAAAGAATGTTAGAAAGGATGTGCTAGTGCAAACATTCTAAAATGGAATGTTGAAGTCATTTGATTTATTTATTGATGAGTTGCCCAAAAGAAGGAAAACATTTGTTGGCCATTAGAGACAAGAGGTTGTGGGCTACCTTCAATTGTTGTTGGAAAGGAAGGGTGTTAGAATCAATGTGAAACAAATTCTTCAACATAAAATCAAATAGAAATTGAAAGGTGAAAGATGAAATAATTAATTTGCTCAATCATCCCCAAGAATGCAATCAATGGGGTAGCAATAATAATGGAAATGAGACCAATTCCTCCTAAGGAGATGGGAAAAAAGGCTTAGTGATGAGTTAAATGTCTTTTGGGACCATGAAACAATCTTGCAACTACAACACACTTGAGCACTTAAGATAAAGATAGGTTGAATGACATAGGAAAGTTTGAAAACTTTGAATTAAGAGGGATGCACTAAAGAGAGTATGATGAACATTGTAGAAATCAACTAATGAAAATCACAAAAGCTACTTGAACATCACCCATCTTCTTGTTTGAGATTTATGATATGGAATTTTCAATGAAAGAAGAAGTGAATGAAGTGGATCCCATTAGAATACCCAAAACTTTGAAACCTTTGAAAGGAATGTTAAACAAAGATAGTGTGGTGAAATCACTAAGTAAATCAAACATGGATTAAAAGATTGATCTTAGAACGTTTTAAGAATAAGAATTCAAATGATGCAAATATCAAATAAGGAAAGCCTATAATGTGAGTGTTATCGATGATGGTGAGGAACAAGCACCTAAAAAATCAAGTTGTAATAGAACAAAAAGTTCAAAAATGGGTTAAAACAAACAAAGGTTTACCAAGGGGGTCACCTCGATGGGTCCCATGGTTAAGGAGATCATAGTGAGCTCACCCTTAGGGTTATGATGGTTATAGAAAAAACAAGTTTCACAAACATAAAAACTATGAATCAAAGGTAGGAATTGAACAATGCCATTGTCGACAACACATAATTTCTAAAACATCATAGTGTGAAACACTTAGTTAAATGCATTGGACACATTAGTTTGTAGGAGCGTCCAATTAGAATGGAAATCAAGGGTGCGTCAAATGCTATGAACCACTATTTTGAACACACCACTTGCAAAATCATTTGGATGAAAACAACATGCAAATATTCAAACACCATACTAAAGGACCACCAACTAAAAGGTGGGACATGTAACTAAAAGCCAATTTAAATGAACCAAAGGAAAGTTTGAGGTTTCATATTTTTCATAATCTTCATTAAAAAGAGGAAATTACCATTGGATTTAGGGTGAAGGACTTTGAAAGGTGAAACAATTTTAAGGGAATTAGAAGTTAAAGAAAAGTGAGCAAAGTCTTACATTACATTTGAATATTTGTGTACACAAACCAAAATGAAACTTTGTTGGAGGCATTTATGGGGTGGATAGTCAACTTGAATGGATGGTTGAGAGGGGGATCTTGATGCCATAGCTTGAGTGCAAAATAAATGTTCGTTTTATAAGGTTTCTCAATCCCCGACTAAGAAGCAATGTAGTTGTGTTAGAGTTTCCTTGTGTTGTTTTGCTCCCCATGGGGGAAGTAATATGAGACACCATTAAAAGAATAACAAGAAAAGATACCACACTATAACGTCCATGGGGTCTTGAGTCAACTTGTCCAATGAAAAGTGCAAGGTTGTTTGAACTTATGTAATGTTGAAGGAATGCAAAAATACGATTTGTGGTCAAGGAAAACCTAGGTGAAATGTTTTGGGCACATCCAAATGGGAAACCCAGTCCCAAGTCTAGGGGGAAGTGATGGTAGTTAGAATGGGGTTTGGATGAATAGTCCCCAAGCAAGGCACTTGTTATGATGATGAAAGATGAGCAAATTGGGAATTATGATATTGATGAAAATTATTAGGTGTGGTAGTGGGTCCATGAAAAAGTAAGGCATGAATAATAGGGAGATCAACAAATGGTGGACAAGGGTGGGGTTATTACTATAAATGACACAATTCAAAGGGGCAAGGGTTGGTAAGGGGGGATAGAAGATGTGACTAAACCATTTGTTAGCACATAATTAGATGGAGGATGGGCACTACTAGGGGCAATAATAAGGACAAAGTTTATAACCATATTGTTTAATGTGGTTTGACAATGCGTAGTCGGGAGATAGATGGGGTAGCCTAGTATTTAATTTATAGTAGTAGATTTATTTATTGTCTCCAAGATTGGAAATGACACCCACTAACATAGTTAAATTATAGGAAAGGTACATAAGAAGTCAATTGCCTAACCTTCTAAAAGGTGATAATTGGCTAATTAGTTGCCTACAAGAAAGGAGTTAATTCAACAAAAGATTTAAAGTAAGGAAAGGATCATTTATTTTCATGGAAGCAAATGGGGTTTTGGAGGGATTTACGAAGGGGAAGGGATTTCTTTCTTTTTTTCCATGCCCTATTTATATATTTTTTTCTTCTCATCTATCATCTTCTTCTATCTTTTTTTATATTATCATTCCCACCTTGGGATGTGTTATTTCTTCCTTTTCTTTTTTTTGTACTTTCTACTATTCACTAAATTCTCCCACCAAGGGGAGCATCCCACCAATTGTATTCTTTGTTCATGCCATGAGGGCTTATTTCTTTTGTCTTTGATTTGGTTAAAGCTTCTATGGAACAGAATACTAGGACCAAGGTTAAAAGTGGAGGAGGTGTTACCAATACCATCACTATGGGATGTAGCAAAAGGTAGGTAAGAAAATATTCTTGTCCACCCATTTTTCTCATCTTTCTTTGTTTTTCAAGTGAAGTTGGAAGTAATTGTTTAGGTGTTAATTTTGTTGTAGAGCATAATTATTATCCTTAGTCTTGTTATTTCCACTTTGTTTTCATTGTTTATTTATGTTTATTTCTACTCCATAAAAATATATAGTAGTTTAAAAGGATCGTGATTTTGCTATAATGTTGAATTACTACCCCTACACTTCATTAATGATTTCTATTTGGTTGGCATTTTCATATTATCACCTAAAGCTTTGGCTAGTAGTAAGATTTAGAAATCAAAAATAAATTATGTGGCAAAACATAATTACTATCCCATGAACCTTGATACGCGCATAGGTTTGTAAAACATTACTATCTATTTTTTGAGTAATTATAATATAGTAACAAGGGAACAACCATGACTTCAATTTGATTTGTGTCCAATAATGGGTATTTTTTGTTTATGTGAATTGATTATTTAATCATCAAAAATTACTCACCAACCAATTGCCCATCTACCCACAAGGTATTCATGATTAGTATCTTCTCAACTTGTTGTATCATTACTACAAAATGTGGGTGTAATTCACCAGTCCTTGTTTGGTGGACCATTTAATTCATTGTTTTCATTTAGTCAAATCTAGTGAATTCATTCAAAATCTAGTGAAATTTCATAGTGAACAAGGGACACATTTGTTGTAATGTATGGACTTCACATTGGCACTCAACAAGTTGGTGGATGAAACTTGACAAACATCCAATATATGGATGAATTGACACCTTTTTGGATGAAAAATTAGAAAAATAAAATAAAAATAATAATATATACATGTTTGACATCAGGCTTGAATCCTTGAAGCCTTGTGAGACCTTTTGGGAAGTTTTAATGTTATATCCAATTTTGTACCCCCGTTTCTTTTTAAGGATTAATTAACACTTGTAACCTTGTGAAGTTACTAACCACCAAAGCTCAAAAAAAAGCTTGGAGATTTGAAACAATGGCACATTGACCTTTCACCACTTCTCCATTGTCACTATAAATGCATTAAGCTCCATCTCGTTGTGGTGATGGCAACCTTACCACACAATGACCCTAAAGGAACACATTAATTTTCATGGTTTGATGCCACTATTATCAACAACATGTCAACACTCTTCAATCCTCTCTACACATGAAATCTATGTAACACCTCCAATATTACATTGATCATCCAATTATTACAATGTGGTGTTGTTACCATTTTTCCATCAAAACCCTTCAATTCAATTGTTGCAAATTTGATGTTGCTACTTCTTTTCCACTACTAAAAAAAATTCAATAATTATCATGACCACAAAATTACATTTATTATTTCTCTTTGTGTTTATTTTTAGCTAAAGCCCACATGCATACACATTTGGATTGTTTTTCCAAAATTACAAAAGGGATTATGGGACACTTGTGCTAAGTACAATCATATTAAATAAGTAATTAAAAAAATATAGCTCCCCAAATCGTTCATAAACTTGAAGTTGACTTTCCCACTTTAACATCCAAAATAATTTTTATTTTAATTACCAATTTTAAAAAATCCCCAATCTTGTTGAATTTGCTCATTATTTATGTTTTTTTTTTATCAAAGTCTTTTTCTAATAGGAAAACTACCAATCACAAGCCTAATTAACTAAATTATTATTTTTCTAAATTTAGTAGTTTTTAATTTAAAAATAATTATTTAATTGAATACTGAATTGTAAAATGATTTGTAGAATCATCTACAAGTGATTTTACAATGAGGGGCATCTCAAAAAAAGGCAAAAAGATCTGTGCAAAATAAAAATGTTCACATAAAATATTTTTATGATTTCGTTTGTAAGTTCAAACAATGGCCTTATTAATAGAAAAACTTTTTTTAAAACACATAGAAAACACAAATAATGCACTAAAACCATGTATGTTAATATGAGGAACACCTTGAGAAAAATCAATGTGTAAAAACTCCAAATTGTTGTTAAAAGTTCCTTCCAATTTGCATACAACATGTAATTTAAGTATTAATAGTTCACTAAGGCAACAATAAAAAACAATTCAAAATGCCAATTTGAACAATTTCATTCACCACAATTAATTTTTTTGCATTGTAAATTGACAGTGGATCTTGGTGAGGGAATAGAGACAATGAAAGCACAAATTTATTATAAACTTTCCACCCTTGACTTTAAGATCACACAAGTTGTTACAAATTTATGATCCGTTTATGAAACTTGGCCTAATCTTAATAGGACATGAACGTCTTATATGCAAATGTTACCTTTGTTAGTTTTGCATGCACAAGGTCATCATCCCATTTAGATGTTGCTTCCACCCTAAATAGGGTGAACATCACATACAATGTGATACTTAATTAACTTTTAATGAAGTATCTCATAATTTCAAAAGTTAAATGCATGAACCACAAATATTTAAAATCAAAGTAAACTGATAAGATGTTGACATTCAACACCTTTAATCAATTATCAAGTTATGCATTTGATCACACCCATCAAGCATTGGAAATATTCATTCTTGTCAACAAAAAATGCATTTGTTACTATATTTGCAACAATATTCTTTGTTTGTAAAATACTAACTTGATAAGACCATCTTCAATTTTGTTTTACACCAAATGATGAGTTTCAATATGTTTCATTCAAACATGAAAGGTTGGGATTTTCAATAGAAATATATAACCTTGATAATTGTCATATTATATAATAACAATTTTCATCTATAGTTGATCAATAATCCCAAAAGATGATGAAAGACACATTGCTTGTCTTGTTGCTTGGGAAGTTACCATATATTCAACTTTTGTTGACAACATATAAGGTTGTTTCTTACTACTCCAATTGATAGCTCCATTAATACTCAATAAGAAAACATAACTTATTTTGGATCAACACTCATCAATATTGTTGGTCCATTTGTATCACACTAAACACACATTTGTGTGTTCATATATACAATACCATTGGAACAATAACTTTGGTAGGCATTCCTTTTGGAATACACATAGCCCATAATATTTTTGTCAATTCTTTGGTTGTGGTAGATGTTCCCATTGGAATGCACCTAGTTGTGGCTATGGTTACATCCGTATTGGAACACACTTGGCCCAAAATGTTATTTCAAAGCCTTAACTATGTTAGATATTCTAATTGAAACTCACCTAGCCTTAATTATGGTAAATGTCCTTATCAAAATGCACTAAACCCATCATATTCCCATCAAAACCTTAGTTATGGCAAACACTTTCATTAGAATGCACTTAACTTTAAATGGTTCACACCCCTTGTGGAACATACTTAGCCTTGGCTATGGTAAATATCCTTGTCAAAACACATTTGACCCATCATGTTTTCATCAAAACCCTAGCATGGTTAATACCTTCATCGAAATGCACTTGGCCCATAAGAACATCCTTAATACTTCCTTTCAAACATAAACCAAAATCAGTTATATTGCCTTTAAAATAACAAAATGTTTATTTCAATACAATCCAATGACTTTGTCCATGATTGGCCATAAATTGGCTTACAACCCCCATTTCTTAAGCAATATTAAGTCTTATACATACCATGTTGCATACATGAAACTTCCAACAACATTTAAAAACATGATAGCTTGCATCATTTCCAAGTTTGCTTCATTCCAAGGACCCATATCCTTTGAATGTTTGCAATTGGTAATAAAAAGGTTTTGCATGGACTTATTTTTAGCCATACCAAAATGCCTCAATATAACTTCAAATTTGTATTTGCTTTGGTTTATATATATCACTTGTTCTTGCCAAACATGGTTCACTTTTACCCCCAAGAAATATTAGTTGTCACCTATATCCATCATTTCAAATTTCTTTTAAATGTACATATTTTATTCTTTCAACAAAGTCATTAGATGCGAAATTGAGGATCATCAATGTTAAAGGTATAAAAACATTTCCAAGTTTGACAGTGATGGACTATTGAATTAAAATATATTCAATTTTTTTTAAAAAATTTAAAACAAAAAAAATTCTTGAACATTGACATCTTAAAGAATGATTGGAAATTCAATAAAGGTATTAATCAACCTAAGGTCAACATTGCCCTAGGCATACTTAAAAACCCTTTTGGTTTTCAAAGTTGGACAACATTGCCATTTAAATAGTATTTTAACATTAGTTTCAAAGAAGATGGGGTATTTTCTCTTAATTTTACTAGGCATTTTAGGGAGAATCACTACTTGATGTGTTTAAATTGGTTTTTTAAATTTTTTCATTTGAAACAAAGACATTTTGGGTAAACCCATCCTTGGTTGGTACCACTAGGAACCACCTCAAGGAATGGTTAAAGAACCAAAAATAACCAAATCATTTTTTTGGGCCCTTTTCATTAATTGCTTTCACAACTATAAATTACTATTTTTTCATGTTTATCAATTAAATGTTTTAATATGTGGCTTGAATTTTACTTGGTAATTTTAAAATTGGAAATTTTTAAAAATTTATATTCCTAATTAAAAAACGAAACATGGGTGATTATGAAGACCATTGTTGATGCTTTGATGCTACCGGTGAAACATTTTGGTTAATTAGAATTGTGACTATCTAATTTATGCCTTTTCATTGAGTACAACCATGAGCATTGAAGTGTTGTTGCTCCAAGTTAATAATTTGGTTTTCATTCAAAGAAGTTTTAATTTTAGCTTTTTACTTTCAAACTAAAGATGTTGAACCAAGTGGTTAGCATTCTAACCCCTTTCCTTGTTTTTCTACTTGCCATGTTATTGGTGAAGGTCACAATATGCTAGTAGTCATGGTAAACCTTCAATTTAAAAACTTGAAAATTGTGGGCAATGTTTTTCTTGCACATACAACGATCCAAGAGTGTAATTTAAAAACAATGTTGCCTCATGATTTACATGTTTACTACCATTTAAACCATTATAACATGTAACGAGGTTGGATTTCAAAATTTGCTTGTTGATTATTGTTATTAGGGTTTGAAAATTGTTCATCAAAATGATGGCTACAACAAGCAATTAATGTGGATGTTATTTTTGTTGGTTGCTTTGAATGTTTGAGTTTTTAGAAGCACTAAGTGAATCATTAGAAGTGTTGTTGTTTGGGGAGTAATGAAGGGTGTGCTAGCCATGGAAGGTTTTAAAAGGCCTTCAATGAAAAGGAGAAGGTTTGGAATTGTCCTTTTTGGGGGTATGAAGAACCAAATGGTTGGAGGCATATTAAAAGAACATTTATGGCAATAGATAAGAGGGTGGTGTTAGATAAAAAATTTTGGACTTTTCAAAAGTTGTTAAATCATGTTTGTGGAGAACATTAAAATTTCAAAAAATAAAAGCATTATTTCCAAGGTAGATCAACACACACATTTTTTGTTGAGAATAGTTAGAAATTATAATGGGGATTTGAACATTTTGAGTTTGCAAGATAAATCCAATGTTGAAAAATTTGGGAAAACTTGGAGATTTGAGTTGTAAAAATTTTTACATCACCAATTTATTTCACAATGTATGCATCAAAATTCAAATAATTAGCTGTGACATCTCATGGGATGAAGTGGCATTCATGAACTAGTTTCATTTGAGTTACATAATGACATGGACTTATTGTTCACCATGCCAAATCCTTCAACATTAAATCAAGCCATTGCATAAGCCTTTTGATGTGATAATAGGCTATTTGAACATTGGCAAGAAAAGTGTTGCGAGCTATAATCAAACCACATTTTGGAAAATGGATTACAATGTAGGGAAGGCTTCATGGTTCCCATAGATTTGGCCATCATTGTCACTTTGAAGAAAGAGGATCATGCCTCTAATTTCAACTCATCAAGCAAGGGTAAAATGTAGACCTAGTCGACCCAAATGCATTTATTGTAAAAATAATGAACCTTCAAAATGCTAAGTTATGCCAAGAAAATGTGTTCAACCATGTTGAACCACAAATTGGGAATATAATGTTGGTGGCATTCATAATCTCTCATGAAGGGAACTACCATTATAACTTTTCAAATAGACTTTGAGTAGCACCTATGCACTTTGTTTTCACATCTTGCATTATGATGAGTTAATTAATCTTGGAAAACCATTTCAAAGCATTTATGATTATGCATCTTGTGTATTGCATATATTTATGCCTATAGAAGTGGAAAGTTGCATATTAATAGCTAATATTATGTTTAATGTGCCAAGTATGATCCCAAGCATCATTAGAATGGTCCAAGACATCTAGAAATTGCTTAAAGACTTTCTATGCATATACATGGTATAACATTTTATTTTTATAATAATGAGTAAAATGAAAAAATTAAATGACAATAAGTGGTAAATAAGGGGCCTATTTGCTAACTTCAGTCAAGCAACTTGTTAAGGGCCTTGTTTATCAATGAAGATGATTGTTACTTCTTTTCCCTTTACATAAGTTCACACCTTTAGATTTAACCATTTCTTAGTAAACTTTATTGGAAATAAACCAACCATTAAAATGATGCATATTACATAACAAGTGTCCTAACCAAATCAACTTGAAGCTTGGGCCATAACCACATTTTTGTTTGACAATGGAGATCATGAAAGTGGTAATTGTACTTAAGTGCTAAAATTACCTTTATGCTGCCTATTTTTTCCCCACAACCTTCTTATTATGTTATTACATGCAAATTTTTTATGGTCCACTTTAGGGAAGGAGAAGAAACCAAGGTAGCCTTATTATTGTTGTTTTAGCAAATTATTGCTAACATACAATAGTTGTAAAGAAAATTAAAAACTGATAACAAAACTTAAAACAAAAAGTAAAAAACATTAATGATAGATATTTTGATTATCCTTGAGACTTGTTTTGTCAATAATGTTCACACATATATCGTAATGCTACAATTGGTGACAATGAAATCTCTCACCCAAAACCTTAATGGTTTGAAGATTGCTAACTTTTTTCCATAAGGAAATAAGAGCAAATTAAAACAAAGTTGGGATATAAAAAATTGTAGTAGATGAGTGCATTCTTTCATTACAATTTCAACATCTACTTCATTGAAAAAATTTAATGCAATGGAAACTTTTAATGGAAGATTATAAACTTGTAATGGTACAATTTCAAACTTTAGCATTCAAAATACATGGAAGGTTAAAGGCTTTGGAATTGCATGAATGTTGTCTAATTACAAAAGTTTTTAGGGTAATAAAAAATGGATGAATTTATAGAAGGATGTTTAGTCTAAAATCATTTAATGATTTGATCAAAAAATCAAAATTCAATCATAGATTGGTTAATTTTTAATTGCAACATAATCTTACTATAATTGTAAGGTAATTGCACATGAAATTATCACAAAGACCACATAAATGATGTGGCCCAACTTTCATGCTAATTGGTAGTTGTCACTTTAGATGTGTTAGCGTGAGGAATGACCATGGTTGAATAACTCCTTGACAATGCCATGCACACCCCAAGGTCTAAACTTTGTAAGGGCTAAAGACATGAAGTTGATATTAAAGGAATAGTTTTTATTGTTGAAGTAATTAAAAAGGGAGTAGAAAATATTGAGGTGGAATAAAAGCATGCATCTTAGACTACGTACTTGAGTTACATTGAAAACTTATATTCATTTGTTTAAATTCCATTATACCATCAAAATATTACATAGGTGGTTAAAGGTAGGATTCTAGTCGAATCATTGATGTATTATAGTTGGCATCTAATCATGTTGCAATTGGATTGTAACCATACTAAGGTAGTATGGGCCAAGATATTTGGTCACATATTACAATTGATATTTAGCTACAACATAGTCTTGTTAAAGTTGCAAGGTAGTTGCACATGGGTTCATTCCAAATACCATGCGTGTATGGGATGATAACGTATGTGTTAATTGGTAGTTTGCCACATTGGATGTGTTCATGTGCGAAACAATTGTATAATCCACATCATTGTATTTGGGTGCATGAGTTGCATATCACAACCATATTACAATCAAAACATGAAGTTGATGCACATTGACCAAAATTGTACAATCGACAAAAATATGTTCAAAATATTCCATACCTTTGTAACTTTCCTAAAATTCATGTGTAATTAGTCATTTTCTAGTGGAATTTGATATTAAAAAATGATCATATTTTTCACACAAAATTACAACCTAGTTGGGTGAAAGCATGATCAAGTATACACAAAAAGTGGGTGTGAGTAGTTATAATCATATTTCTACACAAATGTAAGAAAGTATAATCGAACTTTTTTCAATCATTGTTAAACCATCATGGTGCACAATATTGAGTTTATAGTATATTGTATACAAAGTTTGGAAAACTTTAGTATATTAAAAGTAGGTCAAAAACATTTTTGAAATTGAATAGTAGAATTGTGTTCAAAAATACTTTTACATTAAAATATTGATATATTATTACTTTTACTTTGGAAGTTGAAAGTGCATAAGTAAATTTTTAGATGGCCATTAACTAAGAAAATTAAAATGTTCAATGTTTCATCTATTTGAAACCTATTTTGTTTCTTTAGACAACCATAAACGTAAAAAAATGTACTTGAATTTTAAAAAATCTACTTATATCTATTTTAAATATGTGATTCTTCAATATCATTGACATACATTCAAAAAATATGTTCATATTGATCATTAAATCTAATAATTTAAAAAAATTTAACATGTTAAGGCTTGATTTATGGAACTATTTTACACTTTTCTTGACAAGGATCACGAAATGTATACTTGATCATGCTTTCACCCAATTATAATTTAAAGGCAAGTTTATGATAAAATGACCCATTGCATGTGTAACCATTATTGAATAACACACTTGTAAAATTTCAACTTGATTTAAGATTCAATTTTTTTTCATATAACTTATGTATTATGATGTAATATACATTCAAAAATGATGTATGAAATAATGAATCACATTTGTTAACATTTGAGGCTAAGAAAGGACTAATTTATCATGTGTTATCATTCTTGAGGTCCTTAGTAACTCAAACAAGAATTCTCAAAATTGGTCCAAATTTGTTTGGGAAATTTTCATATTAATGAAAATTGAATAATTATTACATCTTACATGATTTGGGATCACCATTAGATTGATTTAAAAATACATTGTAAAATTCATAATCTATAGGTTCTTCCCATAACCCTTGGATAAATGTAAATGACACGCTCCCAAGTCACGGGGTGAAACCCACTTGAGGGTTTCACAAAGTCAAGTTGCGGAAAGTTGAACTTGGTAGCACGCTCCCGACTTCCAATTCTAGAAAGGGGTAGAGGGTCGAGTTGGGAGCCCCGGGATTAGAGTAGGAAGAGGACTAGCTTAGCTCGTGTGAATCTGCATCCAAAAACCAACCAAATCGGGTTAGTTTAGCATTCGGGACACCCTTGGGTGTTGGGACTTGCCACGGGCACTTGGACACACAAGACTCACCAC
>Ga0116231_10005775_pt1 | contig 24171 bp, 17 predicted proteins | sample S1TSphgellanicum_2_FD_89695 | JGI IMG/M metagenome (GOLD analysis project Ga0116231, IMG submission 89695) | Host-associated microbial communities from peat moss isolated from Minnesota, USA - S1T2_Fd - Sphagnum magellanicum MG | ecosystem: Host-associated > Plants > Peat moss > Unclassified...
GGTAGGTAGGTCAATAGGTAGGTAGGTAGGTAGGTAGGTAGGTGGGTCGGTAGGTAGGTAGGTTGTTAGGTATGTAGGTCGGTAGGTTGGTCGGTGGGTAGGTAGGTAGGTAGGTAGGTAGGTCGGTAGATCGGTCGGTAGATAGGTCAGTAGGTAGGTAGGTAGGTGGATCGGTAGGTAGGTAGGTTGTGGATCGGTAGGTAGGTCGATAAGTAGGTAGGTAGGTCGATAGGTAGGTACGTGGGTCAGTAGGTAGGTAGGTCGATAGGTAGGTACGTGGGTCAGTAGGTAGGTACGTGGGCCGGTAGGTAAGTGGGATTGGGAGATAGTGGGATTTTTATTTCACCTGTGCATTATGCACGGGGCACACACTAGTTACTTATATTAAAGGAACGATGGTACTGCCCAATGAAGCCGCCCCTGAAGCCGCTCACTCTGGCCCACTGTGATCTGATGGAAACCGGTGTTCAGGCATCGTGGGGGTGGTGGGAGGTTGGAGGGGAGGTTTTTTTTTCAAGCTGTATTTGGTGTGGAGAGTGGACAGTCCATGTCCACTTCGACAGTGGACAGTGGACTTTCCATGCAAGTTTTATTTGGGCGCGTTCTACCCTCCAGTGTAGTAGGTAGGTGGGTGGATCGGAGATAGTGGGATTTTTATTTCACCTGTGCATTATGCACGGGGCACACACTAGGATCGGTAGGTAGGTGGGTGGATCGGTAGGTAGGTAGGTCAATACGTAGGTAGGTCGGTAGGTAGGTCGGTCGGCAGGTAGGTAGGTAGATAGGTAGGTAGGTGGGTCGGTAGGTAGGTAGGTAGGTAGGTAGGTAGGTCGGTCGGTAGGTCGGTAGGTGGGTCGGTGGGTCGGTAGGTAGGTACGTAGGCGGATCTATAGGTAGGTAGGTGGGTCGATAGGTAGGTAGGTCGATAGGTAGGTAGGTCGGTAGGTAGGTATGTAGGTGGATCGGTGGGTAGGTAGGTTGTTGAAGATTTCTTATTAGGGTTTAAGGTATCAAGTGTTGGGGAATCCTTTAAGGAAGATGATGATGAACTAGTTTTGAAGGCACAAGGAGAGTGTAAAGATGGGGTGAAATAAAAAATAATTGGGGATTTACAAATGGGCCATTAAGTTGTAAAGAAGACAAAGTTGTTACCTATAAGCATTATGTACTAATATTTTTTCAGAATTACAAACAAAAAAACAGAATTAAAGAAAAATAATAATCCAAGATACAACATCTATGATTAACACCATATATATTTTAGGTGCATACAATTTTCTTTAAACAAAATACTACAAATGTGTTGAATGGTTTTTAAAGAATGATTTTTCAAACCTTTTAAGCAACCTAATTTTTACTCTAGGTGGTCCCTAAAAAATACTTTTTACAACTTTGCACATCAAACACAACACTTATAAATTCTTTGATAAAAAATACAAAGAACATTCAAAGGAAGCAAAGAAAAATATGATTTACCTTATTGTAGTGAAGGTCACTTTCTTGTTGAGTAAACAACACTAAGTGATTTTCTTTGTGTCTTACCTTTAGTAATTTCAAAACCTTAGGTTTTGATGCACTCAAGTTTTGCATCATGACAAAGCAAACAAGTGTCACAAATCAATGACTAAACTATTATTCTCTAGCCATATTTGTAACTATAAAAGTCCAGGAGATGTGTATGATTCCAATACTAAAGGGTAAAAGGGGCAAGAGAGTAAAGGGCACAAATTATGAATCTTATGCATCATCACCAACACAAATTTTACTATATCACATTGTAACTTGAACAAGGAATCAAAATTTGGAAGATGGGTGCCAATTGAACAATTGTGTTGCAATACAAAATATTCGAACATTTATGTTCATTAAACAATACCACAAACTAAGAAATAAGAAGATTCAAACACTAAGTGATTTGCCTTTTGTTTGTAGTATGTAGCTTCAACAATTTCAAGACCTTAGGTTTTGATCCACTCAAGTTCTACATCATGAGAAAGCAAACATGTGTCAGAAATTAATCACCAGATTCTTCTTCTCTAGCCCAATTTGTGGAAAAATCTAATTGAGAGGATCATATAATTCAGGCCTGTAAGGGAGTAAGGGACAATACAAAACTTGCTTATGGATATAAGATGCAAAATAGACATGCAAGTCAGTTTACACTCAAAGTACTTGCTTAGAAAACTTGAGGGAATTGTAGTGTAAAGCCAATCATAAAAAAACTTTGGCCTACGATTTGCCTTTGTTTTCTCAGATACTAGCTTGGCCCATGTTGTTTGCCATTTTTCATAAACATCTAGTGCACTGCTGGTAACCAGAAATGTTTCAGCAACATTCTTAAACCAACATGAACAGATTTAATAACCAGAAATGTTTTTGCAGCAACCCTAAACCAGCATGAACAATTTTTCAATGTTGGAAAGTTTTACCACATACAAAGATCAAGGAGGCATAGTACTGTAGCAAGTTGCATTCCATGAGTGATAGAATCTGGCACAAGTGAGTTAAATACATGACCAAAGCAACATATGTGCACATGTTAGAAATCATGTACAAAGAAATACTGCAAGGATGCCAACACAGGGTTCATTAATGACTAGTTAAGCTGCTCACTAGTAACCTTCAGGAGCAAGCAGAAGTATAAATATGAAGACCATTATATATTAACAATTACAATCACTTCATGCAACTACACATTACTAACTTTTAAGACATGGAAACTTTTCCAAAGATGCACAGAGACATAACACCTTCAGAGGACCTCATATGGGTGGTATTTACATGTCATGCCCTGGATATCAACACTGGAAACCTGTGAACAAACTCTCCCACAAAGTCTTAAGTCCCTTCTTCTCTTTCAAAAGAGCCCTTGAGATTTTGCTCAAAACCGCAACATCAAATTGTTGTAATGTGTTTGAACCTCACCACTTGCTTTCAACACATGGTGGTCAATCATATCCTCATACTTATCATAGATGAACAGAATAGCATGTGCCAAGATAACACATGTTGCAATGACCTTGCAACAAAAAAAAAGTCAGGACAAGGGATTGGACTTTTGCATGTGCCAAAAGAAGATCACTAAGGAAAAGACCCTAAACCCAAACCCTGTAGTTATTCCATTAGTGACTGCTCTACAGAGAATAAGCAAATTTAGTTAAATTGTGTGAGAATAAAGGACTACCGGCAAAACCAGGAATGACAAAGCCACACTACAAGATGCAAGTGACTAAAGGAAAGCTACACATTAGCATTAGTAGCAAGGACTTTCAGCAATCAAGCATTGAAATGTAGTTGTCTTTCAGTTGCTCTGATAGCAAGGTTTATTCAGAATGTAGTTCTGCACAAGGATTTCAATTTGTTAAGATCACTTCCTTGGAAGGATGGCTTTAAAGTTGTGATGAAGATAACTGTGAAGCTTTAACCTCATGCATCGAAATAGGCCAGCGACATTAGTAATTGCTCGTGATGTGTAGCATAGATACCAGAACATCTGGCATAAAGAAAATCTCATCTTTTTCTGCTTCAAAGATGAAACTCCAAGGCTTTTCATATAACACAAACAAATCTATGACATGAACCTCACAATGGGGAGTCACAATCTATGCATGTTTAGGCCACACATAATTGGTGGTATCCAACAAGGTGCCATCTTACCAACCTACAAAGCAGTGAAGACATTGACCCTTGAAGCCACAGTTGAGATAATCCACAGCAATACAACCACCTACAAGTATCAAGCGAGGGCTCAAAAACTATGGGCTTAATTCATGATTCAAAAGCATACTGTTCAGAAGCCAGGTACCTTCAAGAAAAGCTTGAAATCCTTGCCTGAAATTATATCTTGGACAACTTCCAAAACCTGGTTGAGTTCCATATGAAGAACATTTGCTGTGCTGAGCATGACATCTTCAAAGAGAGTTAGATCACATGCAGGAGGACTAGGCCTATCAAACAAAAAGGGATGAGCTTGTCAATGGTGGCATGAAGAATGAACTGCAACATAGAGATATATAACACATCATATTGAGCAGTCCCCAGACATTGACAATAACATACCAGTGGTAGTAATAGAAGAAGGCCAGTTCCTGAAGAAGATAATATCAAGAAGCATTTTAGTGCCATACTGAAGAACCTTGACTTTAAAAAGTCCTTGTAACTGGACAAACCAATAGGCACACTTGTTCAGAAAAGTTGCCAGATTTACTCACAATGAGGATGATGTCAACAGTGAAGAAGGGGATCAGATTTGCAAGTTGAGTTTTGCAAAATCTGACTGGTTTTTAAGTGCATCCTGAATATCTTTGCTAAAACAATGTTCCTTGAAGATGGCAGGTGTGTTTTATTCAAGAAAAATGCTCCAGAATGGTGAAGTATGTAGACAAAGATCACTGGGATCATGAAATTTGGAAATGAATTTCAATTGCAGCCAATCAAGGTCTTCTTGCAGGAATCTCCGGATTTGCGGAATGCAGAAGAGGATAAGTGACAAATGCTCATGGTTCCATTGTTAAGGATAGTTTTTTGTGAAGTGTAAAACGTCTGCATTAGAGTTGCATAGCAGCTCTTCTGCTCTGTCTGGAATCTTATGTGCATGTAGTGAAGTATGCAGCAAGCTTTGGGCAATCAATTGCATCATGGGATTGCAGAGTAGGCTTACTTTTCAAAGAAAGGGTCCATATTTGCTGAATTAACAGGCACTTTGTAGAGGTGGTGGCATGGAAATTTATGCACTACAAACAAAACCTATATCCATATACATAGTTGGATTTGTAAGCATGCAGTTGCAATTCCCACCTATTATCAAATAAGTGCTCAAGAGTGCATACTGTTGTGAGGTCAAGAGGATGTTGTACAGCATGCTAAGTTTCTTCTACCCAAGTGTGTACCAAAGCAGCCAAGAGTTTTGATGCCTGCATCAAGTGAGCTATTCAGTAGCTTTGTTAGTGATGCCTTGGTGGCAAACTCGTCTTCAAGACACTGTAAGGAAAGGACTAATGCTTCTTGTGAGAACAGAGCATGCAAGTTAGTTAGTACCCTGATGTGACTGCTGGAACAAATCCCACCCTGGGCAGCTATTCCAAGGATGAACACCAAAACTCCTAGGAGTGTGGGAAAATGTGGACATGCAAGCAAAGGATTCATCATTGGAATGCAGTTACAAATCAAGAGCAATAGAGTGAATGACAAGGTTCCACTGTGAAGGGTTTGATGCTCACAATTATTGATTTTCCTGATCATTGACAATCCTTTGTAGGAAGAAAGGAAGCAGCTGTCCTGATAACAACAGTATTTCACATCTTCTGGACTGATTCTGAGATTTTTGTTTACAATTCCATGTCAAGATGGTCATAGCTGAGGAGCTGCTAAAGTTGCAAGAGGTTGATTGAGTTGAACATCAATAATGACCTAATGCATCTCAAAGAACTGTTTGAATCCGGCTTCCTTTGTGGTGGACAATGTCAAAGGAAATGCATATTGATATGAGGAATTCTTCAATATCTCCCAAACTAAAGCAAACACTTCCAAGCATGTTTGTGCAAGCTGTTTAAGCTCAACCTGGGCTTGCTACAGATTGCAAACCCTGCATAATTGCAAACTTTCTGAAGAGTACACTAATGCAAACTCTGCCATGTAGAGATACAAATAACCATACAAAAATGTATTGCTCTATTGCGGAGCTCCTAAGTTTGAATCTTCCCATTTTCTTCACACCTGCAAACAGGCATGCGCATTATGAACTCCCCAAATCCTCTCCTTCCTCATTTGAAACCACTGAAATCCTTTATTGTGTTGGCTAACCCTCCAATCAACTTGTTCCACATCACAAACAAAAATTTAATATGCATAAGTGAAAATATCTGTGACCTTTTTCCACACAAAGACATAGCAGAAATGCCAAGGAAAGAGCAAGAAACATGTACCCATGCAGACTAGGCAGAGCCAATGATAATGTTGTTGATGGGGATGAAAAGAAGCTTCACAAAGAATCCAATAAAGCCCATCACCACACAGCCGACACCCGTTCTGAAGGCAACCTTTGAAAACTCTGCTCAATTGCACAAACCCAACGCCAAGTAAAGAAACAACAACACAAACAGGTCATTAGCAAGTACAGAGGGTTGTACTCAAAAGCCTTGATAAGCATTGTGAACCTTGTCATAGGAATTCTCCCAGTCTTTCAGTTCCCTCCTTCTATCAAGCTGCTGTAACTCTTACATTGTGAGTTTGATTTTGTGAACACTGCTTACTGTAATGTAGAGCACCTAAACTTCCGAGCACTTGCTGTGCATTTAAGGGGCCATAACTAAGAACACATGAATCGGCTTGACTACCAAGCTCAGAGAATTAGTAAGCAGAGTTCCAAATAAAGGAAGACGACATTGCGTGCATCACTATCATTACTGTATATGCCTCATCCTGCGCGCTACTGCCTCCATCGGCGAGGGACACATTGCAGCGGCCACAGCTGGGGCACCGTTGTTGCGCAGATCTTCCTCCAAGGACTAAAGAGCGTATAGGTTTCCATGCTTAGATCGGCCTATATTGGGTTGAGTACTTCCAGGTAACATCCAGATTGGACCCAGACTTTCAAAGCACAAACACAAGCGAGCTGCACATGAAGCCCAGTCAAGAGGTTCTAGGCTTCAGGGTTCCATCGGAGTTCTGAAACTAGTCTGCGCAGGGTCTGGTCTGCGTTATATAACCGATTGCAGCGAAGTACAGAAGTAAAATGTATGTGAGATCACGAGGGAGTTGTGTCCACGGCTGGGGATCGGTTCAGCGGAACATACCTTTGCGGTCAGGCTTGTGGCATCGATTCACAAGGCGCACACTGTCCTTCGCAAACTCCTTGATAGGCGTCACGACTGAGTCCACCGCCTCCATGGCAACGCAAGCTCTTGCCCTCCACAACCCCCAACACACCAAAAAAAACCCTTCACAACACCACAGAAACAAAACGGCCGAAAACCAAATAGCGGACGGAACACACCTGGAACAAAGTCGAGCACAAAAACCCTGACACGACACAAAGAAGAAAATATAGCAGATACAGATTTTGCCAACGTGAAACACCAGCTGCGGGATTGATGTGGTCAAGCAATTCCTTAGAAATGGACGAAGACGAAGAATGTGACTTACACGGCTGAAAATCTCATTCACTTTGCCCTTGACTTCAACATTTTTACCTTCTCAGGCAGCCCGAACGACGAACTATCCGGGCATGTGGATGTGGCCCGCCGCCTTCTTTTGACGGTCTTGTGGTCTAAAGACGATCGTAGCCTTCCGTGCAAATCAAAACCTAATTCCCCATGTCGAATGCCCTAATCACAAGTTTGTCCGTTGTTTGCACCTTTACATAGGTCTTAATATGGTGGGTCTTTTCATGTAAGAACAACAATTTGGTAAATTCTTATTCATGATTAAGTTGTATGCGCAAAAGCACAGAGGGTGCGTGCAGTATTGGAATGCATAATGATTTGCAAAAAATAGTTGGGATTCTGCTAAAAAATTCAGTCTGGTTCTGCGATTCGGTTGTTGGGTACGAGACATTTTCCATGGCTTGGAGTTCATTATGTGTCTCACTGATTCTGAATTCCCATAGCTCAGTCTAAGTTGCCACCCAATTTATTTGGTCCAATGCCGGTTTTTGTGGCCAGTTTTGGGGCGAACAGGAGATTCGAAATGCCGTATGCGAAGAAGCCTCTCTTTGCTTGGATGTGTGTACGAGAGCAGAGTATATTGCAGCTTTTGAATGTGCAGAAAGTTTGCAGAAATCAAGGCTTGGGTAGATTCTTAAACACGTAGAACCTTGAAGAAGAGGAGAATTTTGAATGTATGAGGTGCTATGACACGTGCTTTGTGCAGCCTTGAAGATATTGTAAGGGGAAGCTGTTACAAGCAAGGATCGTTGAAAGGTAGATGGCAGGAATTATGACTTGGGACCCGATCCGTCAGATGCTTGAAAGCAAGAGAAACCATTCCGCAGGAGTTAGGGTGTATGAGGTGACTGGATGTGGACGGCTACCTCGGATGTTTCTGTAGTGTTGTAAATAAGGAAAAGGAGAAGTTGTTGTACAGAAGGATTTTGGTTGAGGATGATGGCAGGAGTTATAAGATGGGAGCGCGTGTCAGAAGCTGTGCAGACATCGAAACGAGAAAATGAGAGCCAGACACTGGATTGGGACATCACCTTCGATCCTCCTTCTGATCCATCCAAATTCCTGATGGGCCAGGGTCTTCATTACCCTGTCGTTTATGACTCTGGTCTGTTGCCTCCTTCCTCTTTATCCAAGTTGTTTCTAAGTCATAAATGCTTCAGGCTGCACAGTTGAGAGTTCTCTTTCTGATGCTTCACACCTCTGAAGATTTTTTCCTACATGTTTGAATCTCAGTCTTAGTGGCAATTCACTTCAGTGGGGTTTAGGGCAAGAGGAGGTATCATGCTGTTTCTGGATAATACTCAATGTCTTATGACTGACCAACAAAGCACCCTTAATCTAGAGGATTTTGAGGAAAAAGATTGAATTTGATCCAGAGTGTAATAAAACTCAATAGGAAGTGGTGGATTGCAGCCTGGCCACTTAACCCAAGCTGTAGAAGGGTGGAGAAGCCACTACGCCCCAAGAAACAGGATGTAGTAGGAAGTTGGGCCTTGACAGGGATGACAGGCACTGAAGAGGAACTAGTGCCCATCAACAAGACCCTTTGCTTCCGTCATCGACTTACTGACAAACCCTTTAAGTCACCCTCCAAGCATGTAACAATATGCATATCGCTCAATCCATATCAATTTAAATCTGAATCTTTGATGGAATTGATACTCATGCAATCACAACTATTAGGCTTGACAATAATGTGCCTCAAGCTCCATATTTTACCAAGTTCCTGCAGTTGAATGTGCTGAATTTTGATTGTGTGTAGCAGAGGGGATGTTTGACCACATTTACTGGCCTCATTGCGCTTGCCAAACCTGAAATATTTCAGCTTTTTCAGGGACTTTCCTTAAAAGGTATGTGAGTGTGTTTCTCTCTGCTGTGTCTACTTTTTGCTGGGAAGCATGACTTCTTAGAACATGGCTTAGTGCATTTTGAGGTTAAAACTTATTCCAGTTTTGGATACTTCTTCTTCACATTTTCATTCCATTGCAAGTGCTGCCTGTAGTTCTTAGTCAGATTTGCTACTCTTCCATTTTGCCTTTGTGGCCACTCTGTAATCTTTGAATTTTGTGCAAGTATCAATTTATCTTTTGTGGCATCCATACTTTCATGAGGTTCCTGATCATGAACAGGAAACCTGTGTGTGGAGTTGCAGGCCTGGAAGAATTAGAACCATCAGCAGTATACAGGTCAATGCTTGAACAGTTGCATGCTTATGATCCAAAAGATGCTAAAGCACGTGCCATGTCTATACGATTGTTCTTGCACCTGCCTGTTCAGCTCAGTGACTTCAGTGACCCAACACAGTCTCCACTCAGTAACCACTTGCGTAACCGAGTCATCCTCAGTGCAAAGGTAGTACATGTGACTTGCAGTTTCAGATGTCAGATATGGTATCTTGAGATATATACATTGCTTGAAATTTTTGGCAGATTATTTATAGTTATTTACACCAATTGTCAGGAGCTGACAAAGTCATTGGGGAGTCATGGCAGCTAGTCACTGCTATTCATGATGAAGATGATAGTCTGATAATTTGTGATGGTTTATAAGGTTGCAATCACCATCATGTTGTTACAATGTGGGTTTAGCTAGGGCTTACACAACAGTTATATTCAAAAGTGTTATTGTGGAGTTTTCTCTGCAGTCCCACAGATATGTCTTGAGATATAGACTGAACTGTTCTTGTTGTAGCTTTGAATTCATTGTTTCATTGGTCATGCAGTTGAATTAGACAGTGTGACACAGAGAGCAGAAGGAGGAGAGGGTTCAAATACAAACATGATTCACCTGTGAACCTTATAGTGGCCATTTGGAGATCATTAAGACAGGGTGGGGTAAAGCAAGCTAATTGTGTGTGGATGTTGGAGCAGGGGAAGCATCGATTGTTAACTCCCCGATGTGATGCCACCATTATCCAGAAGATGAGTCGTACCAATGCAGTGGTGCTACTACAGAAATGCATTCGAGGCAGAGCTGCCCAGATCTTCATGGCTGGAACCCACTCACGCTGGCAAAACTCCTATGAAGAGCTTAATGCACTTGATGATGAGTATAGAACAAGTAAGGAAACATTTGCTCAGTGCCTCCCTCATTCACTTATGACACCTTCTTTGAAGCTGGGATAAGGCCTCAGAATGAAGCACATTGTTTCCTATGCAGACTTATGGAAGAAGTATACCACTAAAGACATTGACATGGAACATGATTGTGTCGATGCAGCAGAAGCAAACCCTGTGACATTTGAGGAGGTTTCAGAAGCTGCAGCAGTCAGGACTTTGGTGCAAGAGTTTATGTCTGAGTTTCTGACCCGACTCTCAATAGCCCAGTTTGATCCTGTTGTTATGGCCAGTCATGAAAGCACGTTGCACTTCAATGATGAAAAGAAATTACCAACATGATCCTTGCTGTGTACTATCATGACAAGAAGTGGAGCAGGAGCACACAAATTCATGTTATGCTTTGACCTGACTTGCAGCTTCCCTTTCATGAAGGCTTGGGCATTTGGCTAGGTCCCTGTAGTCGATTCTTAGTATCTCAAAAGCAACTCTGTACAGGCTTTGTTCCTACTTTCCCCATGCAGGTGTTACAGCAAAGTGTATCTTTTACTGTGCAAATAATTTTAAATTTCTTTGCATTTAAGTAGGGCGTCATGTAGGTTTTGACCCACATTGTTCCTTGTGCTTTCATTCATGCTCAGTTTTTTTGTCATAGTTTGACACTCTCTTTTGACTGTGTTTCTGGAAGAAACTCCTTTGTCTGCCAGAACATTGTTGGCAGTTCACCCAGCATCCAGTTTAAAGTGAGAAAAGAGGAGTTGCAAAGGGGGAAGGTGGGGGAAGATGTGGAACTCCTAGTCACTTGTTCAGAAAGGGAGTATAGTGGGTGGGAAAAATATGCATAACAGATTACCTTAACTTATTGTTGATGGAGTGACAGAGGAATGGAAGCAATCCCTTTAATTAAAAGGTAGAGATCTGCACATTGTCTATAATGTTGATGTCCTCAGACTTGTGCGGGTACAGAATGTATTGAGGAACATATTCCATGATTGAGTTGGTAGCCCATGGCAGAAGCTCATGTATTCCCATCTGAATGTTGTATAATTTGCTACCCCTTTCAATGTACAACTAACAACTCTTGTATTTTATGATGTCATTTGAGAACTAGTGAACCTCTCTAACCTGTTTCTGTCACAAATGGGGCATTCCAAATGTTCACTTGCTGTTGCACCTAGTTTCACCTTGGCACTCCTGCACCCACAAACTCTCGTCACGCCCTTAGACCAAACTTGTGCATGGTCATACCACACACAATTAGTTCCCACCTTTGAGCCAATTTGCATCAATTTATCACTCTAGGACTTATCCTGACTCACTATGACTTATCCTGACTCACTACGCAGGTGGGATTTCATCCACTGCAAACTTCCCATTCAGTCCAAGGCTTCTTGCACTTGAAACGTCCAAGTTTCGTTTGGCAACCCGATCACGGACTTATAGTGTTCCAATCGAAGCATTAATGCGTTAGTATAATATGTCCCAAAAGGACCCGCTCTGAAATTAGACTCATCTTCACAAGTCACCCTCGGTCCTTGAAGGGGTCTTGCACTTATGCAAGCCCCCCCTTTCGGCACTTAGCAAACCAAGGCACTTATGCTTTACCTTGGGAACCCCATTGATCTGAATGGGCCACATTTCTTGTGTTTTGATCGACTCGTCAAGTCAAGAGTCGAATTCAACTCAACATAAAGTCACACCACCCATGTCATAAAAGGGGCCACCCATTAGTGGTCTCAACATGGGCCTCAATTTGGTGAGCCCAAGTTATGGCCTTGCCCAAAAAGGCATGTCACTTGGGTCTTTACATATATTCGAGTTCAACTAAATTTGAATTCCTTGTAGCATATGGTGATGAAGTTCCTTTTCCCTTTGAGCAATACTTCTGGATCTCACCCGTGTTTCTCTCTAAATTCGTGTTCAAATCCCAAGGTTTCTTTCAACTCAGATCCTTTCACTAGAGATTACTCTTCTGCATTAACTGTGAAGACTAACCCAACTTAAAATAGGTCATGCAACTTTCAAGGTACCAACTTGGAGGTACCATTATTGCACATCCAATTTAGTTACACCTCGTTCTCATGTAAGCTTAAATTCTTCTCAAATTCAAGGGTAAGTTTGCAAAGTCACAATAGAGTCTGAGAACTTGTCTAACCTTCTTTCAACACTGAAAGGGCATTGGACTCAAAGATGTTCACCTATTGGGTTCTTTCCATCATCACACCCATAAAGACCTTTTGTGACTTCAGGATATGTGTATATATATTCCATTACCTACAATTCTTGTTGGATTAAAGACTCCACAATATTCAAGTTTATCCCATCATTCCTCACAATGGCTTCCACTGATCAAATTACTTCAATCCTTTTATTGCAATCACATGCTACTCATTCCAGGTCCAAAATGCTAGACTATGGGGATGAGAAAGAGCATTGAAACAAGGATTCATGTCTTGTCAGCACTTTTGAGGCTCTTTCAGCTATTGCTCCAAATCCTATTGCAAACCTTCCCACTTTTGCCATCACATTCCCAAATGTATCCCCAAACCTACCATGTTTGCAATGCTCCCATGGTTCTAATATGCACTCCCAAGAAGGACAAAAAAAATACTGTCAATTCCATGATCATTCAAAGCACAATTTGAAGGTTCAAATCATGTCCAAATAGAGATTATGGTTTTGGACAATTCTGGCCATCACAACAACCACCTAATATTCTATTGATCCTCAACCAATGAAAGGCACACCATGTTACATGACCCACAACTTAGATGCTCAAATTGCAAGCCCATCTCCACACCCGCAATTTGGTTGTTTTTTCCTTTGTCCAAAGAAGTTAGCCAATTAGTTTTTCACAATTTTTACATTGTAAAATGTGTGATCTTTTAGTTGGAACAAGAAAAGATGTTATATTATGAACACCCAATTAATCTCAATGTATCCACTATCCACTAAGATGGATTCAAAATATGGGGTGCATGATTGGAACTTCAAACATTCAACCTAGCTTTCATCTTTTGAGAAAGATGTCTATTATGACACTTGACCTAGTGTTTTTTATAGATGAGATTTATGATGTTAAAGCCTAGTCAACTCACAACTCTATAAGATTGTCATTCTTTGACACTATTCCAAATGAAAATTTTAAAAACCTAGATAACAAATAAACAAATAAACCTTCACTAATTCTATTTTTAAAAATAGCTACAAAAGTTTAATTGCAATAGGACTTCCCACCATTTCGACGTGACCAAAATTTGGTTGCTACCTACCTAAAGAACGACCAAAATTTAATTGGCACTTGTCTAAGGAGTGACTTAATTTCAATCACACTCCATGGACAAGGGCAATCCTTAGCATGTTTCCTAGATAGGGTGGGTTCAATTTAAACATTAAAGTTGAATATCAACATTTTAGACATTTCTTCCACTTATTTAAATGTAAATGTGTTGATACAATTATTCTTCCAACATTCAAAAATATTATTTCCTTTATAGGTAAGATTACTTTCCATATCAATATGTTCTTTAAAATCTTTCATGTGAAATAATTTTTCAACAAATTTTTTTTATCAAAACTATTATTAACACAAACCAAATACAAATTTATACAAAAACAAGTAATATTCTCACCTAATAATGTGCACCTCCCAACCATTTAGTAAGCATGTTACCAATTACCTTGTTAGTAAACTCAACTTGTCCATTACCTTATGGGTAATAGGTAGTGGAGGTAGTATGCCAAAACAAAAAATTGTCCACCAAACAAATAATTGTGTCATTAATGAAATGGACACCTTGGGCCATAATAAAGGTAAGTGGGCACCCAAATTTGGTTTAAATATATTCATATTAAAACTTCGTAGTAATTTTGCCATATTAATTTGAAATGATTTAGCTTCCACCCGCTTAGTAACATAATTCATGGCCACCAAAATGTATTTGTTGCCAATATGTCACTTAGTGAATTTAATGGGGCTAATGAAATTAAGACCCCATTTCATGAATGGGTCTTCCAATAATATTGTAATCAATTTGGCCATGTTGGTGCAGGTCAAATTACTCATCTTTGGCAATTATCACAAAATCTACAAAATGCAAAACATCCTTATGAATTGTAAGCCACCAATATCTAGCATCCAAAATTATCTAAATTGTGATATCTATCAAAAAATGACCACTACCCACCCCATTGTGGAATTCACTTGGGATGATAATTATCACCTCAAGTTCTAGGTAACGACACAAAAAATAATCTTGCTTAAGATGGTATAAAATGTCATCCACCATGGAAAATTTCAAAACCCAAAAAGTAATGCATTTTCATAATTCAATCAAGGTGAACATAGGGGCATGTACTATCTAGTCCAAAGCTCCTTACAGTTTCACTCAATGGGGCAACCTTGACAAGGCATCCACCATTAAGTGTGTTGTTTTAGGTTTGTAGATTTTTGGAATATGACTTGACAATTACAATTTATTGACAAGGTAAGTCAACGCCATATGATTTACATGAAAGAAAAACTAATTATCAAAAAGGTAATGTTGGAATTTGTGAAGCATCTAGACCATCGCCAATGTTTTCTACTTTGTAGTTGTATATTTACAATTTGCATTATTGAGGAGCCATGATCATATGTGACAAGTTGATCACACGTATTGTTAATGTTTTGGGTTAACATAGCTCCTATTGCCACATTGGAAATGTCAATATGCACATGGAATTCCTTGTCCCAATGTGGTGCGATGAGGATGGGTGCTTCCATATATTTTTGTTTCATCATCTCCCAAGCCTCTTGGAACTTTGCTGTCCATATGAAAGCTTCCGACTTTTGCATCAATTTTGTGATTGGCACCATGATGAAGGTTCTTCACAAAACAATAGTAAAATTAAGTTAGACCATTAAAAACTTGGATGTCATGGGGGTTGATGGGAACTAACATATTGACAATGGCTTCAAAAAAATTGGGTAAAGTAAGTTACCCTCTTGAAACATTAAAAACTTTATAATGATTCCCAAAAACAAAAAAAAAACATTTCTTAAGGTTGAGGGTTTAAGAACATGTGTGTCCATATAATTAAAGACAATAAAATTCTCCAAAAAAAGTTTCATGAACACATCCAAGTATTCCCATAAGGCCTTGCTTACTGCTTGTTGGTGGGGCATTTTTGAGATTGAACAACATGACAACCCACATGAAAGCACCTTAGTCGATAATGAATGTTGTCTTGTATTGGCATGGTCTTCCAAAACTATCTTGACTTGATGTTACCCTAAAAATTCATCCATAAAGGAACCAATTTCATGGTTGGCTACCTTGTCCAAAACTTCATCCATGAATGGTAAAGGTATGGATCCTTCTTTGTGGCAATGTTGAACTTTTGGAAATCCATGCATATCTACAACTTCCCATTCTTCTTTGCCATGACCATTATGGGTGACAACAATGTGGCTTAGTTTACCAATTCAATGAACCTTATTGTTAACAACTTATTTAAATCTTTCTTGATTATTATTACATAATCAGTGTTCATATGATACCTTGGTTAATGAACATGTGGTACTATGGTGTCCAACTCAATTCAATGTTCAATAGTGTGAAAAGGAATATCGCACACCTCCATGTAATTTTATGCAAACTCATGTAATAATTTTTTTGTGGTGATAACTATTGCTTGCTTCAAGTCAACATTGATTTTCAAGTACTTGGGCTCTTCCACTATCCCCATATGAACTTTTGAATTTGCACATCTTGAGGTCAAGTCCATTTTGCAATATGTAACCCCCTTACCTTCTCTTGTGTTGGAGTTTCATCTACTACCACCATGCCCACCTTATGCTTGAATTGGATTTAGGGTTCAATAACAAGTTGATTTGGTAAGATGATTACCCCTATGGAGAACATATTAGGTTCAAAGGCTAGTGAGTGAAAACACACTACAGTGACTCCCTTTGGGGTGTCACATTGTACTATTTTCTAAGGGTGTGCATGTTTGAATGTATCCCACCTCAAACTTTTGAAAGAATTTCACAATATTTTTTGCATATTATGTTAAAATATAACCTAAGCAAGATATTAAAAAAGAAACTAATATATTTGTGGAAACAAATATAGTGTACCTATGTACTAAAAAACACAAACATATTTTTTAAATAATTTAAATCATTCTAAAATTTTATAAAAGTTGAAAGTATATTGAACCATATCATTTCATATAATTTGAACCATGTTTGGATACCATGTGAGCAATTTTTTAAAAATCATCTAAAAAAATGAGTTTTTTTTAGCAAAGATGCAATAAATGTATTGTAAATTGAAATTTTGACAAATGATCACATTCACATGGAAGATGACAAACATGTAGATGGACAATTTTTTTTATTTCATTAAATTTGAATATTTTAATGACTAATGAAGCCTTAAAGTTAATGTAATAAAATATAGACAACAACCCTATTATACCAATGTATATTATAAATATACTCATGGATCTTTCAATATAGATAATGGAAAATATTATTACTACCAAAATAATATTACATAACATTAGTTTTGTAGAAATAAAAATTGTTAGGCCCAAAAACCAAAATTAATACCCAAAATTAAATGTACCATACTTTTGGGATAATTATACTATATGTACTATAAAACTAGACCCAAAAGTGTCCCAAAGGGGGTCCCCATAGTGTGCTTTCACCCTAGCAATACTTACTGTTCATCCATCACTCCTTCCACAAAATTGTAATTGATTACCACCTATGGCATTTTGACATCACCAGTAAAGAATTTTGAGATTGAAACAAATTTCACATTGCCCTAACCTTCAATGGTAATCATATTCATCCCCCAATTGTAAATAACCTTAATATCCCATAACTTTGGCCTTCCAAGGAACATAGAGTAGGTAGGGTATGGTAGCCTTATTAGCCATGATGGTTGTTGAAAATAAAAATTTACTGAAACATGTTACTGGATTTTTATCAAAACCAATTATCAGATTTTTCATTAGGTACAAAACTAGTTATCGAATTTTCATTATCGAAACATGTTACTAAATTCTTCTTACTGAAACTCCTTATCAAATTTCATAGTTAATTGGATTTACTTACCAAATTCGAAGGTTAATTTTTAAACCAATTTTTTGGGGATCCAACTAAATGTTTATTCCACCATTTTATAATAGTTTTCTTGAAGGTACTTAAGGTTGTTGACCTTTGAGGATTGTACAAGGGTTGTTTTGAAGTAAATGACTTTTTGTCATAATTTTGTATGTGAATTTTTTACTAGTTGAATTTTTCTTCATATGCTACAAATATTTTCTTACTAGGTGAGGTCTTTCTACTTGTATTTGCTTCAAATTTGTTTTTGTGGAAAGTTTATGAATTTTGTCCTACTAGTTTGAAAAAAAATTATTGTAGTTTTTTTGCTTATTTAAAGAGAAAAAAAGGATCCTATCTTATGTTCCCCATTTTATTACATCAAAAACCCAATAGTTCACACTAGTAGAAATTGGCCAAAATGTAACCATTCTATTTGTGACTACATGTGATTATTAGTCATTTGCAACCTTTGGACATTTTTGCAATTATTTCTTGTGTTGGTCATATTTGCAATTACACTACAATTAGTTTACAACTATTGTGATTTTCATCCTTCTATGTGAACAACATTTAATTTGGTTTTCATTAAAATAAAAAAAAACTTATGTCCCATTAATTACAAACATGTGACCAATTTAGCCACAACCCTATGAATATGCAAAGGTGTATTTTGTGTTTTCAAGGATTATTATTAACATTAAATGGATTCAATATTATAGATACATTACATGTATATTTTGAAAATATTAAAGTTATATGTAAAATATTTATTAAATATATTATGGCCATATTAAAAATTTATCCAAGCTATCTTGTTATACTTATTGAAATTATTCCAAATGAAATTTATTAATATTATTAATATTATATGTATTTCTATTAATTTCCTTAAAATAAAAATTTGTAATTTTAGATATTATCTTTGACTAAAATTAAGAAATAATAATATTTTATTACATAATGATGATGATGATTATATATAGATATACTGAACTATAAATATTATGCATATGGAAATTATTTTTTAATAATATTATTAAATATTTACTTTTATATTTTTACAAAAGCTATAAAAATTGACATAATAATAAAATATGATTAACAAAATAATTAACCTAGGCTATTTACAAGCTAAATTATTATCATTATTATAAATATTCAATTATAAAATATTGTTACATTATAATAATTACTCAAATACTCAATATATAGTTTTAAATTTTATTATTTATTATTTATAAATAATATATAGTAATTATTAATTATTCAATTATTATAATCAATTATTATATATTTGAATTATTATTTTAATAATTGGTAAGGAAATCAAGTAAATTATCATATAAATGCAAAAATCATTTCAAAGGAAAAAAATATTTATTTAAAAATATATATTAGAGATATGAAATATTTATAATAATAATAGTTCATAAATACCTATAACAAATCAAATACTAATATGAATAATAAAAATAAAATAACTACCCTTGGGTTACCAACTAGCTACAATAATAAATCAATTAATATTAACACTATTGTTAAACATTTTGATATATTTGTTATTATCTATAAAAATGAAAAATAATGGGGATAAATATAATAAAGTAGTTAGTTTAACCTAGTTACTAATTATATTATTATAGTTTTTAAAAATTTATTACTTAATGTTTATAATTTATATTGATTAATAATTAGTTAATATTCCAATATTGGCTATTTTTAGTTAATTTAATTTCAATATGGTTAATATTTATTAATATTTATTTTATTAATAGATTTGATATTATTTAGTAATAATAATAATATCATTAATTTTTAAATTATATAATTATGTAATTAAAACTTATTGATGATTATTACTATAAATAAATAGTTAGTTGGCTAGTTTATGAGATAACTAGTTAACTAGTTAATTAGTCACTTATCTACTTAATTATATAATTTACAAAATTGAAACGAGAATAGAGATATGGGATAAACTTTTAGTTGCAAGGAATTTATGACTAAACATTTTTAGTTGCAAATTGTTTGCAACTAAAAGGTTTATCCATATGTTTTGTCTTTCATCTTCATCTTGAAAAATATATAAGCAAGGTGTTTTGTCTTACATTTTCATATTAAAAAACAAGACATATGAAATGAAGCCTAACCCAAAATAAAATATAAATATTCACCTACCTATGCTTGACTTACCTACCTCTTTAACCTACCTACCTAAGTACATATTTAGCCTAGGTAGGTAAGTAGGTCCTACCTAGATAAGTGTCTAACTTAAGTAGATGGGTAGTAGATCTTTACTTACCTACTTATCTACCTACATAGGTAGGTAAGCCTAAGGGGATAGGTGGGTAGGTAAATAAATATCTATCTACCTACATACCTAATTTGACCTACATACTTAAATATTTACTTAAATTTATTTTGGAAAATTTTATTTAATATGCCACATGGCAATTTTTTATTGCACCATGTTTAACGATCTAAAATCATCCAAGCATAAAAACTAAATGTTTCAAATCATTTCAAAATCATAATAAAAATATTTGAAATTATTAAAAGTTGGAACACATGGTAACGCATCACTTGCTCCCATTGTTCACCAAAATAGTCACATCATAGTCACAAGCAACAATACATATATGGTTAGTTAAAATATGAAGGTCTATTTCATCGACTTTTTTTCATCCAAAACTTTTTGTTGTTTGAGACTAATTGTTAAAGGAACAATTACTAGTGGTAATAACTAGTTAGTAATACTTAGTTATTATTTTAGGAATTATTCGCTAAATTACATAATTTTTATCAACATTTGAATTTGAATAAAACATAGGACTGTCTTTTTTTATGAATATTTTCGGAAAAGAGGAAGAGATTGTATCATTGTAGAATATAGAGTTTTAATGGAGTATGAGAAAAAAGTACTTGGATTTTTGGAAAAGCTTCACATCCATGGCCATAATTGTATTTTGATGTTTGGTAACATACTTTCATTACTGGATTTTTATTTTGAAACTAGATATGAATAGATCTAAATGAACAAATTTTATTAGTATTAGTTTTATGACATGTTTTAGTCCAAATTTAGATCATAATATAAGATTATAAATTATATATTTACCATTTGGCAACCATCCTAGGGCCTAAATTCAAAGTGATTTTAGAATGTTGTTTATGTCTTCTTGTTGAAATTCTTGTTTTTATAGATGGATAGTGAAGTTTAGTTTCATTTTTTGCATTTTTTTTCAAATCTTGATCATAAGTTTTTGTTCAGGAAGCAGATCTAAACAAAGTAATTAATTGTGATGATTTTGTTTTAATGTAGAAGTTTGTTCAAATTTGAATTGAAGTGTGGAAAGATGAAAAATAGAATTATAACTATAAGTGTTAAAAGACAATTAAATCATGTTATATTACATGAATAACTAGAAAATGGTGTTGCGGTTCATAGCAAATTAAGAGGATCAACAATTTGTAACACCTAGAAAAGTTTCTTAGGCAAAATATAAACATTCGTGGACTGAAGAGAAACCTGTAGGCCACAGAACGCTTCAGGAAACACTAATAATTCCTCATGAAGCACAAACTAATGAAGCATAAAAGTGCACCAACAATTTACAACAAAATTCTAAGAGAGAAAATTGTTAGATTGAAAATGTAAACTCATAAGTTGAGTTTAGACGAAAGAGGTGAGAATCTAAACCACGATAGAAAGTTGCATTGAAATCACTAGGTTTGATCCAACAACATGACTCTGGTGATCTAATTCATGAAGAAGAACAAATACTCACATGTCAAAAAGGGAGGAAGTGGTACCAAGGTACAAATTTGCTTCACATCCTTATTATCAAAAGGACGATGAGATTGAAGAGTTTGAATAAAAGTTCAAAATTTGAACCTTCGATTCGTTATGTGGTTGAACAAGAAGCCATAATTCAAGGCATTAGAATGTCTAGAGGAGCTGAGCCAGTACTCATAACTAGACAAGAAATTGTAGTCTTACCAAAAGCAGAACCAACAATAGCATAAAGTGTATTTGTGGTTGTCAAAATAAGGTATAGTAAACCCATACTTAATCAGCAAAGTGGAAGCATTGTTAGAGGAGTCTCAAGGGATTGGAGCAAAGGGATTCATAGTGTGAATAAAGTTTCACGATGCACGTATTGTCATCAAATGGACATTAAATCAATGAATGTCCATTTATTGAAGATAACTTGAGGTAAAGATTTGTTAAACATTTCCAGAATCTAAATCTAGAACCTTCAAGAGCATAGAAACATGGATAAAGTGAGCCAAAGGAACTATACCATGAGAAGGTCAAACTTCTAGATAAACTCAGAAAATAAATCTGGAAAGATAATAGAGTGGAAATGAGAGCTCATAATATGGTAGATGTAATACTTGTTTCTGTAGCTCCTGCACCAAGTATGTTACATCACAACAATGTTGGAGTTACTTATCTATGAACTTCCAATTTAAGAATGGAACTAATAACATATGTACCATTATATTATGTGGTAATGCCTCAGTCTATGGTTATAGTTATTGAAGCTCCATTTGTAACAACACCAACCCATATTGTTGTTAGTATGAGGTCCAAACCTTAGACTCCAACAAAAACACAACTTGTTAGTGTGCATATAGAGGTGCCCAAAGAGGTGGACAAGATTTTTCTTGGACAACCATTAGATCCAAGAAGAGGAAGCTTAAACCCACTAGGACCACTAGGACCTCCAAGACCTTTAGGATATTTTGGATTGCCAATGATGAATCCAATCAAACCACCATTACCACCAAACATGCCTTATCATCGGCCATTTAACGATAAGTATGTGAAGGATTCTGACCCAAATGTTCGTGTCAATGTTTTTTAATTTCAATTAAAACAAATAGTGAAACAAACGATGTAGAGATTGTTAATTTGTTTAGTTTTACCTTCAGACATACAATGTCTAACTAATGTAACAATTACATGGGAAATTACCCAAATTATACTTTTGTAGAACTGTTGTTAACTTTTTGTAAAAGGTACAAAAAAGTTCAAAATGATGAGTAAATTTACTTGCAATTCTTTTTAAAGAACATGAAGCACAAGAAGAATGAAAGAATGGAAATCTATTATGAGAGATTATTGAAGTTAATCAATAGTCTTCAACACACGACAACAAACAAATTTTTAACTATTATTTTTAAATATGGATTATAACCATATCTACATGTACCAACAACAGGCATGAAGAGAGAAACCCTACAATAGCATAAGGAAATAACTTTGGTTTGTGAAGAAGGAATTTTTGAAGTAGAGACTATAAGCGATTTGTCAGTACCACAAAGTAGTAGGACAATATTAGCTCTGAAACCTTAAACAATTATAGAGAAAACAAGAATGTATTGTACAAATTGTCATAGGACAAATCATAATGTTGAAACATGTAGAGTAAAAAGAAAAGAAGATTTTGTTCCTGCAATTTCTGAGGTTATTATTCAACATATCAAAATACAAAGACCTATGAGGTATTCCTGTCATATTTGTGGTGACACTGGACATAAGATCATCGATTGTCCTAAGTATAATGATATGTAGAATATGTTTAAGAACAAAGGAGTGAAGACTATAGATAAACAAGTTGTGGTAAAGCCCAAGGTTGCAAATCCTTCAGTTCATATGGTGGATGTCAATATGGCCATCACTAGGAGCAAGGTTACTAAAGAACATGTGTTTAAGGACAAAGAGCCAATTAAGAAGAAGTCTGTTGTTGATTGGGAAGAGGAACATAGACCACAATAATCTTTTGTTAAGACTATATAGGAAATGCAAGCTGAAGACCCACCATAAAATCTGATTCAAAAGGAGAAAGCATAATGGAGTGCAAGTTGGGCAGGATTACTAAAAGTTGAGGTGTCCACATAACTAATTATGCCACAATTTTTTTTTGTTATTCCTAATAGCATAATTATGTCTATGGAACAAATATTTTAAGATATTAGTAAATAGATGCTAAAAACTACCTATACCATGAGGTTAGGTTAACTATTAAATATAGCACTAGATTTTAAGAAGTATATGTGGTAGAAACTAAAGCCAAAAAAACCCAATATAGCTAGTAAAGTGATATCAAAACCTAGCATAGCACAGTGGTTGAAACACATTTTGAAATAAACATTACAACTATAGAGGTAGATAACCAAATGCCAATTATCTAATTACAAGTTGAGAAAAAACATTGTTCAAGATGTTTTCACTAGAAGAAATGTTGTCCATTCTAACCATATTTTTGCAACTAGTATGTGACTAATGTCCAAACCAACTTGTATTACAACCAACAATGTGTTACTCCTACATGTCCATGTAGTTGCAACTTGTTGTAATCGCATATGTAACTACATGAAGGGTTGAACCAAATTCTAGTTGTAGATGCAACTATAACTTACAACTAATATAATTTTCATTGAAATGTAAACAAAAAGTGAACAATGTCATCCAATTTTGATTACATCCATCGATGGATGATAATGTAGTTGTTTTTGCAACTGTAATAGTATATATACCACATGTACAAAGAAATATAGATCACACATGGCAAACTTTGTTATTTCAATTGGACTATTATGCTTTCAATGTACCCATCCATGGGTCTTCCATGACATAATATTTAATAGCTAATAGGTTGCTAGAAAAGGCTATTATAACCTAGTTGGTAAATTAAGCTAAGTAAGCTTAATAGGTTATGTTAAACTAAGTAGGCCTATGTACATTGGTAGCCTAGCCTAGCTTACATACTTAATTAATTGGCCTAAATTATCTATAGGTAATAATAAGCTTGTTTATTAGGTGTAGTTAATAGGCCATTAA
>Ga0116231_10005777_pt1 | contig 24164 bp, 22 predicted proteins | sample S1TSphgellanicum_2_FD_89695 | JGI IMG/M metagenome (GOLD analysis project Ga0116231, IMG submission 89695) | Host-associated microbial communities from peat moss isolated from Minnesota, USA - S1T2_Fd - Sphagnum magellanicum MG | ecosystem: Host-associated > Plants > Peat moss > Unclassified...
CGAACAATCGTTCGACGGGCAGCGGATCGAGCACCGCATGCAGGTTGTCGCTGCCGATGCGGAACATGCCGTCGGGTTTGTTGAGATCGGAAGCGATCTTGGCGAGCAACTTGTTCGGCGCGATGCCGACCGACGCCGTCAGGCCCGTCTCTTGCCGAATGCGCCGCCTGATGTCGGCCGCGATGCTCTCGGCAGACCCCAACAGCCGCTCGCTGCCGGTCACGTCGAGGAAGGCTTCATCGAGCGAGAGACCTTCGACGAGCGGTGTCACGTCGTTGAAGATCGCGAAGACCTGGCGCGACACCTCCGCGTAGCGCGACATGCGGGGTCGCACGCAGATGGCATGGGGGCAGCGGCGCAGCGCTTCGCCGATCGGCATCGCCGAGCGCACGCCGAAACGGCGCACGGCGTAATTCGCGGCGGCGACGACGCCACGTCCCTGGGTGCCCCCGACGATCAGGGGTTTGCCGCGCAGCCCGGGGTCATCCCGCTCCTCGACCGACGCGTAAAAAGCGTCCATGTCCACGTGCAGGATGGCACGATTCATGGTTGCGGCCGTGGCACCGCCCGACGCGTGGCGCGCTCGGGGTTCACCGCACCGTGATCGTGATTGTCTTCGAGTGCAGCGGCGGGTCGAACGAGTGATGTGTCGAGTCCGCGAACAGCAGCTCGAGCGTGTGTTTTCCCGGAGGCAGCGTGAGCTGCGTTTCCGTCTGACCCTTGCCGAAGTGAATGATCTTGTCGGTGGACGGCAGCGGCGCCTGCAGATCGATCGAGCTCAAGTCGGTATCGACGAGTAGATGATGATGACCGGTGCCGTCGATCTTGCCGGCCGCGGCCGGCGCCACTCCCATGCCCTTGAGACCGAAGCGCACGACGAACGGGCTATGCACGGTCTCGTGGTTGCGTGGATAGATGATATAGACCTCGGCCCCCGGGGCCGGAGCAGTCGCCGTGCCTGTCGCGGGCGCTGCGGGCGCTGCCGCCGGCGCGGCCGTAGCCGTGGGCGCCGGCATCGGCGTCTGCGCAAATGCCGCGACGCTCGCGAGACTCGCGACGAGCAACCAACGTGTATGAATCATGACGCCAACTCCTTACCGTACCCGACGGCGATGCGCGCCAGTCTACACCTGCATGACCGCATAGATGAACACCACGCCGATCGTGAGCGCAAAAGTGATCATGTACACGAAGAACAGTCCCATGGCCTTGATCACGGTATTGAACCAGCCGCGCGCGAACACGCGCTTGATCGCGACCAAGGTATAGATGGCCATCGTCCAACCGAGCAGCGTACCCACGAGTTCAGCGGTACCCAGGGCCTGAGGCCATGCCGAGGCCAAGCCTTTCATGAGCAAGATGACGGCGATCGCCGAGAAGAAGAACGCATGCAAGTGCACGAAGAACAGCAGGTGCTCCGCGTACCGGTGGCGCGGCCACCAGTAGACGAGCATATGCAGCAAGGCAATGAGCGGCAGAAATACGAACATCGCCTTCGGTAACGTGGAGAGTACGACGTGCATCATCGACTCGCCTTGGTCGTGCACGGTCGTTACGCAACCATGGCGCAGGCGCTTCTGCCAGATCGCATTTTCGACGCCGGAAATCGTGATCTTGTCGCAGAAGACCGCCGGGTCCGACCCCGCTCCGACGTCCTTGGCATCGAGTTGAATGACTCCGGTATCGGTCGGTTTGATGAACGACGCGATCAAGACCAGGATCACGCTCAGCACGAGGTACAGGCGGAACGGCGGCAGATAGCTTTCGCGCCGGCCCGCGACGAACTCGAGCGTGAGCTTCCCGGGCTTGAACCACAGCGTCCGCAGCGTGCGCCAAAGCCTCGAGTCCGAATGCGTGATGCCTTCGAGCGCTTCATGCACGAGTTCCCGAGTGGTCGGCAAATGCACGTCGGCGCGTTGTCCGCAATTCACACAAAACTTGCCGGTCAGCGTTTCGCCGCAATTCTTGCAGGTCGCGCCCGCCGCGCCATGCGGCAAGATCGCTCGCTCGGCCGGCGATGGCGTCGCGGCTGCGAGCGGCGGCAGCGGCTGTGGCTGTGGCGGCCGTGCAGGAACACTCGGCGAGGATGCGGTTTCGTTCAGATGAGGTCCTTCACTCCGTCGCGCTCCTCGAGCAGTTCCTTGTAGGTCGCGTCCATCTTGCCGCGGCTGAACTCGTTGATCGGCAGCCCCTGCACGATGGAATAGGCACCGTTCGCGCAGGTCACCGGATAAGAGTAAATCACACCCTCAGGAATACCATAGCTTCCGTCCGACGGCACGGCCATGCTGACCCAGTTGCCGGGTGGCGTACCGAGCACCCAATCGTGGATGTGATCCAAAGCCGCGGCCGCCGCCGAGGCGGCCGACGAGGTGCCGCGGGCCTTGATAACGGCCGCGCCACGCTGCTGGACGGTCGGAATGTACGTGTCCTTGAACCAGGTTTCATTGACGACGGACAGCGCCGGCTTACCCTGCACGGTCGCGTGATGCAGATCGGGATACTGCGTGGCCGAGTGATTGCCCCAGATGATGACCTTTTTGACTTCGGCCAAGGCGACACCCGCCTTCTCCCTGAGCTGCGCGAGTCCCCGGTTGTGATCGAGCCGCGTCATCGCCGTGAATTGGCCCGGCGCCAGCGACGGCGCATTGCGCTGCGCGATCAGTGAATTGGTATTCGCGGGGTTGCCGACCACGAGCACGCGTACGTCGCGGCTTGCGACGGCATCCAAGGCCTTGCCCTGAGCGGAGAAGATCTTGGCGTTCTCGAGCAACAGGTCCTTGCGCTCCATGCCCGGACCGCGCGGCCGTGCCCCCACCAGCAATGCGAAGTGGCAATCTTTGAACGCGATCTTCGCATCGTCGGTCGCCGTGACCTTGTTGAGCGTCGGAAAGGCGCAGTCGTTGAGTTCCATGACGACGCCCTGCACGGCCGCCTGAGCGGCCGGAATTTCGAGCAGATTCAGATTGATCGGCTGGTCGGCGCCCAGCATCTGACCCGACGCGACCCGGAAGGCCAGCGCATAACCAATGTTGCCCGCGGCGCCCGTGATCGTGACCGAGACTGGCGTTTTCATGAATTACTCTCTCCCGACGCAAAGGTCGGGAATGTTAGCCGAATTGGCCTGGCGGTGCTTATCGGCTCGCCGCTCACCGGCCCAGTTTGAGCGGCAGCGCCTTCGCGGTCGGCAGACTCACGCCGAGCAGTCGCGCGATCGTCGGCGCGACCTGGATCATATCGACGACGCCGAGATCTCGATGCGCCGCGATGCCGCGACCGGCCGCAAAGAATGAGGCGCGCATCTCCGGAAAGTCCGGCGAGAATCCATGGCCGCCGCGGGCCTCATGGATCTCGGTGACGAGATCGCCGCTCAAGTTCGCGCCCGCGTAGTAGCCGGGCCGGAACACGACCACATAGGCCGCGTCGGGAAAACCGCCGCGGGCCGTGATTGCTTCGTGGTCCAAGACGGCGGCGATGCCGTTGGCCTGATCGGCCGCCAGCTGGCGCAAGAGCTCGCCGACGGCGGCGTAGGTCGCCGCATCCTGAGGGTCCTTCTGCATGATGGCCGCCATGCCGCCGGCTGCCCAAGGCTCCGCTCGCCACGAAACGACCTTGAGCGCCTTGGTTTCGGGATCGACCGCGGCATCGATGAGGCCGGCTTTCAGGAATGGAATCGCGAGATGCACTCGATGCGTCAGCGTCGTGAAGCCGTGATCCGACACGACGACGACGACCGTCGCGGGATCGGCCGCGTGCGCCTCTTGGCCGAGCTCCGACAGCAGCCCGTCGATGCTTTCCAGTGTGGCATCGGCGGCCGTACTGAACGGGCCGTGGGCGTGCTCGGCATCGTCGAGCGAGCTCAAATGCAGCGTCATGAATTGCGGATGCCGCGCGCGCAGGAGGGCGACCGCAAACCGCGTCTTGATGCGATCGCCCTCGAGACTCGTGTCATTGCCCATCATGTACGGACCCGCCGCGGCGGACAGCTGTGCCAGCAGCCCCGCGGGCTTCGAGATCGCCGCGATGAGATCGCGATCGGACGGATTCGGCGCGTCGTTGGCCCCCGTCTCACGCCAAAACTCCGGTATCAGGTAATCGACGTCGGCGGCGCCGACGCTGACCGGCCAGCCGATGCTCGCGGTCACGAGTCCCTTGGCGTGCGCACGTTGCCAAAGTGTCGGTACGCGAATTTCGGCCGCGTACCAATACCAGGCGTCCGCGAAGCGATGGAAGGGATCGAACTCCAGATTGTTGACGATGCCATGCTCGGACGGCTTGACGCCGGTCAGTAAGGTCGTGTGGCTAGGGTAGGTGACGGTGGGCCAGACCCCGACGACGCCACGCGCGAACGCGCCCTGCGCGACGAGACCGCGCAAATAGGGGATTTTGAGCGAGTGTTGGTCGGCTTCGAGCACGTATTCCGGCTTCATGCCGTCCACCGAAATCAGCAGCACGGGTGCCGCGTGGGCGCCCGCGAGCGCGAGCAGGGTCAAAACCAATAAGCCGGAAAGGCGCGGGAAGGGGCTCATTTCGCGAGTTTGGGGCCTTTTTGCGGCTTCCGCATGACAGGCAAAAATAAATCGCGAAAGTGCTTGCATGTCCTAGTGTTGTATCTTAGTATATCACCAAGTCACCGAAACACCTCGATGACGGTAACGAACGAACACTCAAGGAGATCATCATGAACCACTTCTCAAACAAACTCGCCGCCCTCGCAGTCGCCCTTTCGGTCAACGGTTTGCTGTTCGGCAGCGTCGCTTACCTGTTCGCGACCGAGGCTCATGCGGCAACGCCGGTCGTCGCGCTCGTGCAGGATGCGGACCAGACCGCCACACAGGCCTGAGCCTGATCGCCAGTCCACACGCAAGCGTTATGGTAGAATAGTATGCTAGAAGGCCACTACACCGCAGGCGGCAGTCGATCGAGCGGCACTATGGAAGCGAACTGGAACGACAATCAGCCGATCTATCGCCAATTGCGCGATCGCATGGTTGCGCTGATCCTCGAGGGGGCGCTGCGCGAAGGCGACCCCCTGCCTTCGGTTCGCGCCGTGGCCGCCGACTATCGCCTGAACCCGCTGACGGTGCTCAAAGCCTACCAGCAACTCGTCGATGAGAATCTCGTGGAAAAACGCCGCGGTCGCGGCATGTATGTCAGCGACGGCGCTCGCAAGCTGCTGCTCGCCGGCGAGCGCGAGCGCTTCCTCAACGACGAATGGCCGCAGATCCTCGCGGTCATCAACCGGCTCGGATTTTCCGCCGAGGAACTGTTTGCCCAAACGCCCGCGGTCACCCATCCCGCGCCGCCCCCGCGCGGCGCCGACCCAAAAGAAACCTGAAAGCGAAATCCTATGTCCCCCCTAATTGAAGCCCGTGACCTCACGAAGAAGTACGGCTCCCACGTTGCGCTCGACCGAGTCAACTTTTCGGTCGAGAGCGGCAGAATCGTCGGCCTGATCGGGCCGAACGGAGCCGGCAAGACGAGCGCGCTGCGCGCCGTTCTCGGCCTGACCAACTACAGCGGGTATTTGCGCGTGCTCGGCAAAGAGCCGATGCGCGAGCGCACGCCACTCATGCGCGACGCCTGTTTCATCGCCGACGTCGCCGTGCTGCCGGGCTGGTTGCGCGTCGACCAGGCCATCGACTTCGTCGCCGGCGTGCATCCGCGCTTCCGGCGCGAGCGCGCGGCGGCCCTGCTCGAAAAGACCTCGGTTCGCCCGAAGAGCCGCATGCGTCAATTGTCGAAGGGCATGAAGACCCAGGTGCATCTAGCGCTCACGATGGCGATCGACGCGAAACTGTTCGTGCTCGACGAGCCCACGCTCGGCCTCGATCTGCTCGCGCGCCGCAGCTTTTACGATGCGCTCGTCAACGACTACATGGACGAGACGCGCACGATCCTGATCACGACGCATCAGGTCGAAGAGGTCGAGAATCTGTTGACCGACGTCATGTTCATCGACAAGGGCCGCATCGTGCTCGATTCGTCGCTCGAGCGCATCGCCGAGCGCTACGCCGCCGTGGTCGTGGGCCCCTCCGAATTGGAGGCGGCGCGTTCTTTGCGACCGTTCCATGAGCGACGCATGCTCGGCAAGACCGTTCTGTATTTCGAGCAGCCGGACTTCGGGAGGCTCGCCGCATTCGGCGAAGTCTTGACGCCGAGCGTCTCCGACCTGTTCGTCGCGAAGCTGTCGGGAAGCGCAGGGTCGTCCGATGCGACGCCGGTCGCGGCCGGCGAAACCACCGGGAGTGCCGCATGAACAACTACATCTGGTTGATCCGCCGCGAGTTTTGGGAAAATCGCGCGATCTGGCTGATCCCCGCGGTCATCGGCGGCTTGATGACCTTGAGCGTGTGCTGGGGACGCGTGCATTTCGGCAACGATTTCTTCGACTTGAACGGCACATCCGGCCTACCGCCGGAATTCAGTCAATACAGCCTGTACTTCCTCTCAGGGATCGTGACCGTGATCTTTCTCGTGATCATGCCGATCTATGCCGGTTGGTACCTGCTCGATTGTCTGTATGGCGACCGCAAGGACCGCAGCATTCTATTCTGGAAATCCCTGCCGATATCGGACACGCAGACCGTGCTCGCGAAATTGGCGGTCGGCCTCGTGATCATTCCCTTGGTCTATGTCGCGATCGCGGATCTGACGACGCTGGCCGTCGACTTCATCGTTTCCCTGCGCATCGGCGCCTGGGGCTCGAGCGGCCTGTGGAATCCCGCGGCCTGGCTCGACACGCAGGTTCTCTGGCTCTATACGATCCTGACCTTGGCGGTCTGGTACCTGCCGCTCGCCGGCTGGTTCATCTTCGTGTCGGCCTGGGCCACGCGCGCGGTCATTCTGTGGTCGCTGCTGCCGCCGCTCGCCTTGTATCTCGGCGAGCGCTGGGCTTTAGGGACCCATGTGTTCGGCAGCGCTCTGCTCGACCGGCTCGGTACGGGTTACGTGCGGGCCTTTCACGTGCTCGGTGACGGTTCCGTCTGGCGAGATTTCACGACCGACGGCGGCCAGAACCACATCCACATGCCCGCGAGCGTCTGGACCCTCATGGATCCGATCGGATTCTTCACGAGTCCCGCCACCTTGATCGGGATCGCGATCGGCGCGGGGTTCATCGTTGCTGCGATCGTGCTGCGTACCCAGCGCGCGGAGATCTAGGCGCCGCGCAGCCGCGAGCCCGTTGGTATCGTCGCGCGCTCGGTGCAAAATACTCCTTCCAGTGGCCCCACGCGCGTTTCTAGTAAGGAGTCAGCGATGTACAAGACCAAGATCGACCTGCCGGAAAAGGTCCGCCGCAACGTCATCACCGTGCTGAACAATCAGCTCGCCGAGGCCATCGATCTCCAGAGCCAGGTGAAGCAGGCGCACTGGAACGTCAAGGGGCCGAACTTCATCGCGCTGCACGAGCTGTTCGACAAGCTCTCGGACGTGGTCTTGGAGCAGATCGACGAGATCGCCGAGCGCGTGACGAGTCTCGGCGGCACCGCCGAAGGAACGGTCGCGGTCGCCGCCAAGCGCAGCAAGCTCAAGAACTATCCGCTCAGCATCACGGCGGGCAAAGACCACTTGTTCTATCTTTCGACGCAGCTCGCGGCTTACGGCAAAGCGGTGCGCGCGGCGATCGACGAGACCGGGAAGTTCGGCGATGCGGACACGGCCGATTTGTTCACGGGCATTTCGCGGGCCATCGACAAGTATCTATGGTTCGTCGAGGCGCACCTCCAGGACAAGGCGTAGCTCGAAAAGCTCAGCCGAACAGCGTCGCGAAGTAACTATTGTAAAGGCGATTCAGCGGGTCGGTGCGGTGACGCAGCGCACTGAACAGTCGCGCGCGATCGGCGAACGCCTTGGCGACGTGCTCCGCCTTCAGCGCCCGCGTTTGGTTGAACGTGGGCACGCCGCCCAAACCCGAGGCGAAGTCGTTGAAGTCGATCAGGAAGTCGGCCCAGCCTTTCTCGCCGTCCGACGACGGCTCCAGAGTCATCATCGGCCCCTCGTAGCTCACGCTGAATAGTGAGCCGCGATCCTTGTGCAGCCGGCTCGCCGTCGTCACGAGGTTGGGACGGAAATGGTGCTGCTTGTAGTAGCTGCGGCAAAAGGCACAGTAGGCCTTGAGAACCCGCGGATAATCGGCCGCCGGAAAAGCCCAGAGCGTGCGTGTATAGCGGGCCCGCCAGGATTCCGCCGGCAGATCGCGCAGCCATTCATGGGCATGCACCACGACGCCGCGCGCGCCGCGCAGTTGCGTCGCATGCAAGGCGCGATGCACGCCGGAAAGAACCGCATTGCGCAGCCCCGGTGCCGCGAGCACGCTGCCGACCGAGGAGCCGAACGCGGGCAGCACGTTGCGCATGACGGAATTGCGGATCTGCCAGATTCCGGATCGCGACGTCGCTCTTTCCGAATCGAGGATGCGGCGCTCGACGGTGACGCGGTCGCCGAAGGGCGCGACGTGCAGACGCAGTGCGCCCGGCGAACGCAGCAACTCGCCGTGGCGCGCCGCGTATTCGTCGACGGACAGCACCTGGTAGTCGATCTGGACGGGCTGCAGTGGCGCGACGCGCAGCACCACTTCGTGGACTATGCCGAGCAGGCCGAAGCTGGAGCGCAGCACGCGCATGAGTTCCCGATCCTTTTCGGCGACGACGATCTGCTTGCCCTGCGGCGTGACGAGCTTGAGCTCGCTGACGCACGAAGACATCTGCGCGACTCCGTCCAGGAAAGAGGGTTGCGGCAGCGTCGTCATGGCGACGGCGCCGACCGAGATATTGCCGATCTCCGGCGTCAGCGGCAGCTCGAGGCCGCGTTCCGCGAGCGTGCGCACGAGTGTTCCCAAGCGTACGCCGGCCTGCGCGCGCACGAAGTCCTCGCCGATCTCCAAGATCTTGTCGAGACCCGCCATGTCGACGACCGTGCCGCCGTCGCCGCCGACGCAACGCGCCTGGGAATAGTCCGCACCCATGGCGCGCACCGGGGTCGGGTACGACTTCGGCTTCAGCAGGATCGTCGGCAGGTCTTCCGCGCGCAACGGGCGCAGCATGAGGCGCGGCCTGCGAAACCCCGACGAATTTTCCGTGCCGGGCGACGGTGTGACCTTTAATACCATGAGCGTCCCCGTACAGCTTGGGAATCGAACCGCTGGGGGGGCAACGCAATGCGAAGGTCACGCGACGCGAACGACGGTGAACTGGGGACCCCGCTATCGTCGGATTTCCTCGTGGAAACCCCTTAGACCGGTGGTTTTGCGTCCCCGCCTTTCGACGGGTTTGCCCTTGTACAGCGGCTCTACTATGCAAGCATCGCAGCGGCTTTGTAAAGGGGCACGGCAAGCACGGCCGCCGACCGGCATTCAACCCATCAAGAGCAGCGTTTCGGCGTGTTCGACGGCCTCCGGCGTCCCGCAGACGACGACCACGTCGCCCTCCTTGAGCACCGTATCGATCGCCGGCTCCCGCCCGACGATGCCGTCGCGCCGCACGGCGCTGACCGACGCTTTCGAGCCGCGCGAGGCAAGTTCGGCGATGCTGCGGCCGACCGCCCACGCATGCGGCGGTAGGATGACGCTGTGCAATTCCTCGCGAAACGCGTGGCTCGCATCGAGGACCTCGGCGCGTTCCGCCGGGAAGAACTGCCGCAACATCCCATAGCGATGGCTGCGGATGTCATTGACGGTGCGCACCACGCGCGACACCGGGACCTTGAGCAGCAGCAGCAGATGCGACAGCAGCATGAGGCTCGCCTCGAAGGTCTCCGGAACCACCTCCGTGGCACCGGCCTCCTGCAGTTCCTCGAGCTGCGTGTCGTCCTGCGTGCGGACCAGAACCGGCACGTCGCTGCGTAGCGCGCGCACGGCGCGCAAGATCCGCAAGCTGACCGGCGGGTTCGCGAACGTGATGACCACGCAGCTCGCGTGCTGCACGCCGACATTCTGCAGCACCTCCTGCTGCCCCGCGTCGCCGTAGACGATCGGATCGCCGGCCTGCCGGCCGACCCGGATGCGATACGCATCGACGTCGAGCGCGATGTACTCGAAGCCCGTCTGTTCGAGAACCCGCGCGATGTTCTGTCCGACGCGACCGAAGCCGCAAATCACGACGTGATCGAGCTCCGCGACCGCCAAGGTCGCCTGCGACTCCTTGTTCGCATCGAACTCCGGCGGTCCGGTCTCACCGAGCAGCACGCGCGCGATGCGACGGTTGTGGCGGATCAGCAGCGGCGACAGCACCATGCTGAGCACGGTCGCCGCGAGCAGGGGTTGCAGCAGCGCCGGCGCGAGCAACTCGTCGCGCAGCAGCAGCGTGAGCAGCGCGAAACCGAATTCGCCGCCCTGGGACGTGATCACGCCGGTGCGCAGCGACTTGAACCAGCTGTGCGTGACGGGCTTCGTGACGAGCGCGATGATCGCGGTCTTGACGACGAGCATGCCGGCGAGCACCGCGGTGACGAGCAGCAAGTGACGCAGCAGCAATGCGACGTCCAACAGCATGCCCACCGTGATGAAGAACAGGCCCAGCAGTACGTCGCGGTAGGCGCGGATCGTCGCCTCGATCTGATGCCGGAATTCGGTCTCGGCGAGCATCATGCCGGCGAGGAAAGCGCCGAGCGCGAGGGACAGGCCGACCGCGTGCGTCGCCCAGGCGGACGCGAGCACGACGAGCAGTACCGCGAGGGAGAACAGCTCAGCCGAGCGTACGGAGACGATGAGCAGGAACAAGGGCCGCAGCAGCCACCTTCCGGCCGCCAACACGAGAGCCAGCGCGAGCCCCGCGATCGCGATCGCGATGCCGATTTGGCGCACATCCGTGGGATGCCCCGGATGCGACAGTGACGACTCGAGCGCGAGCAGCAGCGTGAATGCCAGATCCTGAAACAGGCAGATCGCGACGCTGAGTCGGCCGTGCGTGCGATTGTTTTCCGATTGCTCCGTGAGCTGGGCAATGATGATCGCGGTCGAGGACATCGCAACGGCGCCCCCGACCACCAACGCGATCGGCGGCGAGATGCCGAACAGCAGGATCGCAACCGCCGCCACCGTGCCCATGGTCAGCGCGACCTGCGCGCCCCCGACCCCGAGCACCTCGGCGCGCATGGCCATCAGACGCGGCAGCGAGAATTCCAAGCCCAGCGTGAACACCAGAAAGACGACGCCGAAATCGGCCAGTAAGCGCGTCGTTTCATTGTCGGCCGCGAGCTCGAGCGCATGCGGCCCGAGCACCATGCCGACGGCGAGGTACCCCAAGATGGCGGGCAGCGCGAGCTTGCGCACGGCGGCGACCACGCACACCGACGCGGCGAGCAGAATCAAGATCTGAAGCAGGGGGTCGTGCACGGCGAGTCCATATCCCACGCAAGTCGCCCGATCATACGGTCCCGCGCGGCGCCGCGTACAGATGCGCGAGCGCCCGCCGCTCTCGCGCCGATCAGTTCTCCTTGACGAGGAGGTCCAGCCGGTTTTCGAAATCCTTGCGTCCGGTCATATGGACCGTGCCCGGCGGGAATTGCACGGGATCGACATAGTACGACGCCGCGCCGCCGACCCAGATCTCCGCGCTGTCGGCGAGCCCCGCGCGCAGGATGCCGAGGTTGTGGAGCCCGCTCTCGAGATTCTCGGGTAACACCATGCTGATCGCGACGGCCGCGGCATTCACGCGGTTCGCGAAGTTCGAGATCTCCTCGGGCGGCAGCTCCGCGCCGAGATAGCAAGTGCGTAGCTTGCGGCTCGCCGCGATCGCCGCGAACATGAGGATGCCGAGCTCATGGGGTTCGCCCGTGATGGTCGCGAAGACGACGGGCGTGCCGCGCGACATGTTGCCGTAGGTGTTCAACAAGCTGCTGATCTGGCGGCGCACCGAACTGGACACGAGACGCTCCTGGCCGACCGTGAACTCGCCGCGATGCCAGCGCTCCCCGACCTCGCGCAGCACCGGCGACAGGACCTCGGTGACGACGTCGGCGACCGGCAGCAGTGCGAACGCCATCGCGATCGCCTGGTCGCAGCCCTCGAGGTCGTACTTGGCGATCGCCGCGAGGATTTTGACCGAAAGCGCCTGAGCGGCGGGAGCCTGGGGGTGATCTTCGCTGCGCTCCGCCAGGAGCTTGTTGAGCTCCGCGTCGCTCAGGTGCGCGATCTTGCCGATCGGATGCCCGCGGTCCGTCGTCTCGCGCAGGCGCCGCAGTCGCGCGACGTCGCAGCCCGTATAGACGCGGTGTCCGCTGGGATCGCGCCGCGGGTCGACGATGCCGTAGCGTCGCTCCCAGGCACGCAGCGTTTCGACCGACAGGCCGGTCGCGACCGCGACCGCCTTGATCGAATATTGCGTGCCCTCATCCGTGCTACCCAATGCCAGCCACCGCGCCTCCAGCGAATCTCTGCCATGCCCAAACCGGTCTATCAGTGTCGCCGATGTGGCCCCCGTCGGGAGTTCCGCCGCGATCGCAGTTCGTTCTGCGGAGAGAACCGCCGATACCCGCGGCGCGGCGTCCGGCTTCTAGGCGGTGCCGGACCGCGGGGATCCGACCGTCGGCAGACAGAGGCTCGCGTGGTGGGCGAGGCCGGCGCCGGTCTGCTGGTCGGCCAGGATCTTGAGCAGCTTGTGCGCCTCCATGCACTCCCCGAAGAGGCGCCCTTGTGCGTAATAGCAACCGTGGCGACGCAGAAAATCCAGCTGTTCGGCGGATTCGACGCCCTCGGCGATGACCTCGAGCGCGAGACTCTTCCCCATGTCGATGATCGTGCGCACGATGGCCGCGTCGTCCGAATCGACGGCGACGTCGCGCACGAAAGATTGGTCGATCTTGAGCGTGCCGATCGGAAACTGCTGCAGCGCTGAGAGCGAGGAGTAGCCGGTGCCGAAGTCGTCGATTGCGAGGTGCAGCCCCATGGCGTAGAGCTCGTTGAGCAGGCCGATCGTGCGCTTCGGGTCGGTCATCAGCGTCGTCTCGGTCACCTCGAGTTCGAAGCAGGTCGGCGACACTTCGTGCTTGCGAAACACGGCGCGCGCGCGCGCGATGAAACTCGTCTGTTTGAGCTGGCGCAGCGAGAGGTTCATCGCGATGCGTCCCGGCTGCGGCACCGATTTCTGCCACTCGCGGTAGTCGGCGCAGACGCGGTTCATGACCCACTCGCCGATGTCCATGATGAGCGTCGTCTCCTCGGCGAGCGGAATGAATTGCGCCGGCGATATGTCGCCGTGCCCGGGCAGACGCCAGCGTAGCAGCGCCTCTGCGCCGACCACGCGCCCGTCGCGCAGGTCGACCTTCGGCTGATAGAGGATCACGAGTTCGTCGTGCTCGAGCGCGCGGCGCAATTTGCTCTTGAGCATGAGCCGCTCGACCGCCGCGGCATTCATCTCAGGAACGTAGAAGGCGCAGGAATTGCCGCCGTTCTGTTTCGAATGATACATCGCCGCGTCGGCGTTGCGGATCAGATCGATGACGTTTTCGGCGTCGTACGGGCAGATGGCGACGCCGACACTGGCCGTCAAATAGACCTCCTGGCTGTTCACATAGAACGCCCGGCTGATCTCATCGAGCAGGGTGCGCGCGAGCGATCCCAAGCTCGCCCGATTGTCGACGCCCGGGGGCAGATCGTCGATGAACATCGCGAACTCGTCGCCCGCGAGCCGGCCGATGACCGTCTCCTTGCTCAGGTTTCGCGTGAGCCGCTCGCTCAGGATCTCGAGCGTGCGGTCCCCCGCGGAATGCCCGAACGTGTCGTTGACCTCCTTGAAACGGTCGAGATCCAGATACAGCAGCGCGAGCGAGCGGTTGTTGCGCCGTGAGCGCGCGATCGCCTGTTGCAGCAGATGTTGAAACTGCATGCGGTTGGGCATTTTCGTGAGCGTGTCGTAGCGCGCGAGGTAGCGAATGCGCCGCTCGGCGCGCTTGCGCTCGGTGATGTTGCGCGCCACGTAGATGCGCCCACGAAACTCGGGATCCTCGGTCATGATCGAGGATCCGGCCATGGATACCGGAATCGTCTGGCCGCTCGCGGTGCGCAGCACCGTCTCGCGCGCATCCGCATCCGTGCTCGCGGCCAGGAATGCCGTTCGATGGGGTTCATCGATGAAACCGCTCAAGGGTTTGCCGAGCGTTTCCGACTCGGAAAGCCCGAGCAGCTTTTCCGCCGCCCCGTTGCAGCTCCGAACGATGCCGTCGGGCGACGTGACGAGCACCGCGTCGCTCAGACTGTTGAGCACGGTGTTGAGATAATTCTTGGTGATCGTCGTCTCGCGCAAGTTCTGGCGCATGCGTTCCAGCGCCTGCTGCAGTTCGCCGAGTTCGTCGCGTCTGCCCACGTCGAGTGGTTGGGAGTAGTCGCCTTCACCGATGCGGTCGGCGGTTTTCACGAGGATCGAGATCGGGCGGGCGAGCTGGCGCGCGATGAACCAGGCGCCGGTCAGGCTCAGGGTCAGCAGCAGCAGGATCACCGCGATGAGGCCGCCGCTCATGCGCTTGCCCTGCAAGGCCTGGTGGGCTTCGAGATTGGACTTGAGGCCCGCGAGCGTCTCGTCGAGTTTCGCGCGGCTCATCCAGATGCGCAGCGTGCCGAGAGACGGCGCGCCGTCCCGCGCGAGCCGGATCGGGACCTCGGCGGTCGGCGCGCGGACTTCCGGCTGCGCGCTGTCCGCCGCCGCACCGCGGCTCGCGGCGAACAGTTCCCGACCCGACGCATCGGCCGCCTCGACGCGTTCGACGTCGGACTCCTGCAGCAGGCGCTCGCCAATCGCCTTCGTGCCGGCGGAGTTGCCCGCGGTCAGTGTCCCGGCCAGCAGCCCGCTCGCTCGGCCGCCGAGATGCTGCGCGCGCTCCGTGAGGTCCGCTTCGAGCTTGTGACTGACGGTTGCGGCGGTCAGATAATTGACGGCCGTCGTGTCGCTGCGCTGTTCATAGTACGCGAGCGAGCCCAGCATCGAAGCGAGCAAAACGACGACCGCGAGCGCTAGCAGAACATAATTCGTCTTGAGGCTGTGTGCCATCTACCCCACCTGCCGGTGCCTTGGGCGTCGACCCGGAGAATGATACTCGTTCACGCCACGGGCCATAAGGGGCCGCTACAATGGGCCGATATGCGAATCGACATATTCTCCGACACGATTTGTCCTTGGTGCTATCTCGGCAAGCGGCGTTTCGAGTCGGCTCTGGCGCGGCGACCGCTGCTAGGCACACACGTGCGGTGGCGGCCGTTCGAGCTGCATCCGGACCTGCCCGTGGACGGCGCGGACCGGGCCGCGTATCTCGCGGCGCGCGTCGCCGACAAGGAACGCTTCGCCGAGGCGCAAAAAACCCTGGTGGCCGCCGGTTCGACCGTCGGCATCGAATTCCGTTTCGATTTGATCGAAAGGATTCCCAATACGCGCCGTTCGCATCTGCTGATTGCGTATGCGGCCAAGTGCGGCCTGCAGTCCCAGGTCAAGGAGCGTCTCATGCGCGCCTACTTCGAGGAGGGTCGCGACATCGGCGATGTCGAGGAACTCGTGCGCCTCGGCGTCGAGGCGGGGCTGCCGGAATACGGCGCGCGCTCGACGCTGATTTTGCGCATCGGCCACGACGCGCTGATCGCCGCGGAACGGCACGCGGCCGCGGTGGGCTTGACCGGTGTGCCGACCTTCATTTTCGACGGACAATTCACGATTTCCGGCGCGCAGGAGCCGGACGTGCTCGTGCAGATTTTCGATCAAGTTTCCGGGTATGCCGCAGCGCGAGAAGCGGCGACGTGAATGCCGAGGAATTGACGGGCCGCGCCCGCACGCACCTCGGCGAGCTGCCGGAATTGCCCTGCAGCCTGCACGCGCAGGCGATCGTCCCGTTCGGGAGCCTACGGCGCGAGGCGCGTGCCGCGGGCTTCGATCTACACCCCTGGAGCGCGTTCCGGGATTTCGAGCGCCAGCTCGCGATTTGGAACGCCAAATATGCCGGCGAGCGGCCCGTCGACGGCGCGGACGGCAGGCCGCTCGACGTGGCGCGGCTCCAGCCCGCGGAGCGCATTGCGGCGATCCTGCGCTGGTCGGCGCTGCCGGGCGCGAGCCGGCATCATTGGGGCACCGATATCGACCTCATCGATCGCGACGCGATTCCGCCCGGCTATCGCGTCCAGCTCGTTCCGGAGGAGTTCGCGGCGGGTGGTCCGTTCGCGCGTTTGAGCGCCTGGCTCGAGGAACATGCCGCGCGTTTCGGGTTCTTCCGTCCCTTTCGCGGCGTTCGGTCCGGTGTGCAGGCCGAGCCCTGGCATTTCAGCTTCGCGCCGCTCGCGGAACCCGCGCGCCGCGCGCTGTCGCCGGCGCTGCTGCACGAAACGCTGGCGGCCGCGGCGATGTCGGGCAGGGAAATCGTGCTTGCGCGGCTCGACGAGCTGCACGCGCGTTATGTCGCCGCGATCGATTGGCCGTGAGCGGCGCGGCGCTTTCCGCTAGGCCCAGAGCCTTTTCAGGCGATTGACCATCAAGCCGCGGACTTCGGGCAAGGGATTGGGCGCCGCGGTGAACAACGGGGGATTGCGCCGTAGCATCGGCCAGCGTTCGGCGCGCAGCACGCGATCCAAATACTGCAGATTATTGTCGATGGCCTCGAGATAGGGATTGCGGCCGCCGAACAGCGGCTCGACATGGCGATAGGCATGCTCGAAATCGCCCTCGAGCCGGCGTAGGCGCGTGTCGCGCACGAATTGCGGCGTCTGCCGCAACAGGTCGAGACCCGAGCTGTAGCGCACCTGCAGCGCGCCCTCGGCGTCGGCGGCTGCGGCAATACCGCCGAGCACGAACTCCGGATAGAGTCGATCGCGGCATTTCTCGAGATAGCAGCGGTCGGCCATCTGCGCGATCAAATCCGCGGTGCCGAGCAGGCAGCCGAGCTTACGGTCGCGTGCGTCGGCGACCGCTATCTGGCTGATTTTGATTTCGTAGCCCGTGAAGTGCACGATGCGCGTCGCGACCGGCAGCCACGCCTCCATGCCGATCGTGGGCAGATAGCGCGCGAGGAAGCGGGCGCTGCGGGTCACGTGGTAGAGCGTGAATTCCGCGCCGTTGTGATGCTCGCGATCCTCGGACTCGCGGATGTATCCCGCGTCGTGAAACAGGGACGTGACGATGCCCATGATCGCGCGCTCGCCGCCGAAACGCATCGCGGACGGAGCGGTGCGCTCGTAGCCCACCATGAGCCGCATCATCGCGAGCGTCATGTCGAGCGAGTGCTGGCGGTCGTGGTAGACCGTATCGACGCCGTGATAGCCGGGCATGCGCCCGCTGAACAGACGGTCGAAATCATCGAAGGAGCGCGCGAGACGGTCGAAGGATTCGCCGGGCCACGCGGCGAGGAACAGCTCGCGCACGGCGGCGGCTACCGCGGTGGTCGAACTCACCTGTACGCTGTTGGTGACGTCGTAATCGTTGCGCCGATGGTCTGCCATCGACGGAAGTCTAAGCTCTTGTGGCGGTCCGCGCCACGGACCTAGTTCTCTTTCCGCTGCTGCCCGCATCGCGGCGCACTCATATGTCAAAGCTCGCGAGGCACGGCGCGTGGTCCGAGGGACGCTCCCACGCGCGCGGCTCACGATCGATACGACAAAATCCGCAGCTCTCGGCCATCGCGGGTGTCGCCAGGATCAGATCGATGCGCAGGCCGTTGTTGCGACGATAAGCGCCCTGACGGTAGTCCCACCAGCTGTACGATTTCGGCGGCTGCTCGAAGCGTCGGAAGACATCGACGAGTCCGAGCGCGCGCAGGCGCGCGAGTGCCGCGCGCTCCGGCGGGCTTACCAGCACCGCACCCTCCCAAGCCTTCGGGTCATGCACGTCGATGTCTTCCGGCGCAATGTTGAAATCACCGAGAATCAGCAGCTTACGATGCGCCGCGAGCTCGGTCTGCAAATAGCTTTCGAGCGCCGCGAGCCATGCGAGTTTGTAAGCATATTTTTCGGAATCCACGCTTTGGCCGTTCGGCACGTAGACATTGATCACGCGCACGCCGCCGATCGTGGCCGCGAGCAGCCGGCGTTGCGGATCGCCCAAGCCCGGCAAATCGGTCACGAGGTCGTTGATTTCGCCGCGCGCGAGCGTCGCCACGCCGTTGTAGGTTTTTTGCCCCGCGAAGGCCACCTGATACCCGAGCGCCTCGATTTCGGCGCGCGGAAATTCCGGGTCGCTGAGCTTGGTTTCCTGGAGAAGCACGACGTCGATCGGATTGACGCTCAGCCATTGCGTCAACTGCGGCAGGCGCACTCGCAAGGAATTGACGTTCCACGTCGCGAAACTGACCACTTTCTAGACTCCGCGGCTCAATAGACTTTGATGCCGCCAAATTTCCGCTTCACGCGCCGCGCCATGGTCGCATACCCGAGCCAGAACCCGAGCGCGAGCACGATGGCGGCGGTCGACAACCAGAGCTGCCAAGGGCCTTGTAGGAATCGTCCGACGCCAATTGGCGCCGCCGATGAGGACCCCGCGGGCGTGGAGGCGGCGCGCGCCGACGCGAGTTCCGACTGCACGGCCGCGAGCTGACCCTTGAGCTGTTCGACCTCGCTATGAGCGGCGGCCTCGGCGAGTTCCGCGGGAGCCGCGCGCGTGCGGCTGAGCTCGTCCTCGAGTTCCTTGACGCGCGCCGCCGCCGGTTCGTGCGTGACCAGGAAGGAACTCTTGACCCAGCCGGTCGTGCCGTCGGCGAGCTTGATCTGCGTGTAGTCGCCGCTCGTTGCCAAACTCTCGACGCTCGCGCCGGAATGCAGCGTCGCGAGGCGCGCGGATTGGCTGTTCTGGTCGGCGTAGACACCGAGAATCAGATCGTCACTGACATAGGCCGTCGCAGCAAACCCGGTCGCTGCGAACAGCGACGCGAGCAGCACCGCGGCGCATCTCACGCCGCGATTCCGGTCTGCCGCAATAGGGGGCGGACATCCGGCTCGCGACCGCGAAACCGCACGAAGGCATCCATGGCGTCGACACTGCCGCCGCGCGACAGGATCGAATCGAGAAACCGCGTCGCCGTGGTCGCATCGAACACACCGGCTTCCTCGAAGGCTTCGAAGGCGTCGGCCGCGAGCACCTCGGCCCACTTGTAGCTGTAATAGCCGGCGGCATATCCGCCCGAGAAAATGTGCGCGAAACTCGCGGGCATGCGGTTGAACGGCGCGGTCGGAACCACGGCCACCCGCTGCCGAACCGCGGCTAGCGTGGCCGCGACGCGCGCGCCCTGCGCCGCATCGAAGGACGCGTGCAGTTCGAAGTCGAACGTCGCGAGTTCGATCTGCCGCAGCGTGTCGAGTGCGCCGTTGAACGTGCGGGTGCCGAGCAGCCGTCGCAGCAGCTCGGCGGGCAGCGGCGCACCGGTGTTCACGTGCGACGAAATCAAGGGCAGCACTTCGCTTCGCCAGACGAAATTCTCCATGAACTGGCTCGGCAGCTCGACCGCATCCCAGGCCACGCCGTTGATGCCCGCGATGCTCGGATACGCGACACGCGTGAGCATGTGGTGCAGGCCATGGCCGAATTCATGGAAGAGCGTCGTGACTTCTTCGTGCGTCAGCAGCGAAGGCACGGCGCCGACCGGAGCCGTGAAGTTGCAGACCAGTTGCGCGACGGGGTAGGACTTGCCGGTCGGCAGGCTCCTCGCCATCACGCATTCATCCATCCAGGCACCGCTGCGCTTTTCGCTGCGCGCATACGGATCCAGGTAGAAACCCGCGATTACGCGGCCCTCGCGGTCGACGAGCTCGTGATAACGCACGCTGGGGTGCCAGACCGCGACCGAGGGCATTTCCCGGATCGTCACGCCATACAGCCGGCCCGTGAGCGCGAACAGGCCCTCGAGAACTTTCGGCAGCGGAAAATAGGGACGCAGCTCTTCCTGGGAGACCTTGAAACGGTGGGCCTTGAGCCGCTCGGTGTAAAACGCGAGGTCCCAGGCCTCCAATTTGCGGCCGGCGTATTCCTCCAAGTCCGCGAATTCCTGGACCGCGGCGGGACGGCAGCGGCGCGCGAGGTCGTCCAAGAAGCTCAATACCTGGTGGCTGCTCTTGGCCATGCGCGTCGCGAGCGCGTAATCCGCGAACGACTGGAAGCCGAGCAGCCGCGCGAGTTCGTGGCGCAGAGGCAGGATCTCGGCAATCAACGGATTGTTGTCGTACTTGCCGGCGCTCGGACCCAGTTCCGATGCGCGCGTGACCCAGGCCTCGTAGATATCACGGCGCAATTGCGCGCTTTCCGCGCAGGTCATGACCGTCATGTACGTCGGTTGGTCGAGCTTGAACAGCCAGCCGCTGCGGCCGGCTTCGCGCGCGTCGGCGGCGGCGCGATCGATCGCGTTGGGCGGCAGGCCCGCGAGCTCCGCCTCGTCGGTGACGATGCGGCCGTAGTCGCGCGCCGCGTCGAGCACGTTCTCCGAGAACTTGGTCGCGAGCTGCGCGAGGCGCTGCAGCACCTCGCGGAATCGCGTCCTCGCCTCTTCCCCTAAGTCGACGCCCGCCAGACGAAAATCTCGCAAGGCGTTCTCCACGAGCTTGCGCTGCGCGGAATCGAGTGCGTCGCCCTCGTGTTCGAGCACATAGGCATACGCGGCTTGCAGAGCCGCGTTTTGACCGAGCTCCGAGGCATATTCGGTCAGCAACGGCACGCAGGCGTTGTAGGCCGCGCGCATGGCGTCGGAATTGGCGACCGCATTCAAGTGCCCGATCGGGCTCCAGGCCCGGCTCAGGCGATAGGAGAGCTCCTCCATCGGCACGACGAGGGTGGCGAACGTCGGCTTGACGTCGGCCGTCAATTCCGCGATGCGCGCGCGGTTCGCCGCGAGCACGTGTTCGAGCGCCGGCAGTGCGTGGGCCGCCTCGATGCGATCGAAAGCGGGCAGAGAATCGAGTTCCAAGAGCGGGTTTTCCACCTCGCGATTCTATCAGACCGCCTTCAACAGCAACGCCACGGCGGTCGTCGCGGCGAGGAACAATCCGAGACTGGCCGCTGCCTGCAGGCGAAAGCGCCGCGCGAGCGCGTCGCGGTCGGTCGCCGTGAGCAGGAACGGCCGCCCGTCCCCCGGAGCGGCGAGCACGCTCGAACTCGGCGCGATCGGCGCGGCGAGATGCTGCGCCGAAACCTGCGCGGCGGCCGCGGCGCGCGCGCTTTCCCATTCCGCAGCGCCGATGACGCCGTCATGGTTGGTGTCGAAACGCGCGAGCAGGCCGGGCTGATCGTTTTTCCAGTCATGCAGCAACGCGCCCGCCGCGGCGTCCGCATCGAAACTGCGCACTCCGCCGCCGGTCCGGAACGCGCCGATCGCGCACAGATAGCGGCCGCTTTCGAGCCGCCTTTCGATGTAGCGATAAGGCGGGGTCACGAGTTGTGCTTCGAGCCAGCCGAGGACTCCGGTGGCTTCCGGCAGACGCACACCGGGATAGCGGCTGTCGCCACACCAGATGTCCGTCGTCGGCGCCACGACCTCGGCGCCGCGCGGATCGACGAGACACTGGCCGGTGCCGTCGTCGAGCACGAAGGGCATCTCGCTCGTGCCCTCCTCGATCGTGACCCAACGCTTCGATTTTCCGCTGCGACGCCATTCCTGGATCTCGTAGCGCCACCAGGCGCAGGATTTGTGGGTCAGCGGACTCTTGATCGGGTTTTGCGGCGACGCTGCGCCACGCCCGCGCAGCTCCACGTACCCCTGCACCGCGGATCGGACGCGCGAGACGGGAGTGTCCTCGATGAGGCGGTTCTTGCGCCAAGCTCGAAAACCGAACCAGAACGCATAGGCGGCGGCGACCGCGACCGCCGCGACGCCGAACCAATATTGCGGGGTCGCCTTCAGGCGCGAAACAGCGCGGCCATGTCGACGTCGCGCTTCTCCTCGGCCGCGAATTCGAGAAAATGGGCGGTCTTGAAACCGAACCATCCGGCCACGACCGCGTCGGGCAGCACGCCGACGCGAATGTTGTTGAGATTGACCTGCTCGTTGTAGAGCTCACGCCGATCGGCAATCGCGTCTTCGAGTCCGCTGATGCGCGTCTGCAACTGCTTGAAGGTCTCGTCGGTCTTCAATTGCGGATAGTTTTCGGCGACCGCGAACAAGCGCCCCATGCCGGTGCGCAGCAGCTGCTCGCCCGCGCCGACGCCGGCCACATTGCCCGACGCGCTGGCCTCGCTGATCGCGGCGCGCGCGCGCATGACCTTCTCGAAGGTCTCCTGCTCGAACTGCATGTAGCGTTTGCAGGTCTCGACGAGCTTCGGCAGCTCATCGTGGCGCTGCTTGAGCAGCACGTCGATATTGGCCCAGGCCGTCTTGACGCTTTCGCGCAAGCTCACGAGACCGTTGTAGATGCCGACGAAATACACCACAGCCACGCAGGTCAGCGCGAGGAGAACGATCAGACTGATCACGCGGGCACTCCTTTACTCCGGTCCGGCGGGCACGCAGTATAACAGCCGAAAATTCAGCCAATTGAGGACGGACTTCACAGTGTTGGAACCTGAATTCGATCTCATCGCCATCGGCGGCGGAAGCGGCGGCCTCGCCTGTGCGCAGCGTGCCGCGCAATACGGCGCGAGAGCGGCGGTCATCGAATCGGGCCGTTTGGGAGGCACCTGCGTCAATGTCGGGTGCGTGCCGAAGAAGGTCATGTGGAACGCGGCGAGCATCGCGGAGCAGGTCGGCGACGCGTCCGCGTATGGCTTCGAGATCGCCGGTGCCGGCCATGATTGGCATGCTCTCAAACAGCGTCGCGATGCCTACATCGCGCGATTGAACGCGATCTACGCGCGCAATCTCGCCGCGAAATCGATCGAGACCCTCCACGCCGCGGCCCGGCTCATCGATGCGCACACGGTCGAAGCCGGCGGCCGGCGCCTGACGGCCCGGCATCTGGTCATCGCGACCGGCGGGCTCCCGGCCATGCCGCATCTGCCGGGCGCGGAGCTCGGCATCAACTCCGACGGCTTTTTCGAACTCGACGCGCGTCCCGCGCGCGTCGCGGTCATCGGCAGCGGCTATATCGCTTGCGAGCTGGCCGGCGCGTTTCATGCCCTCGGCAGCTCGGTCGACATGTTCATCCGCAAGGGTCATCTCTTGAATCAGTTCGATGCCATGCTCGGCGATTCCTTGCTGCGGGAACTGCGCGCACAAGGCCTCGTGATCCACGAGCACGTCGCGCCGGCGGCAATACGGGACGAGAACGGGCGGCGGACCCTGCTCGCGGTCGACGGCCGCGAATTCGCCGGCTTCGATTGCGTGCTGTGGGCGATCGGGCGAGTCCCGAACACCGCCGGCCTCGCGCTCGAAGAAATCGGCGTCAAGCTCGACGCCGGCGGCTTCGTGATCACGGACGACTACCAAGACACGAACGTCGCGGGCGTGCATGCGGTCGGCGACGTCACGGGGCGCGCGCCGCTGACTCCGGTCGCGATAGCCGCCGGCCGCCGCTTGAGCGACCGCCTGTTCGGCGGGCAGCCCGAGCGGCGTCTGAACTACGACCTGATACCGACGGTCGTGTTCACGCACCCGCCGATCGGCACGGTCGGCATGGCCGAACTCGACGCGCGCGCCAAGTTCGGCGATGCGATCAAGGTTTACGTGAGCGGTTTCGTCGGCATGTATCATGCGATCACCGAGCGCAAGCCGCGCACCGAGATGAAACTCGTGTGTCTCGGACCCGAGGAGAAAATCATCGGCTGTCACGTGATCGGCGACGGCGCCGATGAAATGCTGCAAGGATTCGCGGTCGCGATCCGCATGGGCGCGACCAAGCGCGATTTCGACGATACGGTCGCCATTCATCCGACGAGCGCCGAAGAGCTCGTCACGATGCGCTGAAGACTCATGGCCATCCGCGACTATCGAGGCGTCTCTCCGGTTCTCGGCGTGCGCGTTTACATCGATGACACCGCGCTCGTGATCGGCCGGGTCACGCTCGGCGACGATGCGTCGGTATGGCCGTTCGCCGTCGTGCGGGGCGACGTGAATTACATAGAGATCGGCGCGCGCACGAATATCCAGGACGGCTGCGTGCTGCACGTGGTGCACGACGGACCGTACGTGCCGGGCGGTCTGCCGCTGCGCGTCGGTGACGACGTGACGGTCGGGCACAAGGCCGTGCTGCATGCCGCAACCATCGGCAACCGCTGCCTCGTCGGCATGGGCGCCGTGGTGCTCGACGGCGCGGTCGTCGAGGATGAGGTCATGATTGCCGC
>Ga0116231_10005778_pt1 | contig 24161 bp, 19 predicted proteins | sample S1TSphgellanicum_2_FD_89695 | JGI IMG/M metagenome (GOLD analysis project Ga0116231, IMG submission 89695) | Host-associated microbial communities from peat moss isolated from Minnesota, USA - S1T2_Fd - Sphagnum magellanicum MG | ecosystem: Host-associated > Plants > Peat moss > Unclassified...
ATGCAATTTTTTTCAATTATTATTATTTATTTTTGTTGTCTTTGTGAACTTTTGTTCATTTCTATTTGCAAACTTTCAAAATTTCAGTTTCATCTTCCATTATATGTATTTCCATACAACATTGTTCATATATATTTCACATTCATCATTGTTTTCATTTTGGGATCATTTCTCCATTTTTAATTTTCACAAAACATTTTTGCTTGACAAATGGGGGAAAATAATTATGTATCTTTATGCTCTACCAAACCATCAACAAAACCAAGGGTACCAACATTTACATTGAACAAAGTTGCTCACTTTTTTTCCTCTCACAAGATGCAAAAGATGGAAAAAACAAATATATGGTTTTGCAATTGAGAAACAATTCCTACAGCTAGAAAACAAACATCCACATCAAAGTTTTCCAAAAAAACTAGAAAAAGGAAATAAATGAATTTTTTTCTACAAAAGAAAGACATTTACATTAAAATATTTTCCAAAAAAAATGAAGCAACAAAAACAAAGAAAAACAAAAGAAACAAGAAAAAAAAGTTCAAAAGAAAAAAAAAACTTACCTTTGGAGGAGCTTGTTAGTTAAGCTCCACAATCCACAACTACATGCAAAAAAAGACCAAAAAAATAATGGAGAAAATGAAAGAAAAAGAAAAAAAAAAGAAAAAAAAAATGATGTCTACATTAAAATATTGCAAAAAAGGCGAAAGAAAAAGAAGAAACAACATCAAAAAGGAAAAAAAAACTTGAAAAAAAAGAAAAAGGCTTTCTTGGTGTTTGCTATTAGAGCTTGCAAGAGCTTCTTGGTTGAATTCCACACTCCATAGCTTACTTGCACAAGCAAATTGTTTGAGGGGGGGCGGGGGGCGGGGGTTATTAACCAAACACATGGAACAACAATAACACAAAGGAACAACAATGACAAACCTAATAGGTACAAGGTTGGGCATGGTGCTTGAGGTTGAAAGAATAACAACATAGTGATAGTAGGAATGTGAAGGGGTGATGACATAGGACCAATAGTTGTGTGAGGATGGACCAATAACAACTCAATGACAAACCAACAACAATGCGAGGGAATAACCACAAACAAATAGCAATGCTAAAAAAAAGCCATAGACAAATAACATGGAGTAGCCATGGACAAGCAACAATGTGATGGAGCAACAACATGAAGAAAACAAACCAGCAACAATGTGAGAGTGTAACAACGAAATAGCAATGAAAAACAATAATGATGAAAGAAAAAGATGAAAAAACAACAAAAAAATAATAGCACAAAGGAACAATGCAAAAAACCTTGCACTTCATAATCACTAAACATGTTCACACTTTAGTTTTAACACCTTGCAAGCAATGCAACCAAAAAAAATTGCAAATGAATAATGAAAATGCAAGAGGGTGAACTCAACCTTGAATCTTTGTGGCAGCATTTTCCAAGTGTTTAGAGGCTACCCGTTCCAAGACTACATTTACCCTAAGGTGCTTAAAACATCATACATGACTATCCTAGCTATGACAAACCTTGGGTAACCATAATCATTTTCATAACCCCACATAGTATGATTGTTGTAGTATATGGAACCGTGAAGTAAATAAAATAAAATGCTATTGATCTATAAAAGTCATATTTATACAACATGGTTTTAAGTGCCATATGTAAGATACCTCACTTCCAAAACGCAACACACCCAATACGATCATATTATAACAAATCCAAATTCATGCATTTGCCGATTTTGTGTTACATATAGAGCCAATAATAATGTTCATTAAAATGTTTGCAAACCTTGTCTTCTTGAGCAAATTTGTTAATTGTGTTATAATGGGTTCACCTTTATGCTGCTCCAGACTTAAATCATGTCACAAATTTCCAATTCAATGTCGAGCACCTTCTTTATAAAGTGCCTCCTCTTTGGCATGAGTGTCAAAGTAGTGAGTTGTGAAAATTAAATGTTACAAGCCAGTCACCCCTAAACCCTAAACCATGGTTATCAAAAAGTGAAATACCCGATTTTCATAAACAACTGGGGTCATCAAAAAATCAAATACTTGGTGTTGATAAATAACTATAATTATCAAAAAAATCAAATTCCCAGTTACTACATATGACCATGGTTTAAAAATAAAATAAAATAAAATATCTGCCTAATAAAACCATCCGGTCTTTGCCGGTTCTTTCATGAAACCCAGTGGTTCTTTGGAGTTCTTGAAATACCCGGAACTGGTGATTCCTTGATTCTGAATTTGTCGAATACCCAAAACCGATGGGTATCACAAAAACCAAAGGCTGGATAGCACCCCAGAAGGTTCACTGGGTGATTCTTTGGTTATTGTTACATATGTGTAAGATTGGCGGTTATACAACAGAACCGGTTCTCTTATTTTCTGAGAACAGCAGTCATGAAACTAAAGAACCGCCATGATAACCGGAAGGGGGTTGGTGCCATCCCAATGCCCACCTGACACTGGTAACAACCTATGAGGTCCAGCAATGGCTAGTGGCCAGTTAGAAGTAGGGTTAGTACCTTGGCAACTTCGACACATGTTTGTTAATTAATTAATTAATTAATTACTAAAATTTGAGAATTCCATTTCAGTACTATGGTATGGTGACTAAGGCTGAAAAAACCAAGAAAACACATAAAATTTGCAAACTTGTCCACTTGTAACTCGATGCAACATCCCCAAAACTAGTCCAAGAGAAGAATATTGGCATAGATCGGGTAAGCATAAATTAAACATACCTTAGTGTTTTTGTTTGGGGGCAAATTTTCATAACTTGGCAAAAAAGAAGAAGGGGAAGGTGTGAAAGGTACGAAGGTTTTTTTTTTTGGGGGAGTGGAAAAAATGGGCCCAAGTCACCACATTATGAGGGAAAAAAAATCTAAAGTCACTAAATTTAGAGAATATGTTCCAACAAGTCACCAAATTGCAAGAGGAATCCTAAATTTTTCTACTTCCCCTTTTGGCCTTTGGCTATGTCCTCTTGTGCATGATTGCCAACTCACATGTATTTCACAAATTTGAGAAAAAAGGATGCTAACTATGGCATCTTATCTTATTACAACCTATTTGCATGATTGGAATTGAATGGAGTGAAAAAACATGAGAAGTGGTCATAAGAATTATAATTTTTACATGGTCATATTTTCCAATTATGCTCTTTTGGGATTGAAAACATGATTGTAAGTGGCCATCTTATCTCACTCACTTTGAATGGGTTTGGTGAACAATGTTAGAAAGAAGGTTTGATGCCCATCTCTTATTTGCTCACCTAGTCTATATATGGTATTTTGTTTAACCCCAAAAGTTCAAACTCAGGGGTTGTTTTTCCCAAACAAATCATGTATCCCCTATAACTCCTTAGCAAGAGCCTTGCTTTTGTCTTTTGCAAACTTGCAACTTTGTCCCACAACTTTTTTTTGCATTGTGTCAAAAATAGATTAGGGAAGTTTACATGCTCTTGTAAATATTATGTTACTTGCACAATGCCAAAAATATGTTTAAACTCTTAGTGTTCTCAAGTGTTGGGTCTCATAACTTTGAGGATAGTTAGTTATTTAAGGTGGTTTTCTCAATACAATTATAAAATTTTAATTACAAAAAATCATTGTCAATTTTTTTTTTTGGATTAAATCAACAAGGTGACAATAATTAACATTTTATATCGTTGTAGTTCAACAACTTCATCCCTCTCAAAATTTTAATACTTGTGCCTCTCCCCCTTGCATCTTTGATCATTTTCTTTTCCTTAATTTTTTTTTCTTTCACAAATTTTGAATTGCAAAACTTGAGCATTTTTTTTTTTCATTCATTGATCCTAACCCCCATGTTTCTTTTATCATTAGGGGCGGTTTGTGTTGAGATTTGAGTGTATGCAGAAGAACTCCCCCCCACTAAAATCTTGGTTTGTATGTATTTTGTGTCATTGTTGGTCTTGATTTCAATCATTTCTTTGTGGTTGGTGGTGGGAATAAATAATTCTTAAGTTGAAAACAAGTTCTTTGCTTTGATTTTATTTGTTGAGTGAAGAATGTATTTTAGAGTGCACATGGACATTGACAGAAATGTGCTACACAACAACAACACATTTAATAGAAACCGTAAGCTACTCGTCCCCTAGACATTTGTGACAAACCTATCACTAATTAGCTATACCTTTTGACCCTATTACACCCGTTCACTCCACCTCGGGTATCAATGTTTTGAAAGGTATGAAAAGGGTAAAAGGATCTCATGATTGACTCATCACACATAAGTAATATCCATGGATCTGGATATCACTAAATGTGATATCTGGATGTGTTCAAAGGTTGATATCAGCCCAGGTGATATTTTGGCCGGCTTTTGATACCCGCCCAACATGGGTTTTGAACTTGCCATTCAAGGCCAGAGCCTGTGTACTTCGTCTTAAGAAGCTTTGTTTTCAAAAGCTGTATCTATCTCTGTGGACAAAGAATACACGACACTTGTGACCACCAAAGCTCACACTCTCAGGAAACCAAGATCTGATGTGGTGTAAGACACACAAGATGTGTTGTTTGTAATATATGTGTGTGTGTGTGCGCACACTGATTGATAGTAGTAACTTAATAACAGCAAAAGCAGCAGGACATTTCAATGCTATTATCAATGGGGGAGGGGGAATTTTTTAATGCAACAATCCTTTTGAGTGTGCAAGCTGACATGATATCATGCTTTTCCAGCATGTCTAGTTAAAAATATTTGACTCTTCAATGTTCTGACACAAGATCAGGGGAACTGACTGAAATTGTTTTATAAGATTCTTGTCACTAAATTCTTGGAGACAATAAAACTCCATCAAGAAAAACAAGAGTGTACGTTAGGCTAGACTAGATGACCTTTCTGTCAAGTTGGTAGTCGGCATGAACACAGTTTGTGATCCTCTTTTGTCAGTGACCCATTTGAAACCTTTGAGTCTTTGTACCATCATCATCTACTAGCTTGTATACTTAGTACCGTAGTACCCTGCTCCTCATCCAGCAAGCTCCATTTGCATGCAGCCAGGGGGCAGGGCAGTAGACGACAAAAGCAAAAGAGTGAAGTTTGCAAAAGCCGAGCGCATTCTCAGCTTGCATTTCCAAGAGTCACGTACTTTGTACGTAACTGAGGAGGGGAAGTAAAACCACCTGGTGAAAATTCAGATACGACAAAACAACAACTGGTAGGCTAGAAGATCTTCATCCACTTCCCCAAGACAAATGATGCTGCTTAAGGGAATTCTGAACCCTGGTTAAACAACAGAGCTCAGTGATTAATGAACAGCTCTGCCCTTTACAACAAACTCAAACAAATCATGAGTGATAATGGAATCATGTAACATGGTTAGCACAATATACATATATAAAATTTAATTTTGTGATTTCAAAAGTTCAACAAGGTTTCCACAAAAATCTGTTGCCATTGTGCAAAAGTTCGCCCAACAAAAGAACATTGATAGTTAGGTTATTTGGCATGCACAAGATGAATTTTTGATTAAGTAAGTAGCTTATATCACATGGCTAGATCATCAGCTAAACATTATGTTCACATTTAAGCAGTCGGTTCAGTACTTCAAAGTTTGCCCACAATTATATATTGTGGAGCTTCATGTTCAACTAGAATCAGAAAATTATTTCTAAGTCGGTATGAGATGGGTATCTGGAAGTTGTTGTGTGAGGGTATTTGGGGACCCCCTAAGAAGCAAGGGTTGAAACTAATTATTTGACTCTCTTGACTTCTTAGAAATCGTAGCCTTGTGTAAACATCATTGGAGCTCGGGTGATGGACAACCTCTTTCCCTAGACTCATGTGTGGCCATGTTGGTCATCATGCATGGTTGTCAAATGGATGGCTTGGAAATTGAAATTGTTGCATTGTGATTGCCATGTGGTCACCATGGCACTAGTTTGAATTCATGTGCTAACGATTCGATGTTATTTTGACAACAAGTGTTGCTTTGTTGGTGATAACCCTTTATGCAAGTGCCTTTGCAACCTCCTCATGCCTGTTGTGTCATTAGCAAAGCCTATCCCTAAATCAAAAAACCTATCCTCAATATTCCACGATGTGGGATAAGGCTAAACCCATTTGACAAATTGCCATTCACCATGATGACCCCCCACCCCCCCAAATCTAGACCTATGAAGGTTATTATGGAGCTTACCTGGGTAAAAGCCATTGTGCCTGGTGAAGTGCCTATGAGGAATTTGGGCACCAAAATGGGCACAATGGGCTAGGCAATCCCAAATTTTTGAACGGGCACCAAAACAGGCTCCATTACGTAGTAGTTTGCATGTCAATTTGCATAGTGTTCATGAGGATTTGCAGAGTGGTTTTTTAGCACAGTCTCATCAATTAATGTTAAACCTTTTTTACAATGATTGCTAAGGATACTGCATCAGAAAACTGGAAAAAAATAAAAATAAAAATAAAAATCCTTGCAGGAAGGTAGTAGACTTTAATGCCAGAAAACCCTGAGCACTTTTAATTCAACAAAAAGCCCAAAAGGAGAAGGGAAAATTTAATAGAAATTACCGGATTGCTTTGAAACAATATTGGAAGTCGAAAAGAAGACCCAAATGCGGACAAAAAATCACCACACTTGGACACAATTTTTATTTTTAGGGCAGTGTTTTGCCAGTTTTCTACAGTTGGAACAGTTTTTTTTAATATAAAAATGTCTGGTCAATTAATGCTAAATGGTAACATAAAAGTGTTTTTTCAGGTTTTCTAGTTGCCATATTTCAGATTTTTTTTTGGAGGAAAAATCACCAGGGTTTTGCACTAAGTTCCAGTAGGGTAGCAAATAATGTAGAAGGATTCTTCAAAAAAATTCACTTTCATTTAAAAATCTGTAGTCACATTTTCTTTAATCGTCATCTTATGGATTGATTGATCACCACCTCAGCAATTTATTCTCACTACATTAGAAATTTGAAAAAAAGGGGGAAAAAGGGTTTAAAAAAAGAGCAATGCCCAAAATGATGGTGAGAATTTTAAAAAACAGAAGTAGAGAAGAGTGGTAGCATGCCCGCCTGCCAGCACCACGACAATGGCAGCGACCACAATACCAATGACAAGTACAAAGCACCAAGACGGCACCAAATTCTCAAATGCATTCACCTACGTGTTTGTGTAACTTGTACCTACATACATACCCACCTACTACCTACCCCACCACCAGCAGTCCACATTCCGACTGGGTACGTTGAGTGTCATGGCCCCTACAAGAGAGGCCAAGTAGCTCCTTGGCCTCAGTCCTCGTCCCCCTTTCTTGGGTGAGGCGAGAAAACCTTTCATCCTTTTTTCAAGTATTTTGTACCCAAATACTGAGATCTCTTTGACCGAGTGGGAGCAGGAGGTATGGAAGGAAGCATGCGAAAGAGATATTCATCAATAACTGTGTGCAGCAGCCAGCAGCAGCCAGCAGCAGCCCAGCAGCAGAAGTGCAGGCACTGGCCAGTGATCCATGATCTCTTCTTGCACCACCTCACATGTAAGTAAGTTAAAGTCAGGTACTTTTAGAGGATCCTCTTCCCTCCTCTCTGAGAAGTCCTTTTGGTGAGGACTGATGAGGAAGGACTCTCAGGAGTCAGGAGATAGGAAGAGCTGCTGCTGTCCTGCCAGTTGATGAAATGCAGTTTAAATTCTTGTGCTGTTTGTTGGTTTTCTTGCACTTCCACCACCTGCATGCAATCAGGATTTTTGGGGGCCCAGAAAGAGAGAGAGAGAGAGAGAGAGATTGTGTGTGTGTGTTTTGGCAGCTGGGAGGACTGTTGCTAGCTACTTGCTACTTATTACTGTGCTGCCTTCTGATGATGGGTTTTTTGCAGTCTTTTCATTTGATTTTGTTTTAGGGTCTGGCAATGTATAGCAAATATTTATATTCATATTAAAAAATTTGAAGTGCTAAAAATCGAGTGTTTTTTTGAGAGATTTTTCAAGATCAAAATTTAATTGTAAAAAATCAACAGATTCTTAATACATGGTTCAAGTATTGTTTAGCCAGAAATATAGAAGGATGTTTAAAATAATTTTGACTCTTCATACTTAGCTTGTAGCCAAAATTTAACTAAATCTTTATATGGATCATTTGCCATTTTGACTACATCACAAAATTGAACTCGGTCCTTCACATTCACAGATCATGTCCTTCCTTTTTTTTCCCATCCTTTTTTCTTAATAATTAATTATTTATTTATTTGTTTTTTGGGCTCTGACACATCATTCCCCCAGCCATCAGGAGATGGAGAACCAATCAAACCTCATGTTGGGTTGCACCCAGACATTCAGATCTTGGCTTCTCCTAGCTAGTAGTAGGTAGTAGGTACACAGGCTAGGGGCAAACCATAGATGGGGCTGCTGCTGCTGCTGCTGCTTCCCCAAGTGCTCATGGGGCTAGGGTTAGTGGCTTCCCCCTCTTTTACTTACTTACCCTAAAATAAACCCTAAACCCTACTTAACCTGATTTTGTTTGTCTTTTGAAAGTCACTAACACCATATCAAACATCAATTGATGGTTTTTTTTTTTTCTTTTTTTTTTCCTCCCCTTTTTTTTGGTGTCAAAAAATTTGGGCAAAATCCAACATTAAAATTAGAAAAATTAGCCGAATTTACACTAGGAAATTTTTTTCTCTCAATTTTCTTTTTCAAAAAATGTTGAAATTGCACCTGGAAAATAAAATAAAATTACCCTAGTACTATCAACAACCCCTTGTGTGTGGTCCCATAATGTTTTTGGGTTTCTGATCATCTGTCTGTTGCCTCAGCAGCTGCTCTCATGTGTGCAGCTCTTCTTGCTGTTGTTGCCAAGGATTCTTCCCATTATGGACTAGGTAACCAGTGAGAGGATGCCAGTTACCCCGTATAACTGACCCTAATCAGAATTGAGATTACCTCTTTTCATCCAATATTGTTACAGATTTTCATTGGGGGCAATATATGAGGGCTCACATTGGTGCCATGTGCTAAGGTAGTAGGTTATTTGCAATGTTTCTTTTGCCAATTTTTTTGTGATGTGGCAATCATCCTTAGGAAGATTTAGCCAAATTTGGCTACAAGCTAACTATGAAAATGTTTTATTAAAAAAATTCTTTTATATTTTGGCTAATCTCAAACAAGCACTTGATTTTAGCAGTTTTAATTTTTAATATCACTTTTGGCTATATAGGGGGGAAAAAAAAAAGAAAAAAAGTTGGTTGTTTGTCAACTTAGCCACTCGATGATGATTAGTGTCTACATAGGAAGTTTTTAGTGTAGTCCAAATGACAATCACCCATTGGAAGATGTAGAAAAAATGGGGAGATTTAGCCAAATTTGGCTATATACCAGATATGAAGTACAAATTGTTAATCATTGTTCTATATTTTTTTTGACACCGAAAACCAAATACATAAATTTTGCCAAAAAAAAATTCTTAGTTTTGTCAATTTGAAAACCTCCAAAATCACATAACTTTCAATTTTTTTTTAAAAAAAAATCAATAACATATTTGGTGAAATTTTGCTAAGAAAAAAAGGTTGGCAAAGTGGCGGCCAGTTATATATAGTCAGTCACAACTGAGTGTAATGAGAGTTGAGATGACCTCTTTTTCATCCATGAAGAGACCAGTTATTACAGTTTTCATCCAAGAAACCATATCAGAGGCCTGCCCCGGTCTCTTGCCCAATTGCCAAAAATATTTTACACTCAGTACCTGTCATCACCACATGCCTGGTAAATAGAATATTTTTGGTAACTGCCCCTGCCAAAATCCAGAAGCCTAGGATATTTATGGTACATGCCCCTGCCCCTATTAATTAATTTATATCTTTGCATTTAAAAATGTAATTAGTAGTTCCCTAGCTACTGTAGTAATGTACTATGGTGGCAACTTCAAACATTTCAGTGTTAAATTAATTATTTTATTTTTATCAGACTTCATGTCAGAAAATTGAATATTTAAAAATAATAATTCCAAAGTAATCTCTCTCTATTTTCCTTCACAAAAAATTTTGTTCTTTGAAATTCTTTTGGGAAATGTCAACATTTCTGAAAAATAATGTAATTAGTGTTGAACCTTTTGTTTGTTTAAGGTGAGGAAATTGCTACTCTTGATGTCCCCCAAGGTAAAAAGATTGAGGGGGCATTAGAACATGCCAAATCATGGACTAGAGGACATAAAACTATGTGATTCATGAAGGCTATGACTTAAGCAAAATATTATGCCTAAACTTTAGGCTTAATATTAATGCCACTTAATACAAATGTTTTGAATATGAAGTCAAAAATTTGAGCAAAATTTATCCTTTGTAAACTTTAGGCATAATATTGTGTTTTGTGTGTCATTGTTTATATTGGGTAGCATAAGTTGCCAAATCAAAAGGTTTAGATGAACTAATAAATCCAAATAGAACATGATGTTTAAACACCTTGCTATGAAAGACATTGGGATGGGTAATCAACGACCGGTTTGGTGTTACAAACATTTTGAAATGACCTCTTATGGAAACATTGCTAGGTATAGCATAAAGAAGAGCCTATTGTTTGAGCCAATTTTGAGTCAATGTCAAAAAAAATTGTATATAGATGTAACTTATGCCTTTTTATAATTCTTGGGTTTAAATCATGCAATTTGTGTAGTTGGTTTGAAAAAGTAACCATATGCTGACAAAAGGGGAATAGGGATATATAGGTATATTTTGGATGTATAATAGCTTTTCCATTTTGTCATGAACATCTTGGCTTTCATGACTTGTGATAAAAAGTCCACACCCATTCAACCATGACATATTATTAATGAACCCCATTCATTAAATGGCTTTCATTAAAGAAACTTCCTTTAAGCTTGTTGTTAGAAAAATTTGACAACAACATCATCATTAAGGGCTTGTTGACTTGCTTCCATAGTCTATAAACTTTTTTACACAAATCATCATTGTTTAATGTCATTAAAATTGCACCCTATTCTCAAATCTTAAATCACATCTCTAAGGCTTGTTCATGTTTTTTTATTAGCCATGAATTCCACTAATATAACTGGCTGATCATCAGATTGTATTATTAAATACACATTTGATGTAACTTTGAAAGATTGGAAAGGAGTGTCATCAATGTGTAACCAAAGCAAGGTTTTGTTTCAATCAAAATTCATTATCCTGTATGCACTAAGTTGAAATGAGCATTCCATGATTGCAACACCTTAAATCTTGGTTGATCACTTATCCTAATATTCTTTTTGGCATGATGTAAAAGTCATACACACATATATATAGGGCACAAATGGAACAAGTCCATTCGACAAAGGCACCACACAACTTGAAGGACAAGCCCAAATTCCACAACACATCATAATAAAAGAAAACAACCTATCTTTCATGGTTGGTATGACCAATTGAAGAACTAAAACCATCTTTCTCAAGAATGTTATACCATGAACCCCTAATTAATAAAAAGATTTAAGAAAGTTTAGTTTACCTATCAAATTCATTCTCATGATGTCTATTGTCTTGTTCCAAACCATAATTGATGGTAGCATCCCAATCTCATTATTAGACTTTACCAAGATGTCAACTAAACCTACCAAACACCAAATTGCTCCTTTTTATAATTGTATGTTAAATAACGGTATTGTGCAATACGACTATATGTGGTTGAATTTGTAGAACCTCTTAGGAATTCTTCTACCATAAGTGCGTTCATCATAATCAAATAACTTATAAAATACTTTTGTTGTATTCGAAAGGTTGATTTTTTTAAAGAAATTGCACATGCTTAATACCCATGTTCTAATTGCTTAAAGTTATATAAATAAACAATACACAATTCATTCCACAAAACCATTAAGACATGTCATTAATAGGTTTTATTATGGTGTAATTTGTGATTTTTTTCCATGCAATGCCAAATTGACCAATCTGGATTCTCTAATTACCTTTTTTTATGAGATAATTGTCCCACCACTACTCCGCCCCCCTTCCCTTTTGTTCTTTTGTTTGAGAAGGCTCATTCATGGGGATGTAGCCACCTTATTCATCACTTGGAAGAATACTTGAATTGGTCATTCACATTGTGAATCTACCTTACCACTTTACTTATACCCTTGACCTAAATGTGGATTGATCCCAAATGAATGTCCAATTGATGTGGTCAAGTCTTTTTTTTTGGCTTTAGCTTGGCCAATTTGTGTAGTTTCAATAACTACTTAAGGTTATAACCAATGCCAAAAATTGACATCATGATTGACATGCACAACAGATGCACAATTGGTTCCAAAACTAGCATTGCCCAGTTATGAAAAAAAATCCAATATGTCATCATGATTAATTAACCTATGCATCATACCCATGTTCGAGCTTTGCAAAAAGTTCCACCCTAAAAATAAACGCTTATAAATGCTTTCAAAAGTGCCCAAGTTGAAACAAAATACCACATTGTGTAGCAAGGACTTGGTCTCTAATAACCACAACTATTCATTGTTCATTGATCTTTAATTTTCAAATGACATTAGAAACTCCTTCCATCCTCATATTCAACACATTTTGTGCATTCAAGAAAACTTCCCACCCTTAATATTCAAGCTTTATGCATACATACTATCGATACAACTTACAACAATGTGAAACTACATGTTCCTCTTCGATCATGTTCCAACAATCAATGGAAAAATTATCCACATGAATCAAAGATATACAACAAGCATAACTCATAGGTCATTATTTATTCATTTTTCTAACATTTAATTAAAAAATTTGGTGTGAATGTGAGAAACAACCATGATGAATAAAATAAAATAAAAGTTACAAAACTAGCCAACTTCATTTTGTTATGCAAAAGTATCATTAAGAAAATTTAATGTTTTAAAAACCAAAGCATGTGAGATATCATAATATGAATGAGTCAAATTTGAACCCAAGTTTGTTACCATTCAAGGCTATACTTATAAAAAACAATCCCTTTGGAAAACATTGGAGACTTAAAAAGTAATGTGGGTATTGTGATTGGTCACACAATTTAGTTGATGAAAGACACTTATCAAACATTTTGTCAATTGGGATCCAAACTTTGTTTAACCTTTAAAATATGTTGTGGCATTGCCTTTATTATGCATATAAATCTCCATCTACCTTTTCATCATAATTCCAATGAAGATCTAATATAAAACAACTTTGGAACCCATAATAATCACATTTTTAACCCATTAACTTCATTTGGACTTCTATGAAAACCCATGCTTCTTCAAGTGATTTAATGTTAAGGTTTGATTTTGGCACATTAGACTACACACATTGCAATGAATAGTTGCATGGAGCCACAACCACGATAATGGGCTATTGTCTCAAGATTCAAATATTGATTTTCCATTTGTCACATTCACACCTTCCAATGCAACAACACCAAATGTCAATGAGGCATTGATTTCTTAAATTCCCATAGGATCAAGGTAATTGAATACAATTTAATTTGTTCATTATTTTAAAAACCTTTCATTTCACCATGTTCCCTTCTATTCCTTGATTCCACCACTTTTTTTTTTCTTACATATTTATTATTTTGAAATTTTTTCATTTTTTTCATTTTTATTTTTATCTTGATTTTTGCCTTTTTATGTGCATGAAACCTTCATCGCAATCTTTGCTTTTATGTGTTATCGTTTTATTGTTTTGTTTGAGGTTTTAAGTGTTATGTTGAAATAATTCCACATGGTGATGAAATGATGATGGTGAAAACCTGCTTAGGTGTTCACCTATAATAGCTTCACATGAGATTTATTAAGTTGATAACTATTTAAGCTTTTGAAGTTGGAGTTAATGGTGCTTAAATGGAATATTCCAAGGCTTTTAAATAAATATTATTAAATTATCATCACATTTGGAACTAATTCAATGTTAAATCCATTGTAAGAATAATTATTTTATGTTCGTGTCTAAACCTATCATCATAGACAATAGGGATCCAAAGGTGTTAAATTATAAAGATATTTTAAAAATATGTTTGGAAGTTTTTAGAAGTCCTTATTGTAAAAGTTGTGAGTTCTTTGAAAGTCAAGATGGTAGAAGGATTCAAAAGACCAAATTGATGTAAAGTACTAGCAAGCCTAGTTGGAGGAAGATTTTAAAAAATTAATGAATCTTTAAAGAGATTAATTAAAGCTATATTATGAATTGAAGGCCTTAAGAACATCACCTCTCAATCTTGCCAACACAAATATGATTTATGTATAATGCATTTTGACCTTAAGGCGCAACATTTTTCCTTGTTATTTCCATCAATTAAAACTTATGTTCTTGATTCATTGCTGAATATTTATTCTTGTTAAATATACTTAATTTATTCCTTGAATATTTGTTTTGTCCTTGATACCTAAAGCATTACCTAACTCTAGATCCTATGCGACAATTTATGTATTAACAAGAAGGTAACTCAATGTTAGCACATATGTTATTAATATATAATTGAATGAAAATTTAGATTTGTGATTAAAGGTATGACATTAGTTAAATTCTTGAAAAAAGGTTCAATGAATATGTTGTGCCAAGAAATATCATGTTTGGTAAGCTTGTTTTTCCATGATTATACCTTTTCAATATATCAAACCATCATTTTTTCTTAATTAAAATAGTGTTGTGCATTCGAAAGGGGCATACAATTAAAAAATCATTTATGAAAAAAAAACACTTGAGTAGAAGAAATGATGAATGTTATTATTGGAAATTGGAGGTGTGTGGTTCCATCATGAACATGCATGGTTCCAACTAGTTTGTGCGAATGTATCATTATAGGTTTTGTCTATGGTGTGGACATAAAAAAATTAAATGCTAAATTGCTAATGGTTTTCACATCATAATTGTCCACAAACTTAGGGCAAAATCTAGGATCATGCTACCTCTAAATGTGGCTCTAGTTTTAGATTTTTTCCCCAAAACTCATGAGGTGAACGGGTGGTGGCTAAAAACATCTCACTTTCATGGTTGTGATCTTGTGTGACACATGCTAAGATATAGGAGACAAAACAAAAGGTGGAAAAAATCCTAGAATGGGTCTTGAAGGTGTTTAAGATGATGTGAATATCATTCTACCTGATTTGACCTAACAAAACAATCATTCATGAAGGTTTTGGTGTTCCAACATTCAATTAAAAACAACAAAATCCCCAACTCTAAACACATGTATCATCATGAGATATAAATTACTATCCTTGAATGTTTAAAAACATATTCCATCTCTTTATTGCATATTGTAGAACGAAATAATGCATATTAGTATATATTGATTGAAGCAAGGTTCATTTTGAAAAGTTTTTTTATTTTACTAACTTGTGAACATACACTAAACATTTGAACTTGAAATGTAAAATGTTATTTGAAGTTCACCAATGAAATTGGAAATATGTGAAATTGTGATATGTTTTATGGCTTTTTAGTTTATAATCAACCTTTGAAATTATGACAAAAAATTTGAAGATTTATAACATAAGTACATATGTGCATGTGTCAAATTATGTTTTGGGATCCAACCACACTATAAAGAGCCACATGTGCCCCTTTATACCATTGTTTTTTTTGTTGTTTTTCTAAAGAATATTCTTAAAATATTTTTAATATGTCGTTCAAAAAAACTTTTAAAATGTTTAATAGTTTCTTGATACTATTATGTCAAAGTGTATATTAAAAATTTCCAAAAATATGTCATACAAATATTTTTATATTGTGTTTTTAGTGTCAAAACTATATTTAAACAATGGTTACAAGTCCTTAAAAGTGTAAATTACATAATTTTTACTCATTAGATTGATTCCAACTTTTTTTATGATATGTACATAATGTATTCACAATAAAATTTTATTATATATATATTAATTTTTTTTTACAATCTAAAATTCAAAAAATTAAGTAGTGGTAATGACTGCTAATGATACATGTTAATATGACTCCACCCTTTGAGCAAGGTTTGAAGCCAATAAAATGTTTAGATGTGGTACATGTTACAACTTTAGACATTAATTGCCATGAGGGGCAAGAATATAAACTAGGTATGGTAAGGTGGTTTAATTTGTGAATATATGATAAACATTGTTCAATCAAGGTGAAACATCATATGTTCATTATTAATGACATTAGGATTGTGTTTTGACAAGTGTTACACCATGTAGGAACACATCAAAAAGCTAGCTAGTGGAACGGGGCATAATGGTTCAAGTGTTCATGGGTAATTCCAAATTGAAATATGTATGAAGTTTGCAAGTTTATAAAATGAGAACTGAGTTCCAATATGTGATTTGATTAGGTTAAGAATGTGGGGCCAATTTCAAAAGAGAAGGTGGATTTGATGAAACCTTACATTTGTTAAACTATTGCTTGAAATAAATGAAAGTGATAGCCTTCAAATTGAGTGTATATTATTGTGAACTTTATCATTAAACATGTACACAAGCTAAAAGGCATATATTTTTTACATTAATCCAACATTTGTTGATAAATTATTTGGTGACAAGACTCCCTTCAATTGTAAAAGTTATCCAAACTATCAAAACCATAGCCTTGGGCTCACAAAGGTCAATGCATATGAGAGGGGGAGTGGGTTGCAAAAGTGTCCCAATATTCAAAAAAATTCTCATAAGTGTTAGAGAATGAATCTTAAAACTCCCAAGTGATTTTTTCATTTTGGGAGTTAAAGTCCCATGGTGCTTGGAATCTTTGGGACAAAAGTTTAAATAATAAATAATGTTCAAATTTGACCTTTTAAAAATCATTTAAGAAGGTTTTCAAACATAAATATAAAAAATGACCTTGCATTTTTTATTTATAAATTTAAAACTCAAGTTATGAACAAAAAAAGGTTGAAAGTTAAAATTAACAATTTGATTCCTAACCATTAAAATTTAGGAAACAAAGGGTCAAAACACTTTTAATTGAAGTGTGCAATACATTATTGAAAACGTTTTTGCAAACGCTACAACTTTGTACTGGAAGGCTTTTTTATCATAATTTGTACGTAAGAATTATGAGCCCACAAAATTTTTAGACTCATAATTTGATAAAATTAAAAAAGAATTTCAAAATTTTCAAGAAGTGGCAAAAAGTTTAAGGATTTAAAGAAGTCTTGGGATTCTTGACAAGAGTTTTTGCCACTTTGATGCAAGCCCCACCATTAATTACATAATATACTATAGGAAGTAGAGTAATGAACTCCTTTTAAGTCCAAACTATGGTGTGTTTAATGAATTGGTTGCTTATGATTTGTTTTTGGACCATTTTGGGTTCAATTTGCAATAAGCACCATGTGTTTTAATTTATGTAAATTTGATTTCATCTTGAACAATTTGTTTTGAATATGTCTTAATCCCATCTTGAAACTTCCATTCCCCTTTTCTTTGTGCGAGCTAAGGAATGTGCCCTAGGTTTGCAATTCACTACAAAATCAAGAATTAGTTGGCTCTTTACCCTTGATACCATTTGTCAAACCTAATAGTATGTTACAAACTAGATGGCCATCTTCATTGTATGTGGGGGAGAAATAAATTTGATGTTAATTGTGTTTTAAAGTGAGCAATTTTCATTATCACATGGTAGTCATTACTTAGTAAGGTAGTTCAAGCATATGTGCATGCTATCCATTTCACAAAACCTTGGCTCATTGTGTAATAACCTTACTTTATTTTACAAAGTGATTTTTTGGGGTAGAAATTATGTGTTTTAAATCCTCATTGATGCATGTTTAATATTGGCAACATATGCACATGGCCAATGAGGTAGATTAATTCCATAAGGGGGTGGGGGTGTGACTTGATTTTTATGCTTTAAATTTGGAATATTAAGGTTTGTATGTGAATATTTTTCAAACAAAAAATACGAGACTTCAAAGTCATCCCCTTGCAAAGTTGGAAGCATGTTCATACAAAACTAGGTTGCAACAACAAATGGAATTTTACAAAAAATTAATGTCTTACATAAAATACCTAAAACATTGAAGTTAAAAAACCATAACAATTTACACTTGTTTCAAATAAACCACATGTAGTTTTAAAAATTTGATGTCAAATTCATGTGCATGCTCATGTTATCAATACAAACTTTAGTAGCAACATTTCAATTTTTGGTTATTGTTTGTTCTTTGTTCAAAATGAACACATTCATGGACATTGAGTGAATCTTTTTCTTAAAAAGGATGTAACACCAATAATTAGTTGATCAAAGATTGCATTGAACCCCACATGGCATCAAATTGATAGCCTCTAGGATTCCAAGTTTTAAACACACAAATTTAATCACAAATCAAACATAATGTCAAATTGACAACCACTTAATTTGTGCGTGCATGTGTTTATGGGTGCAACTTTGCTAGTGTTGATATTGTTGGGTGCCAATTTGATAGCACACAACAAATGGTTTGAGTGTGTTTTAGATATGCTATTGAATTCATTGTCTAGATCATTGTAAGAGATTCAAATGAACTTGCATTTTTAATATAAATATAAAATGTTATTAAGACAAAGATTCATTTATAGTTCAAAATTTATAAGCATTTATGATATTAAGTTGAGTAATAGCCTTGGGGTTGCTACCCTTTGATTCCCACCACCCATAAGACACTTTGCTCAGTAGCACTTAACATATTTTGCATGTTGTCAACAACTAAATATTGCCTTCTAGTATAGGAAAGGTCATGTCAATGTCCAACTTAGCCAATAATTTTGGAGTCAATTATGTAAGTTATGTTAGTTGTTAACATGTTGGATGCTATGCATTTTTTTTGCACCATTTCTTTGATTGGGGGAGATTTGAGTGGATTGGGTACACACACCTTTGACACTTGAGTGTCCATGAATTAGTTTTTGATATTGCATTCAGGTTAAAAGGGGCACAAAATGATTCCTTTGACCTTCATCTTGTAGAGGTGCAATTGTGTGTTCTTGATTACTATTCTCTATCTTTAATATGACACTTTAAGGATACAATGAAAGTGTTATATTATAAGGTGTCATAATTTTGATAATATGACAATTGAGGGTTTAATGTTATATTAGGAAAAGAATGCAATTTCTTAAAAAACAAAGGTGTTTACTATACACTTTAAGTTTTACCCATACATATTTATAAATGTATGAGCAATTTTGAAAGACACAAGCAAAAAAAAATGGAGATGAAAAATGAACTAACCATCATATTGAAAATAATATTTCAAAGATGTTTGATGTTGTCTATTGACGTTTGCAATACCCGTTTTATTAAGTTTGCCCAAAAGCTTTTGAATATGCATCTTCCTTAATCCTCCAAAGTCTTGGGGATTATCCAAAACAAAATTAGAAATCAGATGAGCATAATCACAACCATCTTGCAATTTCATAATGAAAGGTGGTCACTTAGGAATGTCATTAACCTCATCTCCCTTCGATTCATCATACACATGATAATCGATTCCTAATGCTAAATACACAAGACCATTAGTTGTATATTATGTTTCCACTACATCCTCACCATCCATTTCCACATATTATGGTAATGATGTTTCATTTTGGCCAAGATGAAACCTTTGGACTTCATTGAGGGGCCATTCTAGCATTTCAAAACCTCAATGTAAAACAAAAAAAGTTACGAGACTTGGGCACACACATGTACACATAACCTCAAGAATTATATGGGTCTTGTCACTTTTATAACATGAATTAGCTCCACAATATGACAAAAGAGGGGTTTCAAGGTGTCATATAAACAAGGGTCATAGTCATATTCAGGACGGAATTTAACATACTTGAAAAGTTTAATCGCACTAAAATGTGTCACATTATCGAGTGTCATATTATATCGAGGTGTGCATGTAGTTTGAATGGTCTAAAATTTACAAGATTGGTAATTTGCAATTGCAATAAACAACTAGGTGTTACCAATTGGAATTTCTTGAAACAGAGGCTTTTCTGCTAACCTTTTTTCCCACCAGTTTTAACATCCCCACTAAATCAGGCCCAATTTTGATTATGGCATTAAAACCATGGAGCCTCATGAGTTTGGTAGGTGTGAATTAAACTGGGGGTGCTATATATATATAATCTGCACACCCAGATCACAAGGATATTAGGCCAACAACTCTCCAGAAACTTTGTTACCACAACTTTTGAGCTTTGAGCCTTGTGGGTAGTCAGTCAATCAAGCCCTCTTTCCAGGACAACTGAAAGACAGCTGCTATATACCTAGACTTTGTGAATGCTCAAATCTGCAACATTTTGGGTGTAATCCAGAAAAAAGACCAGTGACCCAAATGTGTGCCCTAATAATAACTAAAGAATTGTACAGGTTCCCCCCTCTCTAGCTAATTCTTAGCTTGTGCTACAAGTTACTACTATCCCTACCTAGTTTGAACAGAGGAGACTAATTTGAAATTAATTTAAAATTTTAGTTCTAGTGTTTTGGAGATCAAGGATGATGGGGGCATGACTGTGTTTACCTTAATTAATCTGGGCCCACAATTAGAATCATACTCATTGCATGATGAGAAATCATTTTTTCGCCATTGCAGACCCTGTTGTTGTGTGTGCCTGAGATGATGAATCATGTATGAAATCAAGCACTTTGTCTGGTCAAAAATAAGACCCACAGAACTTATCCATGTTCTTATCTTGGCTTTGGACAGAGAGCCGTATCACTGACTGAAACTGAACAAACACTTTGTAGAAATAGAGAGTGCACAGAAGAAGTTGATTCTGGCTGGGCCCATCAAAAGTTGGCCTTGGACTAAGGAAGTGGATACTGGCCACCCAACTCACCCACCCACCCAGCAAATGCTTGTTGGCCAGCCAGTGTGAACCTGTACTTGCTTACTCACTCACTCAATCACACTCATTGTTGTTACCTTCACCTTCCTAAGTGAGGCGTCGTCTTTGTTGCTATAATAATAATTTAACCCGAGAAATTATACAATTTGGATTCGGAGACCCTGATTTTGTGTCGTCTTTGTTGCTATAATAATAATTTAACCCGAGAAATTATACAATTTGGATTCAGAGACCCTGATTTTGTCGGAGGACGACCAGATATTTGAAATGTTTAAGAAGTCACGACCACCAATGTACCCATTTGGAGTTTTAGATAAGTACCACAACATGGGATTGATGACAATTTTGACAAAAGAAGGAAAAAGGAGCAAACACTTGCTTGCATTAAAAAAGATGGAGATGCCAAGTTTGCCCATCCCTACATTGCACTTAGAAGAATACTTGGGTCAAATAAACTCTGTGTGTGTGTGTGTGTGTGTGTGTGAGGGACCACGGCTTGACTACCAGAGATATGAGTTGTTTCTTTGGACGACAAAGATATGAGTTTTGTCTTCCCTGTTCCTAACTGTGTATCGATTGTGGTAGGTAAAGCTGCCTGAGGCCATGGGCTTTATTGTGCATAAAGACCCATAGGATTTTAATTTCTAATTTTTTTCATATAAGACCTAAAGGGTATCCACCGGTATTATCAGGATTTTTTATTTTTATTTTTTTAAAAAAAACTTGGGTGTTTCAAAAACGAGCATTACATATTTTGAAATACCTGTCATTTGAGGAGGGAAAATTATGGTCTGTACGGTGGTGGCCTACAACTACACTACAAAGATCCAACAAGGTCTTTACATGTACAGACAGACAGACTGATCTACAGATGGTGGGTCGGTGGGTGGGTTGGGTGCTTTCCAGAGCTCTGGCAATGAGAACTGTTCCAAGCAATCAATCAAAAGACTACATACATACATACATACATACATACTTGTTGGTGAGCAGTCCAGAATTGTCATTGCTAGCCCAGTAGAAAGGAAGGGAGGAAGGGAGGAAGGAAGGGAGGAAGGAAGGAAGTTGTTGTACAAACAACTCCATTTCACCACATTTTCTTTCAGATAAGGAGTCAGTAGTAGTCAGGGTGGATTGTGTTGTTAGATCTCCTCACAAAGTGCAGGGTACAATTTTTTTGGTTGTTGTTGTTGCTGTATCAACAAAATTGCAGGGGACTCAGCAGAACATGGTCACCACTCTGAAGGGGCTGCACAAATTGAAATTGGTGGCTTTCCAGACATAACAAATGGGTTTGGCTCTCTCTCTCTCTCTCACTATCTCCTCCCCCCCCCCCTGGCTGTTTCCTTCTTTCCTTTAACTTACTTCTGAAGACAACAGCTGTTCCTAAACATCACTCCTGAATCTTGTTGGGTGCTGCCAAATGAGAAACTCTTGAGAGTCTTGTGTACTTTTTATCCTCTCTTATTTCCATGTTGCTTGGTGAACTAGCATTTGCCACTAGTGTCAGACAGACCAGATAACTAAAATAGATCATGCTTTTTATAACAGAATCTTAACCCTAAATTCACCCTGTCGTTGGGCCCTAATTTGATCCTGTAATCCCTGTTTCATCCCTAATTTCAGTGTCTCCATAAGGTGAGTGAAATAATTGGGTACTGTTTCCCCAAACTTGGTAACTTGGTATCAGTTCAGAAGATTGGCAGGATCTTATTTTGACAAGGCAGCTTTGATTTAATGAAAGAGTACGAGCAACCCAGGTAAGCCAAATCCAAAACTGGGGATCAAACTCCCCTGAAGACCAAAGTTAAGCGAGATAACTAATTTGATCCCTTTTTTTTTCTTTCTTTCCTTCATGTGGACTGTTTTCAAATTGACTTCTCATTTTATCCAAAACCCTAAACCCAGTTTGGGATACTTCACAGATAACTCCAATGTCTTGAAAAACACCACATTGACAATCCAGTTACTTTACACCATCACCAAACACCTCAAAAGAGAGCTCCACTGATGATCCCCCTTTTCTCTGTCCTATTAGAGATGGGCTCCAAATGGAACCACTTCAGGGGACCCACTAAAACTTTGTCTGAATTTGTGACACTTGCTTTGACAAATATTGGAGCTCAGAGAGAAAGTGTGTGGTGGTAATGGGTCAATTTTTCGGCTGTTTTCATTCCTGGTTTTTGGGCCCTCTTTGAAAATATTGAAACTCCTTTTTTATTTGCATTCCTCGGATTTTTTATAAAATAAAATTTTAATTTTTTTTGTCGTGTTCCTCAAAACTACTTTGGTGACAATCAAAACTACATTGGTGACAAATTTTTCCAAGACTGTTTACCTGAGTAAAAGAGCCCGGTCCAATAAATGCAAAACATACTATCTCAGTAGTGATAAGCCGTTTAAGTGTAGGGTAAAGCCCTGTTCAAAGCCACCCAACCGCTTTACCAAGCATAAAGACCTGCACCCATTATTAATTTATTAATTTATTATTTATTATTCCCATGAGACCTGGTGGGTATCCTGGAAAGAAACGGCAAAACAATTGTGAAAATTTGCAAAAAACAGAACACCCACCATTGCAGCAGGTGTTTGCAAAGCAGCAAGTTCTTGCATGCAAAGTTACCTAGTGAATCAGAATTGGAAAAGTTTCTTAAAGTCTATCCACCTTCAATACATACATTCCTACACTATGATGACCAAACAGCACAAACATGTGGACAAAGAGTCTGTTCCAAAGTCCAGTAACTTGTGTAGGTACTAACTCTCTGATGGTAGTAGTAGCTATTTGGGTCATGTCAAGTTCCAAAAAACAAAACAAAAAAAAGAGAGCCACCAGAAGAAGAAGAAGAGAACCTAACTTATTATAATAAGTACAACAAAAGGTGTCCTCCTTGTAAGTCAAGTGATTTCACTGGATGATTTGGAGTGCATTCATTGATTTACAATGAACAAGACCTAGTGGTGAGAATACAATGAATTCATTACCTAGTCTAAGGAATAGGGACTAATGAAGAACTACACCCATACATACATTTTATAATAGCTTAACTTTGATGAATAGGTAGGACTTTTTCAGGGATCTTTGAAATTTGGAAAAATCTTTGGCTGCAGAGTTGTTGGACATCCCATTCATTTTCCACCTAAACTACACTCACTCTCTGCCTGAAAGAATGAGCTCATATATATTACACCTAGATCTGAGGGCCACTGCACTGGCATGTGCATTTCCTACTACATTTCCCAATTGCTTCATAAGTAGTCTGATCCCTCCCCTCCTTTCTTCCTTCCCCCCCCCCCCCCCCCCCCCCCCCCCCCCCCCCTCTCCCCCTTCTCTTCCCCCCACACCCCCTCCCAACAAACACAAAAATTTCTCCCATTCTCAATCCCAATCTCTAATTATAAATTAATTTATTAATTA
>Ga0116231_10005779_pt1 | contig 24160 bp, 19 predicted proteins | sample S1TSphgellanicum_2_FD_89695 | JGI IMG/M metagenome (GOLD analysis project Ga0116231, IMG submission 89695) | Host-associated microbial communities from peat moss isolated from Minnesota, USA - S1T2_Fd - Sphagnum magellanicum MG | ecosystem: Host-associated > Plants > Peat moss > Unclassified...
CCCACAACAATATGCCAGGAGTGAACAATTCTCTTGATCTTTGGCGGCAATCTGTCCCTTCTGCCTACTTGTGTTCGCAACGCACTACCCACTTGACTGCATCGGCCTCATCAACCTCTCGGTCCCAGCAGTCGATGAGAAGATCTTCTTGCTTTTGCCATGCTTTCCATTATAGCTGCTCCTTGGGACCCGCGAAGAAGCCACAAAATTCACATCCGCCTCTTCCTTCTTCTTGCGCACCCTTTGCCAAGGTATTGATTCGGTCGAAGCTTGAACAACAGCAGGAGGAGGAGGAGAGCACCTCATGTAATTAATAAAAGATTCCTTCCCATGCTGCAGTGTCAAACTCAGCAGAGGGATGGCATGCAAGCGGCAACCTGGGAGCTTGCAAGATGTCGATCCGCATGGACGACCGGACGGATGGACAGAGGGAGGACAGGGACGGATGACGGGACGGGCAGGTTCAGTGTCCGTCCGGCTTAAAAACCCCGGCTGGATGTAAGAGGGAGAGGAGGAGGAGGAAGAGGAGGAGCAGCAGAAGGCACTTCTGGTGGCAGCACATGGAAGGATGAGTCCGGCTGGATGGATGACGGGACGGATACAGGGGAGGCCGACCAAACGCACGGATTTAAGGGAAGCTTCATTTGGTCGGCCTCACGAATATGCCCTCATCCTTCCTTTACTATAAGTAATGATGCATATGGCAGAAAGCCATCTGAAAGATAACAGGAAAACCAGCCCCTTTCTTTACATAGGCAAAGGGTCCGAAAATAGACCCCTTTGAGATCCTAGCCCAAGGCCAAAATTTCGACCCGTTCGCTTGGCCTCAGGTCAGGATCTCAAATCTGGAAGGGCCTATGTTGAGACCCTTTTCCTGTAAAAACAAGAGAGGAAAACATGAAAAATGTTAAATTGACCAAGGGTCTTAAAGGATTTTTTTCCCCCAGTCTGCCCTTTGCCCCGTAATTTATTCATCTTGTGATGCCTAGACATGTTTCGTGATACTCAGGCACATGTTTCTCTCATAACTCACCATGTTTTAGCCAAAACATGCCACTTGGCATTTTACTCGTGACGTTGCTACTTGGCATGTTATGTGAGGTTATGAGTGTAAAACATGGTAAGGTAGGTTAGGAGAGAAACATGTGCCTGAGCAACACAAAACATGTTTAAGCAGCATCACAAGATTGAAAAAATAATAGGGCAAAAGGCAGACTGAGAAATTTTTTAAAAAAAATCGCAGCTTTACTTTTAGTACTAGCTATATTTAAATAAAACCCTTGCTTTGCTTGGTCAATTTTAACATTTTTTGAGAAGACATGGGACCTCAGCCCAGGGTCTCAAATTTGGAAGGGGTTTATTTTCAAACCCTTGAAACTATACAAATAGGTACCTTACACTAAGCTCAGTTTCATCATTAAATAATCCTCAAAATAATGAAATGAAATTTTGTGAAAATATGACGTTGACATGATGAAAATCATCATAAATGTCTTTACCAGATCCAGAAAAGTAGGAAAGCCACCGGAGAGAAGATTCGGGGGAGCGGGACTTGGGACTGGGGGACAGGCGGCGAGCGGGAAGAAGACGAAAAGACGCCAATAATAGGATGGAATCGCAATGCCGTGGAAATTTTGTCGGTATTTTTTTTGACTCGGAAGCCATCAAGAAATTGAGAGAGAGAGAGAAAGAGAGGCACCGTTTTCGTCGACAATTTTGTATATTTTGCGGATTTTTTTTTGCAGTCCATATGGGAAGTCCGCCTTGTTTGTTGTCTGCTGCGAGTGAGGATTACAAGGAGCTATGCATCTGAGTTCATTGATCATCGGGGAATTGGAGGAGGGGCTGTTGCTTGGGACTCGAGACCCATTGAGTTTTTAGCAAGTAGTGATCGATGGCCGGCAGCAGTAGCAGCAGCTTCAGGTCATGTAGTACAGCTCCTGTTACATTACAATTATTAGTGGTCATGGCGCTCTGGGCTCTTATAATGGCTGTTGCAGGAGTGCAAGGGGACGCAGGGAATGATTACCTTGCGGAGAAAGAGAAACAAGTACAGCAAATTGTGACGCAGGTGGAGCTGAATGATATTCAAACTTGTGGTATGCTGAACTTGGCAACTCAGTTACCAACCATCAATCTTCTATGTTAAGACTTCAAGAAAAAGGGGAAAGTGGCATCAAAGAAGTCTCTACCCTACAGTGGTGGACAATACTAGTGCTCATGGTTTATATAGTCTGCGCAAGATCTGCTGCTGCACCTTTGCAAGTGATTAGGTGTTCAAGTGTTCAAGAGAATCTATACCAGTGCTCAGTATGTGACCTTGCGAAAATATTTCTCACATCCAAGTTTAGTTATTCACTTTTTTCCAACCTCACCCATAAAACTAAAACTGGGACTGAAAATAGGTCGGAGACTACTAATAGCAAACCACCTGGATCAAAATCCTTACGATTGGCCAATCAGATCAGGAGCAGCAGTCAGATTCATATTTATTGCACTCGTCTCTAGCAGGTGTTAGGCTTTGCTATGTCTTTTTTGTGCAAAATTGCTGGGTCAAAGCCATTTTGCTGAGCCAAACTGGCATGTTCTGACTTTTCTTCATCCAATTATGACTTGCAGGGTCACTACTCACATACTGAGCACTGTTGCAGTTGCTCTTAGATTGCAGCTCTTGCATACCCCATGAGCATCATTCTAGAGGGTGATCAGTCTTAATTTCTTTGTTGTAATTAGGAATGTGATGAGCATAAACTGTTCTGACTACTTTATGGAATCATGCCTGAGATTTCATGCAATCTGCCTCAAGACCACCATCAGTTGATTTGAAATCATGTTTATTTTGGGTTGGTTTATGAGCAGAGCTTGTGGCAACATGCAGTGCCGCTGCTAACTGCTCCAGACATGGGTGCTCAACTGTACTTAGCGACAATTTCCAGTGTGTGGATGTGCCAAACAATAAGTATTGCAATGCGGCATCTGGTGGCAGCAATTGCACACAACTACGTGCAGAATATAGCATAAGTCATGTCAGGTGACAGATCTGGAGATAGATAGGAACATCTGCCTTCCTTGGGCCAAGAATATCATGAACTTAGCTTTGCCTTGACCATGTTCCTAGTTTAAGATATTGATCTATAGTTTCATTTGCATTTCTTGTTTCTTAAAGAAATTTCTTGTTGAAAGATTGTACGTCCCATGAGCTTGAATGTATGTAATTTTGTGTGTAAAACATGCAATCGCTAATGCCATTAGGTTTTCAAACTTTGAGATGGCTGATTAAGCTGTTGAATCTGTCATGGAGCCGCTAGGGTTGGCAATATTTGTGGGTAACATGTAGCCCACTAACTATGTAACCATTCTCTTACAGCAGTGTGTGTGTGCTTGTAATTTCAGTCTTCCTCCAGGAACGTCTTTGGCAAATGTGCCAGCAGAGATGGGCAACAGCATTTGCAGTCAGAGGTTGCTGGACTCAACCTTTCAAAGCATCTCTGTCCCCAATAATTACACTGTTGTGTATTATGGTGCTGTTGATGGTACTTTTCGTTCATTCCCTGGAAGGGTGAGAGGACACAACCTTCATATATTTTCTTTCCATGTTTAGCTTAAACCGCACACATATGTTCTTGAGGCAACTTTTTCTCCTTAAGAATGCAATAACTAATCAGGTATAACAAACTCACTGGATGTGTTGCTGTAGAATATATAATGCTGCAAACTTGATTGAAAAATATAGGTGCATGTCTGCTCAAACCCACAGAGCAATTTTTTTACTATGGAAACTACTATGTAGGGCAAGAAAGCATGACCTCTTCCCAGAATGCTTTTGCTAGATTGTGGTACTCTTATACTTGGATATATCTTGATCCAAATCTTGGATTTAGACTTGTGAAGTAGAAGTTCCTGGAGCATTTAGCAGAATACTCCAGGAAGCTAATTAGAGTCTGGGTGGCAGCTGTTGTGCCAGATGAAAGCATCTATGTAATTGTGCAAGCTGAAAACTCCAGGAAACTGATCAGAGTCTGGATCCTAACTGTTGTGCAGGCTGACAACAGCTCTGATTGTTTGAGTTTTGACCCACGCATCCGACCTTGGTGCATCCCTAAACCCTAAACCCACATGTCTGTGATCATCAAGATCACAGATCTATTCACTAGAATGTGACATTTTTTTAATCTTCAAAAGTCTGTTGAGTGAATTGAAAATATGACCTAGGAGCATGAGAGATTTGAGCATAACCCTCCACTGCACTTAAGAAAATATGTAATCAACTTCAAATAATCTCCGAGTATTGAACACAAGACATATCACCATAAGTCTTGAGTGTGAATATCCAAAGCCTTACTTTATTGAGATAGTGTAAGGTAGACGCATGCACAGGACGGCCTCTTACATTTCTATGAAAATGACAACAGTTCAAAAAGTAAGGTATTGATTTATTATGTCGGAGATAAATTTTATAAAAAATTAGCAAATAAGTCAGGTCCATGAAAAATCTTGAAAATATTCATTGAAGAAAAGAATAAAGCATTTGAAAAACAAAGTTAAAGGTTGGTTTTTTCCATTCATATACCTAAATTTATATACTTATCAATTACCAAAATGTACTATATTCATCAATAAATAAAAGTGGATATTGACTTTGATCCCACTTATAATTAGGTAACAATAATACCCTGCAAATGTAGCGATACCCAATAGATGCAAAGAGTGACATCCCGGAGGACTAGGCTTGATCTAAGTTCATGATCTGCGAAGAGATTCTGAACCATTTGCATTAAAACTGCAACTTAACTTTGTTAGGTATTAGTGATAATTCTCAAGAACATTGGGAACTTGTACCTTGTTTGATTGAGATGATAGTACTTGGATGTCCTTCCTTTACCCATTGCTGACACAATTTTTGAACCCTAACAATCCTTAAATCCTAGTTCATCTCAAAAACTTCTCTTGAATTTTATGCCAGAATTCTAATGTTTCCACTAAAATTCTGGAAATCTATTGTTTTGTGTACTGACCCTACAACGATCCGGGTGGGTGATTAGGATTGGTTTTAATATGTGACCAAATCTTCTTCTTAAGTATTAATTGTTACATGATTGCTTGGTAATAGGTATACAGCAGCCATATCTGTGACAAAGGTTTTGGTTGTGCTCATCGATAATGGGCTTTCGATGCAAAACCTACTACCTGACTCGTTTGGATTCCCATTGCCAATCACTTATCTTGGTGCAGCAAAGAACATAACACAGTCTCTGCTCCAAACTATCTCTCCCCAGGACCATGTAAACATCATTCCATTCAACAGTGTTGGAGCTGTCCCACTGTTTAATACTCCTGTAAGTTGAATGTTTTACATTTATGCCTTCCTTGAGATCTTTCTAAATGCTTGACTTTGCCTAGATGTGGTTCTTTTAATAACCCATTAGCTTGGCTGGGAGTCTCTTCACCTGTCTCTAGGAACAAGTCCAAAGTTAGCATGTCCGACAATTTGAACAGTGTGGCTATGAAATTTCTTTGAATGGTCCAAATTGACAACTTATGACTTATAACTACGTGCAGTTTCTATGAGTCTCATTCTGCAGTTCCTGGTAATATGGGAGCCAGAAGTTCTTGCACTCAAGATGGCTTATCACCCTCAATTGCACCTCAGTTGTAGCCAATTGTAGCATAGGGCTTGAAGAAACTTAGCATGACAAAGGACTTTATGATCACAAGCTTTAGAGCTGTACATCAATTGTATGGCATTGTGTTTTGTAGGTTGAAGCCAATGGCACTGAGTTGAATGCATTGGTGGTTGCACTAGACAACATTCAAGGTGCATCCGAAGCAGGCAACTCGAACTTGACAGCTGCAATTGAATCTGCTCTCTCAAACTTTATAGGCAATAGTGATGCCTTGAAGGTAAGCATCAGCTTCAATCACATGAGATGTTGCATATATTTGTGGAAGCAAGTATCGAAAGTTTGGACTTTTACATTGGGATGTTGAATCAAGTCCTTAGGGCATCTCTACCCACACCCTCTATTGGGCCTGTACTAAGTGGTTACCACTTACCACAGCTAACACAAGGGTGTTAATTATTTCCCCCATGGCCACCCATGAACATGAAAAATTGGACTGTATAAAGTGCCACCACCTGTGTCAATCATTATGGTTGGCCAATCAAAAGTAGTCATTTTCTTTCATTGGACCTTATATAGTTACTCTTATCATGTACATATTCAGAGGTCCAAACTCAATTTTACCCTAATTTAAGGCTGTTCTTGATCCAAAGTACTTGTATGTACAGGCCATTGTACTACTATTAGTTAAGATGCTCTACTAACAATGTTGTTATAGGAGAATGTGGTTTTTCTCACATAAAAAGCCACAACTCATGACAGCTAAACGTTGTGGTTTCATCCATTACAATGTACAATATGTGGTGTTTGTTGTGGCATGTATTACATTAAAATGACAATTTGACATCACCTAATGAATGAAACCTTTGTGGGCATTACCCTAACATGCCACAAAAGTGACATTACCTAACATCAAATTGTCATTTTAATGTACCATGCACCACAATAAACAACACATAAATTGTACATTGTAATGGATGAATTCACAAAGTTTACCTCTCACTTGTCAGGACCCGTGGCTATTTGTGTGGTGAAAACCACATTCTGTTGTCATGTTATGACCAAATTGTGAGACAGCTCTTGGTTCTTAGATATTGTTTGTTGGCCTTGCCTACTAAGACAAGGATATTGTGTTTAGAATCATTATAGACTACAATAGCTTAAGGGATTTTGGCTCCTAGGTAATAATAATAGGTCTATTTTAATATGAAGATTTTTGAAAGATGATATTTTGGCTCATATTGAAACTTGGGATTAGTTATAGAGTTATAATATCTTGAAGGATTTTGGTTTCTTTGAGACAATTTTTTGCATGGTGAAATATTTGAGTTTCCATAACTCTTCTTTTGCCTTAAGATACTTTTTTAGTGTAAATGGCAAGGCCACAGTGTGATGCAATCCCTTGTTCAATCTAAGAGCAATTAGAAATGGCTAATAGGCCCTATATCATGGTCCCAAATGTCGATTTTATTTTATTTTTGTTAATCAAAGCATTTGAAGTCATCATAGATACTCAAATGCTATTATTGACAATGCAATTGTGTAATGGTTGGCTACAGGTTATCATAATATTCACAGATGGATTTGCATTCAATAGCACTGTAATACTCCCCGAAACCCAACTAGCGCCCAGTGTTAAAGTGTTCATTTACAAACTCCCCCCACCTAATGATGGGGACATTTACCTTTCCAATAATTCCCTTCTTAGTAGTCTATGCCGAATAGGAGGGACTTTTGAGGTGATCGAGCAAGATATAACCAATCCTCTATATGCAGTCCGATCATACTTCTCCTACCTTGCTTCAGCACAGATGGCTTCTAGTCAAGTGCAAGGAAAACCTTTGTGGACCAGCCCTTATCAGAACGATGATGTGGTCGGCGGATATATCACTACTGTCACATATCCTGGCAAGAGCAAAAGAACCCAACTCTGTTTTTCTCTTTTCAAAGAACTTGTTGATTTGGGAGTCTTTATTGTTCACAAGGTGCAAAACATTTGAAGAAGCATAGTTTCCACCTTGCGTGACTTAAATGTACCGAAAATAACAATAATTCGGGAAAATTGGGTAACTAAGCAGTTCTTCAAAAGTTGGAAAATTACTTGCTTGCTTTCATGACCTTAGAAAAAAAAAAACTTGTGAAAATTGTAATAACTGCAATAACAACATGTATAAAGGTGCCATCCATTGAAGGGTAGTAGTTTGGTGAGGGTCGAAATTGGGCACCATGGATCTCATCCTTTGTTGTTTCTTCTTGGCCTTATTTGAACTATTTCTACACCAATTTGCTACAAAAGCTCCTTCCCAGCATTTTGTCATATGATCTGTAGTATGTATGTACATGGTGTCATATGTATCAGGAGTTATATTCCAAAGAAACTGTTAGATGTATATGGAGTGTGTTCGACTTGTTATTCAATGGAATTTTCAATTCATTGTTGTTCATGGACGGGCCTTGGATTTGGACTAAAGCGTGGGGCATATTGTGGCTTGTAACCTTGAAAGCAGCTTTTGGATCCGACGGGCAATTGTTGGGAGTTGTGGGTATAGATGTTTACATTGATGAGCTTGGCAACATCGCACAATTGGTAAGGCAAGCTTTGGAGAATCAGACAAATCAAGGGAATATTCAACCCGCTATTGTTACTCTAAACAACCAAAATTGTAGCCTTGCGGTGAGTAAAATCGACTATACTTTGGCTCTTTAGTCCTTATTTCCTACAACAAAGAGTAGGTGACTTAGGTTTTCACTTCATTCCCAAAAATAACCAACATATGAATATCCTTTGGCTTCACAATGCAAGATTTCTAACAAACCCTAAAAATAAACATGGTTTCAAACTTGTTTGCTACAAGTCACTATATAGTTCATGGTGTCTAGGGTGGGAATATATTAGGATTAAATAATGAGGTTAAAACAATATATCACTTTGAAAGTTAGCAAAATGTTCATGTCTTGTCTTTGGATGGGATGTGAACATCACATGATTGTTATTGATGTTCATGATTGCATGATGTTCACAGAATGCAAGTTACCCTATTGCTGCCGATGAGCGTTGTGGATCAAGTATAGCACCGACTAATGGAGGCATTTGCAATCAAATTGATACCATAGACGCCTTTGAAAGCATTGTGTGCTCTTGTAGCACATGTAGTGATCGAGACTATGGAGGGCAAAATCATGTTGGGCAAAATCATGTTGGGGAAATTATCGGGGGCGCAATCACAGGGGCCATTGCATTGATTGTGTTAGTTCTTATGCTCACCTTCAAATGCTCTTGCCAAAAATTTGGGGATTGGGTCATAGCGTTATGCCATTATAAGCAAGAACCTCAAGATCTTTCAGAACCCCCAATTATCCATAATTTTGTTGATACTCCTGATGATATGCAATTGGACCCAGTGAGTAACTAATGTAACCAGACTAGGTAATAACTTTTCTTTAATTGTAATGTTAAAAGCACCAATGTCTGATTAGGGTGTCTTGTAGGCATATCTTGGCACCAAATGGCTAGGCTCCACCTGCCCTTGTAGAAGCAACAAGAGCATGAAATGGAAGGCTGAAATGTGTTTTCTGAGATACACATTCTGAAAATTGCTAACCAGACCAAAGGTCTTTAATGCACTGGTTTCATAAACACATACATTTCCCCTCTGCATGAATCAAACTCCCTCAATTTCCCTTCCCCCGGGCCTCCACAAAGCCTTCCTCCAACCTTTTTAGTGGAATTGGAGGGCATGGTACCCAGTTTATATAATGCAACATCTCATTTATGTGATATTAGATCAGCAATGAGCATAATAAGCTTGGGTTAGGGTTTGGTGTGTAGGGTGTTGTCTTTTCTAGTCTTTTGTGGAGACTATTATTCAAGCAAAGCTTTTCTGTGGAGCAAGCATAGACCCAAAGTTTGGGTTGTATCATGTGCATCAATAAGTCCAATTTTATACATGTAGTTAGCAAATATATTATCTTTTTTTAAATCCACCCTACTTCCCTTGCACAAAATCTCTTGCACTTTTCCTTTTAATAATTTCAACCTCTTGATAGTTTGTGTTACACAAAAAGACCTTGAAAACTACTAACCAATGCACATGTGCTTCATTGGAACTATGGCAATCTTACACTTTGAACATTCACTTGTTTTGAATAGCCTTGCTTTTTGACTTACAGTGTTGAAAGTTTGTAACATATGCAGCTCATTGGCACAAATATGGCTGAAAATAGCATAGAACCAAATAACATAGGGTCTCAAAGTCTCTTAGTAGTTTCACACTTTGTTGAAGGCTAGTATACTTTTGTAAGGAACATTTTTTTAATATTGTCTTGCATTGTACTTAGGTTGCTTGTGTTGCTAATATGTCTTCCCTTCTTTACAAAAAAAAACTTTATTACATAAATTAGTTTGTACAACACATGTGCTTTGAAGGGGATCCTATTTTTTGCAACTACCTGTTTGAATTTGTTCAACATGTACATCTGAGTTTTGTGGAAATACAATTAGCTACAATTTGAAAATAGTTGCTTCATTTTTTGTAATTGAGTTGTGGTGCACACACCATGTAACAAAATGTAATTCAAAATGAACATTTTCTTGGCTTGTGCTTTAGGACTTCAACAATGTTGAGCTCTAGTGAGATCATATACTTTGCCTTAAATGTCTAAGAGGAATGTTTTGACTATTAACTTTATCTTATGGCATGTAACTATCTTTTATTACAAATTGTTACGCACAATCATTAAATTAGTGTAGCATGTGTTGCACATTACATGTTACTAATGCAATAGTATGTATTGCAATGTACACATGTGATTATAGATATAATGAGCACAATGTTTCATACATGTGACATTTAACACGATAGATGTTTCAAAATGAACTAATCTTTACACTACAACATGCGAAACTCATAACTTTGTATAAAGACATTGCTTATGTAAAATGTCTACTAATATAGTGTAGCAAGAAGACCGACTTATAACACATGCAACATAATTAATAATTATATGGGATAATTAGGTTAGTAGGTTCCATGAGTTACATCTTTCATACATTATATATTTCACATACTAAAACATATCATGTTATATGTTAAACATTAAAATTTAATGGATCTATCATGTTACATGTTCAAAATAAGTCTTTTTTTACTCTTTAAGGGTTGGCTACCCATTATCACACTACAATGCAAACAACAAAAGGATGAATTTTGAAGGAATGGGTAAATGAAAAAGGCATTGCCCACCATGTTATTGTGTTTATTAGATGAAGGATGATTTCATTCCCACTGTCCTTAGTATAAGGGTATCATGAACAAACAAGAACAATCAATGCTCCATGTGTTACCAATTTACCTGAAGCTTAAAAAGATTTGCAAAATTTAAAATTGTCATTTTAGTTGTAAAGGCAATATTTTAGTTGTAAATCATACATGTCATTGGAAAACCTCATAATTGCCTTAAATAAAAAAAGAAAATTAGTCACAAAAGACACCATGATGTGGCTTCCACATGGCACCCATTCCTAACAATGGTTGTATACCCCTTATGACTAAAAGTGAATCTACCATCATTTTGATGTGGCATTCACTAATCACATGATTACGTGACTTTTGTGATTTGTAGTTGTTTATATGATTACAAATGCCAAACCAAATGATGGCATGTGTTCATGCATGGATCGTTATGATACAATCATGAGGCATTTTGTGATCATGTGGAAGGGAGGGATGGGGTCCTCCATCCTAACCTAGCTTGAGCAACCTAAAAACCTAGGTTTCGGTAACTTATTTAGCAACCTAAACCTAGACCTAGCCTAGGTTGCCTAACTAACACACCTAGCTTATCTTAGGTAACCTAGCTAACAACCTAGGCCTATGCATAAGTTGAAAGGTTGTGGACTTGAAGCCCTCACCTCCATGGTGGGGAATCAAGTCCTTAACCATTGCACCACATATTCAACAAGTAATATTTTGTGGAAACATATCATTATTGTCATTTTTTTTAAAAACCTATTTAGATAGCCTAACTTAGCTACCCTACCTAATCTATATGCATAACCTACTTAATCTACCTAACTAACTAGCCTAACTACTTAGCTACTTACCCTCGCAACCTACCTACCTAGGCTCCTAACATGAACAATCTAGTTATGTAGTTTAACCTAGTTTCCTATCTAATCTTTACCTAGCCAAACTTATCTTAGCCTGTAAAGGCCATCTACCAACCTAAATTAACCTACTTACATATGTAAACTCTACCTAATTAATCTACCACGCCTACCTAGCTACATATGGTGTAATCATCATGTTGTACAATTCACAAAATTGATGTATAGTTGGAAAAAAGGACTAAAACAATTACAAAAACAATTATGTTTTCATATATATTGAATTTGCTGCATGTAGAATTCTATGATTTTAGGGCTCAAAAGTTTAGGATTTTATTCATATAAAGATATAAGACCTTGGGCCTAGGAATTCAAAATCTAAAAGCCTATGAATTTATGCATGTAGAAAGCTAAGTCATGAAGGGCCAAAGGCCTAGGACATGAAGGTTGAAGGTCCAAGAACATTAGGACTTGAAGGCATATCCCAAAGTTTTGCTTTGGAATTGGGGACTTGCCCCTTATATACAAGGTTTGGTTTTCACTTTCCAAGATTGTAACCAATTATAACCCCATTCAAACACACAATTGCAACAATGAATTAAATGGAACTTAAGCTTAATGTTGTTGTACGAGAAGTGCCCATTTAAAAAATGTTTCTTCAATTTTTTTATTATAGCCCAAATATCATAAGCACACTAACTATCAATGCTTCCATGTATTTTTCAAATAAAAGCATGTGGTGCAATTGTTTAAAACCACCTATTCAAGGAGTAAATGTTAAATTCAAAAATTTCCCCATTTTAGCCATGTTTTTAGCAAATGATTTTCCCAAATGAAAATTTGAAAAAAAATTCATTTGGGGAAACCATCTCAAGAAAAAATGGCTCTTGGAATGATTTCTTTGTGCAACTTGGCCCATTACTTTATCAAGTTGCCTAGGAAAGGAAAAAAAGTCAAGCTAAGTTTCCCAAGGAAAAGTGGAATTGGGATCGCATGTTCCTTGAGGACCTTGACTTCACTTATATTGGGAAAAATAAAAAGAAGTTGCAAAGTCTTAGAATTTTAAAAAGTTGCACAACTAATGAATGTGGCATCTCATTACCCTAAAGCTTTAAACCTTTCATCCCTAATTGAAAAATAGGGTAATGCCATTCCTTAAGGAAAATAGCTTAAAGTTCAATTCAACACATTGGTCTTGGGGAAAGGCATTTCCCTAGCAAACAGTCTTGTGAAGCACAACACTTTCCTTGGAGACATAAGCATTTCCTTGAAGAACACATCCCAAGGAGTAGGTCAACTAACACGTTTGTCTTGGGAAAAAACCTTTTCCCAAGGAACACCAATATTTCCCTCAAGAACAAATCATCTTCTTAGAAGAACAAAAGCATTTTCCTCAAGGAAGACAACCCTAAGAAATAGTTCAACACATTTGTTCCAAGGAAAAATGTTTCCTAGGTGAGGAATCACAATTATGGTCCTCACCTATTTCTCAAGGAACAAAAACATTTCCTTGGGAACATGGTTACATTTCTTGAGGAAGCACAACCTTGAGGGACAATTCAAGACATTTGTTCCAAGAAAAAACAATTTTCTAGGGACACAACCATGAGGAACACAACCATTTCCCAAGAATGATTGTCGTTTAGCCATATGAAAATCATCCAAGATGAAGATTGTAAAAAAAATTGAACATAAGGGAAGGGTCCAACCACTAGGCCACACCAATTCTATTATATAAATTGGCATCCCAACCATAATTATTGCAATCATCATAGTTAAGAACAAAGTTCTTTTAAAATGAGTTTCTTACTTAACATCATGGGCGGGCATGCATACTCTTGTATCAAAAACTAAACTACATATGATATATTGTTATCATTTAATGGTTGCCCATTTTGGAACTTATTAAATGCCAATCAACTAAACTTAATACCTCAAAATATGAAATGGTAATGAAAAGACCTCTAGATACTCCAAGTGGTTAGTGAAAGGCCTCACAAACACCTTAAGCCACATGTTCAAATCATTATTGAAAGTTCATGCAAACATCCTAAATCAAATGTCTACAACCAATGGAGAAAAATACCCAAAATTACCATTGTTAAAAATCAAATGACCAAAGCCATTTATGAAAGGTTTCATGAACATCTTCAACCATGTCCTAATAGGCCATTTGGGAAAGGTCTTGTGAACACCCTCAAGAGTGTTCAACTAAAAGTCTTCAACAACAATCCAAAAATCTTGTGAAGAGCTTAAGCCAAAAATTATGCAAACATACTAGGCTAAATGTCTAGTATTAATACCTAATTAATTAATTAGGTATCAGATCGGGTATATGCACATATGCCCATTGGGTCTTACTTTTTCAAAAATTTAGACCCTTTCCTACTTGGCATTTTTTGAAAGTTAACACTCATCCCCACTTCATAACTAATGATTTTAAAATTTTAAATATTCATAACTAGACCTTCCATGGGAAGAATAACAAGATAGGGTGTCTCTCCAAGACCTGGATCAACAATAGTTTCGTTCTCGGATTGTGCTACCTACAAATTGAAAAATAAATAAAATTCAGGTTCTCTTAGTTGTTACAAATAATCAATATGCATTCTTAATTGTGATTGGTGCTTGAACATTCAAGTAACACATGTGTGCAAACTTGCAAAACATTAGTGTTGTTTTAGGAGCTTCCCTTGTAAGTTTAAAAGATTTAAGATTATTTGTCAAAGCCTTAGAAACTTGGCAAAAACTCAACTTTGTAGGACAAGACCTAACATGTGTTTTTAAGGGGTCTTCCAAAAACCTTTATAAAATAACCTTTTTATACTTGTTTGGGGTTTTTGTTAAAAAACCAAGCTTTATACCCAGGTAATCACATACCTTAACTTTCACCCTCACCTCATAACTACCCCTCTTTGGGTTTCTAAGACCTCGACTTGAGCAATTCTTTAAACCTTCTAAAAATAAAAGAATCGAACCTGGGTAATTTTTTGGATTTTTTATTTTCAAGTACTCGGACTTGACTATTATAAAAAAATAATACCTGCCCTACATTGGAAATAACCCTAACTCATAAAAGTAAAAACATGAATAAAACATTAATGTGTTTTGCATTATTGTTAAACCTGAGGCCAATTTGATCTTAAGATGCAAAGCAACAAATTAATTGCCTATCTAATTTCAAGGGCAACTTGAATTTGTGAATATCCCTCCTAGAAAATGGAAAGATCTTACACTTTTAAGGATAGGTGTAAGGCGTAATCATAAGCATCCTCCCCCTCCTATGTTTCATTGATATAGACTTGAGTTTTGCATTATTATGCATGTCAATCAATTGATGAAAAAAATGAATTGACTTTGTGAAAATTAAGTTATGTTTGAATAAAAATATTGAATGACATTGCATGCAACTTAAATTAATTGAATTCAAATTTAATCAAATTTAATTCAAATGCATGCAATTAAATTCAATTGAAAAAAAAGAATGGGATGCAAATCAATGTAGAAGGTACAGAAAATCTATTTGTGACTATGGTGTTAAAAAAAGACATCTTTTCATTCTTTACTTTGGAAACAACTAACCAAATTTCAGTTTAGAAGTACTTATGGAACATAAAGTTTCATTTTTCCTTACTTGGGAAACAACTAAACAAATTTCAATTTGGAATAGTTGTTCTTTTGAATGACTTATGGAACATAAAGTTTCATTTTATTTTACTTGAGAAACAAGTAAACAAGTTTAGTTTCAGTTTGAAACATTCATTCAAAAGAACAAGTTATGTAACATAAAGTTTCATTCTTCTTTACTTGAGATTCCGCTAAACATATTTTGAGTTTGGACCAGTCATCCAAAAGCACGATTTATGAAACATAAAGTTGCTATATCTAAACTAACTTCGATGAATCATTATTTTTGTCAATGGATATATTTAGATTCAAAACAACATCCATCTAGTGCAATGGGAAAAGTCCAAAGGTGGGAGACATTCCCAAAAGGCAAGACTCCAATTGGTTACCCAAGTTGTGGAAGGTTATCTTGGGAAAGTCCTCAGTCCTCACCACCCTAAGGCTTTTTACCCATCACAAAAGCATGTTAAAAGCATGTTTTGGCTCAGTCATTTTGACTGAAGGTTGGAATAGTTTTGAACACTTTTATTAGGATTGAAATTGTTTTGGGCATCTTGACCTAAAGTTGAAATCTTTCTTGACATTTTGGCCTTAGAATCATATGACACTAGTGTGGCATGTGCCCGTTGGGCCAGTGTTACCATGTCCTCAACTGATTTTTTATTTTGAATTCTCAGCGGCAGAAATCACTTAAAAATCAATATCTCCCCACATTCTAAATTCAAATCTTACCAAATAAATTCCATTAGATCTTGCTCATCAAGATCTTTCCAACAACACCAAAGGCACATTCCAACTCCGAAATTTTCAGCTACGATTTAATTTAATTTTCAGTGAAGAAATCATTCAATATTCGAGAACTTTTCTACATGGCAAGTCCAAATGCCATGAAACCAAGCCGATGCACCCCTCCTCCTTGAGAGCTTTCCAAAGAGACCAAGATCGCGATCTGAAGCATCCTGGTTCAGTGGATCTCATAAGTACAAACAAAACAAAACAAACTACCTTCTTTCATAGATAGATATCCCTTGTTCTAGTATTGAATCCATGTGTGTATGAGAGATACCACATTTTGCAGTTCATGGTCTTGGCAAACACCCTTGTTGCAGCACAAGAATTAGAGCTCTCCCTGAAATTTTGTACTTCATAGCATCTCCTTACTGCATCACAAATGTATCTGATCAGAAACACAAATGCTAGCATTGGTCTACAATCGCTGCAAATCCAATAGAACTAAGCCTCCAAATACATTGCAGTGCAATACCACTTATTTCACAAGCAGCTTTGAAAGCTTGATGTGTTTCAGCATGTGCGATGCACCAGAGAACACTTCCATTGATGACACTCATTTCTGGGTATGCAATTGCCAAAAAAAAAATTCACCCATTGGGTTTCAAGAAAATATTCATATTGCTTACATGTCTGATGAGTGTGGAAGAACCTCCTGTGTGGATGACACAGGACATGGAGGCTTTGCAATGTAACAGGTTTCATGAACAGCTTTGAAAGCTTGATATGTTGTAGCCTGTACAGTGCAAGAGGAGGAAGGACTTACTATGGTACTCTGATTTTGCCTTCTCGGAAAAGACAAAACATGTTGGCAAAATTGCTCAGAGGTACAAGAGCTGAGTCCCAGTGCTGGCCACCAACAGCTGCTGTTCTACTCGCCAGTTTCATTGTCAAGCCCTGCCAATCCCACTCAGCCCATCTATACACGTAACAATAGACAAAATGTCAACAACGTGGGAAATCTGAAATCCAAATCTTCACATGACTCACTGTTGCAGATTTCAATTCAACCATTCCTCATTTTTCTTATAGAAGAAATGATGATGATGATGTTCTTCTTCAGCTTCACCTTCAACAACATAGATTTGCTGCAGTGAAATGCTGGCGCAGATCTCTAAGCTTGACATAATCAGAATCTGTGTCTCATTTCTTTTAGAAGCAATTTTGCAAGCACAAGAAGAAATTGATGAGACAGAGACAGAGACACAGACAGCAGCAACAGCAAATGAGAGAAAAAACAAGCCTATTAGCTCTTCTTGGACGCATGCACAAAAATTGGGTTGGGAGCTCAGGAAGCATTTCTGAGAAAGAGATACACAGCAAATTGCAGCTCTGTGTGAACTCTCTGCAAAAGCACAGACATTGCACAACACACAAACACTCTCTTGTTGTGTTTACGATCAAGAGCTTCTCTAGTTTATTCCAGGAGTTGAAGCCCTTCTCTTCTCCATCTATCCATGACCATGATCCAAAACCCTCATAATCACCATCATCACCAGGTTCTTCTTCTTCTGCTGCTGCTGCTGCAGCTTCTTCATCACCTTCACCATCAACAACACAGATTTGCTGCAGTGAAATGCGGGTCTCAGATCTCTCGTCTTCTCTGCAAGAAAAAATTTGCTTCCTTCTGATCAGATTAGGACCAATCAGATCCGGACATGATGGCAATAGCCAGTAGGAACCGGACACGCGATCTAGGGTTTGGAGGGCGCAGAGACCAGATAGAAAGACGCGGCTGGCTTGCCTTTCTTGAAATTTTCGATCTTGGCATTCTTTTCCGTGGGATTTTTCTCCTTTTTTCTTGGGGGGTGTTGGGGTCTGTTTTCGCTTCTTCTGTCGCTTGATCTTCCGTGGTGGTTTGTTTTTCTTTTTCTCTTAGTTGGATTGGCAGCGAAGCTTTCATTGTTTCTGGGTTTCGTTTTCTTCTCGTGCCCTCTGTAAAGCGCAATCTGTTGAAATAGAGTTGCCTTCTGTTCGAGTGAGCACGGACTTGTGAGATCGCGTTGAGTTTTCTGGTCTCTGAACTCTTTTGAAGTTGTGTGGCATAGGTTTTCCGGAGAGTAGACGGAGTTTTCTGTGGTGTGAGTGAGAGTTGGCGAGGCTTTCTTCTTGCTTTTTTCAGAGAGAGAGAGATGAGTTCAACGGCAGGAGCAGCTGCAGGTGGAGGAGGGAGGGGAAAGACAAAGGGATCAAAGGCAGTCTCCCGGTCGCAGAAGGCGGGTCTTCAGTTTCCGGTGGGGAGGATTGCGCGGTTTCTGAAGGCAGGGAAGTACGCGGAACGTGTGGGAGCCGGTGCACCTGTCTATCTTGCAGCTGTTCTGGAGTACTTGGCTGCCGAGGTCAGATGTCGACTCCTTTGTTCCCATTTTGGCTTGCCTTGCTCGTCAAAGGAAAGTGACTATTTGAGATCTTCAGGATCTTGATGACTGACATCTGCTGCCATGGTTTGTTCTAGTTCGTTGTCTTGGTATGTTTTCTGTCTCTACTTTCCTTATTTCTAAAACCCGATGCAATGTCTTTTCGGATTATCAAGTGCATTAGTCACAAGTTTTTCAGGATTTTCAGATTGTAGCTTCACAACCTGAAGCCTCTCTGCCTCCCCTGCTAATCCCCAGTTGGTGTTCGGAGGGGATATTCTTCAATGAGTTGCTTCTTACATTGCCAGGGGTTTCATTTGGCATCTTCTTCTTTTGTGTGTTGAGTGTACTTGGATCTGATGCTTGTACAATGCATGTTCACTTGGATATTTGTGGTTGCCAAAGTCTTAGATTGTCAATCACTTTCACAAAGACATTGCTTCAGCAATACATGTATCGGGCTTCTTTTAGCAGTTGTCCATAATGTAGTCTGGAGCCTTGTCATTCTCCAAAGACTGGAAGGAAAATCTTTCATGGCTGTAGTATCAGCATATGGGTCATGGAGCTCGGCAGAGTCAAGAGTGCCTATCAAGTACATACTCTTTCTTCTTTTAAGAACTGCAATTGCCCAGTATTTGATCGGTATCAGGTCTCACAATCATTTTAGTTATGTTTAAAATGTGATTGCAGGTGCTGGAACTGGCAGGGAATGCTGCAAGAGACAACAAGAAGAACCGCATAGTGCCGCGCCACATTCAGCTGGCTGTGCGCAATGATGAAGAACTGAGCAAGTTGCTGGGAACTGTTACTATTGCCAATGGTGGTGTACTGCCCAATATCCACACTATTCTGTTGCCCAAAAAGTCCGGGAAAGGTGGGAAAGGTGAGATGGGTGGCAGTATTTCCCAGGAATTCTAGTCTATCTCAAGGCTGGCTGAGTTCTGTAAATAGGCCACATCTCTCCCAGAAACTCAGTTCAGAGAGCAGTAAAGATTGTTGACCCCATTGTTGCTTGGAGATTGGACATCCACTTTGAGACTTGCCATAAGTTGGGAATGATGGACTTGTGGGCTTTCTCACATGTACCAGATTTTTGTTTTCCATGAATCTTGTTGATGGAGGTGCTGTTTGGATCATGGATTGCAAAGAAATTGATGAGCCTTGTTTACCAAAGTCTAATTCATAGACATCTTTAAAGAGCTTGAAAGCATGGTCAGGTCACATACAGTCCTGAGGGCAGACTTCCAGTAATGCCCAGGCCTGCCTTCTTGCCACCAGTAGAGCCAGTTATTTCCGACATTTTGTAACGAGGTATATGTAAAGTAACAGGAATTTTTCTCGATGATATTGCCTGTCTTCTGTCATCATTAGCATTACTTAGCACTTTGCACACCGTCAAAGTTTTGGCACATCTTTCTGGTCCCAAATTGTACCTGTGCAGCTGTTAGCTACTCTAGTATTTAGAGTTGGGTTTCTTTGAACTTCTCTTCTGATGCCCCAACAGAGAAAGATGTCCGGACCATTTTGCAGGTATGTTGGACCCTGGGCTTCCCAATGCAGTGTCTTTTGTAGTTAAAACTTCTTAAACAATTCCAGAAATCAATAAGCTGGTTGAAGACCGCATGCACAGTGTGTGGTATGACATATCCAAATGATGTATACAATCTTTTGTGAGGCCACTGATGAGAAAGATCAACACAAATACATCAAAGGGTTGACAAATTCAGGATTCCAAACTACCAGCAACTTAATATTTGTAACCAAAATTGCATAAGGCTGAGCTCTTTTGTAACAATTCCAGAAATTGATAAGCTGGTTCTCGAAGCCCAGCACTTAGGGCACCACTTATGTATGACCTATGCGATATCTTTGGCCTTGCTACAAATGTATACTTATGTATGACCTATGCGATATCTTTGGCCTTGCTACAAATGTATAGTGTTGCGGCAGCTGCCATGAGCACAGAGGTTGCAAGGGCAGGTGGGTTAACAACCTTTACAAAGAAAGTACCAAAAGAGACTGGGACTTTTGGTCTTCCAGGAGCCAGAGCTGGACATGTACAAATGGGCCAACCAGCCAGACCGAACAAAGAGTGTCCATTTCAAGTGAGTAGAAAAAGGAACTAATACAATCAGCATTAAGCTTCAGAAATGGAAGGTCTAGACTTTCAGCACCAAAAAGCACATATGGTGAGAGACTAAGAGTATCTTTGGATTTTGAGCTTTTGACACTAAAAAATTTCAAGCAAAAATACATCAGGGTCAAAAGATTCAACAATTAAGTTTGAGCTTTGGGTTCAGAATTCTTGAAAGGATTTGAATGTTTCCTCTTTATGTGTTGTGCTTGGAAATAAGACAACACCTTCCTGCGATTACAAGATCTTACCAACACATGAAAAAAACAACTATGCGGGTAGACCCTCTCTCATTTATACCAAGGAGAAACTCAAAAGCACAAACTTCGTATCAAGACATTATATCTCAAACTGTGGGTGGCACACTAGTGATAGCTATTATCCTGCTCCTCCTGAAAAACTTCCTATTAATTGTATATGTGACTATCTATATGAGGAAGGAGGTGGAGGTGGAGGCATGGAAGATTTGGCCATGCCCATCCAGGCAATCACTGCAACACCCAGCACTATCCACCCAAGTACATCATACTTGAAGTCATCTTCCTTCTTTTGTCGCTGCACACCACAATAAACATAGCCCTTCAGACAAAACCTTTCTAACATCACTCCATCACACAAGGTCAGTCTATGCCACCAACACATGATAGACATACATATGAAGATCATTGTGGATTTATTGGTTACATTGGTTACATTTATGTGGGCACATTGTTTAAAGAACTTGTGGAGAACTCAGGAATTGAACACAAGTTTTTAGATTGACAAAGACAAATAAAACGCAAGAAAACTTTCATACTCACCTTTGGGGCACTACCACTGGCCACACTAGGCCCACTTCCCAAGATGACCTGCTGTGATGCTAGCTCTTTTTGCAGCTCTTGATGCACTGAAGGAGCCTACCAGCAAAACCCCATGATCCCTCACTCATAAATACTCCTCTCTTGGTTTTTCTCACTCACATCCCTAGGTGACTCACCCAAACTTATCACAGGCTCTGTAGCAAAAGAGCTACAGCAGAAAACAGTCTTAGAAGCTGTAAAACCTCTTAACTACTATCACAGTAGTATGCAGGGAGTTGGTGAAAAACACCTTTTCTGTCATCTCCAGTGCCTTCTGATACAGCTCATTGTTAGGATCCTGCACATCCACACTGTAAGTCAGGATATGGCTCAATGACATTGATCCCTCCATTCAGAACAAAATTGTGCTTCCTCTATGCCTTTGAGAAAAACTTCAACTTCTGCATTATCAAACTGGAATTAAAACCAAACAAGTTGCAGATACAGAAGCCTGAGCATCAACCACCCAGGATAAAATCAGGCAAGAACTGCTAGTGAAAGCAAGGAAGGGCACCTCATCAAGTGCACGTCGGAAACAACGTGCCGCTTTCTTGAAGTAAGCATTAGCCTTGTAGGTCTCTGTCACCAGAAACCCCTGCGATGTGTGGGCATTACCAAGGCACCAGAGTGCATCATGTTTCCGTGGATTTATACGAAGAGCTTCCTCCAGCTTTGCTACCGCATCTGACACAAACCACAACAGGTCCAGCATCCCCAAACACACCATCAGAAATTACTATTGCACAGAAGCCAGTTATTATAGAAGATGGAAAAATCTGCACTATTATAGGATGTGAACCACATACAATGCTGCTCATCAGGGTTTTCAAGGTTTGAAGAGACAAACCTTGAACCATGTCTATGGAGTCCTGGCCTTGCCTGAAGTGAGCAAGCTCCAAGAGTGCTCCACCCCATCTGGTTAAATTCTGGCAAGCTTGCAAAAACCTTAACAATCAGACAACGAACTAAGAGCGTCTCTGGCAGCACCTAAACTGTGACCCTGCAAAAATATTTCTCACATCCAAGTTTAGTCATTTACTTTTTTCCAACCCCACAACTAAAATTAAAACTAGGACTGCAAATAGGTGGGAGACTTCTAATAGCAACCCACCTGCACCAATCAAACAATCTAGCCAATCAACAGCAGGTGTTAGGCCTTGATGTGCATCTTACCAGCTTCAGCAAACTGTGCAAAAATGCAAGGCCCAAACCATTTTGCTGTGCCAAACCAGCATGTTTTGACTTTTCTTCATCCTATTTTAATTTGCAGGTTCATATACCAAGCACTGGTGGAGTTGCTCTTAGGTCATGGAAAAGTAACCCAATGTTTTCAACGAATGTTTCCATTTGCATGCATGTCAGGAACCCTAAAAATTAAACCCACACCAAGATCACTCCACAAAATTTCAGCAATCTTCAGAATCCAACAGTAAAGACAAGCGAAAATCCTCTAATGCCCTGCACGATTTTGAAGATCTGTGTCTGTCGGTGTTGATCATCAAGTTCGGAAGCAGAAGATTGGAAGCAAGATGCGAAAGACTAAATGGGTACCCAAAGAGGCAAACCATACTTACATCAGGATCATTGGGTGATCGCGCGTAGTCTGCAGCCGCCTTCTCTCGCGTCTGCTCGAAAAACATCACCCTCTCCAGCTCCTCCCTCTGCATGACATCCATCCCCTTCCGCTGTCCAAACTTCCTCCCAAACCTCCCTCTCTCACCACAACAACAAAAACGAAAAAAAAAACAAAGAGATCTACTCAAGAAAATCTGAAGAGACTCCGACTTGTTTCAAATCCTTCTCCAACACTCCTCCCGTGACAAAATCTCCAGGAGAAAAACAAAAAATAAAAAACATCTCCAGCACAGAAAAAAAACACAAGAAAAAAATCCTTACCAACAAAACCAGGAAAAGAAAACCTCAACAAGAGATTGTGAAGATCAGAGGAAAAAAATTCTAAACAGAGAGCAACACAGCACCAGCTACAACAACAACAGGAACAAAAGAGGGAAAGCTGGTGCAGGGGTACAAAATACGGTGTTTTGTGCTCCGCCAGTGCTGCTAGCTCAGTGGCGGAACTCGTCACGTACTACTGCGCACGTCGCACGATCGAATCTCGTCCCTGGTGTGTAATCTCATCGTTTACTAAACCCTATAAATTTCGAACTATAAACCCATCTGAGTCCCTCACTCCCAATGACTTTTTATCGACAAATTTTGTCGTCTTTTCTTGGACCAAAAATTTGGGATTCTTTCTATTTTGGAATTTTTTTTCCTTATGAAAATTCGACTTATTTTGCTAGATTTATGGAAAATTTCACCAAATGTTTGATATCAAAAAATTTGAAAAAAACCCATGTCCCTAACATAATATCACAATTTACTAAATGATAGAAATTATAAATAGCCTTCTTTTTAATTGGCTAGCCCTAAGTTCTAACTATGAATAATATTAACTATACATCAAAGTTGCAAATCTCGATGAGTTGACTTGGAGTGCAAACCTTTTCATTTATGGGGCTTGTCTTGGTTAATCAAACCCAATTGGACCTGTACTACACGAACGGGTTTAGGACCGAAACTATGTATAATTACTACATAGTTATGAAGTCTATGTTTTTGGGTTGTAAAACTATCATCCCACCTTACTTTTGATTATGCAAACCTCACCATTATCCTTCCATGAA
>Ga0116231_10005780_pt1 | contig 24159 bp, 17 predicted proteins | sample S1TSphgellanicum_2_FD_89695 | JGI IMG/M metagenome (GOLD analysis project Ga0116231, IMG submission 89695) | Host-associated microbial communities from peat moss isolated from Minnesota, USA - S1T2_Fd - Sphagnum magellanicum MG | ecosystem: Host-associated > Plants > Peat moss > Unclassified...
ATAATATTCTATATTAAATAATTAAAATTTAATTAATTTCCATACTGGTTAGTTAATTAACTAGCAAGTGAATGGTTTGGTAAATTTGTATTTCACTTGAGAGTAACCTTGTTTCACTAGGTATTAGTGAAACAAATTATTGTCCATAGCAATTGGTCCCTGTTCACTAGGGGGTTAAATAATTTCACTAGGTAAAAATGTCCAAATTCACTCAAAAATGTAGTGAAACCCAAAATGAACTAGGACACATTTCCTAGTAATGTTTACATATGCTTTACAAGTGGTAATGTGTAATTGGTAGTATTGTAGTTGCAAATCATGGTGATTAGTTACATTTAATCATATGGTCAAAGGATGAAGTATACATTTGAGTATATATTTCATCCATGGGACTTGTGATGATGTCATGCTCTGATCGTATTTGCGACTACATGTTGTGTGTGACTAAACCTGTGCAACTAATGAAAAATTTAGTTGCAAGAGTAATTTATAATTAATTTTAATCACAAATTGAAGTTGGAAAATGGGGTTTTACAAAGTTGTGTTGTCCCACCGATGCAACGAGGGAAGTCATTTGGACAAAACCAATGTTTATAATGCTTGAGTGATCCACTATGATATTGTACCTAGAAACTTAAGTAACATGGAGTAGGAGTTCCATTTACAAATTTGCAAAGGTTGATCTTTGTTTTGCATTCAACCATTGTGGTTTTTTGGAGTGTAGAACATTGAATTGCAAAATCGGGTGAATAATGTTCAATAAACCACTGGCCATCAACATAAATATTTTCCTTCAACTCCAGACCACTTCGAAATACCAAAGGTAGCAATTTATTAGGACCAAAAGGCAATTGTTGCATTCTTGCATTGTCCATAATATTGGGTTCAATAATAAAAAGGTTACTCATGGATGAAAAAAATTCACACAATCAAGATGATGGGAATCATTGTCTACACTAGAAGGACAATTAGTAGGTCGATTGGTAGACGCAAAACCCTCTTATCGCTTGAGGTGTGGAAGGCGATTTGTGAAAGATGACCTAGACATGTAATTTGCCATAGCTGCTGCAAGTCTAGTAAGATCACTCGACCTTTGGGTCCTCCTCAACAAAAATTCATTCCTATTAAGTCTATGACCACATGGACCACCTTGCAAGAATTATCCATACAATGTAGATTATTTAAAAACATGAATGTAGTTGTCGAATTTGATGTCGTTGTGTATAGACAAGTGTTGCATTTCCCTAACTGCTACAACCAGATGTTATGCACAGTTTTTGCCAAATTGCAAGTGGCCATGTCCACCCACTCCTCATCATTGAACTTTTGCAAATCAAAGGAAAGGAAATATTAGCAAAAATAAAGTGTCACAACAAAGATGGAGGCCCAAATGAAACAAAAATTTCAAATTAATAGAAAAGAAAGTAATAGGAAGTTTGTAGGTGAAATACTCACATTGACCATGAAAGCTCCCCATTGCCTTACATGAAAATACCAAAAGTTGAACCAATTTGCAAGTTCATGGACACTTGCTTCAAATTCAACCCTTGATGAGAGCCACCAACAACAAATTATAACATAGAGACCATTAGCCTCCACGAGGGATTTTGCATTCTTGTACTTGTGGCAAAGAATGTTGTGTTAATCTTGCAAATCTAGTTTGATGAGTTGTTTGGTGTGCCTATCGAGCAATTGAGTCCAATGGAATAAAGATGTACATTCTTTATCAACCATCTTGATAGAGGGGTCCCTAGAACCATAAACAATTTTGATAACATTCCAATTAACCTATGCGTTATCAACCATGAATCATTTAAAATCCCCTTCAAGCTGCATTCATGTTACAAGGCTCATTCCACTCCCCACACCATTTATTGACATCTTGAAAATGAAAACCTTTTGTCCTAGAACTTGTCTTAGTAAGTAGCACTCCTAAATGTAGTCATAATGACTCTTAGACTTCAATTCAAGGATGCTATCAATATGGCCACCCCCCTCAATGATGCTTGAAAGAAACAATGAAATTACAAACATTGGGCAAATTTAGTTTAGAGAACTTGTCCTAGATCTGTTATAGTTGTTCATCGTGTAGAAACTCCACTATGCCATTGCCATTATCATCCAGTAGATGTTTAGCCAAGAATGTTTTGCTAGCATTCAGGGAAATCGTAGATATTTTCGGATTAGGTGTGTGATTGACCTCCTCTACGATCAACCTTCTAGTTTTGTCCACAAACTCCTTACACTTGCCATCCACCACAAGATGCTCGTGAACCCCAAAATGAATCACCACTTTAGATATTGACTACAAATATTTAACATTGTTTTCAATTCCTTTTTAATCAAAGGTCACTTCTAATTGTTCTATGTTTTTATGTGCATGATTCACTACGGGTTTCATTTATAATTCAAACAATTGAAACCATGTCCTTTGATAGGACAATCTAGGTTGTGCAAAAAGACAAATTCAATAGCATGGACATCCTAGAAAAATACAAGATGTTTCCCAAGCGCAAAGCGAGAATGAACATCTTGCTTTATAGAATGATTTTGATGCTAGTTGTGCATCTTGCCCTTAAGATTGGCATGCTTAAGATGGAATAAGCTTTTTAGACTGGTTATAGAGAAGGCAACAAGGTCTTCTATGTCTTTCTATTGAACTAGTAAGGAAAGGAGGAGTTTTTGGAAGCATATTAAGCAGGTTGGAATGGTCATTGGAGATCTAAAATCGAGAAGTTTGAGAACTTCCTTCTACAAGATCCTAACTTGAAATATCTCTCTTGTCACATGTTTTTGGTTTGGGATGGTAATCACAAGTTGCAAGCTTGGATGCCATGTATCCAACATGTCCAAAATGACGAGGTGTTTTAGCACATCTCAATTGATTTCACAGTGTTGGATACATCACATGGCCTTGTGGAGCTGTTCACAACCATGACAGATTTAAATAAGTAAATCTCTAAACTTTCAATAATCTCCAAGAAATTTGTGTTTTGATTATATCTTTTTGTTTGCCCTATAGTGTTGTGATTTCTCAAGGAATTCAATCCCATTTTAGCTATGTAGGTTTGTGGAGTTTGATCATGTCAGGCCCGGTCTAATCCATTATTTCTTTCGAATTCAATCTATTGTCAAAATTCCATTAGAGTAGTTTCAAAATGTCCTATTAATGGATGTCTACAAAAAGTGCTAAAACAAGTCAAGGAAAACTTGGCATTCCCTGACCTCATAGGCCTTCTTTGACTACATGTATAAGGTTTTGATTATATTGAGCTTAGAAAAACAAGCTCAAATGTGGAGCAAAACTTACGACAAAAAGGTGGTGAAGGTTTAATAAGGTGATGAACATGCAAGTTTTGATGTGGAAATGCAATTGACATAATTAATGGATAAAATAGTAGAATTAATAGTTATTAATAGTCTAGTTCTGAAGAAAGTTCAAAAAAACAAGTTCAAATGTGGAGCAAAACTTATAGCAAAAGGGTGGTGAAGGCTTGACTAAATGGTGAACATACAAGCTTTGAGCTTTAATATGGATGCACAATTGATACCTTCTTGCTTTGAAGAAGATCTTATGAGTTCTAAAACAATTCCATGGATAAAAGATGAAAGCCATGAAACAAATGCAAGAACAAGATGTTTGTCCCCTTGTCTTTTTTCTCCTGATAAGCCCATTCCTTTGTAGGAAAGGTGTTTGAGCCTATTAAGGTGAGTGATATTGCATAAGGTGGGGACATAGCCTACCAATGCATGGTCAAAAGTGTAACTAAATATTCTAGTTTTGATTTAGAGATTATATATGAGTATTTCTACATTTGTGTTGTCTTATATTTTTGCACATAATTATTTTTCATGACTAGTTTGTTTGTTTTTCAATCTTGTGATAGCTATTGAAAATTTGGCTTACTATTTTTATTAAAAAAACAAATTTAGTCAAAATTACACTTAGGAACACAAAACTTTCCCTTTTTTCATTGAAAAAACAACAAAAGTTGTTGAAAATATATTGTTCATGATTAGTGCATCAAATTAGGAGATGAGGTCATAAATCTTGGCACCTAGGAAAAAATGTATAAAAGTAACACTAATCACATATGTATGTGTGGTAAATTTGATAAGAAGATCCTATCTACATATTAAACCCATAAGATCTTCATAACAAGTTAACCAAAATTTTAGGACAAGTGATCTTGAAGGTAATTAGGGTGTTAATTGGCATTCAACCTAGATCATCAATCAACAATGGTTTAAATTGGATGGATGTTAATCACATGTTGACATTTTAGCCTTTTATTCCAACCTAGGACTATATCATGTACTAATAATAACATTACCAAGCGTACAAATCAATTTTGTATTGATAATATTGATGAAACAAAAGAAAACAATGGTCAATGCATAGGCATCAATTTCTATGCTACAAAACATTTTGGAAGCATGCATGGTTACTAGTTAATTTTCTTGTTTAATAATTTCAATTTACTTGATTTCTTTTATAGATAATTGTTTGAAGTGATTGCCATTTAGTTATGGGTCAAAACACAGTCAAAGGAGCCATAAAAGGCATTGGATGTCAAATTTTGTCATAAAAGCTTAGATATTTTTATTTTTATTTCCATTTGAAGCCATGGTAATCATAAAACCTTATTATTTTTTAACACACATGGATGTCAAGAAACTCAAATTAAAAATCCATTTGATCCAATTTTAAGTTTTGGGTTAATTAAAGACTTTTGAAAGTGAAAAATTATGTCATTAAAAAAGGGCATTTTTACAAAGAACTTTCAAAGGACTCATATAATATAAATAAGTTGATGGTAAAAAATATGAGATGATAATAACCTATTAGACACATTAAAAAAAAATTCACAATTTCAAAAATGTGGAATTATAAAACTTTGAAAATTCAAAGTATGTATATTTGAAAATTCAAAATTTCAAAACTTCAAAAGTGCTTTACCACATATAAATGGGGTATAATGTACATGATGTATTAAACAAAGTTGTAATTTATATTACATTGAATTCAATTTTTAAAAATAAATTGATTTTGGTATGGTATCAAATTATCATCATTTTTCAAGATGAAACATAAAATTTGCAAGGAATTTTTACATTTTAAAAAATTCATATTTATTCAAAAATTATTTTAAAAAATTGACTTATTGGGGAAATTTTAATCATTTTTCATAACAAGTTGCAAAAAAATCATTCAAAAAATCATTTGTATGAAAAAGTTATTTTGGGGAAAAAAACATGTAGGACTAATGCAAAGTAACACTTGTGGCTCCTTTGATCTCATTTTGACCCTTATGAATTTTTTAAAGTCAAGAATGAAAAGTCTTATAAGGCCATTGATGTCAAGAACACAAAGATTATCTTTTCTCAGCTTTTATTGTTTCGATAACCATTTGGGGCCATTCCACTTGGAATAAATGAGAAAAATAAACAAGAAAAAAAAATATTGTGCAAATATAAGGGAACTTTTTTTTAAAAAGTCAAGAATGGGGTTAGGATTTTTTTTTTATTAAAATGTTAATACCTATTATAGGTTCTTGGGTGTTTATGATTTTTCATAAGTGTGTGTATAGGTGGGGAAGACATAGTCCACATGATGCAATCCATTATATATATATATATATATATATAAAGAATTTCATGTTTTAAATTGGATCCAACTTTCCTATGACTTTGGCAAGGTGGTTCCTAGTGTGTCCACCCAAGGATGCTTTTGCCCAGGTTGGAATTTTGTGAAAAACATGGATTGTGCAAAAAAAACATTTTTACATCAAAATATTAATTACATTCTAAAATTTCCCTAACTTTTTCTTTAAACTTCTCTTTTGAAATGATTTCTAAATCTCTAACCATTTTCAAATTGGAAATTTTTACCTTGTTTTCCTTTTGTGGTTGATGTCCAATTTGCCTAGCAAAAAGGCATCACAAACATTGAATGTGAAGAAAAGGTTGCCATAGTTGTCATGCTCCTAAAGTTCACTACCACTATCTCCCCTTTGTTTATATTTACTAAAAAGCCTTGCATCTCAATTACGAAGGTGGTCATAGGGTTAGGGTGTAAGGAGGCTATGCCCATGGATGGTATGTTCAACTCATTAGGGGGAAGGCCATGACTAGGACTAGGGTTAAGGGATGACGTTAAGGTCATTGGTGTGTGGTCAATGGGGGTTTGTCACCTCTTTAAAACTTTTTGGCTTGTATGTTCCTTAGTGGCTTCTAATTGATCCAAAACTTTATCACATTTAACATTTGATTTCAACCCTCCTCATTAAAAAAATTGTCTTTAATTCCTTAAGAATCTCCCATAGATGATCTTTCAAAGTCTCCTCAAAAAATGGGGCGTGAAAATAAGCCTTGAAATAATCATGGTAAACATATTTCCACACAACATTAAGGATCAATTGGGTCACCTATTTTTTTGTTGATGCTAAAGGTGGAAAAATGAAAAGTATATGGCACCACATTACACAAGTGTGTTAAGTTGTGTTGATTTTATGATTTGCTAAGGCACCTTGTCCCAATATAATTTTTTTGCCTTATGTAAGGTAATCAATTCGAATAGTTGGGTTTTTATTGTGAAGTTACTTACCTTTTCAAAGTTTGCCATTCCTAAAAAAAAAACCCACATACACAACATTCTGATTTAAAAAAAAACCAAAACATGTACACCATTTTTTTTTCTAAATTTTTGAATCAATAAACATTATAAATGGTCGTTAAAAACCATCACTAAAAAAAAATCAATCATTGGAAAAATGGTAGTGGAAAAAATGCAAGGAAGGGTTTCAAGGTCTATTTCACCAAATTTTTTTTAAAAAGGGACCATCATTAAACCCTAAATGACCACCATAATAAAAAAATAGCAAAACCACAATCAAGAGGGCCTAGATGACCAATAGAATCAAAATCACGAAAAAACCCACCTATAATTAAAGTTTAAGAAGAAGTTTCACCAAAGTTCAAAAAAGATGACAATCACCAAGGTTTACATGACCATTATAATCAAAATCATTGTTACCCCCTTTTTTTTGTGAACTAGTGAATCAATTTTATAACAAAAGGTGTCCTCATATGCCAAGTGATTTCATTAGATTTTGAGTGAATTCATTGATCTTAATAAATGAGGACTAGTTGGGAAGTAGTGAATTCATTGGTCTAATGAACAAGGACTAATAAATTGGACCCACATTTTGCATGTAACTCTTGAACCAATGAACATGTGAACAACTAAATTAGTGAATAGTTAAACATATGAACATGTTACCTAATATATAATTTAAATTTTTTTAGTTATTTTTATTGGTCATATTGGTTAGTGACTACTAGTGATTTTGGAATTTAAACATTATAATAGTAGAGATGGAGAGAGGATCATCATTTCTAGGAGCATTTCTATGAGGATTATGAACATCATACTTTTTCATATCGAATTGTCATATCAGCTTTTGTCATTTTGAATATGAACATGTTTTTTTAATCATCTTGGAAATGTGATATCTACCTTTTGTGTTCCATAATTTCTTGAGTTATTTTTGAAAGTTTTTTAGTTTTGAATACCATCATTTTTCATAGTTAGATTTTAGAGTTGTACTTTTAGAGAAAGTAAAAAATATTTTTATAATTGTTTTAACGGTTTTTCTCATGTTGCTTTGCAACCTTGTAATACATTTATACCAAACATGGTGGTTGTAGTTAGATTTGAGAATTATTAATACAAACGTGTTTTGTAAATCTCAAAAAAATTGTGTTCAAACAACAAAAATCAGCAGGATGATTAGAAATCATCTTACCAATCATAAGAAGACAACCATCATCAAGGTTTACATGACCACTAGAATCAAGATCATAAAGAAGATCACTTGCAGTTAGGGTTTAACGCTAAACTTCACCTCAATAAACTTGTTTGGTTGCTTGCTAAAACCTCATCAAAGCCCTTCAAAGCATGTTGAAATGTCCCCAAAGCAAGTCCAAACATCATCAAAGCAAGCCATAACATTCTAAAACCTCTTCAAAGCTAATTGAAACCTCAAAACTTGAAAGAAAAAGCCAAAAAACCAAAAGCTTGAAAGCCAAACCTTCCTCAAAGCAAGAAAGCCAAAACCCTCTCAAATCCAAAAATGTGCAAGGAGAGAGACAAGCTCACATGTGGGGTGCTTGAAAGCAAAAAAACATCAAGGATGAGGAATGAGACATGTGCAAGGGTTTGTAACAAGTAAACAACTTGACATAAAATTGGTTTCATGCCAAGTTGCAATGGATTTCCAAGTTTTGTGCCCCGTTGGGGCACAATGCTTTTTTTCAAACCGAGTTTGGCATTATGGCCCAAGTTTTGGCCAAACTCAGCCTTCTTGTCAAGTCTTTATGGGACTTTATAGAAAACTCTATTGGATTATTGAATTATAACATGGAAAGTAGCTTTGAGTTATGTAGGAGCCAAACTCTCTCTCTCATGAATGGGTGGGTGAATAGAATTTATTTATGTGGTTGTAGAGTTGGGTCAAAGGGTTTCTGAAAATGCCTTGCATCTTCGCAAGGAATGCAATTAGGTCATTTGCATATGGTAAAGCTTAGGGTGGGGAGCATTCTCAAATAAGGAGCCTTGTATGAGGCAATAGCCATCTCCAACCATGTAGTTTGGCGATGTCTCTTACTTGTGGACATTGCCAAGACTTTACCCACTGTAAAGCCTGAGGTGAACCTTTTCATAAGCCTAAACATATGTACATCACAAGATGATAGGAGTGGGAGGATCAAGTATGCCTACTATTTAGGAGGTGGAGGGACATTACACCTATAAGTAGGCATAAGCTCCCTACCACTCCTACATACCAGGTACATGTAGATTTCAATGCCCTTTGTATGATTCTACAGGGGATTGGGATATTTGGCCAGGCAGCTCTGAAAACACTAGATAAGCACTTTAGCAAGATTAGAAAGCACACCCAGAAATTTCCTAGTGTATTTCCTAATTTTGAGGGCAGATGAACAAGAGCGTTAGCCCCAGTTCTTCAGCCTGAGAACATCTCTGAGGGCTAAGGGGAGAAGCCTTCTGCAGCACAATGCATGGTGAAATTTCTAAAGAGAGAGGTTCCTTCCACAACTGGAAGAGACCAAGACAATTGACAGTAGGGCTATCAGCAGATGGAAGGAACTAGGAGAGCTAACACATGCCCATTAAGCATTGAAAGGGTACATCAGATAACAAAGGCAGAAATTGAAGTGTGCATTATGTCCCATGCAAACAGGCCCTGTCTGTGAAGAGAATTAGTGACAGTGTGTATGAAATGGCAAAGGAGAACAGATACCACAGTGCTGAGTATTTGTGCAATGGATGGTTGGGGATTGTCCAGAGGCAAGGCATTCCAAAGCAATCATAGGAGTATTCCAAGCTATTTGTATTGGCAGATGAACTTACTGCAGTTGATTGCTTGACTTGCAGCTTTGTCCATGGCATACAGTATAACTTGAAGTGATCCTTAGTGAGCTAAGTGAGGACTCTTCTATCAGACTAATTCAGAATTGCCCTCCCTGGCAAGCTTAGTGAAGCACTCAGAGAGATGGCAGACCAACTTGACGACAAGCACATCCTGGAGTGCACTGGTTTTAACAAGCATTTGCAAGTGTGCATCACATAACCCATAATAGTATCACTAGGACTGCTAATAAAACTGATTTCATCACTTCAAGCTACTAACAGTTGATGCTTTTCATCTGCCCCTAATTTCAGTCATTCAATTTCCACATGGAGTTACCTCAAAAACTCCAAGCAGCTGCATTTCTAAGCGTAGGTTAATGATCAGCACAGCTATTCCAACATGTGTGCAAGATGTGCAGAGTGAAAAGTTGTGCCCACTTCTCTAACAAGATGCAGGCCAAAACCCATCAAATGACTGAAATTGAAGACAACATGAAACATGCCAGTGTCAAAAATCTGTAATAACCAATGGAAACTTAAGCTCCTGGCTGGGCCAACTTCAAAGCATAAGGTGCGTCAACTTCAAAGTCATTGTGGGTTTTACAAGGAAGAGTGGAGTAGCACCATCAGATTGAGAATGGTGTTCAAAACTGTGTAGCAACAAGCAGCCAATTTGAATTTCACATTATGCCAATGGGAAGATATGGACAGCCATGTAGTCATGTACAGAGAAATAGAGTCAGCATATATGGACCGCTTGTAACCCTAACAGCATGGATATTCCCATCATAATGGATAAAGATGTAACAGTGCAAGTTTTCGAAGCAAAATCAGAAATCAGTAAGGGGCAAGGCATCCCTCCTCATCCCAATGCCACATACCACAAGAAAAACAGATGGCAGCAAGGGTGCAGAAATGGAGAACTTGAGCCTCATCACTGGGGTGCATTTAATGTAATGAAGGTTGACACAGCTGAGGTCGAAGTAACAATAGACTGTATTTGTATCCTCTAGATAGTGATGAGATGTTCTGGTCAGACTTCCCAAAGAGTCTCAGCAAACACCTTCTGGACCTTGGAAATTGCCTTATGGTTATGTGGATTTTGAATGCCTGGACACCCTTTTTTCATGCAGGTTTGCACCATTGTTGTACTCAGCTGATATTTATCTTGTACTAAAACTTTCCTTCCTATAAGTACCAAACAGGTATTGTAGTTTTATTGATGACAATCTGGTCAGAAACAGGCTGCAGGTTCTACCACAGAATCTGTAGTTAAAAGGACTGTGTAAAGGTTGACACAGTGCAGTGATGGTGTACTTGCCCAGTTAGCTACAATCAACAGACTGGACTCTACATTTTCCTTGATCCTGAGAATCTCTGAAGAAAAGTAGTGCCAAGTGGACGAAATTTGTCTGTTGTCTCCTCTTTCCAAGAACAACGACAACTTTCCTAGGACAGTTGCACAGATATGACAATTACATAAGATGAAGATGCAATTCTGTGGTAGCATTGTAGAGTATAGGTCATAAGTGTGACACAGTTGAGATCTAGAGTACGGAAGGTGTTTGCTGAGACTCTTTGGGAAGTCTGACCAGAACATCTCATCACTATCTGGAGGATACAAATACAGTCTATTGTTACTTCGACCAACATATCTCTGAGATTGTAGACCAAACTCCACAACCAACACTTTGAAGGTAACACAATAGTCAGTGCAATCATACCCTCATGGGAGTGACTCACAAAGTGTCAGACCATCCCTGTGATCATGAATAGCAGTGATAAGCTGCCATGATTCACCCAGTGCCATCATCAGTTTCCACCAGTAAGTGTTGATAGGTATATAGCAATCCACCCAAATTTCATGCAAACTACAATACAACCATCTGTCTCCTGAGTTTGTCTCATGTTTGTGGGAAGCAAGGGAAAGACTCAGTGATGACTTTGGCTAGCACTTTAGAGACACAGCTAATCAAAAAATCAATAATATCCTGATTCAAGCATGAGCAAGCTTGTGATATTAAGGTTCATTTCATTAGCTTGTCCCTCTATATAGCAAGCATTTAAGCCTAAGGCAAAGAAAGGCCCACATAAAGAGCACCCTGAATATATATTTTAAGCATATGCCACTGGTGATACTTGGATGCAGAACATCTGCTGAAGCCACTGGTGAATATTTACCATGCCAGCAGACCAAAACCAGCTTGATGTAAAGCCAGTGGGTATTTGGAATTTAGAGACAAAAGATGAAAACCTGGGTATGACAGAGTGAGCAACACATGATCGATAACCAAATGACTCTCCAAAAATTCAGGGTATCCCTCACCCAACCATATTACCCCTTACTATAAGCATATGACCAAAGCAAAATAGGAAACTCATCATCATCAGGATCTTCATCTGATAAATACTTCCAACTGGGCTGAAAGCTTAAGTCCTCCACACTCAGAGGCAGGCCCATAGGATCATCAGGCTGCATGATTGCAAAAGTGAAATCGCAGAAACTTTTGACTTGAGGATAGGCATTTGAGTCACACGCCTTGAAATTGAAGCAAGAAATTCCATCAATTGCGAATAGATCTTGCACACTTTGATCAAAAGACTGGCAACCCATTGAGTATGGGCCCAGAGTGCCCAAGTTTCCATCATTGGTGGAACAACATAGTAAATGGAGACCATTATCTGCATCCATTGATTCCTGCACTCACCAAACCAAGTAGACATGTTCAGTTAGGCAGCAAGCTCCACCCAGTAGTACTTTCCTCTCCAAAAGCTTCACCCCAAGGCAACCAGATTGACCATCTTCATAGCTCACTATCAAAGAAGATTAAGATGTGGGAAAAGACATTTCAAATTACTTCAAGAAACAGCATAAGCAGGGATTGCTCTTCATCAAGCTTACCTTTGCTTCAGCACATCACATCATATGAAAGAACTCCATCCATGATTCGTGAGAGAAGATATGGGAAATGTATGACCAGCCTACAAGAAGAAGAAATGGAATTTTGTAGACATGCTCTTCATCAGCCTTACCTCATCATGTGATGGATCAAAGAATAATTTGTCTGTGAAACATGAAGTTTGTTTTGTGGTCTTGAGGTCTTCATCCCCTGCCAGAATTTCCTCCTTAGGCAAACAACCCTGTACAGCACAATTGCCCCCACCACAGCAATACTTATCATTCACAAGAACTTGCACTGGAAGAGGTCCCAGGTTTTGGAAAGGGTTTGGAGTAATGACCTGGTCCCAGTCTGCATCACAGTCTTCCTTCTTAACATGCAGGCTTCCCAATTCCTTTTCTGAGGCAGATACTTCCTTCTTAACATGCAGGCTTCCCAATTCCTTTTCTGAGGCAGATACTTCCTTCTTAACATGCAGGCTTCCCAATTCCTTTTCTGAGGCAGATACAGCAGACAAAACACATCGTCCTTGAACTTCATCTGAGCTGCTATGGTGGCTGTCAATCTCTTGTTTGCATAGCTGCTGCTGCACTCCTTTTGACAGTAGCTTTGCCCTCCTGGCTGCTTTCAGAGCCTGCTCCTTCACAAATGTTTTGACCTTATCCATGTTTTCAGCGCGAAAATCGGCAAGCGAAAGATGTTCAGGGAGAGGCGGGAAGGAGCCCTCGGACTCCTCGAAGTTAAAGGGAATGTTTTTGCCTGTGTAAAAAATCCCGGCATCGTACGCTAGAGCGGCCTCGAAAAGCGTTGTGTACGTCCCTAGCCAAATGGTCGTCTTCCACCGCCTTGGTCGAATCTCTACCAGATACCCTTTTACTCCGGGACGCTGACGGACGCCCCGGTAAGGTTGCGGCGACTCTGGTGTCAAGCTGTTCTTGACCTTGTCAAGCTTTGTGGCTGCTTTTGAATGTGGAGACTGGGGTTTCTTCGGACTTAACCACGCTTCTCCCTTTCTCTCAGGAGTCAAGCTCTCAGGAGACTTGACGGCACGGGCGGCCACCTTGCTGCCATAGGCCAGGCCGCAAAAATTCAGAGAATATAATTACACAAATGCAAACAAAGGATATTGCAAGAACCCGTCGAGGACCGGGAACTAACTAGAAAGAACTAGCCACGAAGCGTGCGCTAAGGAATGCAAAAGCTCGAGCTTACAGTGAAAGAGTTGGGCGGATGGTTTTGAGGGGTGCCCGTCGCGGTGCGATCTTCGGAGAACTGGATTTGGCCTTGACCGCCGAGTCACGGACTGCAGCACCCACTGGGGGCTTAGCCAACACAAACTCATCACCGAGTGTCGCCGGGGCGCAGGGCGACGGCTTCCCATCGAAGTCCTTGGATATGAAAGCTGTCGATAAACGATTAAATTCGCAGCACTCGTTACGCAATGAAGGTGTTTGGCGATCCGGACAGTTATAGCACCTGGCGGCCAAACGCTCGAACTCCCGCAGTTCCGCAGTTCGCTGCCCGGATGAGCAGATCTTCTGGTCCGGCATTCTGAGATCCTCGAAAAACTACCAAGTGGGAGCAAAAAAAACACCGCTCGGGATCACGACACGCTCGAACTACCGGCAGTCCTGCAGAGAGTTTCCGAACGCTTGAATCCACCTCCTTAATGATCCACTATCTATCCATCTTCGATCAACTTTTCTGCTACCGAGGTACTCCCACTTCCCTAAACCGGTCCGACCAAGAATCTGATTTCCTACATGTTATCAGAGGCGGATCTGGAGCTCTGGGCTCGGAATTTTTTTGTTGGAAAACAATTCTTCCTCACTTGGAAATCATTTCTGGAGGCAGCTCCCTACATTCAGGCTTCCTCCAAAGTGTTCCGTCGGTAAATAAGACGGAAAGGGATGACGACAGGAAGTGCGTCTTTCGCCGCTCGGCGTGCACATTGGCGTACAATAGTTGGGCAAGGTTCCACTGGACGAACTTCCGTTTTCACCGGCCAATTCGAAGTCTCACCACGTCAGCAGTCAAGTTCTTGTCTTTGGCCAGGTGTGGAGAGGGATACTTGCTCCTTAGCCTGTCTTTGGCCAGGTGCTGCGGAAGGGGGGGGGTACTTGCTCCTTAGCCTGTCTTTAGCTATTTCCACCTTCAGCACCCTTTACACTGGAGGCCAAGAATGAAGCCGAGTAGACATGGATTAGTCCTAGTGGCCAAAAGCTAGGAGTTAGTTGCATTGGCTTTACACTAGGCCCAAGCCCAAGAACCCAGAAATTATACTAGTTGCTTACATGGCAGTTATCTTTATGCCAAACTTGGACCCAACTAATGAAAAAGGAACCCACATCAAACGAAGATTTAACTTAGGGGACCCAACACAAGACAGGTGAACCATATCATTATTCTATTGAAAAAAACAACAACGTTACCAATCAGATGGAAGCCATCTCTTAAGATCTGGAAGTAAGGAACCATCGAGGAAACAAGAAATCTTTTCTCTACATATATTTTGTACTTACTTTACTAAAAGACCCTGCCATACGTAGCATTGAATGAAGGTCTGTAAGATAGGTTAACATAGGACGGACAAACAATCTCAAGAACTTTATCCAAAAAAACAACACAATGTTAAACAAGCGGCTCCGCCACGAGAGACTTTTTCCTGAGAATAATGTTTTATATATAACTTTTTGTTTTTAATATGGTTTTAAATTATGAACTCCAGTTAAATGGGATAAAACTTTGTTAGCTTTATGCCGAACCTTGAAAGTCGTTTTCTCACATTTGTAATCACAAATCATTTTTTTTTAACCCTCTTCAAAATCATTGTTTAGAAATTCAAGGTTCATTACACACTATTTGAAAGCCATATTTTCATCCCTTTTTCTTCAACCATTCAAATGAATGGAAACATGGAAAGAACCATATCATGTAAAAAAATTCAGCTTTTTTTCCTCAAGTGTAATCAATTTGCTTTCAAAGGCCTCACAATGGGAGTAACATAAAACTAGATACTTAGATGCTCTAAACAAACAATAGTAATGGATGGATGGAATCCAAATATGAAAAAGTTGAATTTTTTTTTTTTAAATTTCTAAGTTTTAGTTTTTTCTCAAAATATTTCATTTTCAAGTTTGAGGATTTGCCAACTCTTAAATAGTTAGTGTTTTTTTTTGAATCACATCTTCAGTTAAGGGTTTTGAATGAAGGGTGTTTTGTTTTCGTGCTTAATGGGTCTATCTACATAGAAAAAGTATCCAAATTTAATTTGTCTTGTGATTGGTATTTATGAGAAAAATAATTGCACATGGTCCTTGAAAAATGGTTTTTTTGTTATATATTGAAAAAGTGTTTGGTTGTTTAGATACAATATAAATTAGTTTGTTAAAATCTAACCAATATGCTTCTATTAAATCATATTTACATTCCTTTTCAAGGACATTTATCCATATGTGATTTAATTGAATTTAACTTTTGTGGTGATTATATTGAATTGTAATTTTAATTTGAACTAATCCATGAAATCTATTATAATTCTTGTTTATCTTTTGCATGATTACTATCTTTTAAATGTTAACATTGAAATATCTCAAAACAATCTTTGGACAACTTTTGGGAAAATCTTGAATTATAGTTTGAAGATTGTTTAAGAATGTAAAAATTGAACATGAATGAGTTTTATGCACGCATATAATATATATTTCTTTTGTGTATTAGTAATAAAAGTTGTTATTATGTATTATGAACAATTATTGGCTATCGTATTAAAAGAATTTGAGTGCAGGAATACATCATAAAACTCATTAATCCATGGCCATTATGCATTGAAATATATGAATATTTTGATAAACTAATAAATTTTTGCACATCGATTGATGCATGGGTATTCTTGTTTATATAAGACATAGGAGATGAGACATTTGAAGGTTATGGTCATGGTTAATGTTTTATAATGTTGGCATGAAGAGATTGTATTCAAGGCTTATATAATTATATGAAAATTATATTATAAGTTAAAAATTAAAGAACGGATGGTATTCAAGGTTGTTATTAATTTGTTCATTTCTATATAAATTTTTTGATCCACATAAAAGTTTTCATGTTGGAAGGGAGCTAATAAAAATACATTTTCCTTTGTTTGGATCTAAGATATAATTTCATATGTTAGCCCATGTTTTTTGACATTAGTAAGATAAAAAAAACAAATTCATTTAATGATAATCTTTAAGAATGATAGATGGGTTTTGCTTCTACAAGTGAATTGAAAATTGAATCCTTCTTATGGTAAATGATTGGGACTTATCAACTCTTATATCTTTGATGATAAGTTTAATTGGTGTCCATTTTGATTCAATATTATTGTTGTGATAGTGATTATATTTTTTTCTCATTATTATTTCAATTTAAAAATACTTAATGTCAAGTGTTATTGATGTTTTAAATATGTCATTAGTTCCATTCACAAGACCATTAAATGTTGAATATTTACCAACACATATTTCAACTAAAATATATATATTTATACAAATTATGTAATGCAAATTTGCAATTTTTCCTAAATTGTTTAAGAATTTGTAAAATGGAAGGCACGATTGGTGATTAATGTCCATTGCTTTGAAAATAAATGTGGGACTTCATGTGTTAATGAACACATTCCCATTGTGTTTCTTCATAAGTTTATTTTTATAAAACAAATATGGAATAGTAAAATTGTTGGGTGGATATTGACTACAAATTGAATTTATTGAATGTCATTTGTATTTTCATTGTAGTATGAAATGTGTTCAAGCATTTATATGAAAAACATATTAAATTGTTACATAACTTTATTTAGTTCATAACATTAGACATATGTTTGCAAAAAAACTAGTGTTAAACCATTAACACTATCCTTAACATTTTGAAATATTCAACTATCTTTCATAGGGGGTGTTTAATAGAAATCAACTTTCACAATAAAATTAAAACCACCAAAAAAAAAATTGAATATATTTTATAAACCTTAGCTTATTATCTATAATGTCAAAGATTCTAGCACCAACAAATGATAATTCATCTATCACAACAAAGTTGTAATTATTCATATTGGCATATGATCATAATATTTAATGAGTCTAATGATAAATTTGGTAAACTAAACAAAAATTGTTGGATTGGTATGTTCATTGCTGAATGTGTTATTAAACCATCAATATTGAAAGTAATCTTATTATTTCATTCATCCATTATAAAAAAAATTCAACTATTAATTGGGTCATTTCATGTTCATAAAAAGTTCATTGTCATTGCATTTGGACATTATGCATATTTGGAATTCATCCAATCAATGGGGATAAATTCATCCATCAAAATTGATTTCATCCATAGACATGGAATGCTTGGGGTCATGTTTTCTCCATAGAATTTCATTTCATTTGGTTAATTAACTTGGGCTCTGCATCATTGCATACTCATGACATTCAACTTTTTTTTCTCTTATGTTCTCATATGATTTTCAATAATTCATCATTATTTATGTTAATGTCAAATCTAATTTGAATTAACATAAATATCATGGAAGGCACATGTTAACTTGCCTTTTCATATCCATGTTGGTGGGTAGGGAAAAGCAATGAGGTAGTTAGGCTTGGAATTGAGGTAGTTGATTTTGGAATTATCTTTATAATTGGCTAAGGCCAGCCATATGAAGGATTATGAAAAATCAATTGTCTAGGGATGACCATATGACGAATTATGCAAAATCTTCCATATACTAATTCTTGGAAATTTCTTGTCATTGGAATTTTATGCATCATCTATGCCAATTTTTTATTTACAAAATGTTGTGGTGTTGTTCAAGTGGTGATCATCAATAATAATATTTAGCCAAGTTTAAAATATGAACATAAAAAAATCTTAGCCATCCTTTCATATTGTAGGTACTTGTGCCAAGTTTTTAATAAAATTCGTTTTTTGATGAATTGTGAAAAAAAAGAATTTTTAACAAAATATGTGTGTTTGTTCTTTCATGTTCTTTTGCATTGTTCCTTTGTGTTGTTCTTTTGTGTTGTTGGTGCTACTACGTACTGGTTCATCACATTGTTGGTGCTATTATTGGTTCATCATGATGTAAGTGTTACTATTGGGTTGTGGCATTGATGGTGTTGTTTGTTCATTGCATTGCTTATGTTACTATTAGTTAATCACATTATTAATACAATTGGTGGTTCATCACAATGTTGGCGATGTTTTTAATTCATCTTGTTGTGGTGCTATTGGTTTATTGTGTTACCGGTGGTGTTACGAGTTCATTGCATTGCTAGTGTTGTTACTAGTTTGTTGCATTATTGTTGTTACTATGGGTCTATCACATTGTTCCCAAGTACTCAATTGAAGCCCCCCTATGTTGCTTTTATTATTCATTTGCATTGCTAATTGCTATTCTCATTGCATGTGTTTTGGTGAAGTACTACCCCCATCACCATCACCTTGCAAGTGGCAAGTTGGTGGTTCATCATGTTGTTGTACAAGTCTTGCTCCTAGGTACCCACCATGCCATTTACCCCCTTTGGTGTTGTTGTTGTTAATGTTAGTGTTGGGTTGTTATGTTGATTGTGCCATGGTGAAGTACCACCCCTCCCATTCCTTTGTGTAGGTGGTGGAATTCCTTTGCAATAAGAAACAAAAGAAAAAAAAGAAACCTTTCCACTTGTTTTTTTTTTAATAATTATGGAAACTCAAATATTTCACCATGCAAAAATATAATCTTCAAAAGAATCTTTTAAACGAAACCAAAAGCCTTCAAGATATTATAATTCTATAAGTAATCTCAAGTTTCAACACAAAGCTAATATATCATCTTTCAAAAATCCCCATATAAAAATAGGCCTATTATTACCTAAGGGTCAAAATCCCTTAAGCGACTATACTTTATAATGAATCTAAACACAATATCCTTGCCTACCAAGGCAAGGCCAATAAATCAAGTGTGTAATAATAACACCCCATAGTGTAACACGAAAGTGGGTTTCCACACAGTGTGAACACCTGGGCCTTGAGGGTGTGCTTAGGTATAATTAGCCGTCCTGATTTTGGCGGCGGATGTTTTCTCCATGACGGCTGCATGGCTGTGCATGGGACGTTTTGTGTGTGAAGGTGTACAGGAATGAAGGCGGCGCGAATGATGAAGAGGAGGGGAGCTCCATTGATGCGCCAAAAAGGGAAAAAGAGGAAGAGTCTTGATGGAGAAGCCAAGTGGAGAATAGAACGGGAGAACGCTTGGGTGTGACGGAGTTTTGGGGAAGAAGAATAAGCTCGGTGGCGGGCAAGAGAGGGGGATTTTGGCCGGATAGACTAGAGAGCACTGAGAGAGATAGAGGAGGGAATGTTTTGTGGGAGCATGGAGAAAGCTTGGTGAGAGAGAGTAGCTTGGCTAAATGTTAGAACTTTCCGCTGCGCCTGACAATCGGTGAAGCCACTGCAGAAGAATTGGAGAGAGAGAGAGAGTAGACGGCACTGGGAATCCGGTGTTTTTGTGAACATCTGATGCAAAAGTGAGCTTGTGCTTTCAGGGAATGTACATACTCTGCGAATGTAATGAAAGAGTTCCCTGACTGGCATCTGTGTGATTGGGCGAAACATGCTCTGTTGTTGTGTGGAATGCAAGGCACTTGTACGTCCCTGGGTCTTGTGATGTTCGTCTGAAAGAATGAGTAGGCAGTTAGAGTGCTATGTGAGATCGAAGGTCTGAACTGTGTGGAATAGATTAGGAGAACATGGGCGCCTGGGTTCGTTGAAGGCAGTCAGTGTGTTGTGTGTTTTTCAGACCCTCTCTTCTTGGTATCAGAGCATGGTTTCGTGTTTCCAACCTTGGTAGAACCTGTAGATGTTCAAGTAGAATGATAGTTGAAAATCATGTCTTCGTCTAATGACGAGGGGATTCCTGTGGAGCAGATGACTCAGGAAATTCGTGAACAACAGCTTGTTGGTAGATTTGATTTCCTTACTGTTCAAATGGGACCACAGAGAGGAGCAGTGATTTTGCACTTTCTAGGCTTTGGAGTGGTGAGACTTGTAAGGATAGATCCAGACGAAGCTCGCATAGGAAACATTGCTATAGTAGTAGCTCATAGTGGTTTCTACACTCGTGCACGAGTCTAGTTGAAGGTAATCGATGGAGCAAGGGGGTGGGCATCGACCTCAGACTTACAGGCCAACTTTTACTTCACCTCCTACCTTGCGTAGAGTTGCTCCTGCGTATGCTGAGAGACAGCGTGCAGTACTGAGGCTAGGGGATATCTGGATTCCTAAGTCGGCGGTGTCACCTAACCATTTTGTGAGATTGTACATCCTTGGTGTGGAGGATTTATTTCAAGAAGGAGATCATTTGCTTCGGGTGGAGCATGGCGGATCGAGATCCCGCCTCATTAGCTGGAAAGTGTGGCGAAGCGAGGAAGGAGAATGGAGATTCTAGCAAGAGTCTATGAATGAACAAAATTTCACCCTTGTTCCATCCAATATTGCGCCTTTGGAACCGTTGGCGGAGGGTGCTCAGTCCGAGTTTGATGGATGATTCAAACAACTTTTGTTTTTCAAGAATACGAAATGTGTAGCAGTAGCTGAGTTTCAGATCAATTTTGTTTGCATCTATTTTGAATTGAAGAACTGTGTGTAGAGGAGTGCTGCATTTTTGCTATGTTGCTGAACTTCTATGAAGATGACGAGTCCTCAGGGAATGGATGAGTTATTTTGGGGATGAGATCATGAGGATGTGAATGATTGGGTGGGGCGACTTACCATGGCTGCCGAAGTGCGTAATCTCACTACTGATAAGCTATTCAAGATTGCCAAGCTGAATTTGCGAGGTCGAGCCAAGGAGTGGTTTAGGAGGCTGTAGCCGGTGCTAGCCGACTGGACTGAATTACGGACGCTGATGGTGCAGAAGTACGGGAACATAGATGTTGATGACATCCGAATGAAGATGGATGCCATCAAACAAGAACCCAAAGAAAAAGGTTCAAAAATATTTTGAACGCTTGGACAAATTGTTTCGGAAGGGCAAGATACAGGACGTAGAGCAGAAGAGGAGGTTCCTAGCCAGACTAAGGCCAGAGATCCGAAAACTTTGCGTGGTGAGAACATTCGCAGATATCGAAGAATTGGTTGGAGCTGCAACGAAGGGAGAGAGAGTTCTGGGTGAACTCGGGGAAACACCATATGAGTCTTTTCCAAAAGAACAGGAAGAAGAGACGTCGGAGAGCAATGTAGAGAAGCAGGTTGCTGCATTGAACAACACGATCATCCATTTATTCAAGGGGAATTCGCATGATCCAAAATCATCATCCTCTTCCGTTGTCTTTGGAGCATGTCAGCTCTGTAAAGGTGGGGACCATATGGCCACTGCCTGTCCAAGGCTAAATGAAGCACGGCCAAAATGTGCAAAGTGTAATATGCCGCATAGGACAGAAAACTGTGGAATCAAATGTACCTTCTGTGCAGGACTGGAGCACTCTGAAGACAAATGCTGGAAGAAGCCCAAAGATGGGAAATCGATAGTTGGAGCTGCGAATTTCTTAGAAGTGTTGCTTGACGATGGAGCGACGATTGAGCAGCAGCTTAACAAGCTGTGTGGAAATGAAAATTTATTTTCCTACACCCGAGTGCCGAAGAGAAGGACTTCGATCGATGTAGTACCAGGAGGAGTTGCGCCAATCCCTGAAGCTGAAAGGGAGAGAGTTGGTGCGAACAGGGACGCTTCTGCGAGGTCCAAAATTTTGTCACATTTCATAAAAGGAAAGATTCCCCTATCTCCCATGGAAACCATTCTCATGATTCCTGGAGAGCTGGAGCACCTTGAGAGCTTGGTAAAGCTGGCAAGGAGAAAAAGGGATTCGGAGACCACCGAGAATCAAGTGTCAGTGGTCTCTACACTCCCGTCACTAAGGAAGATCTACGTTAATAAGACGCATCGGAGCAAAACTCTACATCTGCCTGTGGAGATCAACAACTGCATTGTTGAAGGATTAGTAGATACAGGAGCATCTATGTTTGTACTGGCTGCTGCTGTAGTGAGAGAGTTGGGTATAATGCATCTTGTGACAAGAAATGAGAGTTACAAGACCGCATCGGGAGTGATCACTCGGGCATTGGGCCGGGTTGATGAGATCCAAGTGAAAATCGGGGGCATACAATGTGCCATGACCTTCATGGTAGTAGACATGGATGGGTATGACGTGTTACTTGGTCTAGACTTTTTGATGAAGATTGGAGCGGTGGTTGATGTCGAACGAGGTCTTATCCAAGTAAGGCATGGGCCTGGGACCAATGTGGAGGTGTTGCCACTAATAGTGGTAAATTTGCTGCAAAGAATGAGTGCGAATATGATGGTGCGAGAAACGTCGACCACTTGGAAGGACGCACGTGCCCACCAAGATGGTTACGCAGTACTTGATCAGGATCGAGAGGCGGTCAACGAGGAGGACGACGCGTCCACCTTAGATTCCGATGATGACAGCGATACCAGTGAATACTATGATTCGGAATCTCATCCAATAGAACAAATCGACTCAGAGGATGAGTTTGTGGATGCTGAGTTTGAGGAGCTGGTCAGCTCAGAAGGACCACGGGAAATGCTGCGACTGATGTTACAAGAGCAGGTTGACGGGATCATGACAGAAGAGATCATGGATGGGGATGATTATGCCGATTGGATCAGGTGGGTGTCTGATGCGGAGAAGAGCAGGCAGATCATACATGAGTCCACACACGATGTGCCTGTTCCATTGTTGCTACAGCAACACTGTCCCCAACACGACTTTACAATTCCGATGATACTCCAAACCATCCAGGTAAAAGATGGCGACCCTGATTGCGAGCCCATTGAGAAGTTTATATCACCCAGTCGTCATGAATTGAGGATCAGATGGAAGGAGATCTGTGAACGAATCAAGATCGACGCCGATTTAGGTGAAATTGGGCAGCAACAACTCTAGGGAATCTTGGAGAGATACCAAGACGTCTTTGCTTGGAACAAGGGCGAACTGGGTTGCTGCACCATTGGTGAGCATAGTATCGACACGCAAGGGTTTCCACCTTGCAAAACATCTCCTGGTAGACTGTCTTACTGGGAGGAAGCTGAAGTGAAAAAACAGATTGATGCATTGGTAGACTTAGGTAAAATGAGGCCCAACAACTCCGAATATGCTTGTCGGGTAACTCTGCCAATGAAAAAAGATGGGAGCAGGCGTTTCTGTGGGGACTACCGGCCTCTCAACATTCAGACATGACGAGATATGTTTCCAATGCCACTCGTAGAGAAAGTGATTGATCAGCTAGGAAAATCAACGTGGTTTACAGCTCTAGACCTGCAAATTTGAATGGCTCCAGAAGACATGAAGAAGAGAACTCTGATCACCAAGACTGGATTATACGATTGGATAGTGATGCCATTCGGACTCAAGAATGCAACGAGTACATTCATTCGAACCATGTCAGAGGTTTTCAAGGACTTGGGGAGCCGATTTCTGAAGGTGTTTGTTGACGACCTCAATGTGCATAGTGAAAGCTGGGGGAAGCACCTTCAACATTTGGATGCGGTGTTCTGTAAACTCAGGGAAGTGAATTTAAAACTCAACCCAAGCAAGTGTTGCTTTGCTGCTAAGACTATCACCTTTCTGGGTCACGTGGTGAGCAAGGAGGGTATCCGACCCGATCTTGGAAAAGTAGAAGCGGTGTTGCATTTCCCAACACTGAAGAATGTCCCAAGCGTCAGATCATTCTTAGGTCTGACAGGTTACTACCGAAAGTATGTTAAAGGCTACTCGAACTTGGCAGGCCCTTTGTTTG
>Ga0116231_10005781_pt1 | contig 24156 bp, 15 predicted proteins | sample S1TSphgellanicum_2_FD_89695 | JGI IMG/M metagenome (GOLD analysis project Ga0116231, IMG submission 89695) | Host-associated microbial communities from peat moss isolated from Minnesota, USA - S1T2_Fd - Sphagnum magellanicum MG | ecosystem: Host-associated > Plants > Peat moss > Unclassified...
AATAAAAAAATTTTTATGGGGTAATAGAAATGTCCTAAAAATGTTGGAGTTGCCCCCCCCCCCCCCCCCAAATGTGCTTTCATTCACCCCTTAATTTATCCCATTTGCATGTATTTGTATACCTTGCTTTTGTTTACATCATTAATGAGCACCACAACAAGATTGAATCCCAAAATGAGAAATGAATATTTGTTGGTTGTATTGATTGGACCAAAGGTTATTAATGTTATAATTTAATCTTTCACAAGATCCTCATTATTTTAATGGTGACATCAAGTTTGAATAATGTCAATATTGACATATTTAATTGGACACCCATAATACATTAATGATATCATTAAAACACATTGAACATTGTTATGCTACCATTGAAGTATTTGAACCCCAGATTTTTCCTCGCCCCATCAACCCTCCCTAATCCCTTGCCTTCCATTCCTATGGTGTCATTACCTTTGTTGTCTCATGATGTAACCCAAGATCCTTTTTCATCTTTAGATTCAAAGGCACTTATAACTTCACCATAGTAATTCAAGGTGTACATTTGTCACCTTATGATAATATGGTTGTCTTCTCTAACATTGTAGTTTCACAACCCTTAAATGTTTGACCTTGATCCACCTATTGTTCCTTTTTATGTTATGTGTAGATTCTTACCCCTTCTACACATCTCATGACTATGTTCATATGGTAAAAATGATGCAAATATCCTAATTGATTATGCCTATTCTTTAAGTGAACCTCAATTTTTATAGAGAAATAACATTTGATACTTTTTGGGTGAAGGTCATGGAAATTGAAATGCAATCAATCAATGTTATTTCCATGTAGTCCTTCATCACCAAGTGCCCCATGCCACCATGGGCCATTTTAGTCAAATGGGTGTATAACTTGAAATTAGTCATTGACGGCAATTACCCACCATACATGGCTAGGCTTGTTGTTCATGGTAGTGAACAACACATTAATATAATAAACTTCCAAAAAACATTTAGATTAGTCATTAAATAGTTCACCTTCTGAAATCAAATTACCCTCATAATTTTTTTTTGCAATTAATCTATTTGGCATATTAGCCTAAGGTATAACCTATAATAACCTAAAATAATTTTAAATGATTTAAGGTGAGATAACCTAGAATAACTGGGAATAAATTATGGTAGAATAACTTACTTAAGGTGGAGTATTTTATAATAATCAATAATAGCTTTGGGTAGAATAGTAAAAAATAACAAGAAAAATTTTAGGATTAAAAAAGTCTAGAATAATCTAAGGTGAAATAACTTATAATGATACAAGGAAAAATAATTTTGAATAACTTAAAATAGTTGAAATAACTTAAAATAGCCAAAAATAACCTGAAACATAATAACCTAAAATAGGTTAGGATGAAATAGTCTATAATATTTCAGAATAATTTAAAATATTATAAAGTAAAATAATTTTATATAAATAATAAGAAATTAAGCTAAATAACTTTAAATAACTTAAAGTGAAATAGCTTAAAATAACTTAGAGTGGATTAACCTAGAATAATTAAGAATAACCTAGGGTTGAATAATTTAAAATAACCAAGAAGAACCTAAGGTAAAATTTTTAAAATAATTTAGATCAATAGGTTAGCCTTAAAAAAAAAACAACTTAAGGCATAATATTTTAAATCACCAATAATAGCCTAGAATATTAAAAAATAATGTTCGATGGAATAACCATAAATAACCAAAATAACATAAGATAGAATAATTTAAAATAACATAAGATAAAATAACCTAAAAATAATCTAAATTGTTTTTAAAAACAACAACAAAATGAAAATATTTACTATATTGAATTATTTTAATTAGTAGTGAATTATGTTGACTAATAATGATACGTGATAATTACATAATGACACCTTATAGTGAGATAATTTCATGCAAACTGAAATGATTACGGTAAGGTGAATTTATTTCATTTTAAGTTTCAATAATGATTTAAGCTAATGAACCACCCCCCACTTTTGTATTAATGGGTGTGAGGTTTTGTAATCTATGGACCATGAATCTTAAAAAGGAGTTGAAGAGTAAATAATATAAGTGATGAAAAGGGTCAATAACTTTCAAATTTCAATGTATATGGAATAATTTATTTGATCTTTTAAAAAATAAATTCAAATTCCAATACTCCATGAAATTCAAATAATAGAATTTTAAAATACATTTTTCCTCAAATTTGTAATGTTTACTACAAAAGCCAAACCCCCATACAAAATGACATTGATCCAAAAGCCTTTCCAAAGTTCAAACCATAAGAGTTGTTATAAGTAGAAAGGTGATTTAAAACTTTTTTTGAGACATTATGCAAAGCAAGTATATTCTAATTTACATGGTTAAATCAAGGGTTTAGGTTCTTGTGATTCAAATTTGAGTCAACATCCTTTTGTTGGAATTAACAAAATAATTGGACTATGAAATTAACCTTTTGATATATTCACAATTAAAACCATGAATAAATCAATTTGAACACAAGTTTAAGGTCTTTACATAAACAAGTTGAACTTTTCTCAAACTTCACATAAATAGGTTAAATTTTATAAGTAAGTAATTCATTTTAATTAGTTGTAGAACATTATATCTACACAAAACCTAGTTTCAAGTTGTTGGAAAATTTTATAACTATACAATAGAGCCTTGGGGAATGTGTGGTGTGTAAGGCCTAACATGAAACCATACTTGAAATTTTCAAACCAAACCAAGAGGTTCTTCAATTTGAAAAAATGTGTTGGTCCTAAAATTAGAGTCCTAAAACCATAGAGTTTTTAATTTGTAGGGTTCAGAAATTTAAAGAACTAGTTCAAATCCATACCTTAATAACCTTTAACAAACTTGAAGTGTCAAAACTAAGACCAAAGGTTTTTTTTAAAAGGAAAAATTGGCCAACATTGGTACATTGTATATTTTAGAGTTTCCAAGCTTAACCATAAGAGCTAAAAACACAAAAATAGACCCTAGCACCTCCCTTACCACTTTTTGGGCAACTTGAGAACAAAAATTCCCAAATAGCAACCCTTTCCTACTAGGTAATGCAAAATGAATTATTGTTTTGCTTCTTGTAAAGAAGTGCATGCAACCTTTTTTCACCTTGCGAAGTTTTGCCAAAAAGTGAAATTAAAAGTTAAAATGAGAAAATGAAATGATTTCTAGAGTTTTTCCATAATTGAAAAAGAATAATAAAAAAATTCAGAATTTCATATTGAGGCTCTAATGTGTGTGGGGCCACCATGTGTATGTTATTTGTTGCTGAATGCCAGCCTCCAAGTGGTCAAGACCCAAGAGTTTTGAATGTTAACTAGTTAAATGTTCACAAATTAAATTGTGTGCATTGCATTGTTCTTTTGTGGCAAGGGAGTTCTTGTTTGGTTTTGTTCATGAAGCTTCAAGCAATAAGCTTGATGTTCAATGTATTGAAGGTGTAGACTTGCAGTTAGTTGTTTTAAGTAAATTGTTGTGTGCACATTGAAGGTTTGAACTTCAATTGGCAACATTATAAAATAACAATTTGTGGGGAGGTGAGATTTTGCATTTATGGGGTCCCAAAGTTTAACAATGATCTCAGATGTAATTTTTTGAACTTTTCATTTTCATTGTCAACTTCCCCCCTTGAAGGAATTTTCTTCAAATTGGGCATACTTGAAATGGCTAACTATCCAAATATATCTTCTTCAATTTGAAAGCCTTCAATTTTTTCCATGTTTTCTTTTGGTTGTTTGGTGCATGGGCTTGTCTTTTAAGTTCATTGAACTCTTATTGCTCAATCATCAAATTGTTGCAAGTTTTGTGTCTCATGGTTCCCTTGAAACCTTCACTAAATTTTAAGTACAAGGATTTTTATGGTTATTGGCTTTCTACTCTTCCCCTTGAATTTTTTCCTCTTGGATTTGTTCCCTTTGAATCTTTTCATGCACCTTCTAATACTACTAATTTTAACATTGTTTCATTGAAAAAAAATTTTATTGCATCTTATCATGCACGTTTTAGTATTATTGATCCTAACATTGCTTCATAAAATAATGATGTTATAGTAGCAACTATCGTGGATTTAGAGCAAGACCTTGAACCCCCAAATCCATTGTGAAGAAGCACAAATATGAATTCGGTCAAAAATTTCAAGACATTTGGGCATCATGATTGTCATGGATAAAGTTTGTGATGGATGGGGATGGGTCGGTCACCTCTATCAGGTGCAAAGTCTATTCCAAGATTGAAGGTAGAAAAAAACTTTTGATCCTTAAAGTTGATTATTTGTTGAAGCATCTAGGGAGGAGGAAAATTGCTTATGTTATGCCAAGGGTGAAAATTGGCCAATAATGAATCTATTTTTATTGGGATAAGCCTCAAAAGGAAACTATAAAGTTATACAATAACTATAAGTGTGCACATGCAAAAAATGAGATTTTGTTTAACCAAATCCTTTGATATTTTGTTTTCCAACTTGTAATTAATCAAGATTTTACATCTAATAAAAAGAAATTTTTCTAATTTGATGTCATTCTTTGTTTGTTAGCTCATGGTATACCTATGACAAATTGAAAACACGATTTGGTCTTTTTTTCATTTGTTGAAAATGAAGAATTGCCCAAAAAAACATTGGTGTGACAATGTAAGTTGAAATATGCCAATAGAAGCTTTCCATACCATTGGAAAAAACTTTTTTTTTATATTTGTATTGTGATGAAGTTACTTCAATTGACAACTAATACTACTTATTGAAATTCATGTATACGCCATCTAAAACTAAACAAGGGTTCCCATCCTAGATCCAAATTCTTTAAGGAGTACCAAAATATTATCATGGTGTCACCTTTTTAATATTTCTTTACATAGTCCTATTTGACCATATAAAGACAAAAAATTGATGAAATTAATGGAATTTAGATTTTTAGTGGTTTAAAATATGGTACTTATAAAATATTTTACACATTTTGACTCATTAATATTGATGAAGGTCAAAAATATAGGACAGAAAAAGACTCCATCAAAGCCTAGGTCCTTTTTGTCCTTAGTGGTACACCTTAAAGAATTTGGACCATGTTATTGTCCTTAAAACATGTAGTGGATGGCTCCAATGCAGTCAACTTGATTACAATGATTATGCAAGCAATTTTCATCAATGGAGGTATCTTTAATTCTAATGTCAATACCAAAATTTGATGTTTTTTGGTGTTAATGGGGTTAATGTATTTTTGGGTTACCACACAATTGTTATTTTTCAAATAGATAATATTAATTTGTTCCATTCATGACCAATGTTCATTGCATGGCACATTAGACAAATTTGGTTGTCTTGGCCCTCTTTCTTTTGCATGTTGTTAGTCACCTTAAGGTGGTCATGGAATCATTTTACAAATATTTTCTAGCTTTCCAGGGAGCCATATGGAATTGGCTAAGCTTGGGGAGATCATGGAAATAAAGGGCTTCATGAAGATCTTGAACAATGTCAAAACATGTTGGATTTTTATGTCAAACCCATTTAGACGAGTGTTGCAAAATATCATCCATTATTGTTGAAGATGGCGGGTGACAACCTTGCAATCCAATTTTTCTTTTCCAACTTTGAACGTGTGGCTAATGTTGACTTTTTAAAGCCTTGTTTGCATTATGCCTCTTTTAAGTGTTGTGAAGAACTTGATTAAACTTGCAAAGGCCCATGACATCAACTCTATTATTGATTTGATGTAAGCTATCAAGTTGACCTAAGTAAAGTTATATGAGCTATTCTTGGATCCCTCTAATGCTTTCAAATCTAACATATTTGTATTTTTTTAATATCTTTTTGAGAATACTCATGAGACAATTTGATGAGATGGATTACAAATCTCAAAAGTAGCATTGGTCATTTGGCATTTGAATGCCAACACTTGGACACAAATTTTGGATTTTACTATGAGTGTGACACGTGACTAAGGATATTTTTGACTAAGTTGTGGAAGGTGTCAAAGTTTGATGTTCAAAAATATCCATGAAATTAATGGCAAAGTTGCACATGCATTTTCCATAGCATGGGGTGAATGAAGCATGAGGGATTTGTATCTTCATTATTGGTTGAAAATTTTGATGAATCATTCAACACCCATTTGAATGTTGTCAGAGGTATGTTTTGTACCTTGAAAAATGGGGGTTGTTGAAATCATGGTTATTGAGGTGTTATGTGTATCTATTTTAAATATGCAAAAATCCATGTTCAAGATCATCATGAAAAGTAATGCCAAAGCTACCTTCAACCTTCTTCATACTATCAATCTTTTAACCAAAATTTGAAGGATCATCATTAATTTTTCCATGTTTTTTCAAATCTTGAAATATTTGAAATTGGTGAAAGTTGTCATCATTCAAGTGTTGGGTTCAATGGAAGATGAATGGGTATTTAGTGACTTCCATTTCATCAAATGTTGGATTTTTAATTGATTGACTAAGCACTTGGTTGTGTCTTTTCATGTTTTAACAATCATTTTTTACAATTTACAATTTTCTTTACGATGAAGTTGTGGCGATTTGGCAATAGAGAAGCATTGATATGTCTTGAATGCTTAAAGGTGTTTTAATTGCAACTTGTAGGTTGCCCAATGCCAAGCAAGGTGCTTTGTTTTGTTTTCATTGTTTGTATTTTGCAAATGTTGGAACTTGGTGTTTTTCTAACCTTCGGTTGTTGTGTGTGAGCAAGGAACACAATATTTTTCATGGAGTTATTGGCCTTTGCTTCATGATCTTGATTGGTTTGGTAATCACTCCCATCCTACCGCCCAAATATGTTTTCCAATTTTGTTTAAAACATTACTAACCTATTAGCTTGTAATAAACATTATGTTACAATGGGCATAATCTTTGATGACTAGGGTTCAATTATCCCATAATGTGATTTGGTGAAGCTCTTTAGCAAGTTGCGATGTGCCATGTAGGATATATAACCAAAATTTTATTGCTAGCTATCTATTTTTCACCAATTTTAAATGCAACCATAGACTTTGATCACCAAAGTTTTCTATTAGAACCTTGAACATGTTATCAACAATATTCACAAAGATGAAAATTTGTCTCACCAAATTTTTTCTACCAAAATGAAATAGTTGCATTATTTTCCTTCATAGCCTTGGAACTTTCTCAAAATGCACTATCTATTCCTTCCCAAGATTGCCAAAATTAGATGGATGTATTTTCTTTCACAACCTTGGAATTTTTTCAAAATGCATAGTTTGTTCTTTTCCAAGATTGCAAATTATGCAATTTTTCAAAATATTTAAAAAAAAACACGTGTATGGTGAGTTTAATGATTCTACTAATTTTTTTTCTAACAAATCAGTGCCAAATTTCAGCCTTATTGGGTCAATGCAATGAACCAAATAGACGTAAGGCACTTAATTTTGCCAATATTTGCTTTGGATGTGGATGGAGATTGCTAATTTACAACCTCAACATCCATCCTTTTCACCATCTCCAATGTTGAAAACGGGGTGGTGGGGATCATCCCATTGCCAACAAATAGCGTAAACCTTAATTCCTTTTGCTTCTTTCAATGTAAAATGCAAGGTTTTGAAGCTAATTTACATCATGAAGCTCCCCCCATTGCCACATTCTATAACAAAAGGTGAAATTTCTTTGCCAAATTGTAGTTGAGCAATTGAACTAGGATCACCGAAATCAAATCTAGTTGTAGATAGTCATCACTAAAGCTTAAGGGGGGGCATTTTTATCACACAAGCCATTTGGGAGATTTGTTGAAGTTATTGAGGGCATGTAATCTATAAAACAATGGTGGTGGGATTTGTTGTGGGATTACAAAGGTGCACAAGTTTGTTTGATGTCAGCTTCAAGGTTTAAACATATCAAGCAATAGGTGCATTGAACTTTTCTTCCTTTGTGTTTTTTTGGGTACATTCTATTGTGTTGAGGTTGTTCCCAATAAGTTGTGTTTTCCATCATCTTCTTGCAATGGCTTCTTCATGATTGCATCAATAATTTAATTTGAATAGGATCGACATCTAACTAGTCCATTACTTCTTGTTTCGGATTCCACCATGTTTCCTCGTTCCTTTACATCTTGTAGTGGCTTGAAATCAATTTTTGCAGGAACTTGGAATCCATCTCCAAACTTGTTGATAGTGTTTTTGATTTAACTACAAATGATCTAGTTGCATTTTTGTCACCAATAAAAAATGGTCTAGCTCTTATTTTTGTTCTAGTCTTGTAGCCTTTGGTGGTTTTATTGTTTTAACTAAAAATGGTCCAACTCTTGTTTTTGTTGGTCTTATAGCTTTTGGTGGTCTTGCTACTCAAACCAAAAATGGTCGAGCTCCTATCTTTGTTGATCTTGTAGCCTTTGGTGGTCATGTTGCTCCAATTGAAAATGGTCCAACTTTTGTCATGGTTAATCTTGCATCCTTTGCTAGTCTTACATCCTTTACTTGGTCCTATTGGTCAAGTTCCTATCTTAATTTATCTTTCATCCTTTGCTAGTCCAACTTCTATTTTAACTTGTTTTGCATCTTCTACTAGTTTTGCTAATCCAACTCCTATTTTAGTTTATCTTACATCCTATACTAATTGAATTAATCATGCTAGAAATCATCTTCATGACCCTAAGGTCATTTTCAATGACAATGTTGTTGAGTTATCGGATTATTAGTTTAACGGCCCTCCTTTTGTTCCACTTTATAAGAAGCAGAAAAACAAAATGTAGATTAAAAAAAAAAATCTTATATGACAACACTCACAAATTTCAAACTAAATGGGAAGTTCACATGCCATGGGTAGAGGGCTTGGTGTCTAAAGAAAGGTTTATAAATGTGGTGAAGTGCAAAATGTGTTCATTGATTGAGAACAAAGAAAAAATCATTGGTTGTAAACAAGGTGCAAACAGGTAACACGAGCCACACCTGCTTCCTTTTTGACTACTTTTGTGATTGCTTTTTGGGAAATATTTTTAGAATATTCTTGGAATATTAAAAAAATCTTAAAAAAATCTTACAAATTTTTTTAAAAAATCTTCATATTATTTTATTAAGGTTCATGTTAAAAATTTGGTAGAAAATGTCATTTAAAAAAAAAATCAAATCCATTTGCAAATCCTTTTACTACTTAAGAACAAATGTTACAATGCTTAATGAATGTTTTTGTTAATTTTTTATTCATTGGATTAATTTCAAATTATTTTACATGTTCCTATGATATATTAAAAAGACAACTATATAAACAAATCTTACAAATTCAACATGAAATTAATTTACAATTTAAAACATGAAAAAACTAAGCAATCATTACACTAGCCATGGTATGTGTCATTGTGATTGCACCCAACATGACACATTGAAAAACCACTAGTGTCGCAAAATTGCAATGTGAGATATGCCAAAGTTGAAGGTGAAAAAAGGTGGGGAATACATTGCACATGATTTCGCTCACTTTATAACATGAAATTACATGCTTAAAGGGGTCTTAAGTCTATATCAGCATAATTAAATAGAGTTGCAGGTGAGGTGAATTAGAGAATTGTGCAAATGAAATCTATTTTGCATGTTTTGTTTCATGGTCATCTAATGAAACTTTAGATGACTTTATAAACTTTAGAAACTTTATGAAACTTTATATAAACTCTTTAGGAGCTTAGGGGTTTCAAACAATTTGAACATGTATTGGTTGGATATTGTTCGTTGGGTCTTTGTTGAGTTCATGTACATGCAAATTCTAGACACCACTGTTGAGGTCATTCAATCTACCAAATTCATAACATGTAGATGGGGCTTTTGTTTTTTAGGGGGGTAAAACATGAATCACAAAAAAAATAAAAAAAACATGGGCACCATTTTCAATGGGTGTCCATTGTGTTGTTCAATGGGTCAACTTGTAATTCAATCTTTATTTAATTTGACTTTCATTGCATGCATTGATGCATTCATGATAAACTTATATAATTATTTTAGCCACTCATTGAAGTGACATTTAAAGTTCCAAAAACTTGTGACAATCATGGAAATCAAAGGGAAAAAGATCATAAATTTTTAAAAGATTGATTGGATGTTAATGTTGGAACCCCTAAAAGTAGGTTATGCCTTAATATAGGCCATTACTTGGAATCATGCAAATTGAGTTTCAAGTATGTCCTAACAACAAAGGTTTGTAATTCTAAGGTCTATTTTGTTGTTTTCCAAATTTTGTTCTTATGTGTGTAGTTAGTTGGTTTATTGAATTTTTCATGATTATGATTAAACCTAAAACATTAAATGTTGACTTCTGTGCAGTTGAGGTGGGCATAACTTTTTTAATATTTTGGGGCCTTTTACCATTGTTGTGATTTTGATTATGTACAATTGAGGTGAGCAAACCTTTTGATTCATTTTGGGTTCTTGCTACTAATATGCTTGAATCTAATGGCATTTGTACTATCACAACACACGTGGAATCTATGCAATTGAGGTGAGAAGAACATTTTCTTTCATTTAGGGTTTTTGATACCACTCCTTTGAATTTAACGACATTTGTGCCTAAACAACATATGTTGATTTTGTGCAATTAAGGTGAGCTTAAAACATGTATAAATTTTTCATTGGATTATCAAAGATGGGTAGAACCAAAATTTCATTTTGGGTCCTTGTCACCAGTGGTTTGATTTTGATGGCATTTGTGTTTCTATTGTGGCAATTTGTTGGAGGGGAACATGAAAATTTATAATGGCATTCTTTTTATTATTACAACTATATTTTTATATGGCATATTTTAATGGAGAATGTGACATTTTGCTACAAGTCAATATGGGGTTTCTTATGGGCATTCACTTATTGGGGCTTGATGTCGTGCTTCCCTTGATGGAAACAATGTAATCCCTTCTGAAGTTTGTTCATAGGAGAAATGTATTCATTTGTGATTTCATAGCTATTGTGAAGGTTTAGCAAGGCCAACTATATACCTTATATTGTGATAATAATTTGTCCTTCCAAGGGGATGATTTTTGGTCCTTCCATGTTTTTATTCAATGTGATCATTAGCAAATTCACATGAAGTGGGTCATTGATTATAACTTATATTTTATTGAATATTTAACAATTGTGTTAAATGGTAAGTTAATTTGGGCACATTTTGGTGCCATATGTTTAGGAATAAATGGAACATGCTTCTTGTGACACAAGTTACATTCGCACATGTACAATTGGTCAAAGCAGAATGCAAACATAAGCTTCGGCCTCTCCCATGTTTTTTTTACTTAAATTGGTCAATTGGATGCATATTTTATTTGTCAAATTCAATAGATAATATTGGCCTCACAAACTTGCCCCCTCCATGTATTTGTGTTTTTATAACATTTTTACAATGTGTTCAAAGTTAAATGTTAACAAAATGTTGATACAATCATTGATATCATGTTGTAATGGCATTGTAATAATATGGTGAATCATTGCAATGTGTTACAATGCCATCACAATATCATATCAATGATTGATCTATAGTTCATTATCACTTAACCTTGAACACATTGTTAAAGTGTTGTAAAAACATAAATACATGGAGGGGGCAAGTTTGTGATGGGATTTTCTTTTTTTTCTTAATTGATGCAAAAAATTTAAAGGTTTTGTGATGGGTCAAGGCTGAAAATGGTAGAAGTTGTTGTAGGCCTCATCGAGGAATTAGATGTTCAATTTCTTGAAGAGTTAGTATTAAATGCCATGGGAGTTGTTTATCTTTAATATTGTTGCAAGTAGATGTAAACAAAAAATCTCTTCAATTCAACATTTGAAGGTTTTGAAATCCTTTTATTGCACCCCACATCCATGTGGAGTTGCAATAAATGGCAAATTGGCTCAAACAATGCTTGCTATTCTTTCAGCTTAGGACTTCATGTGCAATTAGGACTTTTCAAGCTTACCACGAAGTTTAATGTTATTCAAACAATTGTTAAAGTTGTGGGCTAACAATTAACAAGGCACATCCCATGGTTGTTAATCCTTTCACTTGTTTTTTACTCATGTCATCCATCCATCAAAGCGTCTTTTCTAACACTTAGTTCAATAAAATGACTAAATTGATATGGCATGCACTTTACACAACATACCAAGGTCATCGATGACATGGAATTTCAATATTAAGTTAAAATTAAAAAAATCTTAGTTGATAAAATGATTGGACTTTGCGACTAAATGGGTGAAACGACATGGGTTTAACAATTCATGATTGATTAGTTGCATGTGTCTTTCTTGACTAAGATGTAGTCACAAAGCCTAGTTGCAAAACCCAAGATGTGTTATTGTGCTTATTGATAAAATTTCTTTGACAAGCAAATTTTTCATGTTAAATTAAACTTTGGTTGGATTAAGTGGATTAAGTGTTTTTCTTGATTGTACTACTGATCAATTCTCTCATGTTTCAATTTGAATGTTCCAAATGTTACAATGATGCACCATGCATTCAAAACTTTTGGTGTTTATAACACCAACCTTGCTCAACAAATTTTGCACTTGGAAAGAAGTTAAAGCTTTACAATGTCTAGGTCAAGATGCAACAAATTATGAGTGGCCTAAGTGTACAAAAACAAAGTTGATTATTTTAATGGTCAACAATGTCAACATGGAATTGCTACCATTAAAACAATCAGTTTCATGAAATAATAATTAGTTAGCCTAGTACAATAAATCCTTTGGAATGCCCACCACAAGTTAGATGAAGAAAACTTAAACCTTATGAATGTGAAAAAAGTTCACGTTGTGAAAAAAGTTCATGTTCTAGGAGATTTGTAAGGAATGCAAAAATTCACAAGATGATTTCAATATTTGTCTCAAAAAGTTTGTAATGAAGTGATAAAGAATATCACTAATCACAATCTAAAGTGATAATTGAAAACTTATTTACAATGTTGTAAAAATAATGTTACTATTATATGAACATGAAGGCAATAACCCAATTGGTTTTTAGACCAACTATTGGCCTACAACTAGACATTGGTTTTAATCACATGTTGGTCATAAAATGTTATTAAATATAGCCAACCGAACATTATCCCAAAGTGCTACCAATTTCAATACCTACATTGCTAAAATAAACCTTTTTGGTTCTTTGGTAAGTTTGAAATTGGTACCTTGTATTAACTATATTCAAAATTTGGCATTTCATTCTCAAACTAGTTCAATTCTAGTTTGAGACCCAATTGCTTAATGCCTTTGCTTCTAGGATTATAACTTTACAATGTATAAAGTCAATAATGTGTCGTGTAAACTTGTTGTGCCTATAATATATTCAAAATAACCATGTGTACTTACAATCCAAGATTCCAAGTGTTTGGAATTTAAGTAGTTACTAGATAATACCTTGTTTTATGTAGGATTTATTTAATGATATTTTTGTTGAAATTAATTTTAGTTTCAACATGGTTTTAGTTTTTTTTTTTTCATGTTTGGGGTTTATCCCCTTAGTGTTGATCTAGGAGTTTCATATTTTGTATCACAAAAACAAACTCACTTGCATTTGCAAGTTCAAGATACTAAGCCACTAAAAACATAATGAAAATCTTTGAGTACCCATTGTTTGTGTGACTTTGTTAACTTTGATAATGTTGGGCATGGATCTTGTAACACATTATGTACATGTTTGTTCCCTACCAACTTCATTTGGTTGTTACCAAGTCACATTTCCTTTTTCAACCATCTCCTTAAAAAATAGACTTACACAATAGATGCCTTACATATAATAAGTTGCCATAATTATGGAAAGCCTACTATGTGTTAACTATTCATTTTTATATTATTAAAAATATTAATTAAAATATTAAAAAGAGCTTATTCTCACCCTATTAATTCAATTATGTTTTTATCAATTCAAATAATTTGAGTATTTGAAATCTTAGGATTTTTTTAATGTTAGGCAATATGTTATACAATTTTTTTCCGAAAATTATAATGAAAGGTTTTCAAAATTCAAGCAATTTTTTTCTAATATTTTATTTATTGAAACAAGCATCCACATGAGGTGTATGAATTATCAAATCAACTAATTATAAGAACCACATAGTAATAACAATGTCAAACCTTTAAGGTAGTAGGTCTAAGTCATATTTGACAATGGTTGTACGATAATTGTTGGAAATTAGACATCTATGAAACAAAGGTAAATGCACCCTTGAAGGTTGAAAAACCACTAAATCACACTAAGTTACCTATTTATTTGCTTTTATTTTTCCCAACATAATAAAACCTACACTCAAATAAACAAACTCAAACATACTAGATTGGTTGAAAAATTCTTAGTGTGGATACTTTCCAAGAAACTATAGTTCATGTGAATGGAGTTTGACTTTGTATCCAACTTGGATATCCTTGAAAGACAATACATCTCGTGTATAAAATGTCATATGTGTACTTCTCAAGAAACTACATGTGAAAGGATGGTATTGGAATGCACCTACAAAAGTAAAAATGGATATCCATGAAATATATTAAATAACCGCCAAATCATAGATGTGCCTCTCAAGCATAACACACACATAACACATATAATGTGTCGAAAAAATGTTACATCAATCCGCCTAGGAAAGTTCACATTTTTTTTCACAACATTACATGTGAAATAATATTTAAATGCACCTACAAAACTAAAAATTGGTATCCTTCAAAATGTGCAAAAAGAATCATAAAAGAATTTCAAAATATAGAAAAGTTAATATAAAAAATTAATGAATATTAACATCCATCAAGGTAAGATAAGCACATGAAATCTGAAGACCACAAGTAGCAATGCTTAAATGAATAACTCATGTATCCACATATATGTGAAAGATAATTAAATAATATTTAGGTTTTTTATTCACACTAACCTCCAAATTGGAAATAATGGGCAGGTATAAGGTGAAAAGGGAATAGTTAATAAATCATGCTTTTGTTTTCACAAAAGTAAATTTTTTCCTTTGTTTCACACCTATATTATTGTTTAGGGACAATAGAGTTAAAGGCTGGTTATTTTTCAATTATCTACTTGCAATAATCAATTGTCTTGAGTGTCCATTTGATTTGCATATAAGTGAGTGGATTAATTATTGAATCTTCGATTATCCAAATTAATGCTTTTCAGCTCTTGTTTCATACTTTTCTAGAATATCTGAAGTTGGTAAAGGATAACCATGATTCACCACCGTTCTTGGATTTAATGAAGATGAACAATGTTTTAATTCACTTTCTTTTTTGAAGGACAAAGTTTGTAATCGTTTGAACCCACATTTGTAATTAGTTGTTGTTATGTATGCACAAAGTTTCTTCACACACTTGACAACTTTCCATATCCAACTATCGTTGGAAGGTGAGCCAACGTTCAAACACCAAATGGTAGAGAGACTGGTATGAATGATTTATGCAACATTTGTCATGGCCTTGGTTTCCATGATTGTAATAAGTTTGGATGTTACCAATTTTTTTGAAGTCAGATTTGTTTTGCACTTCTTAAAGTCATGCTTCTTGCCAGTTTATTAGGACAAGATCGTTATCCATAGCCAGAAACCAACAAGGTTGGAGTTTCATTAACCAAGATATTTAGATGTAGTAGAATGAGTGAGTGCCAGGATGAGCTTTGTACTTATTTTCAAAATCACCTAAGGCCAATTTGAATACAATGACTGTAACCACTTTTTTTTGGTCATCAAGATTCTGTTTTCACCACCTGTGTAACCAACGACTAATCTTTTTTGCCTCCTACGCCACAAGCCGAAAATGAAAAAAAAACGCTTTGAGAAACACAAAATGGAGGATTTTGTCTTTGGGAATATCATACACCTATTTGGAGATGCTACTTACCTCTGGTCCAGCACGGTTTCTCCTGAGCTTCGTCATCAAGTACTCGTTTCTTATCCTGAGTCAGTGAAGTTGCGCCGTGTCCCTCACATCCATCTGGTGCTTTTGCTGCCTAGCTAGCTTGGGTTGTTGAAGTCCTCCTAATTCCCCTTACCTCCTCGAAGTGCTGTTGCCTACCAGCTTAAGTTGTTGAGGTTTATGGTTTGAGGATCTGTACATTTCTTTCATGACCACCTTCATCAAGTCACATGATTGCTGGACATTCTACATCATTCATTGTCTGTTTGTTTGTTTTGGATTCCCATCTTCATATTCGTGTCAATTCCTTCTTCATTTGATTGTGAAGTCCATTTCTCTCGTTTGGCATGATCTCTATGTTGCTACTTTGAGGGTCTCTTCTTTTACCTAGGTATCAAACAAGTTTACAAAGGTGCGTCCCACCAATCTGATAGTGTCATATTCTTGTATCGCACTCATGGATAGTAGAGATAGCGACAATAGTTCTAGTCATTCGAAGCAAAAGCAAGAGGAGGCGCAAGATGACTTGAACAGCCTCATCAACCATATGTCAGATGACAACTCGACGTTCTATGGGTCGGCACCTGAGGAATTTTGGTGTCATGTTTCCTCCCCCCCGACGGATATGGTGGAGGATTGTGAGTCCGAAGCTTCAAAATCCCTATCGTCGGAAGCTTCGGACTCACAAGCGATGCAATTCATAGACCCATCTGAGCTGGAAGTAGGAGAGGAAATAGCAGAAGGGGGTCAAGCACATGTATTTCTGGCTGTGTGGAATCGGGTTCATGAGAGAGCACTGCCTGTGGTTGCTAAAAGGTTAAAGGGCCGAGTGCCCAGTAAATCGAATTCGTCGTTCTGGCGGCAGCTGCGAAACGTGGTTGGAATTGGTGGAATATGTCTCTGCGAAGTGCTGGGTGTTTGTGTGAAAGACAAAGCAGTATATATAGTCATGGAACGAATGCTTGGGGATCTGCGAAATTTCATGGACCGAACACTCATACCCTTCAATTGGAATGATCCCTCCAAATATTTGTACAAGTTGTACATGATTTGGTGCATTGCATCTGGGATGGAACAACTGCACAGGCGGGGATTATTGCACAGAGATCTAAAGGCGTCTAACGTCCTTTTCGGGAGCCTGACTGAGATAGACGAAGAAGCCAAACTAGACTTGGCACGGCGGATGACACGAAGTCATCAGGATATTGAGGACTCCACGACTTTATCTGCTATAAATCAGATGCTTTTCCATGTTAGCATCAAAGTTGGGGATTACGAGAGCTCCGAGGGTGTGGCGGGCACAGGCTTTTGGAGAGCGCCAGAAGTGCTGCAACAGTTGAAACGAGATGTCACACCAGTAATCTTGACAGATAAAGCGGATGTTTACAGCTACGCGATGCTGTGTTATGAAATACTGACTGGAAGCATTCCCTTTGAAGGTCATCGCCAGTCAGACTATGATCTGGTTCTTTCAGGGACAAGGCCAGAGCTCCCAGCAATTCTAAGTGAAGGTTTGAGAAGGTTATTGGAGAGCTGTTGGCAAACAGATCCAAAGCAAAGACCCAGTTTTAAGGAGATTACCCATTTTCTAGAACTTGATTTTAAGTATTCTTGTCAACAAAGACCTGGCATTTCAGTGCTACATCAAATGTATATTCGTCAACGACCAAAAACTCCTTTTGTTCCTTTTGAGGATGACGTATTCATTCTTGGCCTTCTTGGTAAAGCATACTATTTCGGCTTTGTGGACCTTGAGGACGCCGACGTCCTGAGAAGGAAGAAACCCAAGATAGAACGGGGAGCCCAGGAAGGTGTGGTAGTCAGCGACTCGGACGAAGAAGAGTGACCTGAATATTAGAGTTCCCTTCTTCCCATGGATTCACAAGTGTTGGAAGAAGATTGTACACCATTTGTTTAAACAAGATAGGGACTAAGAAGATTTCAAGGGAGGACATTTTACATTTTAACAAGGTGTCAAAAGTTTCTAATTGGGAGTACAGTTTACATGTAAACAAGGTATCAAGAGTTTTTTATTTGAGCTTTATAACTTCAAAGTGAAGTTTCATTGTTTCTCACACCTTCTCTCTTTTTTTTTTCTTCCTGGGTTGTGTTGCTTTGTCATGGCCTCACATCCATTTTGTTTTACAGAGAAGTTTTCCAATAGTCTTAGGCCCATCTGTGAGAAGGACTTCTACTACAGAAAGTACAGAAGTGACTTCTGCTAGTATGACTATGGCAAGTTCCTTGATCTGCCTCAAGTCCATGCCCAAGGGTCTCTGATGTGGTTGTTTGCTATGCCTCCATATCCTGTCATTCCAAAATCCTTTTTCAGCACCATGTATTTCTCTTTCAGTTCCTGCTTTTCCTGTTTTTGAGAGGAGCAGGATATGTGGTTTCACACAAACTGGAAGTCAGCCAAAGAAGTTGTGGCTAACATAAAGGCACAGAGTACAATGTTGGGGATTCGAACTTGAAATAGATTTGGTCCTGCAGAGCAAAGAGTACTTCAAGAAGATTGCAGATGATGAAGCTTCTTGCAAAGGATCCCAAGTTATCACCAATTTCTTTGGTACTAACAGGAGTGCAAAAGGAATAAACCAATGATTGATTTGAGTTCTTTTCTTGCTCACATCCATGCACAGACAGCACATTTCTCAATATTTCTAGATGGGCAGGAGGGAGAATGCAGACTGGTGAATATTCTGATACGTTGATTGCTTGTATGGGAAGTTTCTTTTGCAGCTCTCAAATGTAGAATGCTGAGATACAGTTTCTTGTAAAGTACAAATGAAAATCAAACTGCTTCAAGATCTCCACTCCCTGAAGCAATGAAAGAACAGAGTTCATCTTCAGTGGCACAACATTGTACATGATGGTAAATTGCACTGCCACGCAGGATATGAATGAATCAAGATTGCTCAATGAGCAAGATGGTACATTGCAGTGCCAAGCAGGATATGGATGAATCAAGATTCCTCCAATGTAGAGTTGCTTGCCAAGCATACAAGAAGTAATCAGAGCTAAAAAGTTCTGTCTAGTCTCCATTTCAGAGCTCCCCACATTCCACTCACAGGGTATGAGCTACAAGCATTTCAGAATGTCTTTCAATTTGCATGCAGTATCTTTCAATCACTAGATCTAGTATAATATTGAAGGCCATAGCACAACTGAACAAATTGTTCAGTGCTGAGCTCGCTTTTTTCACTTCCAGGATTCCCTAAGGTAAAGGCTCCTTACACCTGTACTAGTTAACCTGTTTTACAATTTAAGTTGAGTCTCACTCAGCAAGGATCAGGATGCATCCTCATATGATGACCAATGTCATCTAAAGGGGAATCTCACCACTGTCAACCACTGTGACTTTCCTCTTGGACTGTCCCCCTTGAGTGCCTTCAGCTTCGACTTTATACACAACATCAAGGCCACTTATCACCTTGCCAAATACAACATGCCTGCCATCCAGCCTTTAAGAAAAAGCCAAACATTTTGTCACAATCTCACACTTTGCATATGACTGATTCATACCATCATAGTCTGTGCCAACAGAGGTCATGGATAGGGAATCAATACTCTTTTTCTCTCTTACTTGTCATTCTGGTCCAGTTAAGAGATTATGCACATCCAATGTCAACAACACCCTTTCAAAAGAACAATGGGATTAACTAGCTAGTGATGCCTTGCCAGGCACTTTCACATTTCACATTCTTTTGGGTGTCAACCAACAATGCTTAGGCATCTCCCCAGAATCTGAAATGATGACTGGATGACTCTGAGTATGCACATGTCTCCTCACCAGACAACATTTTTCCACCTTTGTACACATTTACTATCACATTAAACAGAAGCAAACCCTGCTTCTAGGACCTTGGATTTATACCCAGTGAGATATGGAAAAGTGCAGAGCTGGATTCAGAGTAATCACAAAGGGGGAATTGCACAGGGATGATTAGAGGGCATGTACAGCTTTAACAGGAAGTTCTTCAGCATATGTGGTTCTCATATTCCATTAAGTAGTGCTATGCCAGATGGCAGCCAAAAATGTCTCGATTAGGGAAACTCTCATTATCAACTGAATTACTTCCATCAACTCAGAAACTACACCCAATTAACTAGGAGGACATATTGAAACACGATGGGGTTGCTCATTGTAACTGCCTCTGTGCAAAAGGCCCAAATGATTCAGTTCTAATTGCCTGCCTTATTTTGGGAAGAAACTATTCACATTTTGTATTCCAAAGCTGTACCTTACTTTAAGATAGACATAGAGGGTTGTGAGAGTGCTAGTTACCATTCGAGCCATTATCAGAGAGTGACAGATTGATCATCTGGATTAATACTTTTAAGAAAAGTACTGACTTCACAATCGTGCATGCAAAGGCAAAAGGGTACCAGCTTGTTTTGACAGTTGTGATGAAGAACTGGGAACCATTTGTGTTTGGACCAGCATTTGCCATTGACAAAATTCCTGCCACCAACTCACTTTCAGACACCTTGTTTCTGGCCCTCCTGATTGTACAGCAAGGAACACGGAACAAGTCCCCTCACGTAGATGACAAGATTCCTAACACATCCTTTTAGAAGAGTTCTGTCATCTCCACTTCCATCATGATACAGCATGATGAAACAAGCCTGGCAGCTCTAATATTCAAAGAATTGAAAGAGAGGGCCATGATACCCCTACAGGAGGAACCAGACCAAGGAGAAAAGATATATGTGCAAAACTCTTAGACACAAATTGTAAGATTAGGAAAGCATGCCACACCTGGTCCAGTGTGCTTCAATTTGAAGTTCTCATCTGCAAACTTTGTACCATAGATAGACTCCCCTCCCCGCCCATTCCCATCCGTGGTATCACCACCTTGGATCATAAAACTGGGAATGATACGATGAAATGTGGTACCCTTGTAGTGGAGTGGCTTGCCACTTGGCCCTTTACCTTTCTCCCCTGAACTCAGATAAACACACACATAGGGCTGAATTAGGTGTCACAATTTACTCCTTCAATACTCCATACACTCTTATTTTCTGTAATCTGCAAAAGAGAATTATTCATTAGACCCACAGCTGCTTTCTAGCACAAAAGTTGCACATTCACTGCCTTCTTAGCACAACAAAGAAACATCAACATATTAGTGATAGCGAGATGGTAAGTGACCCTTACCAGTGCAAAGAGCTCGAAAGTTTTCTGTTGAAACCACAACAAAAAGCGATCAACAGTTAGACCTTTAGGATATCCACTCCATGATGGAGGATCAATTGGGCCATGTTGCAGAAACTGTGCAAATCACAAATCCACAATCAAAATCTAGTGAATCTAGGAGCATGCCCAGTGGAAGTTGATTTAGGAGCTTGGTAGAGCAGCAGTTTTGTTGACTCCAACAGAAAAATGCTCCTAGATCTACAAATAGACAGAACTGCAAGTTGCAATCCTGTTTGTGCTGGAAAATGATTTGGTCATCCCATTGTGAATTTATACTGTTACTGTGATGCCTCCTAAATCTAAAATAAATTGTGAAGTGAACTGCAAAAGGACATCACAACAAAAAAGCAGGATGGTAGAAAGGTTATATACCAACAGTTTTTGGGGCTGCGTTTCCAAAGAGGCCAATCACTACTCGACCTGTCATACAGCACATGAGTTAATCATGCCCCCCCTCTCTCTTGCAAGCCTAGGAACAACTGCACTCAAATATGATAACCTGATGTAATGATAGCATGGCAGGCATACCAGCAGAAACACCATCAATGTCAATGTCAAAAAATACTTTGTGGGTAATCTCCTCCAAGGAATCATGCTTAGCCTGCCACCCCACCAAATTGCTGCTCAGTGACCACAGAGTCAAATCCAACAGCTGCTATTCTGAGTGACAGCATCCTACTGCAATTTAACAAGATAGTGAACAGTGTAACTTTGGTACTCTGGAGACCATTCCTGAATCCTGTGTGAAGATACATGACTTAGACATAAACTGGTTAGGAGGCTTTAATTTGATGGAAAATCTCTTAAACTGTAGAACTCATATAAAATCTGGTGATCACTTTGAAACTTGAATTATGTTCCACATCATGATCAGAGAGACACAAAGAGCCAGAAATAGCTACCATCCTGACTAATCTATGCAGCTGGTAGACCATGATTGACTATCACCATCTGATGTGCAAAATTGAGAGCTGTTGCTCCATTTTTCTTTCTAGTCTATGTAAATTTCCCCTGTACCTTCTTACTTACTGTGCTCATATCTTGCCCAATTTGAATGGAAAAGACACTACAGTAATGTCAAGTCCAAATTAGTGAAGCATCCATTGCTTATTGCAAGAGATCCTCAAATTCACTGGTATAGTTCACATTTTTGCCATGTAATTCAGTGAAATATGAATCTACCATATATTTGCTCACCATTCTCATGAACATGCTCTGACATTCCCTGATTATGCCCCTGAATTATAGAATGAAGCATTTGGATAGTAACAAAAGGAAAAATCAGTGGCAAAACCTACCAGAAAATAAGAGCTCAAAACCCTACACAATCAATCAACCCTACACACACAACCAGTGTAGTAGTTCTCCCAAGCATTGTGAGTGTACAAACAGGAGACCGGACAGCTGTTGCTGCATGTACTGCCACAAAGCTTAATGGTCTCGCACATTGTCACAATCCATTTTGGGAGACATTTGGAAAACGCAAAGAAGGAGACTCCAATGAATAAAAAAGGAGATCGAACAGATTAAGAAAGTTTCCAGAAGCCAAATTAAGGGAAAAGGAAAAGCCTGCCCCCGAAAACATGTTGACAGGCTTCATCCAGCAAAACAAGCTGGAAAGAAAGATCCAGCAGATCTTCACAACGCCTTACTTCATTCAAGGAGCCTAAGAAGAAGCAAACCAAAGATACAAACATGGAGCTGACACCAAGACTTGCAGGAATTTCTTCCGACTCTCTTATTAATAAGAAAACGGCTCACAACCATACAAACACAAAATTAGTTGGAAAAAAAAAAAAGCTCACGGCGTAATAGTGCACACGCCAGACATTTACATCCAACAGGAATCAGTGAGTGCCTATATTCCCCACAGTAATAATGCAAAAACGAATTTTCCACAAACAACAAACAAACAACCCCCGCACAGAATCGAGAACAAAGGAAGCGGGAAAAAATACCTGAGCGGAGATGAAGAATGGGAGGACAGAGAGCATCAAAAGCAAGCATGACCTCGCCATCTTTGCTGCTGCTGCTGCTGTCGTCGTTGTTCTCCCACGACGACAAGATCGACGCCGGTCTGGGGTGTGCGTGTGCGTTGTTATCGCGTCGGGCTAGTCTGTTCGTTTCGGGGCTACGCAGGAGCGACGAGTGTGTGTCTTCGTTGGCCCGTTTTCCTGCACTGAGAAACAAGATAAAGTTGAAGTTGTGGGAAAGAAAGGCCACTGGAAAGGCCGATGGGGCATCAGAACCTTTGGATGCCCTTTAGATCCCGCTAAATATTTTGATATAAGAGCATCTCCAATGGTGCTCCGTATGTGATCCTCCACGGTAAAAATTAGATGAAGATCCAATTGGATGAAAAATTGGATGAAGAAAATCCAACCTGTGCCGGTTTGGCTCACGAAAACAATGGTTTGGCTCCGCAAAATTGCGAACGGTGCCGTGGCTGCTAAACTAAGCAGCATCATCGCTGTTCAGCTACAGAAAAGAGTGTAATAAATATGATCTAAGTCGGTGCTGCTCAGTGTTTATTATTGGCCCATCATAATGATTGGTCCAAGTGGTTTGCTATTAGTAGTCCCTAACCTCTTTGGTGTCCCCGTTTGAGTTTTTATGGGTGGGGTTGCAAAAGAGTACATAAACTAAACTTGGATGTGAAAAATATTTTCGCAGGGTCACATACTGAGCACAGCTGGCGATGCTCATACAGTACTGAGTGCCTAGTATCAGCGTTCTGTGTGTGTCCTTTTTAAAAAAATAATAATAATAATAATAATTTTTTAAAAAATTAGTTAAATTAAAATAATAATAATTTATAAATAATATATAAGTTTTATAAATAATTTAGGGGGCTATTTTTCGCCACTAGCCAAGCAGAAAAAATCCAGTTCAACCCATAATAAACGGGTTTTTGTGAAAATTGTATCAAATTTGCCAGATTTAAGCGAGGATTTTTTTTTTGGTTTGAAATGGCCACATTTCGACAATAGGTTCTTCCATCCCTGGACAATGTTTTGTTCTTTGGCGAGTTTCACACTTTCACCCCCCCCCCCAATCACCCCCCCCCCCCCCACTTTCACCAATCAACCCTCAGAATTTTCAGGGAGGTGGCAAAAGCTTACGTCTGATTGCAGCTGGTAATTGAAAT
>Ga0116231_10005785_pt1 | contig 24151 bp, 19 predicted proteins | sample S1TSphgellanicum_2_FD_89695 | JGI IMG/M metagenome (GOLD analysis project Ga0116231, IMG submission 89695) | Host-associated microbial communities from peat moss isolated from Minnesota, USA - S1T2_Fd - Sphagnum magellanicum MG | ecosystem: Host-associated > Plants > Peat moss > Unclassified...
AAAAATAAAAGATAATAAAATATTTTTTTTGTTGTGTAAATGGGGGGGGGGGGGGGGGGGGCTTAGTGGGCTTTCACCCTTTAGTGATTGGTTAACAAAATTACACACTTCAAATAATTTAGGAAGAGATTAAGCTTTTAAAATATATTTATTGAACCCTTTTGGTATCCAAATCAATTATTCAATACAATGCATAGTATATAGCAATTTGGTATTAGAGTAAAGTAAACCATCCTCATCTGCAAATTGTTCAAACTAGTTTATTGTTTTTCCATCTATATATTTTTATCACAATGGAAAACTACAAGGATTTGCGAAAGAATATGAAATTGGAAGAAATTTCAAACTATGTTGTATGGAGTTTTTAAATACAACAAATTATGATGAAGGAGAAGACCTAGATCTACATGAATCCATGAATAACATTATAGTGTTTAAGAAAATATTACCTACTATTGTCATTAGTTTAAAACAATGGTACTACCATTGAATGAGATTTCGTAGCTATTGAAGTTGTTAAGAAGGGGAAGGCATTGAATTTTTAAAAGGTTCACATTTGTTTGAAGTCCACATTAAAGATTGAAGAGTTGAAAGTTAAGCTTTGACTATTGTCACTTTGTTAATGATGGATAGTGTGTTTCTAAACATTATGCATCTCAATGATCATATCTTAATGTTGAATATACTTAAGAATTTGTATTAAATTTAATGCAATTCTAGAATATTGATATTAAAAAACAACTTGCACATCTTTCCATGTAAGTTGAATCTAAAAATATAAAAAATAACTTGAAAAACATGAACATGTTAATAACCCAAGTTTTTTTCTTTTGGTGTGATAGTCCTTGATGATGAGCTAATATATTTGGTGATAAATGTGTTGTTTGGCAACCATAGCAACTAGGATCAAATCCTTGCAACTTGAGACATCATTCCTTGATTCATCAAATTGGAAGAATTTTAGTACAAGAAGAATTTATGAAAGATGCTATTTAGTCAAAGATTCGAGAAGACAAAGTCATGTTGGTTCAAAGATGCTATTATATTTATGATCCAAGACAAGAAACTATGTCATACCTCAACAACAAGTTAATATGGAAGACCATTCAAAGTTAAAGGTTTTTGCCCAAACTAAAGGCAGGATCAATACTAGGCATTGATTGGAGGCCAAAGGTGTTTTACTAGTGTTGCATAGTTCTTCCTTTTGGGAACAACCTTTGGTCTTGGTATTAACATTATAAAATTGATTTGGAGGTTCTTTGGGTGGGGGTTTGCACCCCATTTTTCCAAATTTTTTACCTTTTGATTCCGACTCTAGCACATTTTTTCAAATTGAAGAACCTTCAACTATGGTTCAAAAATTAGATTTGGTTCCATGTACACATTCCCCAATGCTAGAGATTGTGTGGGTACAAAATTCTACAAAGAATTAAAACTAAGCTCTATGTAGCTATGGAATTCAACAATTAATTAAAATTAATACTTAACTATAAACTTTAGCTTATTTATTTATTTATAAAAAATCTTACTTAAAGATCTTGAGTTTGTTTTGAAGAATAATTTTTCATGATTCCAAATCTAACAAAAGACTAATTCCATGATTTAGTGATTGTGCTAGTTCCAACAAAAGGGTGTCAATTTAGGTTTGGGTCATGAAACCTAAACACAAGCCCCTGGTTTTTATCCTACCAACCAAATACCCTCACAATTTTAGTTTTAACCATTACAATGGATTGTGTCACAAGGAGATCAAAATTACAATGCACTTTGTAACCACTATGGTAGTCCTTATCATTCCTCTCAAGATTGTGACATTTGTGAGAAGGAAGATCAACTTGCTAAAGTGAAGTTATCAAAAGGGAAACTAGTTAATGTAGTTGAAAGTAGATAGAAAAGAAAAAAATTACTTGGAAAGGGAAATGAAAAACTATAGCCCAAGTCATAAAAGCATGCCTCACTTCAACTTGCATAATTGTACCCAAAGATATTGCTAAAAAAAGTGCACTTAGATATTAGTGCAAGTGAGTACATTATGGGCAACAAAAAGTTGCTTGAAAATTTGAAAGATGGATCTAAATTTATTATCAAAATAATAGGAAACCAACATCTTCCTATGTGAAATATCCATTGCAATTGATGGTGGAATAAAAATTACTGATATTCTTTTTGTTCTTGGCATCACTAAAAATCTTTTATTAATAGGAGCCTTTGTAAACTTTGGATTTTTTGAATTATGTGTCTTCTTTAACCACACAACATAGGTTTTTAATACACACAATCATAGTAAAATCTACCTAAAAGGCACAAGAAATCCCTTCAACAAACTATACAAACTACATGTCAATTCAACCTATACATAAATTCATGCAATAGTAAATAATGTAGAAGATACACCAACCATAATATATTTATGACACAAAAAGAATTGGTCATATCAACTATTAGTCATTATACCATCTATCACAAAGAGGACTCATTATTCGACAACAAAATATGCCCCTAGTTAAACATTTTTTTGAAATTTGCATGTATGGTAAAAATCATTAAAAGTAATTTCCAAAATCCAATAATACAACTACGACCAGACCTTTACAATTAGTCCGTACTAACCTTTGTAACCCATTTAAATCATTTAAAAAAAGTCACAAGTATAACTTGACAAAATTAATTGATAACTTAACAAGAAAACTTAGATCTATTGTATTGTTAACAATGATCAAACCATGTCCAATTGTTTCAAACTCAAAGAAAATATGGAAAAAAATACATGAAAGAAAATATCTTTCTTGAGGTCAAATACATGTTTTAAATATTTATTAAATATTGTAAGGATGAGGGGATCCATCACCAATTTATCACATACGATTCCCCTCAACAAAATAAAATGGTTTTGTGAAATATTAGGCATATCCAAAAATTAAATCATCTAACAAGCATGGTTGTGACAACACAATTGTTTATATACCTTTGGGAAGAAAAAGCTAATGAATACATCTCCTATTAGAACCTTGAAACTCAAAACTAAAGTATACAAACCAATTTTACCAAACCTACAAATCTATGGTAACATTGCTTACATTCACATCCCAAAAGAAAAGAAAATGATATTAGAAGTTTGAAAACTTAATTTGAGTTGGTTATTATAAAAATCAAAAGCTTGTAGATGTTATTTAACCTAGTGACAAGGAAAATTTTAATAAAAGATGTTTTCTTTAATGAATACACACTCGAGATCCGATGTCATTCCTTAATTATTATAGATGATGATTTTTTGAATATTATAGGAAAACACCAAACTAATAAAATTTTAGTAGCAAATTACATAAGAAGTGATGGATAATTTATTTAGTTTTAGCTCCCAACAACTCTAGATATGCATGATTTATTTGAAACTCCCACTATAAATAAACTAGCCTCAACTTTTGAATTAGAACTACAAACTATTCAACTAGAATCACCAATTCCTTTTGGGTTTGTTTTTAAAAGTGATATTGATGACTTGCCACCGTCATATCTTCCACCCCTTGACCTAGTAATTCTCCCACTTGAATAATTAATCGAATTACCTCTTACTCAATTTAAAAATTAAAACAAAATGAACAAAAAATATTCATTTAAATGATTCTAATATGTGTTTCAACTTTGATGAATGTGTTGGGTGCAAGCAAGAGATTTTAGACATACTTGTTACTTTGTTTTCTACTTGAAAATAAGAAAAATAAGTTTTAAAAACTTTTAACTTTCTTCTAGCATTTGAAAATAAATGAAACTTTTAGTTTTTTTCATAAGCATCTATAGCCTCCTTCTACTTTCTCAAAGAAATTTGTGTCATATCATTTGGACTTGAAAAAATACCCCAAAAGTATCCCCAACAATTACATCATTTTCAAAGGTTTAGGATGATTATAGTTATGAAAACAAACTTTATTAACCAAAAAATAATATGAGATGGTTCATCACATCAAAATTGAGGTGTTTGGAAAAAAAACCAAATACTTACAAAAAAACCTATTTTCAAGTACTTGAATTTTATTTTTCAATTTGCCACAAATTTAAGGTCCATTTCAAGTACTTGCAAGTAGTTAAAAATACATGATTATAACAATTTAGCTTTTGAAATCCATGTAAACAAGAGTTTTAAAATAACTTACGCAATTTTTTTTTATTATCCCCATAAAATCATCTACTTGTTAATTCTTTTATTTAGAGACCTCAATATTTTGTTGTTTACATTACTTTTTATGTACACTTTACCATGCTTTCACCCTATTCGAGTTTTAAACTTGGTAGATGCAATAGGTGATGATGTGTCATTTAAAGAATCATTCGACTATCATGGTTCAACTTCATCCATGGAAAATGAGATGGGTTCCATCTTGAAAAACTAGACATGGTTTTTGCTTGAACTTCCTCTTTAAAGGGAAACACTAAATTAATGTTAAGTGGGCTTTTAAACAATAATAGGTCTAGAAAGGGATAAAGTAAAATTAAAGGCCCATTTAATGGTTCATAGTTTTGAATAGAAAAAATATATAATTTCTACCAAAACTTTTGTTGCAAAGGTAAAACAATGCACTATAAGAAATGTGATTTCAAGTTAGTTATGTTGAATAGCTAAGAATACATCATTTAAATATTAAAACAACATTCTTGCATGGTCAATTGCAAGAGGATGTATTCTTGTTATAACTAAATGACTTTACATAAATAAAAAAAAAATCGTTTAGTGTGCAAATTGCACAAAACCATTTATGGCCTTGAGCAAAGTTGAGGAACTTGGTATCAATGAATATATACATATTTATGGGAAAATGGCTTGATCAAGAGCAATGCAAATTCTAACCTATACATCATGCATAACAAAGGTGATATTATTATTATCATATTGTATGTTGACAACTAGTTCATAACATGCGATGATACCAAAAAAAACATGATTGAAACAAATTTTTAGAGATGAATTTGACATGGTAGATTGAGGAAAGGTTTAAAAAATAAATTGGAATCTAATTTTATCATTATAACCAAGTAATTTTCTTGCATCAAACTAAATATGCAAAGTCAATGTTTCAAAAATTCAATAAGATTGATTGTAAGCCTACTAATGTGTGTTTGGTCAAAGGTTTCAAATTGGTAGTTGAGACAAGTATTGATCTTGTAGGTGAAAATCAATATTGTCAAATGGTAAAAAGTTTGTTAAATTATTGTGTTATTAGATTTGACATTCAGTTTGAAATTAACATAGTAAGTAGATTCATGAGCTCTTCGCATCAAACCCATCTAGATGTAGTCAAATGCATCATGTGTTATATCAATGATACCTTGGATTATGGCATATTATGTGAAAGGGGAACACTACCACAAGTAATTGGATACATGAATGTGGATTGGGCATTTGATTTTAACATAATAAGATGAATTGGAAGTTACCTATTCATGACCATTATTTATTATTATTCAACAAAGTTTTAATATGAGGCTATTGTGGATGGAGCATAAGAAGCCATTGGTTCAAAAGACTTCTTCATGAACTAAATCTTGGTGGTCCATCAATTACTTTCACTCACATGTCAATCACAATCTCAATTCATATTTCAACACAACAATCAAAATACATTGCAATAATGAAAGATCTATAAAGTTAATTAAAAATCATGTGTGTCATGATTGTATAAAGCACAAAGAAATTCATTGTCATTTAACTAAAGAGAAAGTATAAAACAAACATATAGAATTATGCTACATACCTATAGCCCCATGCAACTTGCAAATATTGTTACAAATTTAAAAAAAAATTTAAACAACATAGTCAAAAGGTCAATGTTTTAAGCTTTCAATCTCTTTTCCAAATCATGTCCAAGTCTAAATTTAACCCATTTTTCTTTTTTTCTAATAAATTTGTAATAGAATTAGAGTCAAACATTCTTTTCCTCATGCACTTGATGTTACATTTTAAGCTATTGTGCTATCTTGTTGCATTGGTAATTTTAAGCTAGGAGCAATCAACAACTTGATACTCAAAGTTTGTCATCATCTTAAGGAAAGGGGACTTTGAATAATAAATAATTCATTTACATTGACAATTGGTATTTCATGGGGCTATTGACTTTCAACTGAAATGTTATTTACTTTAACTTTTCTCACTCTCACCTTTGCTTTCTAACATTAGACCCATTAGAGGGGGACATGTTTCATTTTTTGAAGTAGATTTAATAATTTTACAAATTAACCAAGGTAAGATTAGCAAAACAAGATATGTTGTAAACCAAATAAAGTTTAACATGAAGACTTGTTCGAGAGGGGTTATTGACATATTACATCCAAGTCTCTCATCCTTGTACACTATTCATCCACTAGATAAAATTATTGTTTAATGATCGATTAGCAATATTATATATTTCAAATAATAATTAAGTTAAAAAGATTAAGTTTTCAGCAAGGTATTTCATGGACCCTCTTTATATTCAAATTCTACTATAATACATTCCATATACAAACATTCTGTAAATAGTGGAATGTGAGAAGCATTGGAAAACATCAAGGTGCTCAAACATTGTCACAAAATGTTGCTTTTCTTTGATTGTGTGTAGATACCCATTGGATGTGCATTTTTGATCATTTGTTTCTCCCTCATTTCAAGTTCAAATTGAGCAAATATTTTCACCAACCTCATATGGAGGCTTTCTCTCTACCCTATAAATTTTTATCATCAATGAAGCATGGTAGCTTGGTCAAATCCTTCAAAAACATGAAAATTTGAAAACCACCCATAACTAATAGACTTGCACTTTCAATGGTGGGGATTTTTCATTCTTCAACCAAATTCCTCTTTTTTTTTTTCAATCAAAATATTGAGCTTGAGGTTCCTTAAAACTCTACCAAGTTGAATTTTTAAAATGGTGACAATTTTTGTGACTATTGGGTGATTATGTAGTCACACCTCCCTTTTGTCACCTGTGATTGTTTTGTTCAAGTGTCAATTAAAAGTTAACCCATGTCAAGCCTATGAAATAAATTCTTGAATGGTCATGATGACTACTTAATAAATCAAGAATAAGTTGGCTATATTGGCTCATAAGAATTAAACACAATTTGAAGTGTGAGGTATTGTTCTAAAATAGATGTGAGCAAAATCTAAATCTTCAACATCAAAAAAATCATTTGGATACAATCTCATGAATTGGTTTTTGTTAAATTTTAAAAAAATGATTTTTTTTTTTGGATGTGCTTATGGAGAATTGAAGGCCAAAAGGTTCACATACTTTGATGATAGCATGAAGAAAAAGAAGGTTTCAACCAACATTTTAGATGTGTTTTTTTTTTTTGAATGTGCTGTTCTTCCAATGAGAGCAAAAAATACTCCTAAATCTTTAGAATATGACCTAGCATTAGAGGTTGATGAAGGCTACATGTCCTTACATGTTGATTTCAGTTTGGCCATTGTTTAAACCACCCCTCAGCTAGAACCTTGACATGAAATTTGGCAATCAATTTGATCTAAGGAAATGGAGTCAAATATAAACAGATCATCCTGGCTTTGCTAATGTACTACACAATTGAAGTAAGCAAAACCCTGTTCCATGAAATAATCTCAAATGTTGTCAGATGCTTGAAACCAGAAAGGATCTCTTGATGATCAATACAATTCATTAATGAAAAACAGAAGCAGTCTGGGGTTGGATGATTTGCCTCTTAATTGGTTTAGGATGAGTTGTTAGCCTGTTCTTTGTCTAAAAGATATATTTTTATTATTTTATGTTATTATATAAGGTCCAATCCCTAAGAATTGAATTTCTCACAAAAACCAGGATTTGATTATCATGACACATTCAATTTCTGGAAAGGGTTGGTGAAGTTGCTTACTAGGCTACCTTCAAATACAATTAGGTCAGGTGCAATCCCAGGCTCAAGAATTTGGTTTTTTCTTCTCAAGAGAAGTACTTAAACAAATGTGTTGACAATGATTCAAATTGTATTTATGTACATGAGCATCATTCTGTAGCCATGGATTTCAACTTACATGAATGGAATCAGTCACCCAAGATGATTTGTTTGCTGCTTCATCATGTAAACCATGATGTGTGCAATGGCCAGACCTGGCATCTTGGGTTTCTCATCTTTCACAATTTAAGAATAGCTTCAACCAAAGAACAAACACAATTGAATTTTGTGATGCATTCGAGTCGCCTTTAGACTTGGTATCATTATAGTCCAGGCCAGCAATAATGCCTTCCCCTCTTTGTTGGTGTGACTTACACTAAGATTCAGACACTCGTCAATAATTTCAATAAAATTATTAGTTATATCCCTCACATATTGTAGTACACACTGGAGTCTGGAGATGCTCACAAATATGCTCATGAAGGCACGGCCATGACTTGAACATGAAATTGAGTAGGTCATTTTGGCCTGCACAACTTTCATCACCTTAATTTCATTCCTAATTGGTTTACAAGTTGAGGTTTTGGGGGTGGGGGAGGTTTAGTGTTGGGAGTGGCCATATTGAATGGATATATTAGTTATTTGATTCAACTTACATATTAGTTGTAATCCGTGCTAAGTTGAACTGGAGAGATGAATAGTCTTAGTAATAAGTAATAAGCTTAAAGCATCCTGGCGGGTGCTCAGTACAAAGCTATTTCTCACATCTAAGTTTCATTATCTACTTTTTTTGCAACCCTGCCCATAAAACTAAAACCAGAAATAAGTGGGAGTCTACTAATTGGTGTAGGTGGCAAACCACCTAGACCAATCATTATGATTGACCAATCAGAAACAGGGACCAGCAATCAGATCATATTATAACACTCTTGGGTGGCAAGTGCCTTTCACCACCCTTGGCAAACTCTGCAAATGTGCTGGGCCAAAAACAGATTTGGTGAGCCAAACTGGCATGTTTCTTCATACAATTTTAATTTGCAAGGTCACATATTGACCACCTGCTGGGATGCTCTTAGGGTAGGTCACATATAAGCTGCTCAAGCACTAATTTCTAGAATCTAATGACCAAGTATGTTTGCATGTGAGATAACAATAACTCCTGGGCTGCCCAATTTGAGAGATTCCATAGTTTTTCAGCGGGCTGCCACGCTTGGTCATATTTCTTCACCTCTTCCACACATATCAACTAGTGCACCTTCAGCATTAGCTCATTTGTGACAGAGGATGCTGTTTAAGCATTAGGTCTTCTACTTCATTGCTATTGTTTTGATTGTTTTGGTTTTCCTTTTGTGTGTTTGCATTTGCTTCAACATGCCTTGTCCTTTTTGTGGATGGGTTTCCATCCTTGTTTATATATACAAGATATATATATTTCCTCATATCAACTGGATTTGAGCAGTTCAACTTTGTGCACATTCACTCACAGGTGGCAGCCACGAAACTGGTTATTGCCAATTAGCTTATTTATTACAAGTTTTATCATTTGATCTACTAAGGGTTCTTTACATAGGTTTACCATTTGTGGATGATAGAAAGATGGGATTCTGACCTAACGGTTCATTGCACATACCAACATTACTCCACTAATTTTTTTTCAGTATTTTCCCAGTTTGATTAGCAAACCTCCAGAAAATAGTGATTGAGCAACTTACATATGACCTGACCCTATTAGGAGTAAAAATTGTAATCAAGCCTTTCAAAACCTTGTAGCACTAGGCCAATTGTGTTATATTTATCATATCATAGTACCTTGGCAGCTTTTCCACTAATTATATTATCTTTAGAAATGTCGCAATTTTCAAAAGACAAAAATCTGTGAAGAGAGATAGAGAATCTTGTGGAATAGTCAGGAATATTTTTAGTTTTGGACATGGAATCTTGAAAATTATTTTTATTCAACAGACATGTGTTGAAGCTGCCCCTGTACTCCAGTATATAATCCATCACTCAAGCTTTATGTTTGAAGATGCTTTTGTCCAGGCTTTGTGTAATTGTCAATTCTTAGCTATTTCAAGTCTTGCAAGGATAGAATGACAACCCACATTTTCTTCAATAGGAAAAAAGGTTCATGGCTAGTAGCATTTTGTCATTGTCAGTTCTTTCACCAAAGCAACTGAACTTGCAAGTATTTTGGATGTTCTCCACATATTTTTAAAGCTCTATAGCTCATGGCTGGATGAAAAAGGTTGGATGAAAATGAATGGGTATATAGTTAATTCTGTTGTTAGTTTTGCATCTGGTTCATGAAAGAACTCTACATGGGTGGATTCTTTTGGAGTCCTAAACAACAGAGGGACAGTTGCTTGGTTGGTTGGTTGTTGTTTGCAAGAAAGAAGATTCTTCTTCAGCTGCACTTGATGTTTGCAGCATTAAAATCAGAGGTCAGTCTTAGTCAGAAACTTTGTGCATCAACCAAAATCATATGAAGACACAGTTTTTTTCTGTTTGTGTGAGAGTCTCATGGTTTTTGTTGATTTGATCTCTGTTTGGAAAAGCACAATTTTGAATAATGTGTGGAAGGGAAGCATACTAGGGAAATTTTGTCTCTGGAGAATTCTGGGTCTATCCAAATGGGGAATTCTGGGTCTCCAGAGAAATTCTCTGGAGGCAAATCCAAATGGAGATTTCTGGAGAATTTTGGGTCTATCCAAATGGGGATGAGGGGCTGGAGAAGACGAAGAGTTGCAGACAGGGATCATCCCCCAAGGGCACGACAGATCAAGAACAAGGCGTCCTCCTGCCTCTTCACATTCCCATTGGCCCTGCCCCCCCTGCCTGCAACCTTTTCACCTCCTTCTGAGGGTTTTGCCATCACTGGAAGTGCTTGCTTCCTACTTGATGATGGGTTTCATATAACTTCTGTAAGTGCCAGATGGTTTTCTATCAGCTTTTGTGGGCTTTTTAAATTCTCCTCCATATGAGCCAGCTGCTTACTATACAATCTTGTTGTTTTTCACAAGTCTTTCATCATCAATTTCATGTGGCATGATCATCAGTTGGGCCCAAGAACATTATTGGATGTGAATTGCTCCTGGGGTTTTGGAAAAAGCTTCTGCAGAGCATGAATGATGGAGCCTGAGGCTGTGGCATGTACAAGAAGAATAATGAGGGAGCTCCAAACCACAATTCCAGACACAACAATCTTTGACACCACACACTTTTTTTGACTGCAGTCATGGGTACCAATCCTTACCACAGAAGCTCTAAAGCTTTGTTGTAGCATCCTTAAGATCTTCTTTCGGCCCCTTTCCTTGTCCTTTCTTGTTTGCTCAATGTATATGTTTGCCTCTCCTATCTAAGGAGTCTACAGAAAACTGTGCTAGTAGAGAGTCTGACATGTCAGTTTGTGTCATTCTCTTCTCCAATATTGCACAATCCCAACAGTTTTTTCAATGAGGAATTCCAACAGATTGATTGCATGGTTGAAGATTTTGTTGTCCACAAAACACAGTGCTATGGGTATCACAGACTGAATTGAATAAGAGCCAAATCATTCTTCAGATACTGTAATATTCAAAACTATGAGAATCCTTCACCTCTTCAAAATTCAGTACCACTCATGTTTCTCTTGAAAAACTATAGATAGAATTCTGCAGGTTTGCCAACCTCATTCTCCATCACTGTTTTCTTTGTAGTTTATGACAAAGCAGCAGATCTGATCACATACATTTTGTAGTTTCTTACATCATCCACTTCGCTTATTTCTGACAAGAAATGGCACAAGTTGCAAGCAACTGAATTTGGAACAAAATTGTACTCAAGCAATAATTAGATGCATCAGGGTGATGTGCATTCTTTCTTTGGGATGTTTTGAGTCTCATTGGCATTGTCCAATTGTTGCATTGGGTTTGGTCAGTGGCTGAATCCTGCCAGCAGAAGGAGGAGTGGCAATGGCAAACTACGAATTCCGAGTATGGAAAATTCTATGTAAAGCTTCACAAAGAGGTAAAACATCTACTGCATTTTGTTTCTCTATGGGTTGTGGATTTGGCACTGAATTTGTTCTGACAGTCTTTGCAAGGCACTTGAAGTTTCCACATGTTGAATTGTGATGGATAATTTTATGTTGGTGCTTGTTGGTTAGGCCATGGAGGCGGCAGTAGTTCACAAAGACTGTGAACAAAAGTGTAATGAGTTATTTGCTGAGCTCAAGGTTTGCAAAGCCCAGCTTGAAATGATGAGGCTCACTGGTGGTCACTGCAGCCCCTGCAAATATGGTTTACTTTTCAAACTCTAAACTCTTACTGTCACTGTATCTCTTTCTCTCCAATGTCCAAAATGGCATCATGGGTAGACTAAAGTGTAGGGTAAAGTCCAAGGGGGAGGGCATGACTGAAATATGGGCTGTGTGAGTAGTAGAGTGCAGGCCCGATTTAGGTGATGCCCCTCACCTGGGGGGCTTTACCCAGTGTAAAGACAGAACCAGTGAAGGAGATGAACGTTTTGAAATGAAATTGCCTGCTCAGAAAATGAAATGTGTCTCCTCTCCTTTGAAGAAAATTTTCACTCTATAATGTTACCTCCAAATACACTAAATTTTTTCTGGGAGGTCTTTATGACTGGCAGAATCAGTGTGCTTTTTGATCATGTGTATGTGTGTGTGTGTGTGTATTACTCCATCTGAGGAGATTGCTTGGTCTTATGGGAAGCGATGTCTTATGAATTATCTTAGATTCACTTGTTTCTTTTCCTCTCTGTCTTCCTCTTTCCTCCAAACTGATTTATTTAGTTTTCTTAACATCCCATGGATGATGATTTTTCTCTTGGGAAAAAAATTGGCTACACCATGAAGGTCATCTTCAGACTGTAAGACCGACTTCCCCGAAGCTAGGGCTTTGCAATTGCCCATCACACCCTGGACCCCGGAACCCTGATCCCTTTGTCTCTGTAACAAGCAGTGAATTCAATGGTGGGAAACAGCATGAACCTCAGATGCTTGAAGACCACATAAAGAGTGCACATCCACGGCTTGTCAAGCGAGTGGAACCCAAGAATTTCACATCAGATTCTGGAAGACACATGGATTGTTGCATGTAAGTGTTGGGTTTTTATACATATGGATTTCCTTATAATTGATGTGGTTAACCTTCCACTTATTGACATCCTCACTCAGAAGGTGATCAGATTGGGTCCCTAATGTTCCTTTGCAAATTGATTACCTACTTGGATTGCAGCCGAGATGAACCACACACCTATTACCCACCAGTGGTTCAAGTGGTCCCAGTTGCCCCAGAAAAACCACGAAGTAGAAAACCACATGGCAAGGAGGCTGCATATTCTCCTCGACAAGCCCATGAAGAACACAAACCACAGACCCAAGGCAAGCGTGTGGGCAGATATATTAATGGCAAGAAAGTCATGGTCTCATCTGGAAGCAGTGTTCCTGCAAGCCAACGTTACAACTTTTACAGACAATATGGTATGAGCAGTAAACCATTGTTTTGTTTTTACATGAGTCAAGAAGTGATGGTTCAGAAGGATTATGCCTTAAGTTTCTAGAGAAATAATTGGTGGATTTGGGTTTGAATGTGAAGGTTTTGCGGGGCAAGGTGCCAAGACAAGTAATGGATGGCACACGAAGTAGATGTGGAGACATACCCAATGCTGCTCCTACCCCATTTGGACACATAGTTCATGAGAATGTATTGGCTCTTGTTGTGTTGTGGGCTAATTTGATTCTTCATAGGATGTACTTGATTGTGACAAATTTGTTCAGTTCAATTGTGTGTTGTGCTTGACAAAAAAAGGAAGCTATATTTTGTCAAAGTATTGACCTTTGATCTTCATAAGGACACTCTTTGGTCCCTCTTCATCTTCATATCTCAATGTCCATTATCTTGCATGCTTGTGATTTTTTTTTTCCTGATGGCATCCGTATGCTTGTGGATTACTAATTTGCCGGTGTCCCATTTGGATCCACTTGCTACTGATGTGCCTGAGCTTGGAAAAGTTATTTTGTTCTAGATGCTGAATCATTGCCTGTTTCTGCCTCCTTGAAGAATCCATAGCAAATTCTCTGTTTGACATAATATTGTGAGGTGTGGTTAAGGCTTTATTCTCCCTTTAGGGAATTTTGGCTTCAAATCTTAAATAATCTATGAAAATGTGCGATTTGTTGGGACACTCTAAGAACTGGGGCAGGTATTAAAATTTGAAATTAAAAATTGTTCGAGAAACTAGCCAATTCTTGTAAACTCTTGCAAGAACTGGAATTGGAGATTCTCTAAAAAAGTGAGAACAGCCCAACACTGGTCCAAACTAGTTTTTGGCTGGTATAAAGCAAGTATACACTATACACCTCGTATTGAGACTGATGTAAAACTGGTACAAGAAGGTATTACCTGAGGTCCCTATCAGGCTGGCATGGGTGTAAAAGGCTGCTATTGCCTCAGCTCAGACCAGTCTGGAAGGGTCTTTGCTACCAGTGTTGATTAGTTGATACCAGGAGCAGGTCTTTAGTCTATGCCAGATCAACACTGGTCCTTAGTCCTTACATGCCTTACATGTTTTAGGGCTTGGTTGTTTGTTTGTTTGTTTGTTTTTGGTAACAATTTGTTGAGCTTTCTGCACAAGGTGTGACCTTGGGTTGGCAAAAGATCTTCAGTGCCAGCACTCAAGGATGCAGACGCAGAACGTCGACAGTTTGAACTTTCATGGGATGTGATTGATGAGCTTCCTGGCATGCCCATCAAACGCCCCCTGCTTTTTACTTTGCTTATGTAAGTGATTGCAACTGTTTTGGTTGGGTCTTTAAAATGTTTCAGTTGCAGAATGCAATTGTTTGCAACTGGACATTGAATTTCACACAATCCAATGGTGAATGATGGGTCGTCAAACATCAGCAGCTACGTGAGCAGGTAAAGAATTTCAAAGCTTGAAATTCTTGGCTTATTCTTTCATATCTTGATGGTGTTGTGGGTGCCTTTTTTTCGCCGTAGTCATTCCTTTTTCTTCATTTGATTTGCTTGGGTAGACTGAATCTTCTTCCCTCGGGTGTGGGATGACAACAACAACACACAAGGCAGTTCATTCCTTTCATTTCTTCCCCACAGATTGTTGGGATTGCATGCAGAGGAAACGCAAAAGGTTTTTGTTATTCATCTGGGTTTGGTTTCCCTTCTTTCTATTGATGATTCTTCCTGTCCTTCAAGGGTAGCAACGAAAGTGAGCAGCGCTCATTGAACACGAGTTCCTTTTGAGTAGCGAAAACCTGACCTTTGTAGAAAGTGCCTCTCATTTCCAGTCTCTCAGACGGTGTGCTGCCTTTTGTTCTATGAAGAAAACTTGTATATGCTTAACCGAACCACTCTTTGGGCAAATTCTTTTTCCCGCCATTTTGTGGGAAGGAAGGGATTTGGAGCAAACAGTCAGAGCTTTGCAGCATATTTTGCAAAGAGCCTCAATTTGTGTTTGTCTATACGGTCTTCACTTTTTTTGTCTCACTTTCAGCCCTCTGAATCCTTTTGAGAATACAAGCGGGAACAACAGAACATCAATTCTCTTGCCCAATTCACAGATTACGAATGCACCCTTTTTGTCATGCTCAATTCTTGGAACATGACTTTTGGTGCAAGATAGGATGTTACCTCAGTGCCTGACTGTGAACAACAAATTGACTAAAGCACACAGTATTCAGATCTTCATTGTTCTCTCAGTGGGACAAACAAAAGGAGTGCATTGCCAGGAAAAGTAAAAGGCTGTGTGGTTGCTTATTTGATAGACTTGGACCATCGTGAATTTAATCCTGAACCCCAAAGCTTTGTCTACTGCTCAATGAACACTTCTCCACAGAAGTCTTTGTCTTATCCAGTATTTGACTGTTGTCTCAAGTCTTCTTCTCCATAATGGTTTACCATGAATGTTACACCTTGTCTTTTGAACAAGTACCATTAGATTCATGTAGGATACCACTCTTGGAGAAGAAGGGTTGAATGCCAGAGGTGTCAAAGAAAATGTAGACATTGAATGTCTTGATATTTTAGTTGCTAAATTGGCTTGCCACTATGAAGCTCGTCAGAAAGATGCTTGTTGATCCATCAGAAAGTGCATTGAATAATGACATGTCATTCCAGAATCTCAACAGTGAAACTTGATGGACACCAAGATTATGTGATTGAGGTTCTTACATTGGTACACCTGTTACTGATGTTTCCCTTTAGTGGTTGTTGACTTTCTGTATCTTACTTCTCATGTTGACACTCCTAGGAGAAAGAGAAATAATGGATTCTGCTGTCATCTTCACCTGGAAGTGACAACCTAGCTGACTGACAGATGAGTTATGCAATCACATTCTGAAATAATTGACTTGCATTGTGAACATCTTAAAACAGTTTGGGTGACTCGATTCTTGCCCTAGGTAATCAAGGAAGCAACCTGGTGAATTTCCAAGCAACAGAGGCCAACTGTTCAGCAGCAGCTACAGATGGATGCTCAAATTGAAGGTGGTGAAGACAAGGCATTCGAGCAGTTTGTTGATGACCATTTTGCAGGACAAAATCAAGGAAATAGTAAAGGAGGGAAGAAGGTGGGAAGGGAAACTCATGGCCCTGTATGTGTTTCCTTTGAGGGTAATATTGGTGTTGGCAAATCTACCATCCTCAAATTGCTTCATTCACATCCTCGTCTCCACCAGTATGTTTCTTCTTCACTTTGTCTCATTTGGGCCTACACACATTTATTGAATGCTATTTCTTCTTCCCAGTGAGTAGCTTTCACAAGAAAATCTCAATCTCTGTACCATTTTTGCTTGTTCACAACATGCATATGTGTTCTAGCTTGTGCTTTAGTTTGGTTGATGGAGAGGCCCATGTGAGGCTTCAGGGGTCTTTCCTTGGAAGGGTGTGCTAACTATGCTTGTAGAGAATGATGTTCTGCTAGGTCCATCCCACATAATGTGGTTCAATGCCAATTTTCTTCAAAGATCTACTAGAGTTGATCATGCATCTGGGTGTTGAACTTCTCAGCGCTTTACTGCCACATCCCATTCTAATGTAGCCTAGGTTGTTAACGGACAATTGTATGTAGCTCTCTTTGAGTATATCAAGAATTGGGAACAATCTCTGCTCTCATGTAAAAAGTGTCTGAAAGATGAGAAAGATGAGGACTTTATGACATGTAGAAAGAACAGGACATAGCAGTGCCGATCACAAATTCCTGAATGGGAACACTGGCATGTGGTTCCTTTTGGTTGTTCACAGGTTTCTGATACTAAATCTTGGGTTGCACAGTCTAAGATGAGAGTTGCTAATATTCTTGCTATATGGCTATTTTCATGCAGTATCTCAGAGGTATTGCAAGAACCAATTGGACAGTGGCAAAATGTGAATGGAACAGGTCTCAACATGCTTGAAGCTTTCTACAATGATCCACACAGGTCCATAACCACAAATCTTCTGATTGTAGTCCTACCATAGCATGTCTTCAAGCTGTTAATGCCTAGCTCCTGGAGATATGGAGTAGAGTCTAGTGGTCTGGGAATTGGGTTCAGTAGGGCAGGACTGAATGACTGGGCCAGTAGTGCTTGTGATCCTGGGTGGCTCTCACAATGATGGTAGGTACTTCAGAAAAATTTTGCATGCAAGAGGAGGGATTTGGCTGCTTTTTGAACAGAAGACTCTTCATCCTTTAATGGTTGCATCTTAGACCCCATTGTTGTAAAAACAGTGTGGGTCCAACTGAACTGAGAAGATTATTCACATTGCACATGGGTTTGTGCACCCAGTTTACTGTTATCTCTTTGTGCCCGGTGGGAGAGGCCTGCCAAGTTAGCCTAGGCATCCAGCCTTGCAGTGGTTGCATCAATTGTAGGAAGTTTGGGCTCTTTAAGTTTGTAACTAGTGGTGGTTAGTGTGTTGCAGATATGCGTACTTGTTTCAAAGTTTTGTGTTCACCACAAGATTTCTTCAGCAAAATGCTGCAGCTTCGACATCAAAGGCTGCTTTTCTGCTGACGGAGCGCTCAGTGTTGACAGACCGTTGCGTATTTGTGGAAACAGGGAAAGATCAAGGCTATCTCAATGCACTTGAGGTTGCTGCATATGAAGCATGGTACCATGGTGTTGTGGCAGCCCTGCCTAATGTGGTACATGTCCTTGCCCTTGTACCTATTATTATGTGCTTTCTCTTGCATGAAAGGGTAGTTGCTTGTTTCTTCTTCTGTGTAGACATTCTTTCTTTGACTGTGAAAATCTCTTTCCTTGCTTTCCAAATAGTACGTCCTGATGAGAGAGCTTACCATGCAGAGGAAATAATCAACTGTTGTGTGCTCATGTTGGACTGTTGGTATGCTCCCATTTGTCTGGCTGACATGTTCATGAACATGTCTCTGTGTGAAATGCCCAAGCGTGCATTGTTGAATCCAATTGTTGTATTGTTGCTGATGCAGGTGCCTGATGCTTTTGTATATCTACGAGCTGATCCTGTAGTGTGCTATGACCGGTTGAAAGCACGGTGCTCTCACAAACTTATCCTCTGAAATTAATAAAGTAGCAATGATCATGGATATACTTATTGATTTTCTTGTTCATCATCATAGTTGCCAATTTTGTGGGACTGGAACACCTGAGGCTTTTGTTTCTGCATAAATGAAAAATGATTTATTTTATATATGGCAGTGCAAGGTCTGAGGAAGCAGGCGTCAGTCTTGATTACCTCAAATGTATTCATGAGAAGCATGAAAAGTGGTTCATAGAGGGTGCATTCGAGAATCCAGGTAACAGTGGAGCAATTTCCTTTGTCTTTAGTTCCATTCAGATGCACTTTGATGTCCTTTGTAAACCTTTTACTTCATCTGAAGTGATTTTGCCTCAAGTGTCTATATGGACTTCTCTATGTCCTATATAGTTGCTATTAGTAACAGGGGAGTTGATGAAGCTTGAGGTCCAAAGTAAAGACACATATCAAGCTATTGCCAGTACAGAGCTTGGTGTCAGGACTGTCCAGGTGATCAATCCTCCTAATTAAGTGTGTCCTCTTAGGCGGCTGCGATTAGAACCAGCAAGAAGACTTCACTCCCTTGGATCTTGTACACTATGAATCCTTTTTCCCTTGTGCAAGTGTGGTTTGTGTACCAGACAACCATATAAACTTCAAGAGTAACACATCAGAGGCAACAGAATCCAGCATTCAGTTGCTTTGGCTAGCTGCACTCCCAGCAGGTTTAGGGTTTGAGAGTTGAAAAGTTTGGCCCTGTTATGCAGGTGACTCAGGAGTCCAGTTGCGTGAAGGCCATATTATGTCCACCTCAGGAGCACCATCAGTAATTCATGGCTGTCCTGTCTTTGTGCTGGACTGCAGTGCTGACCTGCACTTTGGAAGGCCGTCAAAAGAGTGTGATGCTGTTATTGACCAGGTTGTAGATTTCTTGCTCCGTCCTGCCTGAAAACAAAAGTAGCCACTGACTCCAAACTGTATGTATGGAAGGGAAAATAGCTCAAATGGAGCTTATCCTTAAACTGGCTGTAATTTATGAAGCAATCAGTTGCTGTTTTCCATTGTGCAGGGTCTAATACATGGGCCACTCAATAGGTTAGACAGCAGTTGTAATTGCAAACAAAGTTGAAGCCTGCAAACCCAGCCACTCTGCATCACAAAACTATAACAATGGATCAGAGGAGGGCCTTCAAAAGTTGGTCCTTGCACGGTTTCCTTGGTCTTCGGATGGTGGCTCTTAATTTTTTGAACTCTGATTGGTGTTTTAGTTGTTGTTGATGAACCACAATGGAGAGAGTCAATGTGACTGGGTTATATATTTGTTGAATCAGTCTGCAAAGCTGGAAACATCAGTCATGGAGATTATGCATGTGTCCAAAATTGAGAAACATGTGAAGACAGGAGGAGAATGAAGAGCTTTGGATGACAGGTCTTTGTTTTGATCGCTTTTATCTTGGTTTTCTGTTGTTTTCTCTACTGTAGGTATTTGTGCACTTCACCTGCACAGCAAAATGCATGCTTTGTATCTCCTTAATGATAATTAATTGTCCGTCCACAAGAGAGATAGATTTGCACTCTTTGCATCCCTTAAAGGGTGGGAATACCAGAATGTGTGAAGTGTCCAAATGAAGACATTGCATGCTTAATTTGCAGACCGGAGTGCAGCTAAGAGCATGAATTGTACAAGTATGTAAGCATGAGGAACTTGGGTGTGAAGACAATAACAGGTTCAGGACCTAGGGCAGTAGCACCATCAAAATGGGCTTTGAAAGATGGTGGGGATGCTTGTGGTTTGCCTGCTGTTAATGCAACAGTTAGCATATGGTAAACTAAGATGCACTTCTCAAATGTAGTACTGGGGGTTGTGTAGTAAAGCACTAATAAGGTTATTGCTCTCCAACTATGATGTCACACAGACATGTGCAGGAAAGGATGCTGATCCCAGAAGTTTTTTTCTTGAACAAGCTTGAAATATTGCATGAACCTTGCAGTAAAGGCACATTGCAAGACCAAGGGAAACCTCCCATTGATGCCGAGGTGAGGGGAAGATCAGGTATTTTGCAAACTGTGGCTGCTGCAGCAACCCCAGGCAGGAATGTGACTACGGTCCTCAGATGTTGTCGTAACACCTCTGAAGCAGAATGTCTCAGCAGGTATTGTAGTAACAGGTTCTTGCACTGCATGAGGTGCACCTCCAAGTTCTTCTGGTGGGAAATTAGTGCAGACATCAATTATGCAGCAGCCCTGGCAGCATTGGCCAGAGTACCAGTTTGAGCTTGAGGAGGATCCCACTTTTTGGAGAGATCATAATGTGCAGGGGGGTCACATGTGGTCTTGGTACATTCTTATGGGAAATTGCAAATATGGAAGAAATGCTTTTGACTGTTGTTTCTCCAAGCCTTGATGCCTATCTTCTATAGCATATGCTGTGTTTATCAGATTCTTCGATGGATTTGGGTTTCTTTCTCAGGTCATGATCCAGTTGCAACCAATCAACAGCTCAGAATGGTTGATTCAGGGGTTCACTAGGTGTGTAAAGCAAGAAAGTGTGCACAGAATCAGCTTGTGAGGACAACCTTAGTCAAGGTTCACATTTCACTGTATTGCTGGTGAACTTTTTTCTCAGGTGCAATTTTGAGACTCAGGCTTGTTCTTCAAGCTTTGAATGTTTGTATCTGCATAGAGGTTAATCTGCATGTGTGCTGACAGAAAACGTCTGTTGATTGCAAGAAAAGCTTTTCTTGGTACATTGCTGGCAGATTGCCTAAGGTTGAGAATTGCATAGGCTGGGTACAACAGCTGTATGTTTTGTTCGAGGCAGGTTAGCCAATGAAGACAATTTATCTGTTCTTGACTTTGTATGCAACTTTCATCTGCAGGAAATTGTGTGCATGATTGTGCAAGTGTGAGAAATGTAGTGCAAGGATCATAAATGTGGTGGTTTTGTAAGAGGGTCGTGGCAAGATGGCAATGGAAAAACATGTACTCACTTGGAGACATCGTTGACCATGACTGCAGGCTGAGTGAGAGTCAGGGCATGACTCCACAAGTTTTTGAGCTTTGCTGAACTCTGCTTGGTATGGATTAGGAGATCGATGGCCATATGCAAAGCAGAACATTGCTCCTCCCACAACGGATGCCTACTTGGGATTATTATTTGCCTTTTTCTAGCTCAAAAAATCTCAACAATTCCTTGCTTGTTTGCAAAACCAAATGTTGGTAGAGATTTCCATATATAAGGTTCTTTTTTCCAATCTTGGCTTGCTGGTCCCCATTGTACACATGCCAATGCCAAATTTTACAAACTTTGCTACTATTATCAACTTTTTAAGATATGCACTCCCTGGCTAACTTAAAATTTGTAACTTCTTGGTTCTTGACACTAGTATGAAGGTTCCTAAGTGCACACATGTGGTCATTTACCCTCCAAAGCAGACATCAAATTAGTGAACATAATTTTGAGCATTTATTTTGGGTGTTTTTTATCTTAGTGATTTGAACCTAACTAATGTTAGATATATTAGTAAAATTCAGATGTGTTGGACTATACTCCATGTGTTTCTAGCCCAGGGTGACCTCATACAAATATGGCACTTCAAATGCTTTGTTACAGTTCAGGAACGGCTTGAATTTAGAAAATGGTTCTCTTGTTGGAAAAACAAAATGTTTACATACAGCTGTTGTGTACATATTGCTATCAATCTACTCTTAAGCGCTTTGGCATGGCTTCTGTTTCTTCCTGCTCTGTGCTCTCCTCCTTTAGTTTCCAATTCGTATCCTTCTTCAACCTACTTGGGTTGAAGGCATAGAAAATTGGTGGGCCTTCTTCACGTTGTACAAGCGATAATGAAATCCCTTGACCATTAAAGTTCTTGAACCGATCTTCAGCTGGTTGTTTTGAACTCAACAAATTTTGAATGTCTCCTGCGATATCATCATGCAAGAACTTGTGATCCAAGGACATGTACGAATGTTGACATGACATGTTGATGTCAACTCCAGATGTATCAATCACCTCAATGGGCCGTGTGAATCTGCTGTACAGTCCACGTTTTTCCAAGTCCATCTGCACAAGGCTTTGGGTGTCTACCAATTGATTTTGCTCATGCAACCTCCATGATAAAAAGAGCTTTCGGTCAGCAGCTGATGCGTAAATTGTGAAAAGTATTGATAATTGTTCCCTCAACCTCCAATCACACATGTTGTTAAGGCCCATGTCTTCAAATCTGGCCTTCATTGCATCAGGTGCCAAAAAAATGACATTTTCCAAACATCCTTTGACATGAAGTTGAACTATATTTTGCCTGTTGGAGTTATGGCTTGTATCTCCCTTGACAGGGCTCGAGCTATACCAACATGGGGATTCGTGCAATGCTTCAATTAGGGCACGATTCCCCATGTCATGTGCAAGGATATAGACCTTTTTAATCTCGTCCCCCTGTGCGCATGATTTCAAAACAATAAATATGTGCTTCTTCTATTGCTTGCATGTCTTTTCAGTGGACATTCCATCATTTCTTGGAAGTGAATTTCGATAAACTTTACCCATGTTAGAACTTTTGAGGCAACAATGGATTATCCATTTACAATCAAGTAACAATTTCCCACCATTATTTGAGGTTGCTACCATATTCCCAATGTTTGTGTAGGCTTCTTCTTTCTTTCATTTTGTTGTCCTTACACTCGACAATCTCTTGACAAATAAATTGAACACATTTCCCTAGTAGGCTGACATTACAGACTGCAGTTATTCTGAACTTATCTACAATTTGTTGAATTTGGTTGGGTCTGTAATTCATACCTCAGTTAAAAGGGTTGTGATAAATTGATGAAGCCAGGGGGCTGATTTCTCAATGACCTTTTCATCATGCTTGTAGCCCCACAACGTCCCATTGGAAGGCCAACTGTATACAATTACAAGGCCTTTGAACTTCAGAGAATGTTTGAGTTGTGCTGCTTGCTTGATGGCATCTTTATGGTTTACATTGTACCCATGAATGTACAACAATACTTCTCCAGCAGAAGCCTCCTGCATTCAAAGGTCAACCTGCACATTAATTATTTTAAAAAAGAAAGTGTTGAACTCTTCCTTCCCCAACAAATATGGTTAACTTCAGTTTAAAACTATTTAAACGCAAGTTCAAGCTTGAGCATGACATACCTACATAGTCTTATGGTTTTCTTCAAGTTTCTATAGAGAATAATTCATCAAATACTAGTGTGAACCCTGTGCATAATGCATAGGTATGTTATTTCAAGAAAAAGAAAAAAGAGAGAAAAAAAAAGGCCCAGGAAAAAAGTGAGAGCAAGGAAAAAAAAAAAGCATGATAAGAAAAATGCTCAAGAAAAAAAAAAAAAAACTATTGACCAAGTAAATTGACCCTGGGGGGCAGTTTCACCCCATCCATGAAATTTCAGTTTCATCCCATGGTTTCCATGGGCCAGAGTGATTCAGCACCCGCCAGCGCACCATCCATCCACTGGATGCCTGAACACCAATTTCCATTGGATCACACTGGATCACTAGAGTGATTCACCCATCGGTGCACCATCCATCCATTGGATGCCTGAACCTGAACCTCTCTCGTGCCAGGTCCATTAGCTGTCAGTTGGGTAATAACTGTCACAACCGAAATTCCCAAATCAAGAAATTCCTCAACTTACCCGACCCCCCCCCCCCCCCCCCCCCCCCCCCACACCCCCAACCCCCCAACCCAGCCGAAAGAAAAACTAATGTTTCTTTTTTCCTACCAGTAACACCGAACAACACTCACAACATC
>Ga0116231_10005786_pt1 | contig 24150 bp, 22 predicted proteins | sample S1TSphgellanicum_2_FD_89695 | JGI IMG/M metagenome (GOLD analysis project Ga0116231, IMG submission 89695) | Host-associated microbial communities from peat moss isolated from Minnesota, USA - S1T2_Fd - Sphagnum magellanicum MG | ecosystem: Host-associated > Plants > Peat moss > Unclassified...
CCAGAGGTTGATATTTGAGGCCACGCATCCTACTTTTCTTTAACAAAAAACATCTATAACTAACACATCAACCAAACAAGGTGCGAATCAAGTAAGCAAACTCGTTGGCAATTGGCTTCAAAAGATGTCCGGTACATAACCAACGAGTCATAGGTCTTGTCCAGCTCTGTTTTCTCAAAACGTCTACTAAGGTTCACCACTTCAGTTTTCAGCACACGAGTGGCTTCAAATATAATTCACCAGGAGTTGACTTCATTTTTTTCGTGTTGGCATGCAGGAGCCATCTTTGTTGACTGTGGTTCAAACGCCAGCTATGTAGACAACATCACAAGTATTTCATGGGTCCCTGATGCTCCATATATAACATCTGGTGTAAACGGACACGTCCCTAGCGCCCAAACGAATTATCCAAGCTTTTCTGAATTCACAACCGTGAGATACTTTCCTGATTCTCGCGCCAAAAATTGTTACAGCTTTCCAGTATCGCCAAACCAAACATATCTAATCAGAGGGACATTCTTCTATGGTTATTATGATAACGCCACCACACTCCCCAGTTTTCAGATGGGTATAGATGGGACTATAGTCGCCAACATTACCTTTGACGACGCTTATACATTTGTGTATCACGAGTTTAGTTATCCATCTCAGGGTAATAATAATGTGACGTTTTTATGCCTATTACGAGACTCCTCTAATTCAGTTCCGTTTATTTCTGCAATATCTTTATCACAATTGTTGAATGATTATTATTATAATTATATCTCATATGGTATTCTTGTTTCTCTTTTCCTCCTCGAAACAAAATATAGGTTGAATTTCGGTGGAAATGGAATTGTCAGGTATGTCAACCAAATTATGTTGATTCCAAAGTTGCCCATCACGCTCCTCATGTATTGATCAGTTTGTTATAACTTCATGAAATGGGGTTAAGTTATTGCTCGAAGCGTTCTCACCCAATATCATCAAATAATCGTAGCACTGGAAAATCGCATAGAATAACAATAATCATTAATGAAGCCACAAAAATATTCTTCCTGATTGATGCAAATGAATTATCTCTAGTTTGCTGAAGCGTCGGACACACTAGGTATTAATGATCACTGTACTAGACACGTATATCGCATTTATCTTTGATGCGTCATAGTCCTGCGGACTCGGAATCCTTTGGAGAATGATTTCGTTGAATATCGTTGATTTGCATACAAGTAATCATGGTTTGCTTATCATTCTGTCTTATAACATTTCCGATTATTGCAGATCTCCTGATGATTATTACGATCGATATTGGTTTCCCGTTCAAGGGTCGAATTCAACGTTTTTGCAGAGTACCGATTCAAGGCTACAAATTGTAACAAATAACTACACAACGTTGGCTAAAAATGGACATGACTTACCCCCTCAAGCAGTCATACGTACTGCCCTGACCGACACAAGTGGCAACATCACAATCTCCTTCCCAGACACTAATAGCTATCAAGGGTATATGTCCTTATACTGTGTTGAATTGGATCCAAATGCTACTTCACGAATATATTATGTAAAAATACCTCTTCAGCGTCCGGTGGGAGTAAATCCAGTCCTCGTCCGTGCAGTTACTGCTGCCGTCAGATTTGACTATACCAAGGGATGGAATATTCTTCTTTATCAAAACCCAATTACTCCCAGTCCTCTGGGTCCCTTGGTGAATGCCGTCGAGCTTTTGGAAGTGAGAACAGGCCATATGGCTACACTGACAAACCCTCAGGACGGTGAGTCAATCATCTGGCTGTGTGTTTTACTAATTCTCATTAGAAGACACCCCAAGACATTCCACATGAAAGGAATCACTAATTTCGCATCTCAAGTTAGCATGTTAGAGAGAGTTATCCATAGTGTGATCCAATTTTGTGTTGCCTCCAAGAAATTTAATGTTGGATCTTTTGACATTAACTTTTGTTTTGTTCGACATTGCCCCTCAAAAAATTCTTAAGTCTGACCTTGTTGATCTAACAAGTCTTCAATTGCATCATAACAGTTGACGGCTACATTCCAGAATATCTAAATCTTAATCTACCAAATTACTGACTCGGAATATTGCTGAAGGTTATGAAAACTAATGGAAATTAATCTAGGATGTGCATGTAGCACTTGCTATTGAGGAGATAAAGTCAAGTTACAACCTTAAGGATTGGACTGGCGATCCCTGTGTTCCAATTCCGCATGCCTGGGTTACCTGCAACTTTGGTAGCAATTCCGGCCCTTCAATTACAGAAGTGTGAGTAATTCTCTTGTTCAACTACATAGCCATTTTATAGACTTTATAGAAGATCTTAAATGATGCATCTAACTTTCATTCACAATATTTGTGTCAGGCTAGTTCATCTTTTTTCATTTAAATATGGAAACAATGACAGGGGTCACTATTAAATTTTAATTCATCAGACCTAGAGTTTAGGTTGGACGGTTATATAATCTGATAGTATTTCATCCTACTTAATTTTAGCTTGAAATTTGTTTAGCCCATTTCCAAGGAAAGGGCCATGGAATGGTGTCTTCTCGAATTTGTGTTTAATTTAATTTTTCAACACCATAATCACAAGCAGATTATCAATACCTTCTCCATCAATTTGCGTCCCAATTTTTAAACTTTGAATTTGAATTCAATTTAATTGAATGTTAATCTAATTATTGAGTTGAATTTAGTTCAATTGAAATTCAACTTTAACTCAAGTGAATTAAATTTTAATTTAATTCAAAGTGCATGCAATGTCATTCAATATTATCATTTGAATGCAACTTAACTTTCATAAAATCGATTCATTCTTTCATCAATTGATTAGTTAATTGTCACTAGTAGTGCATACCAATGTGGAGCCCCAAGTTTGATAAATAGAATCATCTGTGAAATACCCCAAACTGGGGCTTTAGGCCTAGTTTTGCCGAAACTGGGCACTAAATGAAAAATCAGGATGAAGATAGATTAACAGGAAAAACCTAGGGGACAAAACTAGTTTCCCACCTAAATTGGTCCTTAGGGAAGTTTCATCCTCAATTTTGAATTTGCATTACATGCCCCTTGACTAGTCATATTTTGTATGGAATCAGCCCTTGCTAGAATGACATCATGCAAATCTTCTAAACTGATACCTTGTTTAAAGAAATGGTACCCAATTTCGTTCACATGTTCTAGATATGCACAAATTGGTATGAAGCAAGGGTTAGAGGGTCAAATCGGTCATTAAAAACTTCACATTAACCCTAAACTTACTAACATGAGCTACCCAACACTTGCAGATCAGAGGTGGTGAATATTGTTACACTCTAGTCCACGATTGTGCAGGTTTTCTGAAACAAACTAGCTTGTTTGTATCTTCAAGTGTTGACCCAGCTGAAGTCCCTTGCCTCAGAGATATGAGCTTGTTTCAGTAATATTATCCTACTAATGACCAGCTTGCCATTGGAATGTCTAAATTTTGAAACGGTCATGTAACCTAAGGGCCTGCAATGTTTCCAGTGGCTCTAAAATACTATGCAAAATACGTAGCAACTTAGGGGTTTTTTTCTCACTTGTGACATTTGGTCACCTTTAGTGTTTCATAAATCGTAGCAACATTTATTAACCTACATAGTAACTGATGGTTAACTGTTGATTAACCCGTGATTCTAATCATATCTTTTTCAAAAATACATATCTAAGTTTTAGTTCAAGTTTCACACCTAACTAGAACTTGGAACCTAATTCTCAGTTTGGTTTTTAATATATATTATTCCAGTTTTGAAAATCAGACCTGATTCTGATGCAATTCTTACTAATTGAAATTGACGACTCTTACATGCCAAATCACGTACCCACCCAACACTAGAAATAACCTTCTTGCATTTGTTGGTACACCAGATACATGGAATTATTCACAGACTAATTGTAATTATATTTCATGTCTTATGTTTTGTATGATATTTTTATGAATTTCAAATGGTCCATAATATTGATCCACAAGCATTTCACGTCCAGGCAAGATTTTTTATACCATACGCCTAACTTTTCTAATTGGGGCCTCATGTTGTGATGTTTGACAGGAATCTTGCTCAGTACAATCTAAGTGGACCCATTTCTCCCAGCTTTAACAATCTTCTGAACCTCATCCAGTTGTGAGTAACTTTCATAAGAAATATTCTATTATTTTAGAGTTGGTACTAGGTAGGAATGAACTTGTGGGATTTTGGTAGCAATCAATTTTTTTTAGATTCTACCATCTTTACTCACAAGATTTTTTTTTAAATTCCTCTTTTACATTTCTAGAAAATAATTAGAAATGCCTTCTAAGAAACGAATGAATGCATAAATATCCTATAAGATCTTACTCAAGAGGATGATGAAAAATATCTATACCCTTTACGATTATTTGAGAAATGATTTTCTCAACTTACCCCAATGGGGAAAAGTTAAGAATTTCTTGTTCTTGAGTTTTTTTAAGCATCACCAAAGTGATTATCAAAACTTTTGCTTTGAAAAAGAGACTAAATAGAATACAGTTCTCATTTACGTAAAGGAAAGCATGTTTGATTAGTTGATTAAGATGAATGGAAATCTTGTATTGGATAGTAAAGTGATGTTTGAGGAACTCAATCCTTTTACTAACTTGAAAACTGAAACATTTTTTTTTTCTCTCTAACAAATCATTAGTGGTTCCACTTTTCCTTCCAACTACATAAATCATCAGGGATGACGAAAATTATGGTGCAAATCATGTCCTTAAAGATAGGGGATTTGGCACCATAGAGGGCGGGAAGCTTGCAAATCTTTGTTGGAATTTATCAAAACATGCATTATGTAGCAATTACAGGCATCTGGTCTTTCATTAGACCCCATAAATGCTGGTCTTATGGTTGGAGTGTAGATGGTAATGTACATTTTCACATGATCTTACATTTACTAGCATCAACTTATAATTTAAGACCCTTGACCCAGGGATAACTATTTCAACACACATTCAACTCATAGTTTAACAACTAACTGGCCATGATGGTAGAGAAAATGGTTGTTATGATCATATAGGAGTATATTCTTGTTATCTTTATTTTGACATTGTAAAAACTATCATTTTGATTAGTTTTTCAATCATGGTATGTTTTCATGTATTATGCAGGGACTTGCAAAATAATGCACTAAATGGTTTGCTACCTCTACTGACGAAGTTGACAAGCTTAAGAACGTTGTGAGTACACACATTCACCTTATGTAACTTTTGTGGGATACCTTCATTTTTAAATCCACTAATGCAATGTGAAGTCAAAGACCATAATTCACCCCCAATAGGCTCTAACATTTTGTCTTATATACAATACATCCTTAAACCCTAAATGTTAATTTTTTTATTCATTGTCCACTAACCTCATTAATACTTGTAGATAATAAGTATTTAAGTCTTTTTTCTGCTATTACAGCCTAAATATCTTAGGAACTCTTTAATATATATTAGAGAAATCCTAAAGTCATCATGTCTTCACACTTTCTAAGTTTGGGCCTCCTTTCACTGGCAAACCCATCTTTCAGTGGTATCAGCAAAGCAAGGAAATTTTATAAAATCTGGGTATGGTATGCTGAAACTCAGCATTAAATGCACAAGGTTCAATAGTAATTATAATAATTGTACAGGTAGGAACATATGAAAATATGTGGTAGCAACAATGGAAGCACTGAGGAAAAAGGAAAGACAAGATGAAATTCAATTACCACCCCAATTGAATGCTAATGTTTTTTTTTTTGCAGGTTTTTAAAAATCTCACCCCCCTTTATGACCAAACTCAGGGCTCTGAGTTTCTAGAATGTTTTCTTTTCTTTACTTTACAGATATTCCTATCATGTTTTTATATTTTTGTTTTGATAGTTAGAATGTGCATTGATTTTGGTGTGACCTTTTTTCTCAGATTTTGAAAAGATAATGGGGAACATTGTTGTGTTTTGATCTACAATAGGCAACTGCAATATAATTTTCTATCTGGGGAACTTCCACAGTGGTTGGTTCAATTACCACATCTATCAGACTTGTGAGTACCTTTTTTCAAAAATAATACATTTGTGTGATATTTTGATTTTTTTTATCAACTTACATGATCAAACGAGTACTAATTCATGACTAAACCTTCACAATAGGACTTTAAGTTTGGCACTAATTTTTAAATACTTAATTTTTTTTTCATTTTCATATCAGCCACAATCATGTAATTTGCACAAGCCAAGTTATAAATATATCATGCTATAATTTAAATTATTCTATGTTTGGATAAAGAAGTGACAAGTTGCGACATTGGACTTTCTACAATGTGGAACAGGTTTGTCCAATATAACAATTTTAGTGGCATCATTCCCCCAAGTTTCACTCCCAACAATGCCACGTGGACTTTCCTGTAAGTAAAAACCAAATATCCAAATATTCAAGGCATCATCTTTCCATGAACATTTTTCATGCTTATAATAATAATTTCCTCTTAAACTTATGAATTTATTTGCATTGTTTTTGGTGTCAAGAAAAAGAATTGTTGTGATTCACCAAATTTGACAAATGTGTGTTTGTGAAAACTTGAAGGTATACTCCGGGAAACCCATTATTGGGGTCACCAATATCCCATCCCAAATCTATAAATATTGGAACCATAATTGGTCCTATAATAGGTGGCAGCTTAGCACTTGTCATCATCATTTGTGTCATTGTTTACTTTCAACGTCAAAAAAAACATGGCAAACCCACCAAAACCAATGGACATTTGCAAATGATGAAATCTTCTCATCCAGGTAAGTGATGAAACGTTTGATGTTTTCACTTTTTGTGGTCATCATGTGTATTGTAATTTATTTATTTATTCGGTAAAAGCATGGTAACTTGCACAAAGTACTATCCCCAATGGTAGTTCTTCATATAATTTCTTCAACAAAATATTTATACCATTTAATGATGTAAAAACATAATAAGTTTGAAGGAACTCCCTTCTAATTCTAGGAGTGTTTTAAAATTTGGATGTGACCACATTGCACTTCGTTTGCACCGACAAATGTTTCACAAAATAACTTAACATGTCACATGGTGTTAGTACTATCAAAATTTAATGCTTTGAAAAAAAGAAAAAAATTCATAACTAAGACATCACAATGTATCCAAAAACCAATAAAGTGTGCTTGGGCAGTATCATATTAATTCGGGATAATTCAACAATAATCAATTCTCAACAAAAATGTTTATTGAAAATAATACATCAAACATTAATATTTTGAATGAAATGTTTAAAGACGAAATGTTCTTGCAACTATCCTTGGGGGAATCATATTGTTGAATTTTTTAAATCCATTATTTCAAATTAATATTGTCAATTTAGAAACATAATGGGGTAATTTATTTTTAAAATTGATGTGTCATGACCTTAGATGTATTAAAAAAATATGAATTTATACATTGGACAATTCAACATCTTGATTTTTTAAATTTATGAACTTTCTTTAGAGCTCCAAATTGAACGTTATAAGGTCAACACAATTTTCCTTGTAGGTCCATATGGCATGAAAAGAAAGGTCCATATCACTTGATGTGAAAAGAAAACATCCAAGGTGTTCACCAATAATCCCATTTATGGAAAAAAAAAATCTAGACACTAGGCCCTTTTGAAAACATCAAATCATCCCAAAAATGTACATGTTAGCATGGCTAATTTCACCCTTTTATTCCTTAGTATAATTTTATGAATAGTTTGAAATTTAGGAAATTATTAGAATCCAATTTAGATGTAAAATGATTAGTGATAATATATCATAATTTGACATGTATATAAAAAACCTTAAATTTTAATTCTCTAATTAATTACATTAGGTTTTTTCTTGAACAACTTTTTGCTTGTTATCAAATCTACTAAAAATTGAAATGTTGCTATTTTTTGGTAATAGATTATTATTTTGAACTATAAATACATGTGAGATAAATCACATTTACAATAAGGCAATGAAAGCATTGTATATAGTTTTGCACTAGACTATGTGAAAGGGTTAAAACATGTACATGACTTCATTTCTCTTAGATGTGTGCCTCACTAGCAAAATTTGTCAAAATTATAAGAAAAACATTTGGGTGGTTTAATATTATATCAATTGAAAAAATGCAAGTCATTGGTTTGTCACTTCAAGTAAAACACAACTAAACCACTATGAACATTTATTTGTTGAAATTAATTTTAAGTATGACTAAGGCAATCTATGACATAGGTATACCAACATTCAATTGCATACAAGCAAGGTTAATGACTTCATGATTTGTTTTGCAAAGTTGATCATGTAGGTGCAAAGCCTTATTCACTTGCTGAGGTTGTTGTTGCAACTAACAACTTCAAAACAATGATTGGAAAAGGAAAGTTTGGACCTGTGTATTATGGCAAGCTTGAAGATGGACAAGATGTGGCAATCAAAGAGCTTGATGTTAAATCAACCCAAGGACAATTTGAATTCTTTAATGAGGTTTGTAAAAATTCAATATTTTTTTATAATGTTTATATTGAAATAAATTCAACTCGGTTGTAAGAACAAAATTTTCAACCCATTTAACTATTAAACATATTCCAACTTTTTAAAATTGTTTATATTTGTAGCAATGAATACCTATTTCTTTCCCTCCATGTTTTAGAATGTGTTATAAAATCATTCCAAAGTGTTTACATTTCAATTTTGATTTGTGAACATTTAATTAATAGCATCTTAACAAATTTATTATTACTTTAAACCTTAATTTTGAAACTATATTATTAATTACCCATCAATAATCACCATTTCAAAATTTACAAACATGCCCCTAAGTATGGACACATTGAATACCCAAAAAAATGTGTTAATTAAAAGCAACTGATGGAGTAGAAAAATCACAATGATGAGTGATTAAACAATGTGGATCCCACATCCCAAATATTAAAGGACCCAATATTTAAATCACATACTTGAACTTGGAACTTTGAAGTGGCCATTGACTTCAATGAATTTCATCATTTAGTTATTTGAAATGATGTTCAAAATTATGAAAAGGTTGACACTTCAAGTATTCATCTTCAAGAAACTTGACCTATGCAATGTTGAATGAATGTGATTGACATAGGTTGATGTTTTATCAAGGATGAGCCATCGAAATTTGGTATCTTTAATTGGATATTGCCAAGAAGATAATCGACAAATGTTGATTTATGAATACATGCATAAAGGCTCTTTACATGACCATTTATATGGTATTATCAATTCTTATTCAACCTTTGATTTTGAACACTTGATTGACCCATAAGTTCCAATGCATTAGAGAATCCTTAAAATGACCATATCTTTGGGTCCTCCTTTCACCACTTACCCCTTATTTTAATCTCAAACTTTGTTATCTTTGAAATGAAAGAATTTTATTGAATCAAAGGTGATATTCAATACCATAATATTTAATGCATAAAATCCAAAGTTATTATGTCGAGCAGTAAGTGCATCAATAATGAAGTACTAAAGAAAAAAAAAAAAAAAAAAGTGAAATTTAGATTATAAAAAAATTAGGTGTAATTTAAGTTTCATCTTGTCTTCATTCCCTGTTTAAATGCAATGTAATTTTTTGCTATTTTTTCTAATTTTAACCTCCTTAATGACCAAACACAATTTACTATTCTTGTGTTTTTTCATTTTATAGATATCTCTATTGATCAACATGTTTTAATCGTGTTGTTATTGTCATTTATAATTTTTATTGTGGTTAGTGATTTTTCTTAGATGGCAAAGTTTTGTCAAACTTCAACCAAAAAAATATGATTTTGATTTATACATAGGATTTTTCATGAAACAAATCACCCAAATTTCCCAAATTTCAAGAATTATTTTTTTCCAAATCACTAGATTTTTATGATAAGTTCCAATAGGTAGCCATCTTGAATATAAAATAATCCTTATATTATCTTATTTTCATATTTGGTTTGTAGCCAAATTTACTTAAATTGACTTATGGATGATCACTTTGGTTACATCACAAAATGGAAAAAGAAAACATTGATTGTGGTTGAAGGCCAAAATTTAAATAGTCAATTTCATGTTAATATGATATTGTTATTTTTTATTAAACACAGGTGACTCAACAAAATTGACAATTGAACAACTTGATTGGACAACACGCATGAACATTGTTCTCAACGTAGCTCAAGGTAAATGATTCAATTCTAATATATATGATTGTTATTGAGTAGCACATTTTAGAAATTCAATATAAGTTGTTTTTAGTAATTTTGTTTTTGCATGGGAAATTTCAATTTTGTGCCTATTAAAACCAAACATGAAACAATCTATCATAAAGGAAAGTTTTTATTACTAGTTATTCTTTTGTAACATTTTTATAAATTAACATTTTTAAAACATTTAAATTTGGAATTTGCAGGCTTGGAATATCTACATTCAGGGAGCAATCAAAGCATTATTCATTGTGATGTTAAAAGTAGTAACATTCTACTTTCTGGTAATATGGAACTTGCAAAAGTTACAGATTTTGGTTTATCAAGACTAATATATGGAAAAGATGATATTACTCATATTACAATGGAAGTCAAGGGAACTACAGGGTATCTTGATCCAGAGTGCGTACTTAACCACATACATCATGGTTCAATTTATTATAATATGTGGCATAGATTACAAAATCAATAGTTTGATGATTAAATATTATGCATTAAATTACATGATTTCATCTAATAGAAAGTAACTTGATGATTTCAAGATGTCATATTACTAGAATGCATACTTAACCACATACATCATGGTCCAATTTATTGTAATGTGTGACATAGATTGCAAAATCAATAATTTGATGATTAAATATTATGCATTAAATAACATGATTTCATCTTATAGAAAGTAACTTGATAATTTCAAGATGTCATATTACATATTGCAATTTACATTAACAATTGGTGTGCATGGATTTCCTCATTGATAGATATTTTACAACAAAACATTTATCACCAAAAAGTGATGTATATGGCTTTGGTGTTGTGCTTTTGGAAATAATATCCGGACGCATGCCTACAAATCTAACATTACCAAATGGTGATGCTTGGAATTTGTGTGAATGGGTAAGTTATAAATTATAGTCCTTTGAAGTTTTTAGAATTCTGCTTCTATTTTATTTACCTTTTTCTTGTAATGAGAAAAGATGTATACAATATTGGAAGTATGTTCTTGCTATGTTGTTTCAACCAGGATCTACTCACATATGTGCTATAAAATGCAATTAGATGTGTATGTAAATCATATACTTAAAATACTCAACCCATGGAAACATTACACATGATAACAATAAAAGTAAAATATCAAGTTTTAATTAAGCAAGAATGAATGTCTATTGAACATTCACCTAAAAGTCTTTTTGCGAATGACATCAAAAGGTAAAATAATATGTGTATGTGTTGAATAGGTGCGATCCAATCTTCAAGCAGGAAATATTGACAAGATTTTGGACCCTATTGTGAAAGCTTCAAATCCCCAACTTGATGCTTTATGGAAAGTTGTGGAGATTGCCATCCAATGTGTGGAACCGAAATCTATTCATAGACCAACAATGACCAAGGTAGTTGAAGAACTACGAGTTGCACTAGTCCTGCAAGAAGGCTTGAACCCATCCTTATCTCAGTATTCCCCAAATGATACATATGGAATTCAAGATGAATACAAATCTCAAATAGACGCATTTGATCCCAAATGATCAATAGAGTTTTTTGGACATCAACTCTAAATATATGAACTACAAAACTTTAATGTCACATCTAGTTACTTTTTAGATCAAATGTATGTGGACAAACTTAAGAGGTTAGAAGGACATCCATTCATCTAATGACATTTCGAATTCAAGTTTTAATGTGCATGTGTAACATTTTCAATTTCTTTTTTCTATCACTATTACAAAATTCGGATAACAAATGATCTAATTCAACTATTCATAATACATTTGATGTTTTTGTAGTCATGAAACTTTATTAAAAAATCAGCTAAAAATTGCAATATATAAAGTTTGAACTTATGATTTGATGTTTTCTATGTGATTCAATTATCTTCATTCATAAAGAAGATATTTTTTCATAAGTGAACATCACATGTCATAAATGCTTCTTTTGACAAGAATTTTCATAACTTTATTGAAAAAACCCAATGTACTACAATCAATATAACTAAGTCAAATTAACTATTAAGGAAATTGAATCTTGAATCTAAATAACATTAACTGCATTTTGCATTCATTTAAATTTGGAAGAATGTTGTGATAAAATATATCAATGATCATTTCCATACCTTTGATTAAGGTTTGGTGAACTAAATAATTCTTAAATGGGAGAGCTGAAAAACAAAAAATCAAGAAATCACATAGTCCTACCAAAATACCTAAGAATTCAAAGAATTTAAACATAATACCTTTCGATTGAAAGAAATGTCCTTGCCATCAATCTACCATCTTTTATTTTGAAAACTATGTGCATCTCTTGTATTTAAAAATTGATTGTCAAAACTTTGGAAATTTAAAATGGGGCTATCAAACCTTTTTTTGTTGAAAGTTTTAATATTTTGACAATTTTTATCAAATGTTGATTGTGGGTATAGTAGTAGATATAAGATACCTTTAATGTGGTAAGTTGATAATCCCTATTTTAATTCACTATCAGATCATGTTAGATGTTGACCATATGAACAAACATAGTTATAATTGTGGGTTCATTGTGTAGATTGGTTATTCCAAAAATTTTGGACAAAAGATTTCTAGATTTTATAAAGTGGCCATGGACACTATGGATCTTCTGCTTGAAACTAAAGTGGGGAATAGATACATCTTGGTTGCTACAGAGCATTATTCCAAATAATGTAAAGCCTAAGTAATTTTTCATCATGGTGCAAAGACAACTACCAAGTTTCTTGAAGATGACATCATTTGTCGATATGTTGTTCCTAAATTTATTCTCACAAATAATGGAGGAAAGTGGTCAACAAAATTTGACATCATGTACAAAAACTATGGTATCACCCATCAACATACAACTTTTCAATGGCCTCAATGCAATTATGGGATGGCCAAATGCTTGATCAAGATAATCAAGCACAAAATTACAATGCTTTCTACAACATTAAAACATGTCGATTGCTAGGATGAGCAATTAACCAAATTAATGTTTGGGTATTGTCGTAGAATCCAAGCTAGCACTAGATTCTTTCCTTTTATGATACTAATTGGGCAGACACTACGACTTAAAGCCAACAACTACTTGCAATCAAAGATTGCAGTAATGGATGACATTGTTGACGTTAAAACTATTGTAGAACAGTTCATCAAGAAGATGAAACTTGTGACCAACATTCATGAAAATGTGATGTTCAATGTTGAGCAAGTGCAAAAGAAACAAAAGAAAGCATATGCCACTAGGAAAGAAAAACATATTTTTGAAGGATCTCAAGAAAATCCATGGTAAAATGAAAAAGCCAAGAAAGAAAAAGTCTTTAACTTCAAGTTGAGAGGGACCATACTTGTTTGTGGGGGTATTCTAACGAAAATGGAGATGATGAATTTGATGAAGGGAACAAGTTGTGCATAGTTAGAGATGCTAATGAACATCAATGGGAGCATTCATGAAGGTATCTGCAAGTTTATCATGCTGAACAAACTTAAATGAAGATAAGGGATTTAGTTTTTTAAGGAATGGAGTGGTCACATATGTAAACAGATTTGGAGTAGCTACTGAATGTGCATAGTGTGAACAAGTAGGGTTTAGGGTTTTGGTTTGTCCTAATCTACTTTCTACACAAAGACGGCAAAAGTCATCTAGTCGTTGTTTGGTTTTCCAAATTATCCATCACTATAAAGGACTTCATGAGGGCAAGAAAGAAAACTTGTTTATCATTTGTGTGTAATGCAAGGCTTATCTCAACGAAGCTTCCAATGGAGGAGAATGCAAATACATTTATGATGGAGCTTCGGATGAAGGAGCTGGCGGATGTGGTGTTTGGAGAATACAATGAGACTGAAGATGAGTTAAATCGTCAACATTGTTGTAGTGCATTTTTGTTTTTTGTTTTCTTGCTTGTAGCTGTTGTACTTTCTTCCATTGTGCCAATAGTTGTTTAATGAAAACAAGTAATGTACTTATAATTTTCTATAAGGGGTTGAAGCTGAGACTTGATGACAAATTCAGGAGATCCAAGCTGTAGTTAGTTGGGCATGTAGAAAATTATGGAACTATGCATTTGTCAGGATGACAAGTAAGAAACCAGAACCAATTGGACGGGTGATCCTATTGAAATTTAGAACATGAGAAACCTCCTTTTTTTGGTATCCTTGAGTTGGAGTGAACTGTTATGATTGAAGTCAGACTTTAGATTCTCCTGCAAGAGATGAATCCATAAGCTGAGTTTGTGTTTGTGAAATCTGCCCATATGTTTTTGAACAAAATCTCATGTCCCTATCAAACTAGATTGGGAGTGTGCACTGTTGAGGGTATAAGGGGATGGGAATTCAAGAATTCTGTTATTGCCATTGAGAGCCTTGATTGATGCATTGCATAGTAGAAATGAGTTTAGCAGCTCTATGGATCCAGTGAACAATGAGGGGTCTGATCTCTGACTAGACCTCAATAAAGTTAATGTATTTGAAAGATGATGTTGGCACAATAGATAGTTGTTGAATAATGCTGAAAATGTGCTTGCTAAGAACATTCTGTAGCCAATTGAGGACTTTGTTGTTGATAATGAAGTGAAAGAACTCTATGTCACTCAGCCACAACTCCTCTTTAAAATCTACAATCCAATCTTCCAGGGCTGATTCTGCCATATATTGCTTCAACTTTTAGTTGCTGAGGATAGAAAATTAGTATAAGGACTTTTCTGGATCACATTGACTTTCATGCCATTTGCAATGTATAAGATGAGCATCATGGAGTAGTTAAGGTTTTGGCCTTTTGCTAACTCAAAATTGAAGAACTGCAGAAGAAGAATTGTTGTCATCTTCATCTGCACATATGCAGAATCCTTCCCTATACACATCCTTGGACCAGCCTGTTTTGTTCATCAATCCAAGCAAGACTGTCATGAGATCATTCGAACACAAAAATCCTCTAATAAGATCTGTTTCCATTGAAGTCCACAATCAGGTCAATCAATTTTTCAAGGTCATAAACTATAGCTTTAGTAGTTACTATACATATATTTAGCAAATAAGAATTACCTCGTTCAAAACCTCATGAACCCTGTTGATGGGTTTAGGGTTTAGGGTCATGGGATAGAACCTGACCTGGAATGCAGTAAGCTTAAATGGAGATGGTGGTTGAAATATGCCACCCTTCAACCAGCGCTCAGGCTTGAACTCAAACACATCAGCACCCCATAGACATTCCAACCGGCCCATCGCATATGGCGAAAAACTAACAAAATTTCCCCCTTTGATGACCATGCCATCTGGGAATACATCATCATTTTGTGCTTGTTTGGTCTCCTGTAATTTGCAAACCCAGGAACACATGTTATGTGTACACTATCCCATTATAACACAAGATACAAACCTGGCCCAACAATGTCATACTACTGCCCAATACACACACTTGGCCCAGTTTAATCAATCTATTGTTATCTTACTTCAGTGTGAAGCTATGCTATGGGTGGAGAAGTTTACCAAAGGAACAGCAGGATAGAGCCGGAGGGCCTCTGTTAGGGCTGCATGCAGATAATGCATTTTGGTGAGGCTTTGGTAGGTCAGTCTCTGTGCAAACCCTTGATAGTCTTTTCCATTGCCATTCAAATTATTTTTTGGGTCATTTTGGGTTGATTCCTGCTCACTACAGAGGACTTGAGAAACCTCAGCCAGAATGTTTTTCACAATCTCTGGGTGTTTGCAAAGCTCAGAGAAGAACCATGAGAGTGTAACAGCAGTTGTGTCACGTCCTGCTATAATAAAATTGATGCACACATCCCGAAGTGTCTTTTTGTCACCAACCTCCCCGTCACAAGCCACATCTTTCATCATAAATCTTGACAGTAAGTCATTTCTAACCTGCAGGAAATACATACAGGAATGAGATAAAACATTCCTTGTTCCACCTGCTAGGAGGCTGGATAGCCTGATCAAGGCTTCTGAGGAAGATCACATGAGTTCGTCATACAGAGGAAGCTCTGATTACCTCGCTTTGGCCAAGTGCCTTAGCAGCATCCATATCAGCATGTCGGGTTTCAATAATATTGTACAAAAAAGAATCCAAAACATGAATCTTTTTCCGCAGCTGAGCCTCTGCACCAATGTTCAGTGCCCTTTTGACCTTCCAGAATGTATCAATGTAGCGTCGAATGATAAGGCGACTACATTCATCAAAGGCTTTTGCAAATGGCACCTCCTGGAGCAATGGTGATAAGGATCCCACGTTGACACCAAACCCAATCTTGCAAATTGTGTCCAGTGTCAATCTCATGAACAAATCCTGCATCCCAAGCAATCTTGAACAAGTAGTCAGTTTGGGCAAACCTCATGTGCCTTTGAAGAAACTGTCCTTGGTCTTAAGAACAGACAATATACCTGGAGGTCTACAGTTTGATGGTTCTTAGCAGCAATGGAAAGGACTTGGACCAGCTTCAAGGCTTCACTGCGGTAGACATGCACACTGAAGTCCCTTAACTTTGATGAGGCAAACTCTGCTGTGGCCACTTTCCTTTGATGCTTCCATTCCTCACCATCCACATTGAAAATCCCATGCCCTACCCAATCCTCAAACCGCTCCTGAATCAACTTCCCCTACACATGTATCCATCCAACATGGTTCAATATTCATAGCAGCATAGCCCCTGTATCCACACAGCATGGATCAATGTCCAAGTTAAGTTGTCCATGGACCTTTACACCTAATGCCCAAAACCAATTTATTGAGGGACCTTGGGTTCAACAAATCTGCATGCAAGTCACCCCCAAGAGTGATAATCTGCCTGAGAAAACTGTCACAATTACTGGCTCTTGGAGGAGGAGACATGTAGGAGCAAGACTTTCCCATGTGCCCAAATACCTTGTTATCCCCCATACCCAGAAAGAAAGCTGATCAGCAGTGTAGTGAAACATGAAATTTGCAATTGAGAACTCAATATAGAGTTCTTATTTCATTCCTTATGTTAGGGCCATCATTTGTACCACTACAAAGTTCTCTGGTAAGGTGCTCCAGCTCTCAAAAAAGGTGTAATCTGGTGTAATCTTTTGACCATAGTGACTCATTTGCTATTCCCATAACATATCCTTGGCAAAAGCATGTGAGCTCATTCATCCAGAGTGTCAGGATCCCTAGTGTCTGGAGATGATGGGGATGTGAAGGGGCTGGGAACTTCAATGAAAATTACTGACCCAATCCACACCCTCTAGGCATCAAATCCACCCTCACCACCTGCATACTCTGGACCCACACCATACAAACATTTTGTATGAAACACATAAGATTTTCAACAGGAAGAGAAAGGCGCAGTTTGCCAAAGGATTTGAGAAAAACATCCCACACTGCCCAGTCCTCTCCAAATGCCTCCCAAGGAATTGCAGCATACATCACCTGGCCTAGCAAGGAAAGCATTTTCTGATCTAAAGCATTTTCAGTGGCTGGTCGGGAGCCACTGAAAACGAGGGGAAATTGGACAACTACAGGCACAAGCATGGAGTTAGGAAGAGCAGTGAAGAGAGAATGGATTCGTGGGAAACATCAATGAGAGCATGAATGAATGGGAGGGTACAGTTGTGGTGAAGGAGGAAGTTAGTAGTCATAAGAACCTTTGGGTAGTTGTCGAAGTTGGTTTTGAGAATCCATTCCACATTGGCAGGGTTTGCTGTGAAAGTGTTGTTGATGTGCATCATGGGCACGGAGTAGGTCAAGAGGCTCTTGAAGTAGTGCAGCAGCCAGTCATGCAGGACATCGAAATGTGCCGCCTGCTCCAAGATGCAGCCGAGAACTGGCCAGGTCTTGGGTCCCAGGTAGTGACGCTGCTTCATTCTATGCAAGACCACCCACCATGCCACTGCTACTAGAGTCGTCAACACCCATATCACGCTCGCAGGCACTGCCGCTGCTACTTGATGATCCCCCATGAGCAGATTTCCTACCAGGAGCTGAGATTCTTCTGTTGTTATCACTTTCCAGCTCTTGGATCTCCACGTGTCTGAAGGTAGATGATGTCTACAGATTCTCCAAGCCTCTGCAGTGTGGTTGTTACATCACTACTGTGATAGACGCGGCGGAGATGGTTGCTGCATTGGCAGAGACTTTAGCTCAAAGCAAAAAGATGAAGACACTGCAAAGACTCCAAGAGAACAGTAAGCTGCTGGCAATCAACAACAGTTATACCTTCAGGCTTGAATCTCCGAGCTAGCTGCAAGAGGAGTTATGTGAAAACAAATGGGAAGCAGCTAGAGTTCACTTCTACACTGGGCAAATGCGAATAGTGTCAAATACTGCAGGTCTTCTACACGTGAGCTGGCTACGTCTTTAGATCTTTTGGTGAAAAATGTTACGAGCAGCTGTGCTTGGACACTGGCAAAATGCGAACATTGCCAATGCTCGGAGGACTTGGGTAGACCAACAACGCAACAATGAGCTCACATATCAGACAACAGGATCTTCTGGAGAAACGCAGCTGAGCAGAACAACAATAGAACCAGAACAGAAACGGAACAACAGTACGAAGACAGAATTGTGAAAATCGAGTAGACAAAAATATGATATCTTCGCCGCAGCAGAAAGAATTAGAGCTCCACGGATCATCACGATTGACCCACCTTCCTTGCAACTCCTGTATGAAACTACCTGAGTCAGCAGAAAATTGAGGGCAGTAGAGCGCAGTAGCTGAAGCAAAAACGCGGAACACGACTACGCATGCACAACAAAGAGTAGTCAAGGGTAACATCGAGTACCCGCAATAAAAACTACTTAATTGCACAACAGATAACAGACAAAGAGTACATGGTAGTGCCAGTCAACAAAATCCTCAAAAAATCGTCAATGGCCTCTAACCTTCTTAACTCCTACGCGTCTATCATCAATGCACATTGCTGCTACTATTCACATACCATTTGCGTATCATAAACTCGTTTATCTCAGTTCCAATGCTCTGCAATTGATCGAAATTAATCCGCATCTATAACTGCAGTAGTTATTGGAATTTATTTCTCGTACTCGGGATGAAGAAAAATGGTTTCAATTCTCAGTAGTTTTAGATTGCGTATGATTGCTCGAAATCAAACAAGTAAAATTATTAAGTCATCATTTCCAGAAAACTGTACCTGCGGCACCAACTACATCAGCTGGCAGTAGGGCTACTCTTTCCCAACATACACACGACAGAGTATTGTTATGGGGAAACAAAGCTTCAATACTTCTTTTCTGAAACCTTCAGCAATTTCCATTTTCGGGTACACACGAGAGAGAATCTGTAGCTGGGAATCAATGAGATTTATCAACTTTTTTCAGGAGATTCTCCGCTTCATACTGCTTAGAGACTTGTACCTTTCCTGAAACCTTCAGCAGTCTACATTTTCGGGTACACATGAGAGAGAATCTGTAGCTGGGAATCAATGAGATTTATCAACTTTTTTCAAGAGATTCTCCGCTTCATACTGCTTAGAGACTTGTACTCTGGAGTAACCTGTCAAACAAGTTTTTGTGTACCCCCATCAACCACTTGTACTCTGGGTAATTTTCCTGACACCAACAACTTTGCAGTTTTGAAACATCTTTACACATCATTGAGCTTCTTGGACGAGAGAAAGGATATGCAAAACAGCAACAAGAGATGCCAGAGATCATTCAACAGAGTATATAGTAGTACACTGTACTAATCCTCAACGATCAACTATCACTGAAGTATACTATATTATAAAACATCCACTACTTCCACTCAAGCATATATACTGGCAGGACAGTCTTGTACAACCTATCTTCTCAAATACTTGTGGGTTGCAAATGCCTACCAGACTTGCCATATCTTGGATGAACCACTGCAAGCTACCGTGTGAAGGAAAGCAGTTGCCCACCCAGTCACCATGTACCAAGACAGGAATCACACTGAAGGTAGAATCTCACAAGTTAATTTGCACAATGTGGACTTCTTCTACCTAGGGAGAATCCCTTCATGACCTTCTTCCTTCAAAGAAGTGAACAAGCCAGCAACAAAGTCAAGTTCAAATGCACCACAACATAGGCAAGCCTGTAAAGTGAAGAGAAACCAATAATGTATGCAAACCTCAAGACATTATGCACACAGGAAGGTACGTCATACCTTCAGGCCCTATAACAAAGATACCCTGTGAACTATCTGGTTGCCAAAGAACTGGACATATTCCTTGAACCTGGAACAAGTACCAGACTTGCTCTGATCCCTTTTCCCAGCAACAGTTGACTACAAATTTGGCAGCCACCCGGTAGGACAGCCCAGAAGGGGCTTACCACTAGCATCAAACAATGAGAAAATGCAGGATATGCCAAAGACTTGCTTCTGTGATAAGCTAAAGCTACAGACATCACAACCTGATACATTATGTGCGAGCCCTTTTATTGCTGCAAGAGGGACACTTGTACTGCTTTATGTGTTCAGCTCTTGCAGGTGTGATTTTCACACACTTCCCATGAAACCACTTTTCACAAATGTCACACCCTATCCAAAACTCATCAGCAGTATAGTTCCCTCCACAGCTTCCACAGTAGGTATCACCATGCTCCTCCTCATCCTCATCATCAAGATTGTCTTCTTCATCCTTAGGAGGAGGGGGAGGTGGCTTTGAGAGTTTGGACTGTTGTTCAGGCGCATGCTGCTGAATTTACACACAACAACACTGGACTTCAGAAGGTGGAGGAGACCACCAGAGTATTTAATAGGATGAGTTTATTGTGGTTTCAGATCCTATAACAAATCAAAGAATAACAAAAGAAAAAGGGATATCCCACCCTAAGAAACAAGACAGACTGAGGATAGTTTGAACATTGAATGACAGCATGGGTCACATGCATGTGCTGACGTCAACAGCAACATCTATGGCAGTGACCAGCTACCACCACATCTCTGCTGACTTCATTGCCTCCCAGCAGTGGGTGGAGGAGGACGCTGCCTTAAAATAACCAATATAATAAGTTTTCTCTCACAAGACCAGAAGCCATCATGCTGGTGAGCTCGAAAGAACATAAAGAGAGGAGCAACCAAAGAAACCAGGAAGGAAGAGGAACCAAAAAAAAAATTAAAGCCAAAGAAGAAACCTTGAGAGAAGAGTAAGAGAAGAGAGAAAAAACATGGAGAACTTTCAGAGGATAATCTTTTGAGAACACATTGGGCTTCTGAAAACTCCCCACTCATGAATCAGAAGCACTGAACATAATCATATTGAAAATTCTAAAGACAGAAAAACCAAACAGAAATCTTTCCTTATTAGGCAAACCTCCAGTTCTTTACAATAGAGACCTTGAAGAGTAAAATTTTCCCTTCCGGAGAAAAATTAAGTTTGCCATCTTAGCTATCAAAAACTCAACAGAAGAGAATGCCTCACCACTTTTCCTGTAGCCTTGGTTTTGTTCCCAGCAGTGTTGTTCACAACAGGTTTTTCCTTCACAGGCTTCTTTCCAGTCACAACATCAAATACAGTTGGTAGTTCATTAATCATGTTGAAGAGTCGCTTCCTGTTTCAATGCCACATGCAGTCTGCTGTGAGAAAAATGGCATAACAGACAGTTGTTGTCTGCCAGATCATACTCTCTCCACCAATGTGGTTCACCCATAAGAATCACTTATGCGAAGGAGCTCAAGGTTCATCATTTTAACAGAAAGGAATACTAACACCCCAATTTGTTCATAGTACTAATGTGTGCTTATTGATCCTTCTTGGGCTTAATACTCTCTGGTCTCATGCCTCAGCAGAAGCACTATCACTTCAAAGCCATTCCTTGAACATCCCTAAATTGCACAGTATACATTACTTCACACCTGTTACATTACAAATGAAGGAGACATTGATAACAGGACACAAGAGCTGGGCAACACCACTGAATTACCTTTCATTTTTGTCAAACCGAGCACCATAGTAGAATGCAACGGCTAGAAGCCAGGCATCACTGTGCACTGCAACTAAAGACAACCAATCCTTGCGTTGCATGCCATCTCTTGCAAAGTTGATCCCCAGCGCAGGTTCAGGAAGCTCTGGAGGGACTTCCTCTGCTGGTAGGTTTACCTCCCAAGCTTCATCAGAAAAGCCATACAGACACAAGTTCTCCTTCTCTGCAAGTTCCAGTTCGAATTAAAACATACCACATCAAAGACAGCATGGTATCACTACACCTGTAAAGGTATTTCCACTACCATGTCTTGTGCAAGTATGTTTCCAACAATATGCTACTTGAATGCCACTGTATTCAACAGCTTGTGAAGCCGTTTGTAGGGCATCCTGTCGTGCAACATACAGAAAATTGGACCATGTTTCTTGAAATTCATCGCTTGTCATGACCAGAGTGCTTAGAGGAACACTCTCCTTTTCTACAAACGTCCAAGCACCATCCCTACAAAGTCTTTCAAGCACCATGCCTTCAAAGACTTTAAGTACAGATGGTCCTCGTTTAGTGCTTTCAGCTCTTACACTACTAGCAAGAACCTCTGCATTCTCTTTCAAACTCTGTACAGCGCGCTACTATAAGCCCTCGTCGCCGCAGTGAAGCAACTAGTGCAAAACCTAAACGCGTAAGACTTCAAACCCTACTGGACACCAGAAAATGCAGCAAAGAAATAGATAATAACCCTTTGAGACATATGTGCCGAGAATAAATATTACCTGGATCGCACTGCCGGTAAAATTCTTCGACATCTGCGGCCACAAGAAGAAGACGAAGTAAGGAGGAAGGCCATGGCACGTTATGCAGAAATAGGTCATTGTGGTCGACAATGACCTAGAGACAGTGTGTTGAAGGTTTGGTTGTAATCTGCAACAAAGGCAAAGCAGAATAGACATGCAGACTTTGCGAGTCGCAAAAATCACGCGAAATGTGATCAACCCCCGCAAGCTTTACCGAAATTTACACGGGCTATTTAGCAGCTAAAGTCTGCAGCAACGAACTATAAACAAGAAAAATCGAAACCTACTCCAGCATTACCAGAGATCAGCGCCTTCAGCGTCCCCGCTCGGCGACCCTTGAAGTCCTTGAAGACTTCCTCAACGGTTCGAGGATTAGTCGACACGGAAGCCCCTTCCATAGATTCCGACAAAGCGTCGCCCCGTATAACGTCAACCAAAATAACGGAAATGTGGAAAACAACGGAAAACCTGCACCGTCACCCCACTTCTTTTCCCAAAGCTGCCACCAAACGAACTACCAAACTTCAGACGCCAAGTTGGTGACTCCAAAAGTAGGGAAGCAGATCTCGATAGCCGCACGCTGAAGACGCATACAAAAGCTCCCGGCGACTCCGCATCATGAGGAAAAGTATGACGGAAACGAGCTTGAAACCCCACCAATCCGCACAGGAACAAATAGCTGAATAAGACGAGAAGGAATCCGTTGCGCTTAGTTTGGTGAGAAGATTGACACGGCTGCGGATGGCCCAAGCTCTTGTTCCGAAGCCGTGGCAATCTAGCATCGGGACAGAGACGATGGAGAAGGCGGTGTACCGCTCTGCCACTTCACCGACCAGAGTCTTTACCACCCTGCGGCTTTACAGCTTAAAACGGTCATTTCCACCCTGCAAAGTGGGGGCGGGAATTACCGTCCTGCGATGGTGGGCTAAATATCGGAGTTGCGAGAGGTCGTGGGTTCAAGTTGGAAAGAGTTTGTGGGTTCAAAGTTGGAAAGAGTTTGTGGGTGGTTATGTGACGTGGAGCAAATGCTAATGAAAAGGGTTTATGGCAGGCCTCATAAAATTTGGCATTCTACAAAAAAAATTTGGCATTGGCCAAAAATAAAAACTCAAAGTTGCCAAAATTAAGTGGGTATAAGTAGTAGTAGTTGTAGTAATAGTAGTAGTAATAATAGGCAAATAATCTTCGAATAGTTGGCCTACTGAGTACTCCTTAAGAGAGGGAGGGATCTTTTTAGGTGTAGGAATCCTCACTCTCCTATGCCTAGTGACCTATGTAAGCATAGGCCTTGAGAATAGGCCTACTCCTTAAG
>Ga0116231_10005789_pt1 | contig 24148 bp, 16 predicted proteins | sample S1TSphgellanicum_2_FD_89695 | JGI IMG/M metagenome (GOLD analysis project Ga0116231, IMG submission 89695) | Host-associated microbial communities from peat moss isolated from Minnesota, USA - S1T2_Fd - Sphagnum magellanicum MG | ecosystem: Host-associated > Plants > Peat moss > Unclassified...
AAGCCCTTGGAACTAATGCATTAACATTTTTGGCCCTTCTCCCCCCCCCCCTGCCCTTGTCTTTTACCCGATCCCGCCTCATTAGGTTTAGCAAAAGCATGAATAACTTTAAAACAACACACATAACGCCAAGTTATGGTGGTGTACCTTAAATAAACATATGTAATGACTAAAGGAGAGGAGAAATAAGATCCAAGCTTGGTAAGATCCACTGCAAGATTGGAACCTAATAACATTTTTAACTCATTCATGTTTATTAGTTATTATTTTCAACAAGGGATTATCTTGTATGCACCAATAACAACATTGAATGTGATAGAAATTGAAATGTAAATAAATGGCAATAGAAATTCAAATTCAACACAAATTTTTATGTTAATTAAAATTTAAGATTGAAATGCATGAACCCTAAAAATTATGAAAACTTGTTTTCTATTTGTACCACGTATCATTCTTGTTCAAATTGTTAAATTCAGACACATGACTACAGAATCTTACCATTTAAAACTTAATATAACCTAATAAGAATGAAGTTTGAGAACCCAAAAAAAATTCATTATGAGGATTGTAGTATCTCATTAGATTTGGTGATAATTAAATAATTTTAAAATTTCCGTTTCTTTGAAAAATGTGTTACCCAAAATGTTAAATTTTTTTAATTTTTAATTTTCCTAGCGTCAAAAGTTTTGAAAACATAAGGGTTATATAAGCTCTACATCACAAGCATGTATTCTTCATTTTTCTTTTTAGTTTTCATAGTTATCCATATTTCATTTGGTCAATAATATGGCTTTGAACTTTGTTGATAAATGGGGTACTATGGGTGCAAATGTTTGGTGGATATCATTGTGTAGATGTCAAATTTAACACAAGGTTGCTTTGGAATCAAGTTTAATAAAAAAATCACTACTTAAAGTTTTCACCCATCTTCAATAGCACAAATCTTTTCACCCATCCTAAATTGCCATCCACTACCTTAAAAATCTACAATGATGAACTAGAAGTTAAAAAACAAGAATAAAATATTGATCTCTTGATTCATGTTGAAAGCATCATATATTTCATAATGCTACTCAAAAACTTGGAAGATATTATATTATATGTTAAATAAAATATGATGAATGTATGAATCATTTGGCACTCCGTTGCCAAATCTAATCAAGTACTACATATATATGTGAAAAGGATGTAAAATATACAATTGCATCATATTTTGAATGTTCAAAATTTTGATGGATGTCAAATAGGCTTAACAATTGTGAATTTACATTATGATTTGTAAAAGACATATCTTTGTACACCTTTTTTGTGCATTACAAATTTGAAAAAATATAAAGTAATCATCTTCCTAGTACAAATGACTATGGTTACATTAAATAGATTTGAAACCATATCTATCACCAAACATATCAATGTAATATAATTTAGGAACATTTGCCATTTTTCGTCCAATAAAAGGTCTTTGGACCATGTTGACATGAGATGCATCATTTGATATCACGGTGTTGAAATCTATTTTATAAAAAAGGTATAGATCTAACTCCTACCCATGTACAAGACTCATGAACGACAAATTGTTACTTGTCTCAAGAAAAGATCACACATTGCATGCGTCAAAGCGTGTGGCTCTTTCTTGAATGAATCACCCAAGACCAAACATATTTTCAAAAAATATATATTCTATTACAATTAATAACATTTCTTTTACAATGAATCTTTTTCAAAAATCAAAATTAAAGTTGCGATTCAAGTGGACATTGTTGAGATATCCAAATCAATGATGCTATCATAGAGTTAAATTATACATAACATTATATAAATCCATATCATGTTGCCAAAATGTTACATATGGAAAGATATACATGGGAATTTTCCTGTTTTAAGAATTCCAATAATTCTTTAGAAAAATCAAAAAATACATTTAAAAATAATTAAAATGTCCCAAGCAAACTCACAACCATCAAGATTCATTGAATAAACTTTTGACTATACTATCAAAGACTGATAAAGATCATCATTCCTAATCATCTTCTTTCAATTCGGCAAATTGCATCTTCAAAGATTACATGTTGAAATTTGTATTCAACTAGCCATTGAGAGGTCCGATTTGTTCACAAGGCCCTTTACTTCCAACAATTTAATCAAGTTGGCCTTGAGATAGGTAAAATATAGTTTTTCCATTAATCAATTGAAGGCCTTAAATCATGATCAATGTTGGTGTGATATATAGGGTTTTGATAGGTATATATTCGGGTATGCACCTTGGTATGTAAAAATGGAATTGTTTGACTGATTTTTTTAATGAAAAAGCCAATGCCTACTTGGGTTTGTTATTAATTTCCACCAACATTACCATTACACTTACCCATACCTAGAGATTTCCTCTTTTAATATATTTTTTGCATATATTGTGTGTGAAAAGTTTTTTGTGTTTCTAGATATATGTATGTCAAGTTCATTAAAACATTTCAAAATTAGGGATTTGTGTTAATAAATTGGATGATTAATTTTCCGCTCTTTCTTTATCACATCTTGTATTATGCTAGGTGGTTTTGTTTTAATGGTCTTTATAAGAGTGTCACCATTTTATGTGAATTTGTTTTTGGGACGCTTGCCACTTAGGCTCCATTACAAAATTGAACAATAAATGATTGCCTTGGGCCCATGTTGAGAACAAGCCATTTTCTAGCAACATTGTCTCAATGTGAATATTTGATACTTGAATGCTTATCCCACACAAGAGTTGGTATGAGTTTATTGTCTATTCATATTCATGCTTGAGATCCCCCCCAAAACATGTAGGTTCTTATACAATCAATCTGCCCAATATGTCCATTTCAAAAGGATGTGAATACTCATGTTCATATCAGATGTCCAAATTGAAACTACTTTAAAACAAATACCTAGTTGGTATGTTGAGGATAGTTATAAGATAAGGAGAATCATTTTTAATGTCACATTGTAATATTTTGCAAAATGTCCAATGTATTGACATACCATTAACATGCCATAAAATCATTGTTATGCCAAATTTGCTATTGGATCAAAATTGTCGACTTGAATAAGACTATATATATACAACATATTATGTTGCAAGCACCCTTGAAATTGACATACCCGCCCAACACTAGTCGTAACCATCATTTAAGGGTTGATTTGTAAATAATGAAGATAGAAGCAATACATGCTTTTATGGATGGTATCTTTCATGAATGGTAATGCCTTCTACCATTTTATGTTAACCTAAGTTTCAAATGGGATTTATTTGTCATCATGGTCTATTTGATACCAAAGCCAACAAGTTATATTTGAAGGTGGTCATGTGACGAAAAAAAACACATGTTGTAATTTTTCTCGGATGATAGAAGCCTTTAGATATTCAATGTTGGCTTTTTTTTCCTCAAGTGATTTGCATGGGATGAGTGCTTAGAAACACACGGGGTAATTTTGGTGGCTTGTAATTATGAGGAATTCAAAATTTCCAACTATCTATGAATTGGGCTAGTCATGGGATTTTCTAGACAAAGGCTAGTAATTGGCTAGATATGAAGGATGCTTACAAATGAAAAAGGACAAATGTGTATATTTTTGGTGTGTGGAAGAGAAGAGAGATGGTAGTAAAAAGTTGACGAGATTTTTTATTTCATATGTATGTAAATGTGCAACAACAAAAAAATTGTTGGGCGATGGTTTTTTGATAAATGGATTGTAGAATAAAGTTGGGGTGTTCTAGGTGTTGCAAAGAGGGATATCTAGTCCTATTCCTTAGACTTTCATTGTGACACCTAAATGATTCAATCCTTAAAACACACCAATTTTTTGCACTTAACTAATAGCATTAGCTCTGATGAAACAAAATACATTTGATTAATGAGAAGGTCTAGAACCAAAGAAATCCCGATGTATTTAAAGAGAGAAAATAAAAAACAACAAGTCATGAACAAGATCTAACCTTTCAAGTGATCAAGTGTACAATAACGTGGTAAGGATTTGCAAGTCTATGGTTTGAAGGTTGATCACAACAACAACTACTCTAGAGCTAAGTATAATGTATGCATGATATGCATCTACTTGGTAAACTAGTTTCAGAAAGTAGAGAACAAGAGACACATTGTGGTAAGGAGGGAACATAAATCACCAACTCCCATTTTGATTAGAGTACATATAGAAAAATTCTTAGTGGTGACAAAAGGAGGTGACACTCGTACAAATTTAATAAATATTTATTTCCCCTCAAAAATCGTAATTGAAATACTTTACATACCCATGTATATATATACCTACCATTCTTACTACAATGAAGAAGAAATGTTCAATATGGAAAACCTCTTTTAAAATTAACATATTAGATTTGACTCAATGACCAAAACATACTTCAAAGGGATTTGGGTCAAAGTGGTAGAAGGTTAGACATCCACTTGAGATCCAAAGTGTCTATTTGAATTAAAACTTTCATAAATCTGACACCAATTTTGCAAAATATAGGTTTAAATCATAAAATTAACCTTGCTCCTAGAGAAAATTAGGATAGAACATTCTTAAACTTCAAAGTTTTGGTTTTGGTTTTAGCCAAAGGTTAGTTCCATAATTCGATTCTTGAGCCAATTCCACCAAATGGGTGCTTATGCAAATCACAATCATAAGAATCTAAGCTTGGACCCATGTTTTAAAAGTTCTAAACTTGGGAACCTACCAACACTGGGTTAAAAGTAAGGAAAGCACACATATACTTATCCTAAAATCTAGAGGAATTGAACCCTCGGTATTAGGGAGGTTGATGTTGTTTCTTGGAGAATATTCACCAAATGATGAATTTTTTTTCCAAAATAGCAAAATGAAAGGTGTTTCTACAGTTTATTACTCACTAAATTTCAAAAAATAAAAAATAAAAAATCATTAAAAACATCTCCAGATTCCATATCATTAAGTTCCAGTAGGTGCTTGAATAAACCCTATATAACAATGCTCAAATTTTTTTCACTTTCATATTTTATAGCCAAATTTGGCTAAATTGACTTATCTATAATCGCCACTTCAGCTACATCACAAATTTGAAAGAAAAGAAACACAACTACTCATGGGAAAAAGGAAAAGTACAACACAGATTCTGCTAATATCTTATGCACATAAAATTTTCAATAATGCAAATCATCTATAGAGACACCGATTACACTTTGGAATGGGTCCTCGCAGACATTGTCATGGATCATCACCACCTTACAGAATGCTCACGAGCTCAACAAGTTCCTAGGTGGAATAGGCCCTACCATAGTACAATAATGTACCACACCCATTCCATAGTACAAATTGGAAATGGAGAAAAAGTTGGCTTGAGAGAGCGCAAAAGTGGTCTGTGGGGACTTTGAGTTCTTCAAACAATTACAAACTTTATTTCCATCCTTCTGAGGACTTGACTTTTAAGTACCGGTCTCTCAATGTCCCAGGAATCATTGACAAGTAAAATTCTGATTCAACTTTTGCTCTTTGCAAGTTAACCAATCTTAGTATGAATGACTATGGAGTTGGGCACCCCAATGCTTCCGATGCCAGATGCAATGAGGGCACCCTCAGTGATAGGGATTCTCAGAAGTTGATAAAATTTGATTAAGCAAGTGAGCTCCTATGATGGTCACTAGGGAGGATGTGTAGATGGGATGTTGTGGACTTCATGTTGATTTGTGGGGTTTTTTGGACAAGATTTTGGTGGGGGTGGGTATCAAAGGATGGAAGCTTTCTCAATGCAGTCTTAGGTTGGAATTTTACAAACTTGGTCAGATTGAAGTGAATGTATGTCATTGCAATGGCACTTGATGAGGACAACACATGTGCATGACATTCAATGATTCAAAATGGTTTCAATCCTATGTCTACTTCATTGCTTTTATGTTTTTTTCTGGTACATATGTATGTCAAGTTATGCAACTCAGCCTGTTGAAGTCACGGCTTGCTGATTCTGCTCTTTTTTCCACTCTTTGCTGCAGAATCTGCCCAGCTTGCTGATTTTATGGCTGACACATTCCACAGCATTCCCCCCTTTCAGTCTCTGGCATTCCATTGGCATTCCCTATAGACAGCAGATTCTGCTGGGTGTGCACAGCCCAGGATTGCCCTAAACAGGCTCACCAAGGGCGTGCTTACCTGGCAGAATCCACGGTCTACAACCCACTCTCTACCCACTTTCTAGTACAAAAAAGCCATTGGGTTTCATCACAAACTAGGACTTGCCCACTCTCTCCCCACTCTCTAGTACAAAAAAGTCATCGGGTTTCATCACCAACTAGAAAGCCAGTAGCCCATCTCTTAAAGCAAAGAATACCTAATATGGAAGGAAGAAGCTATTTCACATCACCAATTTAAGCTAGTGTCAAAAGTGTCGTTTTTCCAAAAACCTATCACACATGGTACTTTTTAACACTAGGCTCTTTGCAGACCAGAATATGTCAGTCATTTAACCTGACATATACCACAGATTCTGGACCACCTGAGAGAATAAGGCAACAAGCTGGATGCTACAAATCCTGGCACTACCCTTCTGCTTGTTTGCAATATGACCCAACCTACCTGACATGTAACCACTTTCAAATTCAATAACAATCAAGCCTATGTCTCATGATCATTTGAAGCTTACCATCATTTGCAGTGTCCCCAGCACTGACTGCTAGATGATACAAACCCATGTTTGGCAGAACGTAAATTTGAGACTAGAGAGCATTTGCAATTTGACATTATCAAAATCTGGTAAGTGAAAAAGCAGACCTGCTGGCCTTCAGCTGAGCAGATTCCAGCTTCCACTGAAGAGATCTCTCAATTAGGTATGCCTCCCCTCTCAAGACATTACAACCAGAAATATTGATCCACACTGTCCCTCTCCAAGGTTTGGAAGCCCAAGAACAGCTCTAAAGTTGAAGAGAAAAAATAGACTAGGGCTGCAAACTCCAGACAGGCTCTCCAGTGGAAGCAAGGTTGTTCTTCCAGGGAAGATGAAGATTACAGCAAGATATCAATCTCCAATTGTGTTTGCCAAAAAGAACACTGCCTAGTCCCACTACATAGTAGTTTTACAGCGAACAGATTTGATTAGCAGGGATCTAACCCTAGAAAGAAGGCATTGTTGAGGGTGATTCTCCATGGGTGATCCAACTTCTCAGGATCAAGCGCTAGAGTTTTGAATTTGAAGATGACTTTCTAGAGAGGATGAGCAAGCCTGAGAAAGATAAGGAAGAAAGATCACAATTCTAACCAGGACTTCAAGCTTCCTCCTCCAGCTTCTTGACATAGGCCTTGAGTGTGAACACGAGATTGCGAGCTGGACCTTGCAAAGTGCCAACAAGGTTTGAGGATGGGCTCTTGAGTGTTCCCAGCAGCTTGGAATACAAATCTGCCCTTGTTGGCATTGTCTCAAGTGCCTTGAACTCTTCTGGTGAATAAAAGCGGCCCTCAAAAACAGCTCCTGAAAAGTCATTGTTCTCAAGCTTCAACTCCTTTTGCAATGTGCGGTAGGGTTTCAAGGCAGCAGGAATCTCCTCAGTGTGCACAAATAACCAAGCATTCATGCCTGTCAAAGCAGGTTTCAAGGCCTCCCACCGTGTACCCTCAATTGCCTTCCCTGTATCAATGATGCAAATAGCAGACCAATGTCATAATTGCTCAATTCAGCCATAACCCAGAAGTGGCAGAAGCCATTGTATCCTGCACTCATCATCTCCCATTCCACTCTCATTGCTCCAGCTTACTGCATGCTTTCAAAATCAGCAAAGAATTCTGGTTCTCAATTGCTGAGTGTCTGAGTTTCATGTCTCAACAGATGACTTCACACAGAATTCTGCTGCTTTTTGTGCATCCCAAGAATTATAAACTAGGGTTTCCTCAAGAAGAAGACCACAGTGAGAAACATGCTGCATCTATCTTTTTGACATCCATGGGCTCATCTACACATTACCTCACCAAGGTGAGTTGTCCAGGAGGTGCACTGTTCTTCTTTTTCCCCAAATTTTCCTACATATGTAGCCCAGACTATCTGAAGTTCTAGAACCCCAAACTGCAGCAAAATCAATTCAACACTAGTAGTGAATATAAAATTCAGAAGGAACGAAATGGACACAACCCATAAAAAACTCGAGATAGAGAGAGATTTATGGGTTTGGGCGGGATTTTATGGATTGTGTCCAAAACCAATGCAGTCTAAGAAGACAGTGAAGGGGAAAACCGCTACCAATGAGCTTGTTTTTGGCGACCATAAGAGTGGTGTCTTGTGGCAGCGATTTCCGCAGTTGCTGAAATTGCTTCACAGTAAGGCCCGCGTACTTAATCCCCGCCACCAAATAGGCACCTTCCAGCTGCTGCTTCGCCCTGTCCACTGTCTCCTCTTTCTTTTTCCTGCTTATGGCCATCCGCACCCCGGGTAGTGGCGGTCTGGCCCTTCTTCCGAAGCACCGCACTTGCGCATCATCATATCCACTACCACTGATGATGGGGTTGTTGCTGCTGCTGGGTGCTCCCCAAAATGCAGAACCCAATTGCTCCTTGGCTGACACACTAGTGCAGGAGCAGCTTACTAATGCTTGAGTGGCCATCGCAAGCGATTGGCTGAGTCACAAACTACACTCCCACCCTCTCTTCCTCCTCTTCTCCTTCTCCTCTCTCTCTCTCTCTCTCTCTCTCTCCCCCTCCTGTGGATAACAAAGCTCTCATCTGCAGCGTCCCAGTGCGGAGCCCTGTTTTCCAGTGTGGAAAGAAGAGGTGGAAAACTGCGGAAGTTTAGGGTTGCGATTCCAAGGTGTAATGTTGTGATTAGAGTCTAGAGATTGGAATTGGCAAGGCGAATTTCTACCGGAATGTGCCATGTTCCCTAGTTATAAACTAACACAGGTCGGTCGTTATGTAACAAGGTAGAAGACAGAGGTAAGGAATATCCAGAATTGGCAGTTAGTGGCCGATTTTTCCATTATACGGGAACTCGAAAACTCATTGAATTTTGCAGCTCTGGGTTTTGGACTGCACCATAGTTCCATAGAATGAAGAACGTCCATAATCAGCATAGGTTGGTCATTACGTAACAAGGTAGAGGGAGGAATATTAGAATTGGCAGTATCAGCCAATTCTGCCATTTAGTGAGACTTGAAAACTCATTGAGTTGCCAACTTTGGAGTCCGGAATGCACCAAAGTTCCACCAAATTAGCACGAATGAAAAACGAACGAATGAAAGACACAACTAGCACGAGTTGATTGTTATGTGACGGAAGTGATCCTGCGAGCAAATGTAGCCCATGTGCGCATGAACGAAAAACGAACGAATGAAAGACACAACTAACGAAACAACGACGAGCAGAGCGGATGAAATTGCAAAGGGCTTTGCAGCTTTCTACAGGACTTGCCCGCACGCGATAACTCCCGAGAGCTGTTGTCCGATTGTTTTCTTCCCAGGCGTGCCAGGGAAGAACAATCACAGACAGCAGAAGGAGAAAGAGAAGCCGAAGAAGGACATGAAACAAACCATTCAACAACAGATTGTAACTGTAAATCAATTTTTATCTTTTTTTGGTGAACGAAGGTGGCGGTTTCAGCAGGCTGGAAGAAACAGGTGATCCTCATCATCGTGAAAAGCATGAGATCCGTGAACTAGGTGAGGAGGAGATGATAAGGAGAGAGGAGGAGCAGGAGTAGGAATCGTAGTGGAGCTGATTTTCGTCGGTTTTCACTTTGGTGTTCCTCGTTGTGATCCGCAAACTGCGTTACTGTGGTTCCAATGTTAGATCGCTTTCTGATGGCACTCACGGCTGCATCGACCGTAGGAGATGACGGGGGAGGAGGAGGAGGAGGAGGAGGAAATCGCCAGGGGATGGTCGCAATAGCGGGTTGTGCGGCGATGGCAGTGCTTTATGTAGGTTCGTTGTATGTGCCTTCTGTCGTTCTACGTCTGCCGCCCCCTCGCTCCATCAATGCTCATTACCTTCGTCGCTTTCTCTGGTCAATCGTCGCCTCTGCGCTTGCCGCCGTCGCCTGCCTCTCACTTCTCCCCGTAAGCACAAACACACTTTCTCTTTTCTTCGTACTTTAAAAAAAAAATTCATGTAGTAATTGATAATGCATTTGCAGGAATTCCTCCGTCTTATTCCATGGTTTTCCTCCGTTTTGATGCGCTGCCTACACTCTGTTTCACGTAAGATTTAGGGCCGTGAACAAACTGTGCATAGAAACAATGTTGAGAAAGAAGTACGAGGAGGAGGAGAACAGGTAGGCGGGCTTTGGTACAAACTCCGAGAAGACGCAAAAGGGATAAAAGGAAGAAGAAGTAGATTGTGCAGAGCTGTTGCTGATAAATCTGTATGGAAACACATTGAGCTAGTGAGAGAAATTGAGTTAGTTGTGTTTTGAGCAAAGCTGTTGCAACAAACAACCTGGAGCAAGAAAAAAGGGTTACATGGAGTCAAAATTTGGGGGTTTTGGCTCATGAGAATGGAAGAGTTGGTTTTGCAGCTCCATACTTAGAAGAGTGCAAGTTGTTCATGAAATGAAGATTTGCACCCTTTCAGAAATCTGCACACATGTTTGTTGTTTTCACATAGTTAGCATACAGGTAATATTAACTCTGTTCAATTGTGGATTTTTCTTTATCCAGGTGAAAGGACGTCAGAGCTTGAACCTGAACTACTTGCTTTCTGTGTTTGGCCTTTGCACCAATCATCTGGTTTGTGTCCCTGCTCTTGAAAACTATGGTTTGCAAACACTCTTCGCATCAGTGCTTTTCTATTTGCACCATTGATTCAGTTTCAATGTGATAGTTGAAAGCATGAAAAAGAGGATGCCCAAAGTGCAGAACCTATCTGAGGAAACCTGAGTTCAAATATGGAAGAAGATTTGCATAGGTAAATTGAACATCATTTGCATGGCAAAAAGAGCTGGTTGGTGGGTTTGCAATGTGTGAAATGTGTTTTGAACTGGAGTACCATTCCCACCCCCAGTTCATTAAAACCACAAAGATTCCAGGGGGAAGTTCATTTGCAGGGATGTGCATTCCACCTGCCTTTGTTGATGCAACATGAAACTCCTCATCATCATTCTATTCTGTGGTTCCACAGCCTTCTTCTTCCCAAAACCCTGTTTTCAGCCTGCATTCTGTTGATTGTCTGCACAAAAGCTGTGGTCAGGCTTTTTAGAAGTAAGAAAGGTTCTGTTTACGACTATGTCTGTCCTGCACTTTGTGTGTGTGGTTCTTTCCTTCTCAGTGGCAGGCAACTATTTATCCTCTGCTCTTGACAGCCCTGCTGTATCTCGGCCCCCTGGTTATGGCAGCTTTTGATTCCTTCACTCAATGTGCCCAACCCTATAGTGAGGCTGAAGCATCTGGGTGGTCTGTGAACTCTCTTGCCAACCTCGTGGAGAATATCAATACGTTGGTGTCTAACATTTTGGCATGGAGAAACTATGTGGTGGTTAGTGCCTCCTTTGTCATCACCATAAAGTTTTTGTTTTTTTCCCCTCTCTCCACATTACTGTCCTGCTCTTTTCATCTGCTCTTGTTTATTGTCAGTTCTGGCCATGAGATGCCTTCTTTCCCCTCTTCTTGTCCCAATTCTTCCTTATGAAGTCATTGCTAAAGGTTGTGAAGGTAGAAAACTGTGGCATGCTCTATTTTCCATGGAAGCCATATAACAAACAGTTGGCATGCTTTTTCCATCCTAGTGATTCTTTTCGTGGAAATAGCTTACATCTACCTGCATTGAGGATCATGATTGTGATAATGACCCACTTAAGGAGGGTTTGGACAGGCACCTCTCACAGAGGAGTGGGTGTTTCGAGCATGTATGGCACCAGTGCTGTTGTGTGGAGGATTCAACCCTCTCTCTGTTGTATTTCTGTGTCCTCTATTCTTCAGCCTAGGTGAGAGTCATTTCCCATTTTTAGATTTGATGATTGTGGTGGCCTCTTGAAGAGCAGTTCAAGAAGGCCAAACAATGTGCTGATATTGATATTGCCCCTGTTGAAGCAATCTGCAGTGCAGAAGCACTGTTAAATTTGTCATTATACATGCAAAGATTCTTTGCAGGAAACTTTTCACACCTGCTACTGATCTATGTGGTGGTACTGTTAGGCTGAAGTAAATATCACTTGTATATATAGTAGTAACTTCCTGATATTTAGTCTGAGTCTTGATTTTAGTGGGCTGATTTTGCAGTGATTTTAGTCTTGATGATTTTGCATACAATCTGAACATCCAATCTGGGACAGTTATGGATAGTTGGAATATCTGATCCTTACTAGGCAATTGGTGCTCATTAATGATATTTGTTGCTGAATCAACAAAGTCTGAGTCAACGAAGTCTGAATCATCAATATGACCTTTCAAACAGGATAACCAAATTGGAAGGGGTTGTTGGAGTGGCAGCCCACATTCATCGTTATTGGGAGTTGGTGCACCAAGAGAAACATGATAAAGGAACTGCTGCTGTCATTGTGGGTATGTCCCATTCTTACAAGGACTGGAAGTAGGATGTGATAACTGAGCAACTCAGATCAATCATTGTCAATCCTTACTTATAAAAAGCTCTGGAATCTTTTGAATCTGTAGGATTGCTGTGGGTGGTGGCATACAAATTCATCATTTGGAAACAAGACTGTTTTTTCTGTTGTAATCCGATTTTAGGACTTGAAATTCTGTTTTGTGTTACTGAAGTCCTGAGATTTTTGACTTGTAGGTATCCAACTATGCTACACCACTGTCTTTGGGTGGTATGCAACCTTCCTTTTTCTTCGGACAGGTATAGGATTTCACATCGGAGTAAAGTACAATAACTTCTCTGCCTGAATACAGAGAGAGTGACCCTCTTTGCACCAGGGTTAGGGTTAGAGTTCAGGGTTGTTCTGTACCTGAAGCAATATTCAGGTTGTTGTTGCTGTTTTCACTGTGGATCAATGAGTCCTAGTGATGATGAAAGGTGCTTATTTGAGGGATGGGGGTGTGGGGTTGGCTGTGACACAGGGCATCTGATGGCACCATTGGTGGCACATGTGTTTTGCAATGTGATGGGCTTGCCTGCTCTGGGACAGGCCTTTACAGCCCCTTATGGTCCAGGTCTTCTCCTCTCTTTATAGTACACGAGACTCAGTCTAATCGTGCAATTACTTTGTCACTTTTATGTTGTTTGAGACTTGGATACACATCAACTTTATCCTAGCATTCCAGACATCATAAGGAACAGGCTAATGGGGCACAAGGTTCAAAATTCAGGTTTAGACTTTGCCAGATAGCTGGAGACTGCTGTCTTATTATGAGCTTGTGTTTAGGCATGCTACAGTGCCTCTTTCTATTTGGTGGGATTGAGCAGTTTTGTTTACTTTTGTGGTCAGTAGGGACTTTGATGCAGATCAGAGCCTGGGACATAATGAACTTTTGCGTGATCCAGATCTAAGGTTTATGAGATGTCCATAATGCTGTAATGGAAATCTTATATGCTGCTGCTGTGTGGGTATGCAGTGGTGCCTCTTTCCTTCATTGCAGGATTGGGAGGCTTTGTGTTCCTTTTAGGGCCTGCCTCTTCACCTACCTTGTACATGACCAACTCTTCTAGTGCTGCATGCAGCTGTTGGCTTGGTTATTGCAAGTGGAATTAGCTTCATGCCATTGAATTGCAAGCTTCATTTGACTGTCTATCCCTTGGATGACTACAGGCAGGAACACCAGTGTGTATCCTGCCTAATTGTTTTAGGAAATTGTGTAAGAATGTGGTTTTCTCAAAGTATTGGACACCCTGAACAAGTTGTGCAAGGGAGCCAACCTCAGTGGATCCACATGGAAAACACAGACTGACTTGTTTTGGCATTTTGACCTCGTGATAGTTCTAGAAAAGGTAGCAGGATATACTCTAGACATTGTCCATGTATGTACTGCTTTCAATAGAAGTGAAATGGAGAGTGCCTTGCAGCTGCCAGTTATCTGATAGATCTTTGCAGACAAGGAGAAGATATGCAGTGTCCTTTAATTGATGTTGCAGATCAAACAAGAAGTTGTGAAGTGCACTTCTAAAGCTGATGAATTTTACAAGTATTCTCCTTTTTACACAAAAGGTCAGTTGAGATCTCTGTGTATGTGGGGGGTTCAACTGCAAGAATTTCTGTGGACTTCTGAATATGTGTGAAAATGCATAGTGATTCTGATAAGTATCTGAGAGGGTCTTGGTCAAAGTGTATTACAGGAGAGAGAGACAAAGGACATCCATTGCATTCATAGTGACCAGGGTTGTAGTCATATCCCAGATCCAACCTTGCGATCTATTCACTCTTGGGGTATTTCCTCTTCATCATCATCTTCTACATGCTGCCCTTACTCTATGTTGCAAAGAATCTATGTCTTCTTCCTCTGTTTCATCATCACCATTGTAGTTCATCTCTATGATCCCAAAAATTGCTCTCTCTGTTGATGTTTTCTTCTGGACAAAAATTGCTGTGGGTGGGAATTTGTCTGGTCTTTTCTCTTTGGTTTTGTGCTGGAGTATGTTTTAACATCTTTTGTCATTTGTGCTCTTTGCTACCATCAAGAGTTCTTTGTCTCCAGGGATGTGTTGACTTGTGGTTTTGCACACAGCAAATTGCTGTCAGGTGGATTCTTCCGGTATGTTTTTCTTTGATGCTGGAGTTATGTGAACATGATCTTTTGGCACTTGCATTCTTTTGCTGTGATCAAGAGTTTCTTTGTTTCCAGAAAGAAGAGTTAAGAATCACTGGAACACTTGTGACAGTAAGCTTCACTTCACACCAGAAAAATGAAGAAAAAGCTTCAGAAAGCCTCTTGTGTGCACGACAAGAAGAAGAGCTACAAAAGATTGTATTCCACACTGCAACAAAGAACTCCAGGTAGAAAATCTGAAGAATCTTCTGATGAGTGTTCTTTGATAGAAGGATTCTCGCAGTTTGGACGATTTTGGACGTGTTACTGAACAAATAATCTGTTTTGGGGAGCCATCCTTTGGCAATGGAGGCTGCTGCTCTGGTCGATGAGCTTGTTGTGGCCTCACGATTTGCATACACCATTTCCCATAAGCAACCAACAAGGAACTGCCACATATCATAGAACGAGTGATCAAGAAGAGAAAAAGGAAGAAGAAGAAGAAGCTCCGAGGATGGATCTTCTTCTTCTGCGGTATGGACTTTTGTTTTGCTGATAGTGTGGTGTTTCAGGGGAGCTTGTAAGAAGTATGGCGGAGCTTGTAAGGCCGGGAGGAAGGGAAGAAGAGCAGCTTGAAGGAAGCTTTACAGTAGCAAATTGAGAAGAAGAAGCAGCAAAAGGGATTGTTGTAGCAAACAGTTTTCACTGAAATGGCATTGAATGCAACACAGCTTTCTTCGGCGCGGTGCATTCCATTCCACAAGACGAGCAACAACAGAAATGTCAAGCTTCCTGAGAAGTCGCGCTTAGCATCTACATCATATAGATCAGTATCGATGATGTCAAGAGGATGTGTCGCCGGAGGAGGAGGAGAGAGGCTCTTTGCCGTGGGCATCGTGATGAAGCAGTTGAAGCAAGCAACAACCAAGTTGTTCAGAAAACAACGGAGCGGAAGAAGAGTTGTACTATTGACGACGAAGGCGACCAATGGCAGTGGACAAATGCTTGTTGTCGATGCCTTGGTAGACGAACAACACAGCACAGAACAGGGACGACGACAGCAACAACAATTCGTCGTCTCTCGAGGACATCCTTCGCCATTAGGTGCATCTCCAACAGACAAAGGCATTAACTTCGCGCTCTTCTCTGAGCATGCCACAGCCGTTTCTCTCTGCTTGTGAGTGAGTGACTTGTTGTTGTTGCTCATCATCATCATCATCATGGGCTTCCAATGAGAGAATTTCTGAACTTCTTCTTTGGTTAGTGGCGATGTCATTCCAGCAAGAATGAGTTTCTGTTTCCTTTGGATCTTTCAATCCCCCTGAGAAGAAGGCTTTCAATTCCCTAAATTCCAATGCTTTCTTTTTGGACTTTCTTTCATGGGGTTGTGCTTACCTTGTTCAGGGTTTCTTCTTCCATGTACCCTTTTGATCTCTGACAAGGAGATTGATGATCACATTGTTTTTTTTAAACCCTAAATTTAGCTCGATTTTCAGATATGTGGATTGCATGTGTGCACGCATGCTTGCGGTCAGAGTTTCTGCTTCCTTGAATCTTTTGATCCCTGAGAAGGTGATTTTCTGATGTTGTGCTACTTTTTCTGATTCCAAACTTATGTTTTATTATGCTAACCTTTTGGCTCCATTTTGTATACCAGATACTTGGATGCAGGAATTACAGATCAACCGACAGAGGTGGTTGTCTTTGACCCAGAAAAAAATAAGACAGGGAATGTCTGGCATTTGTTAGTTGAGAATCTGCCATGGAAGGATGTGCTCTATGGCTACCTTGTGGATGGGCCAAAAGGATGGGAGAAGGGTCATCGCTTTGATCCCACTAAAGTGTTGCTGGATCCGTATGCAAAATTGGTGGAAGGGAGGCGTGTTTTTGGTGATGCAGAACACAAGCTGTCAGGTTTTCTTGGCACGTATGATTTTTTTTCAGAGGAATTTGATTGGGGCGAGGAGTACAAACTGCCATCGATTGCAGAAAAGGACCAAGTTATATATGAAATGAATGTGCGGGCCTTTACAGCAGACAAGTCTTCAGAAGTGGAGTCAAGTGCACAGGGGAGCTACTTAGGGTTGATTCAGAAGATTCCGCATCTGCTGGAGCTCGGCATCACATCTGTTGAGCTTTTGCCTGTGTTTGAGTTTGATGAATTTGAGTTTCAGAGACGTCCAAATCCCCGTGATCACATGGTGAACACATGGGGCTACTCAACCATTAACTTCTTTGCACCCATGAGCAGATATGCCAGCAATGGGGGAGGTGCAGTGGCTGCTTCAAATGAGCTCAAACAGATGGTGCGTGCTTTGCACAATGCAGGCATAGAGGTGATACTTGATGTGGTATACAACCATACAAATGAAGGTGATGACCGTTTCCCTTACCTTACTTCCTTCCGAGGAATTGACAACTTGGTGTATTATATGGTAGATGTAAACAACTACAAACAACTCAGTGACTACAGTGGCTGTGGAAACACTCTCAATTGCAATCACCCAGTAGTGGTGCAGCTCATACTTGACAGCTTACGCCATTGGGTCACAGAATACCATGTGGATGGCTTCCGCTTTGACCTGGCAAGTATTCTTTGTCGTGGAATTGATGGGGCTCCACTTGCACGTCCTCCTGTTGTGAGGGCAATCACACAAGACCCCATACTGGAAAGGTGCAAGCTGATTGCTGAGCCCTGGGATTGTGGAGGTCTGTACCTTGTGGGCAAGTTCCCCAATTGGGATAGATGGGCAGAATGGAATGGCAAGTATCGTGATGATGTTCGCAGATTTATAAAGGGAGATACTGGCATGAAAGGTGCTTTTGCCACTCGTCTCTCTGGATCTGCAGATCTTTACCAAGTCAACCAGCGAAAGCCCTTTCACAGCATCAATTTTGTGATAGCACATGATGGCTTCACACTCTATGACCTTGTGGCCTACAACTCCAAGCACAATGAGGCCAATGGGGAAGGAGGGCAGGATGGCTCTAACGATAACTTCAGTTGGAATTGTGGGGTGGAAGGTGAGACTAATGAAGCAGCTGTAAATGCCATACGAGAACGGCAAGTGCGGAACTTTCAGTTAGCACTCATGCTATCCCAGGGGACACCAATGATTCTTATGGGAGATGAATATGGCCACACTCGAAACGGGAACAACAACAGCTATGGCTTTGACACCGACATCAACCATTTCCAATGGTCACGGCTTGAGGAGAAGCGGCAAAGCCAGTTTCGGTTTTTTGCCATGACCATCAAGCTCCGCAGAGAGCATCCACTCCTAGGGCGCCAATCATTTCTCACAAATGCTGACATCACATGGCATGAACACAACTGGGATAACCCAGAGAGCCGCTTCCTCGCTTTTACCCTGCATGAGGGCAGCCACTCAGGATGTGGAGACCTTTTTGCAGCATTCAATGCACATACTTATTTTGTGAAAGCTGCTTTGCCAACACCTCCACCTGGCAGGCGATGGTTTCGGGTGGTGGATACCAATCTTCCATCTCCAGATGACTTTTGTGATGGAGGAGTACCTGGTGTAGAAAAGCACTACAATGTGGCACCATTCTCCTCAATTTTGCTTCATGCGAAACCTTGAGCATACATTAGTCAAGCTCTTTTGAAACAATTGGAGTTCTTCTTCAGCTGATAATGAATCAAGCATACTTTTCTGGATCATTCAATACTCATCTGGACCTGACAAAGAGAAAACTAGAATGCTTCTGATGTCCCACTTTGAATAATCAGGCACAAGGCATGAAGATTGTGAGTTGTCATACCAATTTCCATAGACTATATAATCTACTTGTAGGGATATTCTAGAACTGCAAAACAATGAGTTTCACAAGTGAACCTTAAGGCATCACATCATGTAGTTTCAGGAAAGCATTCCTACCTAAGTTATGATCGCTTTCATTAATATGGATAGCTAGAACCTGGAAGCATTGTGCTCCAAGAACTACAGAAGGAAAATACAGCATACTAAGACATTGCTGATCCCCGTTTGACATAAACATCCAACTGCAAGCCCTGTGTGCTGCAGTTGTGTTCTTTGTGCACAGAGAAGAATGCATTCTATTTAGGTTTTGCATGATGAGAACATCCAAGGTGTTCTGCAGGCAGCCAGGAGATTGGTGAGATTGAGAGGATGCTTGAAGAAGGCTGCTGTAAATCTGATACTAGGTGCGGGACAGCAGGGTCTTTGTCAAATGGACTACTTGTCACATGTAAGGTGTCTCAAATTATCGAATCTTCAACATCTTCGTACCAAAATATTGGTAGTAGGCCTACTAGAGTCTTTATTCGTTTTGTGACAATTAATTTTTGGCTTTCAATCTTTTTCTTCTCCAATCTACTTGTTTTCAGCTTTGTTTTCAGCTTTACTTCATAAGTCTGATTTTACTCACAATATTACGCTTAGGCATGGTCTAATGGCAACCTCACATATGTACATATGTCGTTGACATGGTCTACTCTAATGCCAAGGAACTATATCACGAACAACTTCATTTTTGTCTTGTTTGGAAAATGGATTAGGGTTTGGAATTCACAAGTTTGTATCTTCAAGTACAAAGACCAAAAGCAGAATGATCTTGTGCTTCCTAACACCTCAATGCAACATGTCAACAAGTTCTACAATCATGGGTAATATTTGATGACTCCAGGGGAATGAAAAAGGTTCATCGTATGTCATACCATATATGATCCACATTTTGGGTTAAATGTTAGATTTGTCGTGGTGAAACATTTATAAAAGGAATATGGCATTCTCCACAAGGGTACACTGTACCATCAAATGAAGCCACCCAAGGATATGATACAATGAAGCCAACCAATGGTACTATACAATGAAGCCAACTACCTTACCCAAGTCTGATCCTGTAATCAAGTGAACCCTATCGTGCACATGACTTGCAATGGCACCACATCTAGGACACCCACTATTATATCCAAAAGGGGCTTGTTATATAGTTCCCCACATGAGCTTGAACAACAAAGTCCAAGTGGTACCCAAAATTTGCAAAAACAAAACATGTTCCCAAAACAAAACCTCTAACTAATAACTCCTTTCATGACTCATGACATGGTGCTTGATTTGTGTGGGACCACCACCAATTTTGAGCATTACCACTCTCTCTATCTCTCTCTCTCTCTCAATGCTTCTTGGGGTCTTCTCCTTGTCCTATGCAATACAAGTCGTTCTAACAAAGTCCCTTTTATAAAGCTAAAGTTGATACAAAGTAAGGACATAGTGTGCCCACGGAAAGTACTCCATGGAATTTCCTAGTGCGTTTGGAGGGCACTTTATGTGCATGCACATCCCTCCTAGAAAAGAGGAGGAATATTACACCTACTCCCCAAGAGTGGGAAGGGGTCTTATGCATCCTTTTTTGTGTGTAAGATCCCTAGGAGGCATAAGACATGTCCCACTCTTAAGGAATAGGTGTAAGAACACTCCCCGTCCTATGGCTCATGATCTATGTATGTTTAGGTTATGATAACCTTTGGCCTTTGGTTTCGAGGAGTAAAGTCAATGGACCGGGGACGTTCCCAAAATGCTGAGTTGGACTTGGCTATTGCCTCCTCCTAGGTCCCTTATTTTGTGAACCCACACCCATCCCCCCTTCCCCCCCAGGCTTTACCCTACACCTAGGTCTAGAGTTCAGACTGCAAATCTAATGAATTTTTATTTTTTTAATTTAAAGAAAGAAGAACTCCCCTTTCTCTTGGGTCATCCATTAAAGTACTAAGTAAAGTACCTGAAACTGAGGGTACTAAGAGCCTCTTTTGCTGAAATTGGGACCAAATCAAAAGAGAGGATGAAAATAGTATACGAGACAAAAAGAGGGGACTAAACTATTTTTAAACCCCAAATTGGTCCTCACTAATTGTTTATTTGCCTGACTTACACCTCCATTACTATTATACTTACTGATATATATTCAATGAAATATTGTAAAAGTGACACCCAGTTTTTGTTGAATGGTACTCAATTTTTTTTCTCATTTTGAGATTTCATTCCAATTGGGATCAAAGAGGGGTTCAAAGCTCAAAATAGACAAAAGTGACTTTATGGATAACTTTAATGTCAAGGTGACTTTACATATTAGCTTCAATAGTTATGTTAGCCATTAATTAGTTGGAAGGGGGGACCATCAAGTTTTTTCTTTTCTTTTGGTGATGGACCTCTTTGATTGGTCCACCACCCATTTTTTAATATTTTTATTAAAAAAAACCGCACTTTCACACACTCCTAAAATAAAACTTTGAGCAAACATTTGTCACTCTCAAAATAGACATAACGTAGTCTTCTCTTTTGGGCTACTCACAGTAATATATATACTTTGTTTAAGAATCCCCAAAAAATATAGATTATAAATTTGAAGAAAAATCCAATATTGTCCCTAGCTAGAGAAAAGCCTCATGATATGACTTTATATCCTCCAACTAAACTAAACACAAGGTGTTGTTTCTACTTTTGTACTAGGTAGCCAATACACATGTATTTGAGATCAATAAACTTATTCAGATAGTCGATGTTTAAGATAAATTATTGAATCCGGGTTAGCAAACTCCCATTTTTCCTTCATGTAAGCCAATGATGCTATCCAAAGTCATTGGTTGTTGCCAACACATCGTTGTTGTTGTCGGTTTGTTGGGTGCTGTATATTTGTTGAGGAATGTTCACAAGGTGTTCTTGTTATTGTGAAGAAATGCAAGCCTATTTGAGCCCATTTTTGGGGAACTTCTTGAAACAATTTCCAAAATTTGCACCTACGACTTTTGTATAGAAATGTGTACTCATTCTGTCTGGGTGTGGTAATGTGTATTTCTCTCAATATCTCTATAAAGCCCAGCTTGTTGCAAGCACTGAAATGGATCTAATTGATTAAACCCTAAACCCTACATCCTTCTATGGCTGCTTCTTTGTTTATATGCACCGTAGATGCCACCTCCTTTTTCTCTCTCCTTCCTTTGGTGCATGTCAACTTTGTATTGGAGTTTTGGTCTGGGTTTTGTTCAGTTGTGACACTGGCAGTGAAGACTGGGTGCGCATGCAGCCACTTTCTTGAGAACAAATGTTGCAGGTTTGCCATTAGGGTTTAGGGGTTTAGGGTTTAGGGTGTCATTTTTTTTGTGTTATGCCAGGAACAAATAGTCTGTTAAGGCTCATAGATATGGGTGTTATTGGAGGGAGGGCTCGACATGAGGCTGGAGCCAAGTGCAGCCCAAACCCAGATAGCAAAGGCCAGCACTTGGCTCCTACCACACACTTGCACAAGGCTAGAGCCTAGTGCAGCCCTAACCCTGGTACCAAAGGGCAACACTCAGGCTCCTACCTTGCACACAGGCCCTCACTTCAGTAACACCCAATCCAAGGGCCTTACCCAGTGTAAAGATTTGCCATAATTTGCCAGGATTGAGGAGCATCAAAAAAAAGCAAGCAGAGATGCTCCATGCGACTCTGCTAGCTTGAAGTACACTTTAAACTTTAAAGAGACATCTTGAGCTGTGAAGAAGCCCAAAAAGGGGGCACATTCCAAACAGAAGGGCCTGACTCGTCTTTTTTAGGGCTTTTCCTAAGGGGACTGTTGCACAAGTAAGTGATCATCTACTATGGTAGGGCCCATGTACCCTCGGAACCTGGCCAGCAAGCAAGCCTGGTAAGCCTGGCTAATCTGCCATTTGGGTAGGTGGTAGTGGGTTCTACCAGGGCCTGTTCGAGACCGAAGGAACTCTCCCCATCTTTCATGTGTTCGCAGTGTTAATTCACATTCCAAACCAAGTGTTATGTACCATCTCTAAAAAATTACAAGTCAATATGTTTATAAGTTCTTCCATTGTGAACTTCTACAAGTAGTTGTAAAAGATTATATAAATATTACATGACAAAAAGAAATGAAAAAGTTATACATAGTGAAATTGATAAAATATTGAAAGGAAGTTTTACATGTATTATGAATCCTCTCCGTTGTTTAGCACACAAGAGCTCAACCAATTATTGAATTTGTGAATTGTACGCTCATTAGCAACCCCAAAGGAATACTGAATTATAGCATATTGAACATTGGTGTTTTCCAAAGAGGTGATACTTTTGTAACACAATGTTTTGTTTTGATTTTGGAACTTCAGTGCAATCAATTGTTTGGTGTATCAAGTGACAAAGTCCAATGAATAAACAAGTTCATTCCTTGTTAACCATGTTCACATTGGGATATTTACTCATAAATGATTTTAATGGCATTCCAATTTGCTATGCATTATTTGCCATGAACCCTTTGAAATTGGTTTCACTGATTCCATACTTGAACAAAACATTGTTAAGTTTGGTCCACAAGACACATTGGGCTTCCATGTATTTTGATTGCATTCATACATAGTAATGATCATGACTTCATAATACATTAGGTCATAAACATGACACACCATGGTGGTCCATCCTTCAACATGCTTGACACGATTGAACATCATCCATGCATTCTCCATATCACCAACTTGCATCCACTTGACTAAATCTACGTTGTTTCCATAATTGTCAATGGACATATTAACAAGAAACACCTTTTGACTTGACATTTGTTTTAGAAAGCAACGATCCTAAATGTAGTCATAATGATACCCTGGTCCCAAGAGCACCAAAAGTGGAACCAGATCAATAGCTAGCTCCTTGTCCCACAAAAATGCTTGAAAAAAAAGTGTCTGAATACGACATCCAAACCACTTCCATGCTTTTCTGCTTTTGCTTTTGCTGGTTCCACTTGTGATGTGAATGGACGGTTGGGAACAATGGGGCTACATGAATCAATAGTGGACAACACGGGTTAGACTCTAATTAGGCCGTCGTAGAACCCATCCCCAACCAAGGGAATGGCGTCTCACCCATAATAGGTACGCGGAAGTGCCCCTCTTTTGAGCGAGCAATTTTATGCATTATAATGGATCCTCCTCCTCCATAAGTTGTGAACATTTCACCAAGTTTTGATGAAATGTGAAGCAACTTGGGAAGCTTGGATACGTGCCTACGCCCCCCTTCCCCGCCCCCGCACATCTTGGCACTTTTAATATATTTGGGATGTTATTTCAATAGGGTCGAGATGAAAATGATGCAGTAATGAGAGATAAAACAAATAATAAATAACTAATAATAATAATAATAGTAATAATAATAATTGTTGTGATTAGCCAATGAGGGATTAACATTGAAGCCCATGTACATACTATTTTGGATGAACTAAGAAACCGTATGTAAGCCCAGTGCTCTTCTACAGTTTGATGAAAAAAGAAAACTACCAATTTTTTGAAGTTTGACAATGACGAAATAGAACAATTCAATTGCCACATTCTTTTACAGCAACAAGACTCAAGTGTGGATTACAAGGGATCCATCGTGAACAAAGTGCTTTACAAATCTTTCTCCCCATGATCGTGTCAAAGTATGAAAGAGGGGGGGGGGGGGAGGGGGTGAACATGGGGAACACAATGCCTTTAAAAAATTTTTTGGTTTGTCAAGTTTTGGTCAATTAATAAAACATCCCAAACT
>Ga0116231_10005792_pt1 | contig 24133 bp, 20 predicted proteins | sample S1TSphgellanicum_2_FD_89695 | JGI IMG/M metagenome (GOLD analysis project Ga0116231, IMG submission 89695) | Host-associated microbial communities from peat moss isolated from Minnesota, USA - S1T2_Fd - Sphagnum magellanicum MG | ecosystem: Host-associated > Plants > Peat moss > Unclassified...
CTCCTCACCCACCGTTCCCCCCCCCCAAAAGTCCATCCCACCCCATGTGTAATTTCCCAGTTCCCCCCTTTTACCCCAACACGATACTTACCCCTGAGAAACATCATTCCACCCGTCTGATTCCCGATCCAACGCTCCTAACTCACTTCATCACATCTTTATTCCTCTCCCCCCCTAGGGTAATTTAAAGTAAGTTAAAATAAGATAAAGACAGACGGATTAACAGACTAATAGACGGTGGTGACGACGCAATCGATGGTTGGCGTGTGTTTCTCCGCCACCACGACCCCCAGCGCCAAAATTATATAGAGGCCGGTTTTGCCATAGAAAATGTAGAGGCCGGTTCTGCCATAGAATGTTTTTGCAGCAGAATTGTCGTGTCACAAACAAACGTAGTGAATTAATATAGTAGATATGTAAGTGGATAGATTGAAAATCCATGCCATGTTAACACATAATGTGTGTTGATATTTTATTCCAAATGTAAATTGGCCTTTGTAAATATTCAATTATCCAAAATATTGCAATGAAATCTCCTCACAAACTTCCCATACTAACATTTAATGCCATTTTGTCACATATTGATGTTCATTTGTAACCATGTCTTGATGTAAATCAAACAAAAAACTTGGATTTAATTCTCAAATATGACATTGTTGTGTTTTTTCTACAATTCAATAATAAACATTGATTTAAATGTGCCATGCTATTTTGTTTCAATTTAAGAGATGACAAATGATTATCTAATAAATAAGATATAAAATAAAAAAGATAATTGCCTATTTCATATTTGTATGTTAAAACTAAATGATGACCATATGAATGCGATAAATGTTCAAATGATGAATCAACAAGATTTAGTAAAGGTGTTTCCATTTTCATGAAATTCAATTTAATGGATATTGATTTAAACAAGAACATGGTTCCCACATCGACACATTCAAAAAAGATAAAATAAATGATTCATTTAAGACTATTTACTTTTAAGTTTTTTGGGAAATGTTTTTGCATTGAAAAAAAATTAAATAAAAAAAATGTTTGTATTAAAAAAAATGCATGCACTAAAAAATTATTTTCATTGAAAAACTATTTAATTTAAAAATGATTTGCATTGAAAAACTATTTATATTGGAAAATCATTTGCATTGAAAAAATATTTTTATTGAAAAAACCACTTGCATTGAAAAATTGTTTTCATTGAAAAACTACTTACATTGAAAAATTGCTTTCATTGAAAAAATTGCTTGCATTGAAAATTGATTTCATTGAAAAAACTACTTCCATTGAAAGTTGATTTTGTTGAAAAAATTAGTCATAAAAAAATTGCTTTCATTGAAAAAACCACTTACATTGAAAATCTGCTTTCATTGAAAAAATTCCTTCCATTAAAAAATTTTTTTGATTGAAAAATTACTTCACATACAAAATGTTGCATTTAAGTTTTTTTTCAACACTTGATGTAAATTGATGTATGAGAATTTTCCTTTTCCTCTAGAGAAAAACTATGAAAATGATTACATAATACATTGGGCTATTTAAACCAAAAATTTGATATAGGGAGTTTCCACATATATAAATTATTTGTATACTAAAGGTATCTACAAAAAGGTCATATAAAAATATCAATAACTTTAATGCCTAAGATGATTTTGATTTAGAAATTGATCTTGAATCATAAAAATCAAGTTTATGTTTCACATTACATTGGACATTATCATTATGAATGAATTTTGGAGTAACTAAACCTTCACCTTTCAAACTTGTTTATGGTTATGGGATAAATTGTTGGATGTCTTTTTGAAAGTTAATAAAGGTAGATGTGGTCAATAATTGAAATTTACTGTGGATGCAAATTGAAATGAGGAGTTGAATTTGTTTTGGACGAAGCAAATCCACGAATTTAGATTTTGTCACATACACAATTATTTCAAGCCATTTGCCCTCAATAGTTAACAACACAAGTTCATCATTGGTTGCAATGGAACCATGAAGGAAGCTTAATTTTTGAACTCTTGATTTTGAACAACAAGCACTACAATGAACACCACTCGTTGGAGAAATGATGACATTTGCTACATGACAATTTCCACATTTTTTTGAAATGGAGGTGTAGTAGGGTTAATTATGGACAACATTTCAGTCACTTGAAAAAAAAGACAATATGTTCAAACAAAAAGGTAAATGAAGATGAACATAAACATAGGGAAAATGTGGAAAAAAGGTAGATCAATCAATAAAAAAATAAAACCATGCACATAAACACATAATAAGTAAACAAAAAGAATGAAATGCATAAGAAGTGCATAACAAAAGATTTTGTGAAAATGTAATAATTAAATAAATTAATACCTAAGAAAAAGACAAAGAACAAGATAAAAAATTAATAATAAAAAAAGAAATATCAAGAAGACTATAAAAAAACATTATACCCCTTTCTTTCAAACCATATATCTCTTTCATTTCTAATTTGTTGAGGTGATTTAAAAAGCTATGGGTGTGAAATTTAAAACTTTACAAATGATCTTTGAAATGTATAAACATTAAACCAATGTATGTATATTTTAAGCTTTAAAATAAAAACTATTTTTTTGTGCTTAAACCTTCCATTTTCAACCCCTCCACTTCCATTAGCCATATCTTGCTCATTTTTTAACCAATTCTAGTGATTTTTGTGACATTAAATGTGCCAAGAATGGGGCTATAAAATCTTTTGAATATTCAAAGACTATTGACCAATGTGGAGAAAGTTATAAAACTTTATATACAAAGGTTTTTCATATACTTGTCTACCTTATTAAAATTACAATATGTTCTTCTTTGAACAAACACACTTTAAACATTTTATCCTATATTTTTTACTTGAAAAGGAATTCCATTAGACTATATGAAAACAAAGTTTTTAGTTAGTCTTAGTAGCAACATTGCAATTTACGTCTAGTATGCAACGGAACATGGATCTTTGTTATTTAGACAATTTTAATAATAAAAAAATCATTTCAAATTATTTTTATTTCTATAGGCCATTCTAGTAAATAGATTTATGCGGCCACCTAATTCTCCCCTCTTCATGACGGAAAAATCAAATGGTTTTCTTTTTTTTTTTTCATTTGGAAACTTAGTGGACACCATGTCATTTTGATGTTATACTATGAGGGACAACCTAGTGGCCACTGCATTTTTTTTTTCATTTAGTGACTTGGTGGCCACCATGAGGTTTTTTTTTTAAATTTAAAATTTAAAATTTATTTTATTTTTATTTTTTCATTTAGAGACTTAATGGCCATGATGTTGTTTTTTCCCCCCTTGTTTAGAGACCTAGTGGCCACAAGGTTATTTCAACATTGGATTGTGAGGGACAACTTGGTGGCCATGAGATGGTTTTTTTTTTTTTTGGATTTGTTTGGAAACTTGGTGGCCACCAAATCATTTTGATGCTAGATTGCAAGCAATGATTTGATGGCCACTAAGGTTTTTTTTTGTTTTTTTGTTTGGAGACTTGGTGGTCACCAAGTTGTTTCAACACTAGATTTTGAGGGATGATTTGGTGGTGATTTCAAAAGATGATTTGGTGGCCATTAGGTTGAAATTTTTGTTTTTAAAATAATTTTTATTCGTTCAGAGACTTGCTAGGTGGCCATGAAGTCATTTCAATGTTGGATTACAAGGGAAGACCTAATGGCCACAAGGGTTTTTATTTTTTATTTTTTTGGGAGATTTGATAGCCACATGATCATTTTGACATTGGACTGTAAAGGAGGACATGGTGGCCATGAGGTCAATTCAACATTGGATTGCAAAAGACCAATTGATGTAAAATTTGAACGTTTCACAATCCAATGTCAGTCTAATGTCTAATGCAAGTTTACATTATTTTTGTATTTTAATTATCTTTTCCTAATATAGTTGATTATGATGTGAACATTAGGTTTTATTTGATGTTTTATGTGTAAATTAAAGAAAAACATTGAATGATGCAAAAGAAAGGAATTTAACTCTTTGAATGCAAATTGAGCACTTGATAAATTTGCTATGTAATTATAGAATTTAAGTTCAATTAGTTTCGTTATCAACCTTTACTAAAATTGTGTAATGTTATGCCCTCAAATATCAATCTCCTTTTGATGTTGTTGTCACATTCTTGAATAAAACCATAATACATTGGCCTCCATTATACAATTCAAGAAGTTGTTCATATTCTATTTTGAAATTGTTATCAAGAATAATAATGTCTTGGTCAAATTCACCTTGCCCATTTGTAGTCAACAATTTTTTTTCACCTTTGCTATCTTTTATTCCCCTTATACTGGCGACAATGATAGTAATGGTAGACCTCCAACTTTGAATATAACTTTTGAATTTTCTAATGGAATCCATGTGGAAAAACATGGGAATTAATTCAAATTGGAATGCAGGAATTGATGACACAATAATTGTTGATTCAATTGTAATGACAACATGCATGTCATCTTTCTTAAAACCCCTTTTAGATTTTGACTTAATGCCAAAGTTTTTCACCTTCACAAACATGCGCTTTTGCAAATGTTGTTCATGCATTTTTAGATGAAGTGATTTCATCCTCAAAATGAATGTGGTCAAAGTTACCCTATCCAACAAATCACAATGCAAATATGCATAGCCTGGATTTTCCATGTTCCTATTTGTAATTCGATCAAAGGTGCCATACCTATTAAACATGTTTGCCTCAAATGTAACATCTCTAATCCCAAAATCTAAATCATCCATTGCAACAACTAATGTAGCTTCCTTCATTGAAATAATAACCATTATGCAGAAAAAGAAAAAGAAAACTTACCAAAATGAATTTGACAACAAACAAATGAAGTAGCATTTCGTGAAACACACTTGCAAAAACATGTACTTGCAAAGGAAACAAAAAAATAGTCAACAAATGGTGAAAGCTTAAACCAAACATACTAATCTTGTTGTGAAAAAAAACAACAACAAACATACAATGTTATATTTATATGGGACAAAAAACTGAACTTAAATCCTAAACTTAATTCTAAACCTAACCCTAAACCTTTTTCTATTTTATATTGATTTTAAGTAAGTTTTATTATGGTCAATTTCAACCTAATAATAAAAGATCATATCCATGGTTTAACGGCTAAATTATGGTCTAATAATGAATAGGACATTAATATCCTTGACATCTTATAAATTTTAGTTATTGACTTTCAATAATTTTGATTATGGCAGATATCTACCATTAACCATGGATATTAATGAAACATGGTTTGGTGGTTAGGTTATCATCTACCCTTGGCATATTATGAATTTTAATTATGCACCTCATGCTCACACTTGAACCTTAAATATTTCAACCTAGATTTGAAAGATATTAATACATAAATCTTAATTTTTTTTCCACTACTTAACCATATTTTCATTTTCACTCAAATATATTAGTACTATTTGTTAAATGTCAACTGTTTTTTATCATGTACATAACAAACATTAGACACAAAAAAATCAAAATTTATTGTTTTCCCCTTTTTTGATTAGATGTATTAAGTGTTTAGTTTTAAACAAAATATTGTTTGTTCTTCCTATTAAATTATTGTGTTGAAATTTTTTCATTCCCAAAAAATTGTTGTTTAAATCTTTCATTATATGTACAATAAAATATTACTATCATTCATTTGCCTATATAAATGTGAAATACCTATTCATTTTTCTACAAAAATAATATATTTTTTAATGATCATGTATAATGTTAAAATAAATTTGGTTAATTTGCTGGAAAAATTACTATATTCAAGATTGTTAATTTGAATGTTTGTTTTTGTTTCAAATTGAATATCTCTTAATATTTTCGTATTTAAATATTCCTCTTACATTTTAAAAAATATTTGTGAATAGAAATTTTCATAAATCAATTTGAAATTACATTTTAAAATTCAAATTTAGTAAAGTTTCAATGAGAGATTCTTACAAAATTTTAAAAAATATGTATATTTTTAAGAAAAAATCTTCATTAAGTCACCATATCACGAAAGAAAAAAAGACCAAAAAACATATATATACCCACCCCCTTTCTCTAATCACCCCATCCCACACCACCCAAAAAATAATTCCTTGAAAAATTAAAAAAATCCCACCTTCCTACCTTGAGAAACAACCAAATTTCTCCCACCCATGCCACCCAAGAAACAAACCTTTGGGTTAGTCCCAATCCCCAAAAAATTTCCCCTCTCCCAATCCCTTAAAATAAACTTCCTTTGGGAAAGGGGTGGAATTACCCCATCCTCCCATCCTCCCTCAAATTTTTTTTTTTGAATTATTATTATTATTATGTTCTAACCCCTTATCCCCTTTCCTTAAAGTTCCAGTTAAAATTTGTAATTCTTTCAATTTAATTGAATTATCCACCCCTTATACCCGTTGAAACCCCAAAATAAAAAAAAACCCGTGGGAGAGGAAAAAAAAAAAAAAAAAACTTTAACCCCTTTGTACTCCTTAAATTTTCACCTATAAACCCATTGTACCCCTGCCCAACTTTATGAACTAATCGTGTTTGCCCCATGCATACTTGTTAAAACCTAAAATCATACATGCATATCTACTATCTTAGGGCAATAATAAATTTTTATAACATAAAAAAACAACAATACCAAAAAAATAATCAATTACAAATTAATTTCATTATGATTTTTGTTATTAAATTTTCATCAAAGCCTTATTGAAGTTTAAAAAATAACATTGGACTAATTAAAAACATTTATATCTCAAAAATAATTTTATATTTATTTTAAAATTGACATGTTTTATTTTAATCAATTCTTGCATAATTTTTCAAATCTCATTTTGATAAGATTTAAAGGAATTGAAGCTAATTATTTGTAAGTTTATCAAACAAATTTCAGTTAAAAAATTAGTAATATGAATTGGTTTTTACATGTCATAGTGATATGAAACCTCATGATACAAAAAGGCAAGTGACGACCCAAAAAAAATAAAAATGATATAGTGTAGAGACATGATTAAATCAGCCACCCAACATTCATATTTTGAGAAGAAACCCAACAAGTAGATGGGTAGACTTCAAAACAACCCATCGATGGGATGGGTGCACCCAAAATTTACACATGCTCGTCCATTAGCTTGGGCCAATGAAAAACTTACACGTAAACCTATAACCTTATCCATTGAGTCAACTTTTGATTTTCTAACCCCTATACCCACTCAGAAGGTGTTCCCACGATGCCTTCGTAAGACAAAGCCATTAAATGATTTAAGAGACTTATTTACACAATTCTTTAGGCTAAGAAAACCTAAAAAACTGGTTCCAAAGCCAAAACTGGTTCAAGATTGCCCAGTCGTGGACAAGATACCCCGAGAATATTCCTCTACTCAAATAGTTCAAAGTTCTAACTTCTTGCCCGTTGTTGTCGTGGACGAGATTCTTCGTACTGCTGCTGCTGCAAGATCAGCACGGACGAGATTCTTCCAGATTCTTCCACGTTCCCCGAGATGCCTCGTTGACGAGATTCCTCGTGCGGCGGCAAAATCGGCACGGGGGACGGGAGTAGTGAAAATTCAAACAAACAAATTTTCGTGGCAGCATTCGCAGTGGGACACCGTCAGAGGAATCGTGAAAGTAGATGCGAAGCACATCGACGCGGATTATGGATTTGGTTTGCTTACAAATGTGGAGAAGATTGCCGAGTCGCCGGAATTGCTTGCAATTTCGTCCGCTACCGCAGTTGCGAGGCATTTCTCGGGTCGTCGTCCACGCGGTCTTCGTGAAACACCCCCCTTCTCTCACTCTCCCCGGCCCTTTGATTCTACCACACGCGATGTAGTTCCTTAGTATCCATAGCCGATCGATCAGAAACCTCTTTGGACTTCAAGTGTCCACGCGCATTGCATGCAGTTGTGAAATTACGAGCAAGTTTTCTTTACATCATCGTCGTCTCCTCTCCCATCTGCTACGTTTCTGCAGCCCTTTTTCCTCAGCAACAACTCCCAATTTCTTTCTCATCTCTGATCCAATTGCTGCTATTGCTGCTGCTGCAGCAAAAGATCAACCTTTTCTTCATCGGATCCATGTTTCATCATCAGGGATAATCCTTCGTGCTTTCTCTGATCAACTCCAATACATTAGAAGATTTCAGGAAGAACAAGATCATGGCACGGAGATCAGGATTGCTACTAGGACATGATCTCTCAACTGTACTTCAATGTGAGAAGAATGGTGGGCAGTACTACGACTTCCACTCACCTAATCCTAAAGCTCCTGAACTCATAGTAGCTGAGCATGGAGCAAACCTGGTCCGTCTGCGTTTGTGGGTGAATCCACCTGCTGGATACAGTGACCTACAGAGTGTGCTTCGGTTTGCCAAGAGAGCCAAACACGCCAACCTCAAGGTTCTTGTGTGTCTACACCTCTCAGACTCCTGGGCTGATCCTGGAGAGCAAACAACCCCAGCTGCATGGAGTGGGTTGGACTTCGATGCTTTGAGCATAACGCTCAACAATTATGTTGGTGATGTAATTGATGCTTTGCAAGCTCAAGGGACACCGCCATTCATGGTTGCAGTTGGCAATGAGATTTCCAATGGAGTGTTATGGCCGGTTGGGAGTCTCAGTAACACCCAGAATTTCACTGGGCTTCTGAAGAGTGGATTGGCAGCAGTCAAGAGTCGTGGCATCTTTTCCATGATACACATCAACAATGGACAGGATCAGGGTTTGGTCACATGGTTCATGGATCTCATGCAAGCAAATCAAGTGATTTTCGATTTCTTGGGCCTTTCTTTTTACCCCCCCCCAGAGGATGGTGGTGCTTCTCTCTCTGCACTCCAGGCATCACTTGCAGTGGTTGCACCTCGGTATGGCATACCCATAGTAGTGGTTGAAACCGCTGATGACTGGACGCCACCCTCTGAATCTCCCACTACCCAAGCTTCTGCTCTAAGCAATCTGCTTCAGGTTGTAAGCTCTGTGCCGGGAAATTTGGGAGTTGGTGTTGTTTATTGGGAGTCTGCTTGGTTGCTGGTGGGTGAAGCATACCCTGGTGAAGGGAATCACTTCTGGAAGCGGTCCTTGTGGGACCAACAAGGTCAACCTCTACCTGCCTTGAAATGTTATGAACCCTATGGTAAGAACCTTGTGCAGGAGCCACAGGGAGGAGGAGGTACACAAGACTCATTTCAAAGTCATGCAGATGAACTCTAAGTCCTTCAGGAAAATAATTCTTCCACATGTGTCAGTGCTAAGATGTGCTAATATTAGCACACAGAAAGGCTGTGGGATTATATTCTCTGGTTGTTGAGTTCCTGCACTTGAATGGTGAACTGTTTATTTACAGAGAGTTAAGGTGTTGGGTTTCTATTGTTAGAGCCTATGTTACTGTTGTGCAAAGGAGAACTGTTACCTGTCAAGCAGCCAAGGAGCTTGTCAGATTCTAGAAGAAGAGGCTTTAGATAGGCTGCAGGATTCGCTGTCATGTGTACACACTTGTGGTCAACTGCATTATAAAGGGTTGGACTAAGTCTAGAGCATGGAAGTGCAGATTGTGAACTGAGTAGCTGCTTCCATTACCTGATTTCCTCCAAAGAGACTTTCATAATAGAATGCTGTGAGTGTTATGGTGGCCAAAAAGTTTAGGCTACATCAAAGATTCTTGTGACATGGTGGCTATGACTCAACTTCATTCTACAGTACGTCAACATCATGGTGTGCTTTGATGGTACAGTGGTAATGTAATCCTCTGCATCTTCGGTCGGTCCTTCCATGTCGATTTTGTCAAACAATCTTAATGATGAAAAATTCAATGTGCACCTTGCTTATGACACAGCACTGCAGAAATTACTTGATGTTAAATTAGCATTTGTGCAGTAGTAAGAAACCCACGTAAGCATTTGTTTATGTGGATCTGATGTTATCTGAGCATGTAGTGTGTTGTCAACTCTGCACAACTGATGCTCAGACATAGATCACATACCCTGCAATTTCACCTGTGAAAGAGAAGCTTTATTACAGTTACTCAAGCACATCGATGTTCACATGTGAATGGTGCTGCTCAATGAATTCATCTTATGGTAATCCTCCTTTCTCTCTAGAGAGGGCCAAGATCAAAGAGGGACCACCACTGCAAGCTTCCGAGGAGGGCCTCTATCTTGCATATGAGCAACTTGATGCCATTTCATACCTTTGGGCGAGAACACACATACAGCCCCCAAGAAACCTGGGGACTCACTCAAACTAAAGACATAAAGCTCCTGCTTTCCAGCAGCAGCATAACAAGACCAAATCTCTTCATTAGACCACACACCACTGCTCTGTGGGGAGGCCAATTCGAGCCACTGAAGTGTCGCTTCTTGAAATTTCCACATCTTCATTGACTTTTGACCTTCTGGACCCCATGGGACACCCACCATGAGAAGGCTGTGCCCTTCACAAGCTACCAAACGGAAATTGCCTCCCCAACCATGAGGATATGGTGTACCATGGAGTACCTGAATTTTGCTCCATGTGCCTCTCCTCAGATCATAAGCTGCAATCTTTGTGGGCTGTGAACATACAAAGAATTTGCCATTACAGACTGCTGCATGACCTTCAACTCCTTTGTAGTCCAGGGGCAAGCTCTCAATCTCCTCCCAGGAGTCTGTTTCAGGGTCATAGATCTCAGCTGATTGAAGCTGCTCACAAATTCCTCCTTCCCCACCTGCAACAATGATCTTCTGAGTGCCTTCTCCAAAGTGATGGTGCAACCACCCTTGCTCTTCGTGTTCATATAGAGTTCTTGACTTGAATGTGTATCTGAACACTCCAGCTGCAGGTTTAGACCGTGGGTGCAGCATCGGTGATGCCTCCTTCCATATATTTGTGAGAGGATTGTACACCAAGACTGTTGCTTGTGGTCTGTTGATTTCATGGCATCCCCCAAGCACATAAATCAAACCTCCTGCAGCAACCACTGAATAGAACGAGCGCCCATGAAGGATCTCAGCAGGTCGGGAGTGCCAGCAGTTGAAGGATGGGTCATAGGCTTGGATGATGGCTTTCCGTCGATCAGTGTGGAGAGGCAACCAGCCGAGCACAAATAACCAAGGTTCCTGTGCGCCTACACTCTTGCGGAGTGAAACTAAATGTGGTGGCAGGTGCAAAGAAGGGGTGCAGTACACCGATGAGGATGTAAGGCTGTGCAACAAAGAACATGAGGATGGTGCTAAAGGGCTACTACGTTCAACAGACTGTGATGAGGGCACAAGAAGATCAACAAATGAAACACGTGTTGAGCTTTGCACAGGTGAAGTGATGAAAGATGTGCTTGATTTTTGAAATGATAAATGACGAGGAGAAAGACCATGAGGTCGAACTGCCAAATTGTGGAAGGAGAGGTCTGGAGAAATGTCAATAGTAGGGTTGGATGAGTGAGGTGAAGAGCTATTAGATGAGACAGAGATACATGAAAGAAATGAGCCACCTTGGGAGTGAGGGGTGGAGCTCTCTGAGAAGAGAGAAATGGGTGAGTTCCTCGGTGAGATGTAGGCAGGGCTGTGGGATAAGGGAGATTGACTTGTGGGGAAGAAAGAGGTGCAAGGAGAGATTGCTGATGAAATGGGTGATTCATCTCTTGAAGAGAAGGATTGGTTCAATATTAAGGGCTGGGAAAAGGGCGAAGATGTTGATGCCAGACAGGAAGAGGCATGCAACAAAAAGGGTATTCTTTCTAAATCCTCCACAGAATTGGAGTGTCTCAAAGGGGAGGGTGATGGGTTGGAAGGTACAACAGAAGGTGATGATTCCCCTTGGGATGTCAGGGGGCATTGCTTGTTGAGCAAGGGAGAACAAAAGGTCAATAAAGAGTGGGAGATGATGGCAGAAGACAAACTGTGTGGTGGAAAAGAAAGAAGAGCAAACCATGTCTTACATACTGTGCGTGCAATGGCAATAGATCGAATGGGAAGCCTTGCAAGACACAGCTCCAATCCCTCAGTTGGAATACTGAGCTGAGCACACTGTCTTGCTATCAAATCTTCCTCTTCAACGTCTTCACCCTTCTGATACTCCTACAGTAAACATGCAACTGCAATGTTACAAATCCACAGATAATCTCACATATGATACTGTTTGAGCTTTGGATTCTCTGGGACTGGTAACACATCAAATGCCCTGCTTCACTTCTCATTACCCCTATCGACTTGAAACAAACCCTAGCCCTTCAGAGACCATCTTCAAACAATCTCTTCCTGAAAAAGACCATTACGATGAATTCCAATGTCACCCACCCATAAAACTGTTCCAAAATTTCATGCTAAGCTTCATTGGAATGTGTGGTACCTCATCACATTCTCTACTTGAAATTCCACATTGTTGATCCCACATGTTGGCATTGTCAGATGGGATTACCATGGACTTCTTGTCGTTGCTCTCTCCTTTGTTGTTAATGGCCTCCAGGGTGAAATCAAGAAATTGACTTATGCCATTTTGTTCAGAAATTTTGCAACTCTCCATCCCCTGCCCCACCAGCAGCCCCCTGCCACTCAACTCTCTCACTCTATCCCTCACACAATCCAGCAAGCACAATCCTTAAAAGTATGTGACATATACCTGCAGAAATGGCTGTGATGAGCTATGATTCAGAATATGCTTTTCATAAACAACAGGTGTACAGAAGGCAAGAAGAGAAGCAGACTAGCCATTCCAAACACTCAACTGTTCCAACAATAAAACTTCTTGCTCAAGCTTGCACTGTTACAAAGTTAGAGAATTTAGTCCACCTTCCAAGCACTCAGAGAGATCTTTGAGCAAAAGAAGATGAGTCTCAAACAATTCTTTGTAGGAGACCGTCTAAATATCTGGAAAAAACATTGGTATTGTTGAGGAAGAGTAGTCAAAAGACATTTGCATCTCAGGTTGTAGGTGTGGATGTCCAAAGTTCCTGAACCACATAGTCCAAAGGATTCAAGCCATGGGAATCAGGGGGCACAATGGTTGCAGTCATTGACATCTGCCACCCACAACTGTGACCTGCTCAAACACCTCTTGACTGGCTGCGCAGGTACACAAGTTTTATTAACCTTGGGCACTCCAAACATGACCTAGACATCTGGTCACTCAAGGTGCAAGTCAAGTTGCCAGTTCCTTGCATGTTGTGCTTTGAAGATGTAATCTTGCACAGTCCCATCATCTGCGTAGGCAATATTTGACACAATACTTGGTGGTCTACCAAATAAGTCACGTAGCAAGTTAGACTGCCAAATATTACAAAGAAAAGTGTCACCTCTTGAATATTCAGGGGTGCAGACACAGACTTTCACTCAGTTTCTTGCAACCAATCATACAATACTCCAGATTCAGGGTCAGAACAAAATGGTTTTATTGGTGCAAGCAAACTGTGCTCAACAATCCGAATACAAAAGATCATGACACCAACCTTTTACTGGTAGTCCCCAGTTTACCTCCTACTTTTCGCTTAAGCGAGCGTACTAATGAAGATATCTCTGCTTTCCTTTTCTGATCAGTGGTACCTGTCACATCCTCACCTCCAAGGCTATTATTCTTTTTTAAGTGTGACGCATCCAACCCATCTTGACCTTCTAGCCTACTCTCGAAACCAGCTTCGGATTGTTCCCTCCGCCGTTTTTGCGACTCAGCCATTATCTTGAGCTGTGCTGCAGACTTACGGAACTGAGGGTTTGTGGGATCAATTGCAAAATGGTGACTTGAGAACAGAGATGCAAACCGAGGGTCATTGATATCTGCTGTAGCCAATTTGTCTTCATCATCTTGTTGTTCTTCATCTTTGCCTTTATCAGCTTTCTTTTTGCCCCTATCCTTCTTCCTTTTATCTTTCTTGCTCTTGAGGTTGAAGCCACGAGCACCCACTTGAACTCCATCATCATCCATGAGAAGGAGCTCCAGCTCTGCCTTGCTTCTCTCTTCTTCCTTCCTTTTGATCTTTACCTCCTCTCTCTGCTTAGCTCGTTCCTCATCACCAGTTCTCTCAACCTTACCACCCTTGGATACCTTCTTAGATCTTGATGGTTCATCTTTGGGGGGAGCTTCACTGTCACTGGCAAAGAAAGGGTCATTGAAGCCATTTTCATCATGGACAAAGAAGGGATCTCCTCCTGTGCGTGGGCTACCCATCTCCTCTTCCTCTGACAACTCAGCATCAGAGCTTCGGGCATTGCGTGCACTTTTCTTTCGCTGTGCCTTCTTCTCCTTTTTCTTTCTCAAGTAGGCTTCCCAAACTGTCTCATCACCTGCTTTCTTTGCCTCCTTTTTCTGAAGCAGTTTCTGGCTGAGCTCACTCAACCCTGTGTGGAAAGTCACTTCCATGTCAACATCCTTCTTTCGTGATTTTCCACCAACCACAGAGTCCTCTCCCATGTCTTCCAGTAGTAGTGACCGGTATTTATCCCGGAGTTTTGTTGACTTGCCTTCTTCTGACTTTTGGTCACCTGTGGCATCCAAACCCATTTCTGAACCCTCCAAAACTTCCAGCTCTGCATCAACATGATCGTCCCCTCCTTCCTCTTCCTCTTCTGACTCTGAGGCCAGGTAAGATCTGAAAAACAAAAACACATAGTGATAAAAGTAGACAATGATCTCACAGAGCAACCACATCACACAGATCTCGTGGTTGCTGGGTATCAAAGTCGTGGCTTTCACAGGCTTATATAACCAAGAGAATGCTCTTCAACGGACATGTTGGTCCACACAAAAATCAACATTGCACAATGACAGCAGTCTCTGCCTCAAACTTCTTGACCTATCATCCCCCACCAATTCCATCCTGATTGAGCCAATAAATCTGGGCCCAGAAAATGTTCAACACAAACCTGAAATCCATTTCATTCAACTGGTCCGCATCAAACTTCCTTCGCAATGCCTTCACACGGGTGGGTTCATCATCATCCCAAGTCAGCTTCACATTGCTATGTTGCAGAGCACGAGTCTCAAATTCAGGAGCCTTGTATCCACCTAACACTTCTGTTGCCACATCCCGTGGAGCCCTCTCAAATTTCATGTCATCTGGAATGAAGCGCAGATCAAGTGTGTTTGATGTCCGCTCAAATTCCAATCCATCACACTGCTGATACAAAGAATTGGCCGTCGCCTTTGAGTCACACTCTGCAACTGCATAGTAATATCTAAGCTTGTCCTTCTCATACCTCCGTAGCTTCTCCATATCAATCTCATCCTTGTCCTCATCTTCATCTTCATCTTCATTCTCAAAGACTGATTTGGGTCCATGAACCTGATTTCAGAAGCTCGTATTACTGACTGGTAACCATGAACAAAATCACAAGAGGCAATCCACCAGAGTTTCTCTATACCTTTGATGGCCACAAGTCTGGACCAGAAACAACAAGCAAAACATCCCAAAGATATAGAAGCTAAATTCAAAGTGTCTGAGCTGCACCTACCTCTTCCTCTTCCATTTGCTTCAAGCCAAATTCTGATGGATAAACAGTGACAGAATCAACACGTCCGCCCTTTGGCAAGAAGGATCGCAGGAGCACAAGCAGGTCCATGGCCTTGATATGCTCCCAGTCCATATTCATCAAAGCTAATCTGTGTGTGTCTTCATTCGTGGTCGGCACTTTCTCAGCTTCCTCCTCTCCTGCTGCTTCATCATCTTCCTTGTCACTCTCACCTTCTGAAGAAGATGAGGAGGAAGAGGAAGATGTCTCTTCTACATCACTATCAACAACAGCATCTGAGAGTCCTCCATCCTCTGATGAATCTTCTACAGCCTCTACCAATGCCCTATCTTCTGCCTTCTCCTTTCTTCCAAGGCTCACTGCACCGTCTTCTTCCTCATTCCCCTCCTCAGAACCTCCCTCACTATCCAGGTTCTCCTCCAAGCTTTCATCACCTTCTGGATCACGTTTGCTCTTGGTTTCCTTCACGTTTGTTTCTGAACTCACGCCCTTCTTCTTGCGGTTCAGAGTGAGACTCTCTTGTTCTTCTTCCTTCCGTGAGGTATTCTTCTGCCTTCTGGCAATTTTCTTGCCTCTCGTGCCCTTCTCCGACTGCGTCTTGACAACAGTTTCCGCTACCTCACTCACAGTTTCCTGATCATTGAATTTCTCTGAATCCTCTTCCTCCTCCTCCTGTTTGCCGTCATTGCCAATCTTGTAATAGCGCTCCAAAAGCTGTGTCTCTTTCTTCTTCTTTACTCGTCCTCGCTTATCTACGCCGAGCGGTCCATGGAAATTCTTATCCGAAAACATGTGAGAGAAACGCGAGTCGATGGCGACCTTGGTCTTGTTCTTCGGCATTCTCTGGAACCGGGGATCGGAATGCAAGCGAGAGAACCTGGGATCCTCTATAGCGGCACCAGCAGAAGGCCGTGGCCTTCCGCTTGCTTTACTCTCCTTCATGATGATGCCTTTACTTTTCAGGTCGTGCTTCTCGCTGTCCCACACTCTCCTTCCGTCCGTCTTCCCCTTCCTTTCTGCACTCAAATTCCTCCTCACACTCGAGAGATTGTAGCTGTACAACACCTGATAAACTCCTCAGATCGTGCCCTCTCGCTGTCCTCCGCGCTCTCCCTTCCGTCTTCCCCTTCCTTTCCGATCTGAAGTGCTCCCCGCACTCGAGATTGCAAGCTGCACAACAAGACCTGATGATAAACCCTGAGAAAACAGTGGCGCTCAATAAACCCTAACCCTAGCCATCTTCCTGCGTTTTTCCTGTCATGGCTTTTCTGGTTAATTCAATCCCTCCGGTTTAGGGTCTTCTCCCTTCCGTCTTCCCCTTCCTTTCCGCACTCAATTTCCTCCTCACACTCGAGAATCCAAGCTGCATAGCAACTCCTGATAAACCCTGAAAAACAGAGGCGCTCAATAAACCCTAACCCTAGCCTGCATTTTTCCTGTCATGGCTTTTCCTGCTTGATTCAATCGCTTTGGTTTACCTTCCAGGGGCTTGTGTGTTGATTGAGCCCAGCCTGGAGAGATGGATTCAGAAGCAATGTTAGAAAATGCAGCTCAGAAATACAGCTTGAGCTTTGCAGATTCCAAATGGCCTCTCTTCACCTAACCTTAACTCGCATATGGCTGGCTGCTGAGAAATGGAATTGCACCATTTCTTCCTGCACCATTCTTCCTTCAGTTCGCTCCGCACATTGTCATCATCATCCGGTTTGGAGTTTACCATGCTTCATTTTCAGTATATGGAACAAGGAGTTCAAGGACAGATGATTCCATCAAGAGAAACTTCATGCTTTTCCCTCTTCTTGTTTGTTCTCATGATGACCAACTACTCTGCTGATCACAGATCCTTGCAGGAAGAGGAAAGCAGGGGGATTTTTGCTATGCTGCTTTTACATTTGTAGTTGTCCAGTTGTATTTCTCTTTGTTGGACAAAGTCAGGCACTTGCCTCAACAATTGTCTACTCTTCCAGCTGCATTTCTTTTCTCCTGGTTGCAGGCGGTCTGGCCTTCAAAGCTGACAGGCGTAAGGTAACCATGTCTACTGCCGCTTGTTCCCTTTGAATTGGAAATCCTTCCTTAACTTTCACCATTCTATCTGGTGATGGTCTGTCACTTTGTGCGCAACTCTCATAAGGTTATGATGAATGCACTTATTGTCATATTATCTTCAAGCTGCTTATTGTGGAGAGTTCTCTGCAATTTCATAGATACGTAAATGTTGAACTTGTCAACAATTCTCTACTCATCTAGCTCCATTTCTCTGCTACTGGTTGCAGGTGTTGTGGCCTTCAAAGGTGACAGGTGTAAGGTAACCTTGTCTACTGCTGCTGCTTGTTCCCTTTGAATTCAAAATCCTTCCTCAACTTTCCCTATTGTATCTGATTCAATTTGCTACTATTTGTGATGGTCTGACACCTTTGTGAGTGACTCTCAGAAGGTAATGATGATTGCATTAATTGTCATGTTACCGTCAAACTGTTTGTTGTGGAGATTTCAATGCAATTTCATAGATTTGTAAACGTTGAACTATGCATGAAACACAACAATGTTGAATTTGGAAAAATGTGAGTAGGCCAGGTGAGAATTGTGTTGTAGCAAGCCCTGAAAATCCTGTCATACTTCGATGTTAGATGATTGCTTGCTTAACCTCCCATTCAATTGTTATGTCAGGCACCGCCACCATCCTTTTTCCTGTTCTTCTTCCACCAAAGCCTCCAACAGTTGCAAATATTTGCAGTAGGTTTGGGCTTTGCTATCATTTGCTGATGCAGGATACCACCACTAATGAGTGCAAGCTTGTTGCAATGAGCAAGTTGATAATCACAGTTAGAGAGGCTATTGTGATCCACCCTGTTGCTGACACAAATTGTTTGCGAGAAAGCAAAGCCAAAGAATGAGATTGGAAGGAAGCCAAAGAGACAAGAAGATATTGTGCCGTATCCCAAAGAGATACCCATTCTATTGAGCTCTCTGTTTTTGAGCACTATTCAGCTGCTATCCTTTCAAAATGAAAAGCAAGCTCTGCTGGGAAGAGAAAAGACACTCCAAATTATTGTACATGTCCAAGGCCTAGATGCTCAACCGGATGTCAAATAGTAAGGAGGAAGTGCATTTGCCCAACACTGCCAGTTTTGCAAATCTTGGAACTATTGCAAGTATGAATGGGCCTTCCTATGCATGAGAAAAATGAAGAACAAGCTTGCACAAGGGTAAAGGCGTTAGATGAAGGCATTACAAGAGGAAGGGCCTACACAAGGTGAGAACTGAATGTAGACCCAATTATGGTAATGCTCTCATCCAAGGGCATTCATTACCCATTGTAAAGAATGTGGCCAATGGGATGAGATCAAACAAGACAAATGTAGAATCAGTAGTTGAGATTACCTTGTATGACTTGATTAACTTTGCTTTGTAAATAGTGCAAACTTCACAAAATGGAAAGCATCATCGTGTTTTTTTTGTTGTATATTTTGGTCTCTCATTGGGCTAAAGAAATCATGTTCATTGATATATGTTGTAAGAACAATAACTTACACTATTTGGAAAGTTACATGGCAACCTATTAAAGAAACTTTCACCGTATGGAAGTTATCAACTTGTCTCTCCTCATTGTCCTAGTTATTGCAACATTGTTCTTTTGTAGAGTCATTATCATGGCAATGTTTTACGGAAGAAAATGGTCTATTCATAGACCTTCCCTATTGTGGAGGTAAATCAAATCAAATGAAAATGCTTTTATTTTATTTGTAAATTTTTCTTCAAATGTTTTATGTAAAGTGACATTGTGATAATGACATGTGGTGCTACAATTATAGGGATATTGAAGAAGGACATGTTGGTGAATAACTTTCACATGATGAAAGTTATTTTGACAAATTGAAGAGTATTTTTTGGATTATGTAATTTACTATTCATACGACATCTCTACGATGTTAGTAAACAATTTTTTTTTAATATAATGAGAGACCAAAATATACAAAGAAAAAAATGTGACAATGTTTTACGAAGGAATAAAATATTAACATGTTTTGTTCTATGCAAAGACCTAGCTACGATTCATTGGTTACAAACGATGGCACCCAATGTCACAGGATATGGTTGATATCACAAGGTAGTACCTTTTGTATGAAGTCTTGCGAGTATAAAGGTTTCATAATTATTAAGGTGCCTTCTTTTTATTTCCCATTGGTTTTTATTAAAATCATCTTGTAGAATTCTTCATGTTAAATAAGATTTTGGGAGGGTGTTCCTTAAACTTTAAGACCATGGCATTGACCTTGAATTTGTGAATGCCCTTGGGCATTATTGTAAGGGATTGTAATGGACTTCAAGCTCTTGTTAACAAATAACTTGTTTCATCTTTGGTCATTTGTCAAGCCTTTGCAAAAGATTAAAAAGTTTTTTGGTGTGATAGTATATATTTCAAATTCGTGCTTTTAATTTGAATTGCTAAAACATCCATAAGGAATGAATAGTTTGCACCAATGCAAATTTTGGTGGATTTTTAAAAAAATGGTTCTACAATAATTTTTTTTAAAAATTTTCCAAATTCACTTTTGAAATGCTAAAGATCAAAAAATTTATGGGGGCTTCTTATGTTTTAAATATGAGCTTTCTATTTTTGCAGCTGACTTTACATTATTGAAAAACCATCCAATTTTCTTTTCTAGTGTACCTAGAGAGTGCTTTACTTAGCATAAAAAGCTAGTGGACTTTATGAAAACAGAATTGTCTCTGGAGGTGGGCAATTAAGTTTTTGTAAAACCCACTAATTTTCAAATTTTATTTCTCATGATACTTGATGGATAATACCAAGTTTTTTTAGGTTAAAAAATTGTTCAATTTATTGAAATTGGGCTATCTCAATTACACCTTGCATGGGCATTTATTTTCACAATGCTTGTGGCCTTCAGCATTACCTCGCACTTAAAAACCAATGTTGGGTTGTTTTCACATTTTTGTGAGAACTAGTGGTTTTAGTTTTTTCATATATTTGTAAGAATCATATTGGTTTTTTCAAAAAAGAAAAGAAAAAAGATTAATGTGTTGGTACTAACACATTGGGAAACCTTAAAAACAATTTTAACCAAAGTGATCCATTAAAATAAAAACATTGAATTTTGGGATGCAACCACATTGAAATGCACCCACAACCAATATAAATATATATATACACTACCCACCCTAGAATAGGTAGCCCTCTTCATCCTAGATCTTTAAAATTGAGAATTTTCTTTGGATTTTTGTAAATCTCTTGGGTGGTGTTCATATTTTTCATCTTTAATTTATAAGATGGTTATCAAGAGAATAGTTCTCTTTGAAATGAAAATTGATGGGGTGGGTTTTAGTTGTGGATATGATAAATGATGATGTTTGATAATTATGAAGGTGAGAACCATAGTTGTTTGGTTTTTGATTTTAAAAGGAATCTTTGATCCCAATTTTAACTTTCTTTTAATTGGTTTTTGATGAAATCTCTATTAATTTAGTTGTGCAATAATTTTTTGTAGATATGTAAAATCTTTAGTTTGTTCATTTTCACTAAAAAATTGAAAGTTGATTCAATTTAAAACAAGGTCTAATTCATTTTCCATTACATATAACTAAACAAAAAAATATTTATAATATTAATTTTTTCAATTAATGCACACGATTCAAAATAGAAAATAGAAAATATTAATTATATATAATCAATTAAATGCAATAACTTGCCTAAAATTAGGAACAAGCTTGGGTTTTTTTTTTAAAAAATTGTACTTATGTATTTTTAAAACTTAAACCTTTTTAAAAATAGGGTAACACCCACAATTTAGGTTCTAGTTCAATTTTGAAAATAGGTTGATTCTTTGGTTAGGTTTTAATGAGAGTTCCAAGAAAACTTGAAAACTTCAATTTGTACACCCTAGATCCTAACTTTAAACTTGGACCTTAACCAATTGAAATCCATGAAATTGTCAAAATTCATGAAAATTGCAAAATTGGGATGGTTTTCATTTCAAGTCTAATAACCGCCCAACATTGGAAAATAGTTATGTGGTTTTTCCTAACGTATCCAAAGGATTCCTTACAAAAGGTTTAAAACCAACACACATTCTAACAAATGTAAAGTTCCTATTCTTTGAACTTTTTAAAATTAGAAGACATTATTATTGGTACTATGCACTTGAGTTGTTGCCGACCTTCTTGCCATCTAAACAATTCTTACAAAAATAATCTTTTTAAGGCTAATTTTAACCATGCCCTTAGCCATGTGCTTTTACCCTATACCAAAACTCTCTAATTAACCTTGTTGATTAACTATTTTTGACAAACCTTTAGAAATCAATGCAATTTATTTTAATTTTGTTGAATGATTGGCCTTTCCATGGGAGAACTAAACATCTTTCTAACATCATTGTAATTATTGCATAAACATCATGTAAATAATGCACTTGTCCAATGCCCATTGCATAGATATTATCTATTTTGTAATTAAATTTAGAAGGGTCAAATTTAGTTATTAATCAAAGAAGCAATTTCACACATGAAAAAATTTATAGAAATACATTTGGAATTAAAACCTAGAAGAATAACCTTTGGTCTTTAAATATCTTATTTAAAAGCTTTAAAATTATTGTCAAAGGAAGAATGAACAAGCCACTAAGGGCCCCAAGGTCTTCCTTTGGTGAGAGTAGGCATAATATCAATATGCAAGTGGGGTAATATGAAGCCCAAAAACGATTGCTAAAAGAAAAACTATCAAAGCACTAGGGCCCTCCATTGGTGGCAAGAAACATAATATAAGTTCATAGATGGGGTAGTATGGAACATGTTGAAACAATTGTAGCATGTAACGAGGTTCAATTTCAAAGTTTGCATATTGACTATCAACATTAGGTTTTGAAAATTGCTCATTGATGATGGCTACAACAAGCAATTGGTGTGGATGTTTTGAATGATCGAGTTTTTGGAGTTGCTAAGTGAATGTGTTGAAAGTGTTGTTGTTTGGGGAGTAATAAAAGGTGTGTTAGGCAAGGAAGGTTCTAGAAGGTCTTTGGTGAAAAACAAGAGAAGGCTTTTTTTTTAATGAGGCTTGAAGAAAGGGGGAAACGAGTGGGGTTCGATGGAAAAAAAAAGGCTTGAAACTATCTTTTTCAGGGGTGTGAAAGACTAGATGGTTGGAGGCATATTTGGAAACATGAAGGTGGTGTTAGATTAGAAATTTGAGACTTCTGAAAGGCTATTAAACCATGTTTATGGGAAAACATTAAATCAAAAAATATAAGGTAAATCAACACATGCACATTTTTGGCTGAGAGTAATTGGAGATTGTAATGGGGATTTAAACATTTTGGATTTGCATGGTTAATTTGATTTTGAAAATTTTGGAATAATTTGGAGATTTTGAATTGTGAAAGTTTTTATAGCACTATTATCTTCCACTTCATGGGCGTTTCAAACAAGTAATGACACTTGGGATCTTGGGGCTTTATTTAATGAGTCTATTGTAACATGATGTATTTTGTGTGACTAAGGATTTTGGGTTGGTAGGTAAATCTGAATGGTTTGAAAAATTGTGTAAAATTTGTTAAAAATTGCAAAAAGTTCCATATTTTTTTTTTAGGTCACACAATGTTTTCTAGTGTTGGTTAGGTATGTTCATTTTAATATATCAATCAAGTAAGGGTAAATATAAAATCTCAAAAATATATCAACTTAAAATAAACTAAAAAATTTCCATATCATTGCAAGTAAGGTATGAACAATCATAGTAAGTTATTGATTTTTTCAATATCCATTCAAAAAATTATTTAAAATTTAAAATATTGCATATACTTGGTATCAAATAACAAGATTTTTTCAAAAATTTAAGACCCATTTATTAATATCAATTTAATGAAATGGTCAATTAATCAAATTATCTTTATATATCTAATTTTGAGACTTGTAAAAACAACTTCATATGCATAAGGGCCAATTTTTGCAAAAACCTATTCAAAGGCATCTAATTAGAACCATTTAATCTAATGTCTAGGTAAGTTATTAAATAAAAAAAAATTTAAACCATTTTTATTAGTTTTATTCTATTTACAAATTGCCTCACATTGAACAATGTTGTAGTATGATTATGTGTAACTAAAAACTTAGGGAACCACAAATTCTTATATTGCATTAACACAATTGTAATGTTCATTGATTAGGAAAAACAACAATACAATTGATATAAGTCCCTAGCAAGATTTTAAAAAGTAGTCAAATGGACATGGTTGTTGATTTATAAGATTTCATTATTGTAACCTCTGATTACCAAATGTTCATCCACTTGCAAAACTTCCAAATCTAAGTCAAATTTACCTATTTAAAAAATTATTGATGTAATATGTAATGGTGGATGTTATTTGGAAACCCATAGAGTCCCCATGAATGAAGGCCAAAATAAATAAAAATTTAAACAACTTCATTAAGCACAAAAAGTTTGAAAAAACAATTCCATTTCAAAAGGACTTTTAAAAATAAGGTCCAATTCTAACCTTTCAAAAAATCTAACCTTAGATTTTTTCAAAAAAACAAATCCAAAAAAAAAGATAAAAAAAGAAGAAAATACGTAGCCTTAGATTTTTCTGCCCATTTTTTATTTTTTATTTTTTATTTTGTTTCTTCATTTTTGTTAATTTAAGAGAAGGGGAGAAAAATCCGAAAAAACAAATCCAAAAAAAAAAGATAAAAAAAGA